>Ga0315308_1000787_pt1 | contig 18126 bp, 18 predicted proteins | sample TDP3_MG_FD_203078 | JGI IMG/M metagenome (GOLD analysis project Ga0315308, IMG submission 203078) | Freshwater sediment microbial communities from Lake Towuti, South Sulawesi, Indonesia - TDP3 | ecosystem: Environmental > Aquatic > Freshwater > Lake > Sediment | place: Indonesia: South Sulawesi... | reverse complement strand
TCTGCTTTGTGCTCTGAGACTATCTGAATCTTGAACGGGAGTTTCTCTTTGATGTGTTTTCCGAATCGTTCAGCCAACACGTCCGAGGCGTCTACATAAGCGACATCAGGCTTGAGTGCAGCGATGACTTTAGCCATCGTGTGAGCCTCTAACCGATTCAACTTGTGTAGTTTTCTTCCTTTCTCAACCACTTGGTCTATCTCGGTAGGCGAGAGTTTAATGACGTGAACCTTTAGTGCCAGTCTTTTTATCTCATCAGAAAGCTGTTCTCGTCTGTGAGGCGAAAGAAGTTTCGAATCTTTTACACCAAGATTTCTGAGCCTCGGCAAGTCTTTTTCTTCCACCGTAACGCCAGCGATGACAAGAGGACCTATTACTGGACCTCGCCCCGCATCGTCTACACCTGCTATCTTCATGTTAAAGCAACCTTATCCTTTTGTTATCTAATGAGCTGTGATTTTCTTTAGGAATTGATTAACCTTGTCAATAAGAAGGTTGTGAATGGAGCCTCTGTTTGCATACGTTACCTCGATGATTTCGGCGTCTTCTCTTGTTTTTACTGAATCGATGAGTGGGTCTCGAGCGCGTTGATGAATTACCCCTAATATTGGTTTGTGGCTGTTTATGGCTTGAAGCACTGCATCCTTGAAGGCTGATGAAAATAGTTCCATGGGTCCTATTTCATCTATGATGATAATTTGGGCTCTCGTCACAGCGTTTCGGATGGAAGCGGCTCCTATAGTTTCCAAGTCTCTTAAGTTGACTCGATACTTGCTGACTTGCGGTCCGTCTGGCTGATTCATGTGTGCCAACCATCCTCGGGTTTCTGTTTCAAAATCCACAATCTCGAAGCCGACTCGTGTTTCTCTCTCACGGACTTCACGGCTTACCATGCCGCCGACTCTGAATCCCATAGTTTTCAAGGCTTCTACAGTTCTCAAGAGAACAGTTGTCTTGCCAATGCCGGGTGCACCTGTTATAAAAAAGAGACGCTTCAAGCGACCACCGAGACCCTTAATAATTATTTTTAATATGCTTGTATTAACGAGTTTTGTCATTGATAGAGGCTTGAGATGAAGAGCAATTGAGCTTTGCTTTCCAAACAGAAACAGTGAAAGAAGGCGTGATAAGCGTCCGAGTGCCCAAGCTGAAAACTTTTGCAAAGGAACCGCGGGAATACGCCCTCTCTAAGGCGCCCGTTTTCTACAACCCTAGGATGGAGTTGAACAGAGACCTCGCCGTTTTGGCTCTACAAACCTATCAGAGAATGGTCAAGAGGAACCTTTTCCTCTGTGAACCTCTGACTGGATGCGGCGTTCGAGGCATCAGGCTCGCAAGGGAGGTTGAAGGCGTCTCCAAGGTGATAATAAACGACATCAACCCAGAAGCAGCCAAACTCGCCCAATACAACGTTAAAAGCAACAAGGTAGCGGAACACGTGGAAGTCTCGAATGAGGACGCAAACCTTCTCTTGAGCAGGTATGCTGCTCCACGCAAAAGATTTGACTACGTGGATGTGGACCCCTTCGGTTCTCCCGCACCATACATAGATTCAGCTGTCAGAGCCTTGCGTAAGGGAGGTTTGTTGGCATTGACTGCCACCGACATGGCTCCTTTGTGCGGGGTTCATTCAAAGGCTTGTGTCAGAAAATACGGAGGGAAGCCTCTGCGAACCGAATATTGTCACGAACTCGCTCTTCGACTTCTGATGGGCTGCTTGGCTATGACAGCGGCGAAACACGATGTTGGAATCCATGTGCTCTTCAGTTACAGCGCCTACAATCACGTTAGGACTTTTGCACTTTTGAGCTACGGCGCTAAAGAAGCTGACAAGAGCGTTGGAGCCATGGGATACGTTCTCCATTGTTACGAGTGTTTCCACCGTGAAACCACCAAAGGATTTGTTTCGCTTCTGAAAAGAGACTGCCCCGAATGCGGCTCAAGACTACATACAAGTGGGCCTCTGTGGCTAGAAAAAATGTGGGATGAAAGATTTAGTGTTCGGATGAGAGAAGAAGTGAAGAAGAGAAATCTACCTCTAGGCGAGAAAATTTTCAAGATGCTTTCTTTAATCATTGAAGAGTCAAAAGCACCTGCAACATACTACGTGATTGACAAAATCTGTGACAGATTCAACTTGCCAATTCCACCTCTTTCTAATACAATTGGTGAATTAAGAAAGATAGGCTTTCAAGCAGCGGCAACTCACTTCAAAACAAAGGCGGTTAGAACAAACGCTTCTGCCACAGTCGTGAGAGAAGTTGTAACTAGGCTTTCAGGCTCCCGAAAACAAACAATTTAAGTTAAACCAATCGAGCTTACATTACACCGAGCGGCTAAAACATGCAAGATAGAAAGGACTCATCAAAATCCTTAACATTTTTGCTACTTCTGATTGTCGTTGTATCTGGAGCCTCTAGCTTTTCACCCCTTGGAGTAACCGCCTCTTCCAGTTCTTCTTTTTACTACAAGTTCGCTGTTGATAGAGAAGGTGCTACAACAACTGTGATAAACTTCCAAAGCCCCGATTCAACGGGCTCCTCTTGGGTTATTGTGCCAAAGGCTTGGAACAGCGCACCAAATGTGATTAGCGGTAATATTGTGCAAAGCAGTCTTGTCGACACTGACGAAGTTTTGGGCGTAAGTCAGTATTTTTATCAGGCCTTTAAGTTCACTTATCAGTCAAGCAGCCTAACTGGCATTTTCAACATGACGACCCAATTTAGCCTTGACACAGGAGCCCTTATAATCGACCAGCGTGGAATCTTCTTCTCGCCTCTGATAGGTTTTGACTATCTCAGCAGTAGTGGCACAGCCGAAGTCGTCTTCGATTCCAGCCTGACGGTGAATTCTGGGAATGTTCTTGCTATTTGGGAGCGCTACCAACCGTCGTACTCAAGCGGAACTTACCAACCGACGAGAGTTGAGGACCATCGAGTTTTGTTTAATCTCAGTGAGGAACAGCTTAGGCTGCAAATAGAATTAACAACTAATCTCGCTACAGAGTATACTACGCTCAAGAGTGTAAACAAGGTATTCAGTTTTAATGCCGTGGAGAGATATGCAACATACGCTTCTAGCATCTTGAATCTCTACGATAAAATCTATAACAATTTTACTCGCTTGTTCAATGTCACCCTAACCCCCCCAGTAGGCGTGCAATTCTTTCTTCCAAATTTTGACGAGTTCCTCTCGATAGGCGGTTTTACACCCTTCTCCGATGTGGGAGCTGGAAGAATAAACATAAACATATTTTTCATACGTGCAGTCAACGGCACAATTGAGGTGATAGCTACACACGAACTGGTCCATCACTTCCTCATCAAATCTGGGCTTTCTCCAAACGATTTCCTCTGGTTCCACGAGGGCATGGCACAATACGCAAGCGTCACTTTGGTTGAGAGCCTAGACTATGAAGGCGCGAAACAAGAGAAAGATCGCCTTGAACAGGCTTCATCTCTACTCATTGAACTGCTTAGAGAAACGAACTTTGGTTTCCTACAGAGTTGGAGTCCGCTTGCTTCACCCACAGATGTTGGGAACTATTATGTAGCCTCTTATTATGTGGTGAGTCGCCTTGCACAAGACTACGGCGGATTTGACTATTATCAGGATTTCTTTGAGTTAATCCACGGTGTAGAAGTTGACGACATTGATGTGTTAACGCTGTACTTGAGCAAGACTGCAAATGCTTCGGTGGCTTTGACTCTGCAAGAATGGGGCTTCAACGTAATCGACCTGTACACTTCTCCTGAAATCAGTCAAAAAATTGTTGAGGCTCAGAAGGCTATCGCAGCCGTAAGCCCATTGTTTCAGCCCTACAAATCTTTGGCTGAGTTCTTCTATAGACAAGCTTTGCTCAGCTTTAGGCGAGGTGACATGGAAGGCGGCACCAGTCTTCTTCAACTCGCCATAACCACAGCCAATTTAGCTCCCTTGTTGACATTGTTAACAATAGCCGCCCTGCTTGGAATCATCGCTTATGTACTCTACAGATACAGCAAAAAGGTAAAATTGAAACCAACAGTTCCGCAGCCGCCCCCAGAAATTTTTCCGAACTATTCAGAATAGGTTCTCACTGCCCTACGGTTTTCCCAAGTGTTTATCTCGTATGCCTCACTGCGCAACACTCTGCCCATAGGAAATTGCCAATAAGTCTGCTAGGTCGTAAACTTTGATTTGTTGGTATCCCAATTGTTTCAGTATGTCTTGTATTTGGATGTAGCAGAAGGGACACTGCGTAACGCAGGCTTCGGCTCCAGAATTGATTATAAATTCGCCTTTGCGTCGAGCCATCATCATTGATATAGGGCGTTCCCCGGCGCGTACTCCTCCTCCAGCGCCGCAGCATCTGTCGGATTCTTCCATCTCGACTATGTTTACGCCCAGGATTTTACTTAGAACGATTTTTAGGTCCTCGTGTGCGTTTAGTCCTCTGTTTAGGTGGCAAGGATTGTGGAAGGTAGCCTTGAGGTTGATTTGTTTCATATCTTGGACGTTTAGGTCAATCCTTCTAGCCAAATATTCTGCCACATGTAGTGTCTCGAATCCAAGCTTTCTCCCGATGAGCTCCGGATAGTTCAGCTTTATCGTCATGGCGCATCCGGGACAACCTGTGACAACGGTCTTAACGCCTAATTCCTCAAGTATTCTAACGTTTTTGACTGCTAATTTTTCGCGTGCTTCATCAACCATGCCTGTTCTTATGAGTGGTGAGCCACAGCAGGTGAATTCGGATGGAACGATTACCTCTATGTTGTTTTTTGTGAGCACTTGTATGATGGCTTTGCCTACTTCTTGAAGCCTGTAGTCGGTTAGGCAGCCTGGAAAGTATCCGACTTTGTCTTTTGGTTCTTTCACTGTTGCAATGTGCCCGGGGATGATTTCGGGGATCATTTCTAGAAGTGACGTCCCTATCTTGTCTATTGACCTGCCAGACGTGAGGGCTCTTGTTATGTATTCTTTATGCCCTTGGAGGGGTCCTAGCCCAGTTTTTGCGGCTATTGCTCTCATTTTTTCAATAGCTTTTCCAGGAATGTCGATTTCTTTCGGGCAAACTTCTACGCAGGCTCTACAAGTGGTGCATTTGTACAAGCCGTCTAAGAAAGCCATTTTCACTCGGTCTTCTACGTCTCTCTCATCCAACTCCAATCTGGCAAGTTTGGCGTGGTACATGGGACCTGAGAATTCTTGCCAAGCCTCCGCGACTGCTGGGCAAGCTGATATGCATGACCAGCATTCGATGCATTCTCGGACTTCTTTTATGGGCTCTATTGCTTCTTTTGTTATTGTTTCTGGTCTCGACGGGCTTTCAACTCTTTCAACGTAAGGTCGTAGTCGGTTGAGTCTTCTCAAGCCTCTCTGTAAGTCTACAACAAGGTCTTTCACAACTGGAAATTGCAAGAGGGGCGCTATTGTAAGCGGCTTTCCCTTCTCAACTATGGTTCGACAGGCAACACGGGGCTTGCCATTAATGATGACGGCGCAGGAGCCGCATTGCCCGGCTCTGCATGCCCAACGGTAGGCGAATGAGCCGTCAAATTTTTCGTATATGTGGTGTAGAACGTCGAGGACGACCATGCCTTCTACGTAGGGCACCTGATAGGTCTCGTAGTGTGGCGCCTTGTCAACGTCTGGGTTGTAACGAAAAACTTTGGCTTGGACAGCTTCTAGCATTTAGAGTCCCTCAGGCTTCATTATGGTCGTGACTACTGGAACCCTTTCAAACACCATTCTACCCTTGTCTTGCTTAACCACAATGTTGACAAACCAGTTTTGGTTGTTGGTTTTCGGAAAGTCGCGACGGAAGTGTGCGCCTCGGCTCTCTTCTCGCATCAGCGCTGCTTTGGCAACCATTTCAGCGACTGTCACTAGGTTTTCAATTTCTAGGGCTTCTACCCACTCTCGATTGTAACGCGTCTTGTTGTCCATGACGCAGAGTTTGGGGAGTTCCTTCTCCTTTAATCGTTCAATCTCGACTATGGCCTCTTGAATCTCCTTGCCCGTTCTGAAAATGCCCACCTTGTCCCACATGAGGCTGGTGAGCTTGCTCTTGATTTCAACGGGGCGCACGCCCTCTTTTCTCTTCAAGAAACTCTTAGCCCTTCGGATTTCTCGATTAATCTGTTTTCTGTCCAGAGGAGTGGGCATCTGAGTCTTCAGCGCTTGTTTTGCTGCGTTTTCTCCAGCCCGTCTACCAAACACTTGCGTGTCGGCGAGAGCGTTTCCGCCTAGGCGGTTGCCGCCGTGCACGCCACCTGTTATTTCGCCTGCTGCGTACAAGCCTAGTATGTTGGTTTCGGCGTTTTCGTTTATCACGACTCCGCCCATGAAGTGGTGGGCTGTTGGAGCCACTTGCATTGGTTCCTTCCTTATGTCGACGCCCACGTCTAAGAACTGTTTTAACATGGATGGCAAGCGCTCTTCAATCACACTTGCGGGTAAGTGTGAGACATCCAAGTAGACGCCTCCCTGGGGTGTGCCTTTTCCCTCGAGAATCTCTGTAGCGATGGACCTTGCAACCACGTCTCTTCCAGCCAACTCCATGAGTTTGGGCTCGTAACGCTGCATGAAACGTTCTTTATTGATGTTGAAGAGCAATCCGCCTTCGCCGCGTACAGCTTCGGTCACGAGTTGACCACGATGAGACTCGGGGTAAACCATGCCTGTTGGGTGGAACTGAATCATTTCCATGTCGACTAGGTTGGCTCCTATACGGTATGCGCTTGAGTAGCCGTCGCCCGTGTCCTGAGCAGCGTTTGTGGTGATTTTGAAGAGGCGTCCCGCTCCGCCGCTGGCTAACACAACAGCCTTGGCTTTGAAAACCAAGAAATTGCCTGTTTTGTAGTCTATGGCAACCGCGCCTGCTGCTTTGCCCTCACTCGTCAATAAAGTAGTGACAAAAATCTCGTCGAGGACATCAATGTCTCTGCGGCGCACCTCTTCAACTAAGGTCTGCATAAGTTCGTGACCCGTGCGGTCAGCAGCGTAGCACGTCCTTCGATATGTCTGTTTTCCGAAAGGACGCTGCATGATTTTGCCTTCTGGTGTTCGGTCGAAGACTGCGCCGTACTCTTCCAAGTCGAATATGCGGTCGCCAGCTTCTTTGACTAAGATTTCGGCTAGGCGTTGGTTGTTAAGCCAAGCTCCGCCTGTAACCGTGTCTTTAAAATGAACCTGCCAATTGTCAGCTGAGTCTACATTGGCTAGGGGAGCGTTGTATCCGCCCTCAGCCATGCAAGTGTGAGCCTTGCCGAGTAACTCCTTGCTGAGCAGCGTGACATGAACGTTGTTTTTCGCAGCTTCAATGGCTGCTCTGCTTCCAGCTCCGCCTGCACCTATGACCAACACGTCTGTGTCAATGGTTTCATAAGACAATTCAAAACCATCCTCTTAATTCTTATATAAGTCTGCTTATGCGCCCAGCTTTTCATAAATCTTTTTTAGGCTTTCTTCTGCCTTCTTTTTGACTTCTTCAAACAGGTTGTTACCGTGGGAATCGATCGCAACGGTTAAGGGTCCAAACTCTTCAACTTCGAAAATCCACAGTGCTTCAGGCATGCCTAGGTCTTGAAGCCACTCCACAGTTTTCACATTCTTCACGGCTTTAGCCGCTAACACGCCGGCTCCGCCTGTGAAGGCTCCATAAACTGCGCCGTATTTTTGCATGGCATCTGTTGTTTTCTTGCCCATTCCGCCCTTGCCTATGACTACGCGCACTTTGAAGGCTTTTATGAACTCGTCTTCAAACTGGTCCATGCGAGTGCTTGTTGTCGGACCTGCAGCCACTACAACCCATTTGTCATCCTCCTTTTTGACTATGGGTCCGCAGTGGAAAACCGCCAAGCCTTCCAGGTTGATGGGCAAGGGTTTGCCTTGCTTAAACTGTTCCAATGCCTTCTTGTGGGCTGCGTCTCGTGCAGTTACTATTGTGCCCGTTACGTAGAGGACATCGTTCACTTTCAGTTTGCGCACATCTTCTTCAGAAATCGGAGTCGTGAATTTGAAAACTGCCATATTTTCTCACCTTCACGCGTGTTTAATGTACGCTTTTATCTTTCTTGCGGTCGCATCCAATTTCTCTCTATTCGTATCTTGAATGTCTTGAACCGTGTGTAATGAACGCATAGCTAATCTGTCTCCCTCATATCTTGGGATAACGTGAACGTGCAGATGAAAGACTCTCTGGAGGGCTGCTCTCTCATTGTGTTGAGTTACACTAATCCCTTCAGCGTTTATGCCCTTCTTGACAGCCACAGCAACCTTCTTAACAATTTTGTACAGATAGGCGATTTCGTCTTCAGGAATCTCGTAGATGTTTTCATAATGAGTTTTTGGAATAACCAGAGTGTGCCCCTCGTTCACGGGTTTCACATCCAAAAAAGCCATCACTTTCTCATCCTCATAAATTGAGCTTGCAACACCCTCTTTGTCAACTAGTTTACAAAATTGGCAATCTTTAATCATGATGTCACCTTGTGGGTTAAGTATTCAACTCTTCCATCGGAGTGAATACGGGCTGTGGCTCTTCTCGCTGCCCAACACTGAAAGGCAACCGCCACTGGAAAAGACGCGGGATGCCTGTGAGCATATTCCACTTTAACGCCTAGCACAGTGAATTTGCCGCCGAGTCCCATAGGTCCAATGCCCGTTGAGTTAGCGGCTTCGTACAACTCCTCCTCAAGCTTAGCCAGTTCGGGATTGGGATTTGGTTGGTTTAATGGTCTAAGTAAGGCTGCCTTTGCCAGTTTCATGGATATGTCGGCGCCTCCTCCAGCAGCCACTCCTACTATTGTTGGTGGACAAGGCATGGCTCCGGCTTTGATTACAGCCTCTATGACAAATTTCTTCAATCCTTTGACTCCTTCGCCCGGTGTTATCATGCCCAAGGTGCCGACGTTTTCTGAGCCTCCGCCTTTTGGAAAAGCCGTGATTTCAATTGTGTCGCCTTGAGTGATTTCCCAATTTATGTAAGGTATAAAACGTCCCGTGTTGTCTCCTGTGTTCTTCCCGAGGAATGGGTCGACAGCGTTTGGGCGTAATGGCACCTCTTTGGTTGCTCTCTTGGTAGCGTTTATTAGTGCGGTTTCGATTTGGTCCAGACCTTTTGCTTGGGCACCAGCCTTAACGTAAAATATGATGACTCCAGTGTCTTGGCACATTGGCGTGTTGTCTTTCTCAGCCAATTCAATGTCTTTCACGATGGCTTCAAGCTGAACCTTTCCAGCCTCACTTGTCTCCTCTCTATAAGCCCTCTGAATCGCTTCTTTCACATCTGGTGGCAGCTTCACAACGGCTAATCGTAGGAGGTTGAAGGCTGTTTCTTCGATTACCTTCTCAATCTGCAACATTGTTCCTCCGTGAAGAAGCATAGGTGTTGAAGACTCTGCCTCTTATGTCTTGCGTCAATTGAGAAAAATGCGGTGAACACAATACTTTCGGTGGGCACTCCCCAGAATTTTGAGTCTGCGTATTAGTGCAACTTAAATATGCGCTGTTGCTTATCTGCAGTAAGTTACCTTTCCTGAGGCTGTTCCTATGGTTGTAGAGGAAGAAGAAGAGAAAGAAGCTCCCGAATCAGAGAGGAAGTATGAACGCCTCGAAGACCTTCCAGGCGTCGGACCCGCAACCGCTCAAAAACTCCGCGAGTTAGGTTTCCACACGGTTGAATCATTAGCAACCGCGGCGCTGAGAGAGCTAGAGCCCGCAGGAATAGGCGAAAAGAAAGCCTTCGAAGTTATCCGCGCCGCACGTTCTTCGCTCTCAGTAACTTTCATTCGCGCCGACGAACTCTTGAGAATGCGCCAAAGCGTTCTCCGCCTTACTTCAGGAAGCAAGGCTATAGACGAGATTTTAGGAGGAGGCTTAGAAACCCAGACCATAACCGAGTTTTACGGTGAGTATGGAAGCGGCAAGAGTCAACTTTGCCATCAAATGTGCGTGAACGTGCAGCTGCCGCCTGAAAAAGGCGGACTCGGTGGAGGCGCTCTCTACGTCGACACCGAAAACACTTTTCGCACTGAACGCATCGTTCAGATGGCACAGCACGTTGGTTTGAACCCTGAGGAAGCTGTGAAGAACGTGATTTTCGCTGAGGCTTACACGTCGGATCATCAGATGTTTCTGCTCGAGAACGCCGACACGGTGATCAAGGAGAACAAAATCCGCTTGATTATTGTAGATTCTTTAACCTCGCATTTCCGCAGCGAATACTTAGGGAGAGAGATGCTGGCTGAGCGACAGCAAAAATTGAACAAACACATGCACCGATTGATTCGCTTGGCTCGAGCCTTCAACGCAGTTGCTGTTGTGACCAATCAAGTTATGGCTAAACCAGACGTTTTCTTCGGCGACGCTGTTCATCCTGTTGGCGGTCACATTGTGGCTCACACCAGTCACACAAGGGTTTATTTGCGCAAGTCGACACGTGGACCCGCCCGCATCGCTCGCTTGGTTTCAAGTCCCTACTTACCCGAAGGTGAACGCGTCTTTAAGATTACTGAGAACGGTGTGGAAGACCTTTCAGAAGAGGACCAGCAGCAGGGACGGCGTTGACTCGGGTTACCATTCCAAAAGTCTACGTGACCAGATTCTTTCAGTTAGTAACAACAAGACAATTCGCCGAGGCAGAGCGCATTCTTGAACGACTGAAGCAGAAGATACAGATGAGTGAGCGGAATCGAGGATATTTTCAGGCGCTCTACGGCATGCTCTTGGCGCAGAGGAACAACAACGACCGCTACGCCTTTCTCTCAAGTCTCAACATCAAAGACAAAAAAGAGCTGCAGACTTACCGTCGAGAATTCTTGAGACAGAGCGAATATCGTCTTCACGCCGACTATGACAGAGGCTTCTTCTCAGCTTGGACAGACTACATGCGAATCTTGCCCAAACTCGAACTGACAACTATTTCTATTTCTAACAAAAACCGTGTCGAAGAAGAGGCTGAAGTGACGGAATCGCAAGCAGAAATCAAGGCTGAAGGGAGCAATGAAGCGCAGGATGATGAGGGAGAAGATGTTGAGGCTGAAATGAAGGTTGAAGCAAAAGAAACAGATATTGAAAGGGTTGAAGATGCTAAGATTGTCGAAAAAGTTGAGCCTCGGCAGAGCACTCTGTTCGACTTCTCCAAATGAAACGTATGTTGAAATGTGACAAGTTTTCACTTTCAAATGTTCTTTTTCTCGTTGTCAGAAGAGGAGATAGCACAATTTGAAGGTTGTCTACCAAGAAAGGTTCAGAGCGGTTTACTCTTCAGACCCAGCGGCTCAGCCAGGTCGGATGGAGAGCATCTACAACGAGTTGCAGGGACAATTCGAGTTTGTGAAGCCTGAGCCAGCCAGCGAAGAAGACCTGCTGCTGGTTCATGGTAAAGGTCATGTGGAATACGTTAAGGCGCATCAAACAATTTACGAGATTGCGTTGTTAGCAGTTGGCGGCGCCATAAAAGCTTCAGAAATCGCTTTAAGAGATGAGCCTGCTTTTGGATTGATTCGTCCACCTGGGCATCACGCAAGCGCAAACTCGAGTTGGGGCTTCTGCTACTTCAACAACATAGCCGTATCGATTGAGAAATTGCGACGAAACAGCAAAATCCACAAGGCGGTAATAGTGGACATTGACTTGCATTACGGAGACGGAACAGCCAATATTTTTCGAGGCGTAAACGAAGTCACATATTTCCACCCAGACGCAGAGAACCGCCAAGCGTTCTTGGATGAAATTTTAAGATTTTGTGCTGCAAGGAAAGACAAACTCGACCTTGTTGCGGTTTCGGCTGGATTTGATAGGCACGAGCATGATTGGGGTGGGATGCTCAAAACCGAAGATTATCACACGATAGGTAAGATGATTAAGGAATTCGCTAAGAGCAAGTGTAATGGTAGAAGGTTCGCTGTCTTGGAAGGTGGATACAACCATTCTGTTCTTGGCAAAAACGTGAAGGCTATGCTGGAAGGCATGATGTAACACCGTAAAAACATATTTAGAAATGCTGCGCTGACTTATTCCATTAGATGCTTGCGTATGCCAACCAACCTGCCCCCAAACGCCAAGAAGAAGTGGAACGAGGTAACAAACGCCCAGACCAAACAGGAAAAACTGGAGAAACTACAGGAGTTTTTGAGCCTCGTTCCCAAGCACAAGGGCACTGCTCGTTTGCTCGTGCAAACAAAGCGCCAAATAAAAACATTGCAAGCAGAGATTGAGGAGAAGAAGAGGAGAAAGGCTGGGAGAGGTGGACCACGATTCTTTTTAGAGAAAGAAGGCGCGGCTCAAATCGTGGTTTTGGGACCCACGAAGGTGGGTCGAAGCAGCCTATTGACTTCGATAACCAAAGCCAAAGCCGAAGTTTCCGATTACCCCTACGTCACTCGTGAACCTGTTCCAGGAATGTTTCAGTACGAAGACATACAGTTTCAAATTGTGGAGGCTCCTGCCTTGGTCGAAGGCGCAGCAGAGGGCGAAGCGTGGGGACTCCAAACCCTCGGATTGGCGCGAAACGCTGATGGGCTTCTCTTGATGGTGGATTTGACAAAAGATGCATCTAAACAATTAGCCCATATCTTGAGTGAGATGGAGAGGGCGCGCATCTTGGCGCAGAAACCTCGTGCAAGGGTTGAGATTGAACGCAAACACGTGGGCGCTGGGCTCAGAATTATTGTGATTGGACGGCTTGTCAACTGCAACATGCGTGATGTTGAAGACTTGTTGAAGGGCTACCGCATCCTAGACGCTGTAGTCAAGATTTACGGTGAAGCCAGCCTAGACGATGTCGAAGACTCCATCTTTGAGAGCACTGTGTATCGACCATCAATCATTGTAGCCAACAAGTTTGACGCGCCAGAGGCATCGCAAAGGCTAGAAGAACTTGAACGATTCGTGGGCGACCAGATACCGATTTTACCCGTTTCTTGTAAGACAATGACAGGACTTGAGAATCTTGGAAACTTGATTTTCAAGGCACTGGAGATTATTCGTGTTTACAGTAAGGAGCCCAGTCATAGAGAGCATTCTCCAAAGCCCTTCAACTTAAAGAGAGGCGCCACTATTTCCGACTTAGCCAAGCAGGTTCACAGCGACTTTATACAACGCTTCTCCTACGCCCGAGTGTGGTCCAAACGGTTGCCTTTCAGTCCACAGAAAGTAGGCTCAACATTTGTCCTAGAAGACAAAGACATCGTAGAACTACACGCAAAATAGCCCTGCAATTCAACTGTCAAGATGAACCTAACCTATTTGGACCCAAATAGAAGGCTTAGACGCCTCTCTACCCGTCTCTGTCTCTCACACAGTATCACCTAGTATCACTTTCTATTTGGATTCTATTAGAGGGGGCGTACCCACCCTACGCACACACAAACACAAAAATTGTTTCTTTAAAAAAACAGTTCATTCTCTACTAACGAGAAGACCGCGCTATTCTTTCCGTTTCGTTGCGTTTTGAAATAGCATAGCTTTTAACATCCTTGTTCGCTGCCAGTATCAATTCTTCAGCAAAACACTCTTCCACTGTACGAGGATTATTTAAAGAAGCCTTCCTAGCGCCCTCTGCAATGAGCCGAAGAGCCACATCAATCCGCCTCTGCGGCGCCACATCCACAGCCATATGATACACTATTCCACCGTAACTTATCCTTGTAGTGTCTTCACACGGTGCTGAATTTTCAACAGCCCTGACGAGAACATCAACTGGATTCTGTCCCGTTCGCAGATTAATTATCTCGAAAGCGTTTCTCACCATGTTTATGGCTCTCGCCTTCTTTCCAGCATTTTTTCCAGGACGCATGAGGTTATTTATCAATCTCTCCACAATGCTAACTTCAGCTTTACGAAATCTTCCGTGTTCGTGTCTTCCCATGCTGTGAGGAGCATATGACGGATGAAGCGACACGTAACGTTTGAGCCCCATGTCTTTCACTTCGATTCCGCTGAAACTCCACTTTCCAAAGAGCTTGACTTCTTGCTGTTCTCGCTTGCTCAAAAATGGTTTCACCTTTAACGCATTGGTTTTTCTTTCTTGCCCAACACTAACTCTTTGAGAGACACGCCGTTAATCGTGACGACCTGCCACCTCACGCCTGGGATGTCACCCATGCTTCTGCCTCGAGAGCCACCTATCCCTTCCACAATAACTTCGTCGTGTTCGTCTACTACATTTAGGGCGCCGTCTCCAGGCAGAAAAGCCGTTATGACACGACCATTCTTGATCAATTGTGTGCGCACGCACTTTCTTATGGCGCTGTTGGGTTGCTTGCTCTCAACGCCCACCTTTTCTAAGACTATGCCTCTAGCCATAGGTGCGCCACTTAAAGGGTCAGATTTCACGTCTAACCTCAGCATACGCCTCTTATAGTACATGTCGCTCCAGCGGAACTGCTTCCTTCTCTCCTTTAACTTGCGAGCTGCGAATTCTCCGCTGGTTTTGGAACCCATGTCGTGTTGTTACCTCACGCCTATCCATAAAACACAACAACCAGTATTTAAGCAGTGAGCAGTGCGATTCAAACATGAAATTAATTGTTTGAAAGACTACGCTCATGCCATAACAATCTTTGTCGTCGGACATAGAATTTCTGTTGTGGGACCAATAAAACGAGGTAGCCTTGTTCGTTCAACAAAGACTTCCAGTTGTTGAACATCCTCCTAAGAGTCTGCGCAAACAAGCAATAATGTTTGTTCTGAATCAGCCACAGAACGAATGAGTTCTTGATAATAGATATTTCAAGTTCATAATCTTTTAATGGTTTTAGGGCAACAACTTCATTAAAGACTCCATAAAATGAGGTTAAGACAATGACTATTCCAATCTATAGACCCTACGTCTTCCTGCGGTGCAAAAAGTGCGGCAAGAAGACTGACCACGTTTTGGTGAGTATCTCAAGCCCTAGAAAAGGCGAAGTTGAAGAGACATATGAGTGCCAAGAATGCGGCGAAACCAAAAAAATCTTTGAATTAGCCTCTATGTCGCAGCTTCAAAACCAGATTGAAACGTAGAAAACCCGAGTGAGGGCTCGCAGGGGCGAGTGATGAAAAAACTATTTTTGTTAACCGTTCTCGTTCTGGTGGCAACCGCTTCTGCAGTTTACAGCCTCAATCTGATTGACAAAATTGTGCATGTCACACTGTACAACTATGGTTTACAGTTCAGTTACGAATGGGCTAGTCCCTACTGGACGGTGCTGAAAATCGTCCAAGTTCTGATGAGTTTAGTAGCGGTTTTCAATTTAATCAGCTTTGTATACGTTTACAGAAGGTTTGCTCATCAGAAACCTTTGCCTCATGTGACACCGATTAAGAGTGAAAAAAGAGTGGTTGCTTCTCATATTCTGGAACCTGAGCCACCAAGAGAGACGCAAAGAATGGGAGGTTTAGTTAAGTGCACTCACTGTGGAAGAGTCTTCGCTCAGCCTCTTCGAATGTTAGACTTCCATTCAGACCGCCCAAGAATAATCAACATCTGCCCATTCTGCAATGAGGTCATTCCGCCTATTCTTCGTCATGAAGAGGCGGAGAAGGGAAAGAAAATTGTTTTGAAGGGGAGAAAGAATGAACAGCCGCCTCAAGAGACTGTTGCGGCTTCGGCTTAGATGGAAACAAATTTTGTGTTTGTGTGTGCGTAGGGTGGGTACGCCCCCTCTATTTGGGTTCTATTAGGTTTCAAATATGTTTGTTGAGAGGGATTGAGGCGGGTTGAGACAGGTTGGGTGTTGTCTAAATAAGATTTAAGTATGTCAGCTTTTCTTTTAGTCAACACAGCACGTTGCCCTGGTAGTATAGTCCGGTTAGTATAGGCGGCTGTCGCCCGCCTGACATCACATAATAATGCGCTATGTGACAGGAACCGGGTTCAAATCCCGGCCAGGGCGCCACTCTCTGAAATGCGTAGTGATTTGTTGCACAAAAAACGAAGAATTTTTACATTGGCTGTAGTTTCCTTTGCTTTCAGCGTATTTTTTTATGCCTTTATTGATGCGACTATATTTGGAGCAATTGTGCCCGAAAATCAGGCTCCAGCATATTGGATTCCTGTAAGTCTGATAATGTTTTTGTTGACATTCGGAATGACCTTGACACCGCTTTTTTGGAGACATAACTTTTTGCAGACAGTTCATGAGGACTCTGTTGGTATTCTTCTTCTTTTGGCAACTCCTGCAGTTCTAGTTAGCTCTGGTTTTTTGGATTTGATTAGTGCGTCGGTGATAGAATACATTCGTGGAAATGCGCCTCTGAACTGGTTAAATTACCCAAATTGGTGGTGGATGGATCCTTACCCTGTCGGCGAGCGGCCAATCCCTTGGTCGATTGCTTGGCTTGTCTCACTTGTATCTGGTCATGAACATACGCTGACAGTTGACATGCTCATCGGATCCGCTTTTAGTCTAAGCGTTTTGCTTTTCTTGTGGGCTGTTTACCTACACTCTCTTAGATAATCCTAACAGGATTCAGACCATTTCTAAAGCTATCTTGCTTACGAGCAACAGATCCCTGAAACTCAAGTCTGGCCTCGAGTTTCTCACTGACCACTCTAATGCAGAGAGATCAAGCCAAGCTTGGTCGTAGCATGATGTGCAGGAGTAGAATTTTGGAAAAAGACGACATCTTTCATGTAAACTCTTTATGTGGCAAATTCGGGACTCGTGAAGACACGGGTAGACCCATCCGTTCCAGTCAATGTAGATTATGCTCTCCCCAGCAAAACATGGAATGAAACGTCTTTCGTTTTCAAGAAATTGAACAGCATCGAGGAGCCCAAGTATAGTGTTAAAGATTGGGTAGCCCTTTTCTTTCATGGCTATAGTCGATTTTAAGCATTCGATCAACCATTGCGTTGAGGGTAGTTTCCACGCATCTGCGTGAAGAGAGCCCCCCACTTCAGGATACGATAAGACCAGACTAGCTTTGAAACCTTGGGCAATGTCTGCCAACTTCGCTATTTCTTGACCACCTAGAAGAAGGGCACTGAAGTCTACCCTTAGGCCAGCATGTTTACACGCGTTGGCAGCTTTGAGCACCTTTTGAAATAAATGTGGGTGTTCTCGCACTCTATCGTGTTCTTCGTCTGGATAATCAAGTGAGATTGTCACTAAATCTGCGTTTGAAATGCTGGAAATATCCTTGGCTAGTGTGGACCCATTTGTATTTATCTGAACAATGAAACCTTTCTCATGTGCATAATTAACCACGTCTGCGATGTGAGGGTATAGTAATGGCTCTCCACCAGTTATGCTAAGGCTGTAACAACCCGTCTCGTCTAATATGTCGATTGTTTGTAGAGCTTGATCGAGCGTAGGTTCGATAACTGGTTTTCGCCAAACCTTGCAGAAGTAGCATCTGCAGTTACATCGTGTTGTGATTGCCCACATGGCTATGGGCGGGCCAAGTTTGCACGATTTAGAGACCACCCGAGAAAATTTTTTCCATTTTGTTGTATGAAGCTTGAGAAGCGAAGCCGCTAGAAGTCCTGTCAATGGTATTGCTGAGAAAGCTCGGCTCAACTGAACATGCTCCGAGATTATTGTTTAGAATACTTTTAATTATGTTTTGGCAACAGTAGTTATGTGCACATTAATGTATGGATCCTGCATTGCATTTAGCTGCGATGATGTATCACCCAAGACCGAGATTGCAAAAATAAAAGAGCTGTTGAAAGTAGTCGATAAATTTGACATGAAGGTTACTTTTTTCGTGATCCCTAAAAGTGAGGCGAAGTGGGATTCTTGCGGCACTCTTGTGGGAATTTTGAAAGACGCTGTTAGTTGTGGGCACGAAATTGGCCTTCACGGTTTGAGCCATTTTCTGTTTGAAACTGGGTATCCCTTCAGCACTCTTGGTTGTGGCTACCTATCCATTAAAAACAAGATTTTGAAGGGACTCAAAATCCTCAATGAAAGCTTGGAGACAACTCCGAGAGGATTTAGAGCGCCGTATCACCACTGCAGTCAAAGTCTCTGGAAAACTCTTGAGGATCTAGATTTTCTTTATGACTCATCGCAAATGAGTCTAACTGGTCTTTTCCTTTCCTACGTTCCACCCTTAAGAGCAGTCTGCTCTTTCAGAAAACGGGGTCCTGTTGCATCAAGGATCTTTCATCCTCTGGACCTGAGACTGTGGGAGATACCTGTCACT
>Ga0315308_1000786_pt1 | contig 18134 bp, 17 predicted proteins | sample TDP3_MG_FD_203078 | JGI IMG/M metagenome (GOLD analysis project Ga0315308, IMG submission 203078) | Freshwater sediment microbial communities from Lake Towuti, South Sulawesi, Indonesia - TDP3 | ecosystem: Environmental > Aquatic > Freshwater > Lake > Sediment | place: Indonesia: South Sulawesi... | reverse complement strand
ATTCATTTCTCTGCGCAGCGCAATTACACGGGATGCGTCAACCTCTATCGTCATAGAGCAGTGAGCGGCTGTCCTGATACTTTCAGCCATTCGTTCTGCAATCGTTTTCTGTATGCCTTTTAGGGGTATGATCTCCTTGATAGCTCGAGTGTCCATGCGTAGCTCGATGAACTCAAGAATATCCTCTTTGGTGATTCTCCCCCTAGGACCAGTTCCCCGAATCTGTGCTAAGTCCAGTCCATGTTGCTTCGCCAGAGCCCTTGCCAAGGGTGATGCTCGGACCTTCTCAGCCTCTTCCTCCACTGTTCTCGGCCCTTCTCTTGATCCTGTGCTTGTCGTCTCCACTTCAGGCGTAGCCTTTCCTTCAGCGGCCACATTGATGGAAGGCAAAGGTTCACCTATCTTGCCGATGAAGGCTATTGGCTGCCCAACTGCGACCTCTGTGTCCTCTGGCACGCATATCTTGAGTAGCACGCCTGAAACTGGCGATTCGACTTCCGTGGTTACCTTGTCAGCTTCCACTTCCAAGAGCGGATTGTCCTTCTCGGTGTAGTCTCCTTCCTTCTTCAGCCACCTAATAATCCTGCCTTTCTGCATGGTCAAGCTGTATCTCGGCATCACAACATCGGTAACCGTGTTGCTTCACCTCACGATGATTGGATCAGCCTTTAAGGAGGGTTTCCACGCCTTTTACTATGGCTTTGTCATCAGGTATGACGTAGCTTTCGAGAACTGGGCTGAACGGTATGGGTGTGTCGGGTTCGGCTAGCCGTTGGATGGGGGACTCTAGATAGTCGAAGGCTTCTTCCGCAATTATTGCCGCGATCTCTGCACCTACGCCGCAAGTTTTGCAGTCTTCTTCCACAATGAGAAGCCGACCAGTCTTCTTAACAGATCTTGTGATCGCTTCCTTATCTAAGGGCACCAGAGTTCTGGGGTCGAGCACCTCAACATCAATCCCCTTCCTTGATAGTTGCTCCGCGGCTTTGAGAGCTTGATGAACCATCCAAAGCGTGGCAAAGACTGTTGCGTCGTCGCCCTCTTTCTTCACGTCAGCTTCGCCAAACGGTATCAGGTACTCCTCTTCGGGGATCAAGGACTTTGTCGTATAACATATCTTGTGCTCAAAAAACATGACCGGGTCGTCGCCTCTCACCGCTGTCTTGAGAAGCCCCTTCGCATCATATGCTGTGGATGGGACGGCGATCTTCAGTCCTGGAGTATGCATGAACCAAGCTTCGAGACTCTGGGAATGATGCGCGGCGATTGACCTTCCAGCGCCGAATGGAGACCTTATTACGACAGGAGCATTGAGCTGCCCGCCAAACATGTAACGGATTTTTGCAGCCTGGTTCGCTATCTGATCCATTGCGAGTGCAAGAAGGTCTCCGAACATGATCTCGGCGACTGGTCTCATCCCTGCCATGGCGGCGCCCACCGCAGCGCCTACGATGCAGGCTTCGGAGATGGGGGTGTCGCGAACCCTTTCGGTTCCGAAATCCTTGGCCAATCCTTTCGTTACCCCAAAGACACCTTCCCAGTAGAGTCCAATATCCTCGCCTAGAAGGAAAACCCGTTCGTCTCTCCGCATTTCCTCTCTCAAAGCTTCGTTCAACGCTTCGACATATGTCAGCTCTCTCACCAGTATCACCTTGCTTTCGCAAAAACATCCCCTAGAGCTTCTTCAGGCAGCGGGTCAGGGCTTTCTAGGGCGTACCTAGCGCATTCTTCAACGGCTTCGAGGACTTCTTTGTCAATCTTTCCAGCTTTTTCTAGGGTCAATATGCCTTCCCTCATAAGCTTTTCTCTTAGTCTTGGGATTGGGTCTCTTCTAATCCATTCATCCACCTCTTTTGGCGGCCTGTACTTGGCGGGGTCAAACCTCGAATGCCCCTTGTGACGGTAGGTCTTGCATTCGATCAAGGTGGGTCCACTGCCATTTCTCGCCCTCTCAACCGCCTCCCTTGCAGCTCTGTAAACTAGAACAACATCATTGCCGTCGACAATCACTCCCGGCATCCCATACGCTTCTGCTCTTTCAGCGATGTTCTCTATGGCTGTGACTTGGGTTATACGGGTGCCCATGGCGTACAGGTTGTTCTCGCAAACGAAGATCACTGGAAGTTTCCAAGCGCCAGCCATGTTCAAAGCTTCGTGAAAGGCGCCGTTGTTTGAGGCTCCATCGCCGAAGAAACATGCAACAACTCGGTCTGTCTTCTGTAGCCTGCAAGCCAAGGCTGCCCCAACGGCTATGGGTATGGCTGAACCAACAATGGCAGTGGCGCCCAAGATTCCAACGCTGGCGTCCGCGACATGCATCGAGCCGCCTTTACCCTTGCAGTAGCCAGTACTCCTTCCCAGAATCTCAGCCATCATCCTGTTCAAGTCGGCTCCTTTCGCAATGCAGTGCCCATGACCCCGATGTGTGCTTGTGACGTAATCATCGGCTCGAAGGTTCGAGCAGACTCCCACGGCCGTCGCCTCCTCCCCAATGTAAAGGTGTAACGTGCCTGGGATGATGTTGCGGCCAAACAGGTCCCACACCTTCTCCTCGAACCTTCTGACTTCCAGCATCTTCCGGTACATATAAACGAGTGTCTCTTTGCCGATCCCTTCAGTGTTGGCCATGTTGGAAGACAACGCATCATCCTCCAAATGCTAATTCTCTCAGTCTCTATAAGCTGAGGAGGACATAAAAAAGTTTGGAGACCTGCTCCTAGGCCCTACGAGGCCAAGCATAAGGCAAATGCAGAGACTAGGCAGTAACAAAAGATAGGCGCTTCTCAAGGTGGGACGAGAAGCACTTTCAGAGCTTTTCGTTCCTCCATCATCTCAAAGCCCATCTGCCACTTCTCCAAGGGTAGCTTAGCTGTTATCAGGGGCGTAACCTTTATGATGCCTGAGCTGAGGAGGTTCAATGTTCTGCGCCAGCTCGTCCAGACTGTGCCCCACGAGCCTTTCACGTCGAGCTCTCCCTCAACAACCTTATCTAGGTCAAGGTCCGCAGGCTTTCCCGTGAGCCCAATCAAGCCGACTTTGCCACATCGTCTAACTATACTGAAAGCCTGCTTGCGAGCTGCTAAGGCTCCACTTGCCTCAAGAACGACATCTGCTCCACAGCCCTCTGTCAAAAACCTGATGGTCTCAGCGGGGTCCTCTTCCTCTACGTTGATGGTCATGTCTGCACCCAAGTCTCTTGCGATCTTCAGTCTCTCCGTGTCAGCGCTCACTCCTGTCACGATAACCCGCTCTGCTCCGCCCGCTTTTGCGGCTTGAGCAGCTAGGAGCCCCATTGGTCCAGGACCTAGAACAGCGACTGTGTCCCCGGCTTCGATTTCGACTCTTTCAAAAACTGCTCGGACGACGCATGCGGCAAGTTCAGCGAGAGCCGCCTCTTCAAGGGACAGGGTTTCCGGTATCTTGTGCAAGATTCGGCTTGGAACGGCTACGCAATCCGCGAAAGTACCATCCGCCCTATGCGTGCCCAGAATTCTCCTATCTTCTCCTGTACACCTGTTCGCATGGTTGGTTCTACACATGAGGCATGTGCCGCATGGGATTGTTGCGGGCGAGGTTACTCTGTCTCCCGCGTCGTAGCCAACGACTTTTGAGCCTTTCTGAACTATTACACCGGAATATTCGTGCCCTAGGATTACTGGCGGAGTGTAGAAGGCGGTGTCATGGTAGATGTGAACGTCAGTTCCACAGATGCCAGTGAACTTGACGTCGACCAGAACTTCGTCCGGCTTTATTCTTGGAACATCTGCATCTCTTAGCTCAATGTTTCCCGGACCCCTCTTGGTCTTCACCACTGCCTTCATGTCAGGTTCACCAAGCAGCTTTGCAATAGGTATGGTATGCTTATGAGGTTAAATGTTTTAGGAGAGCGTTGCAACAGTCTGAGACGAGAAGAACCACCGTTGAAGGATAAGGGCAGTGGAAAGGGCTTAGATACGGGCACGGAGAAGTGGAGGCTCTTGGGCGTCGAAACCCCTGACGATGCTTCTATGAACATGGCGATTGAGGAAGCGATCTTCATCGCAGAAGCTGAAGGGGAAGTTCCACCGACAGTTCGATTCTGGAGAAGCAAAGGGGCTGTCGTCATAGGCTATTCACAGACCGTAGAGGCAGAGGTCAACCTAGAACTATGCGAGAGAAGCGGCCTGCAAGTGGTTCGAAGGTTCAGCGGCGGCGGCGCCACCTACCACGATCTCGGAAACCTCAACTATAGTATAGCGATGGAAGCCAACCATCCATTGGTCAAAGGGCTTGAGATTGCAGATTCGTACGTGGTCTTTGCTTCGGGGGTCATTCAAGGGTTAAGAGAGCTCGGTATCCACGCCGTCTTTGCTCCTCCAAGTAACGTTCTCGTCGAGGGTAGGAAGGTTTCCGGCAACGCTCAATCGAGAAGAAAGGGAGCGGTTCTTCATCATGGTACACTTCTGGTTGATGCTGATCTTGACCTGCTGGATGAAGTGTTAGGCCGCCATCGTCCAAGGCGAAAAAGTCAGGGCGTCGTGAGCAAGAAGGTGCCGGTGACAAATCTCGCGGACGAACTGGGGCGGGACCTGAATATGAATGAGGTGAAAGCCGCCTTGGGGCGGGGCTTTGAGGCAGCATTCTGCATGGAGCTTGTGCCAAGTACGTTCACAACGACCGAAGAGATGACGGCTCGAAGGTTGCATGCTGAGAAGTACTCTAGGAAGGAATGGAACTTCTGGCGTTAGGATGCAGGAACTCAGCTTTGCCTGATTACCAAGAAAGTCTTAAGACTTGGTTCATAGAGCTTAACCACATCTGACTGCGAAGGTGGTCGCTTGAAACGAAAGATGAAGGCGGTGAGGTTCTATGGCCCAGGACAGATCAAGCTTGAAGACATAGATCTTCCGCGAATCGGTCCCGAAGAGATGCTGGTTGAGGTCAAATCAGCCCTTACTTGTGGCACAGACGTCAAGATGTACAAGAGGGGCCATCCGAAAGTCAGGCCGCCGATCACTCTCGGACACGAGTTTGCGGGGATAATAGCAGAAGTCGGCGGCAAGACAGCTGAACGCTTTCGCGTAGGCGACAAGGTCGCTGCGGCCAACTCTGCTCCATGCAACAGCTGCTTCTTCTGTATGAAGGGGAAGCCGAATCTCTGTGAGCGCTTGCTGGATACACTAATCGGGTTCAGTGTGGACGGAGCTTATGCAGAGTACATTCGAGTGCCCCCACGCATTGTCAAACAGAACACCTTCAAAGTGCCCGAGCGTATCCCATACGAGGAGGCAGCGTTGCTTGAACCTTTAGCCTGCGCGATCAACGGAAACGACGCTGCGGACATCAACTTGGGCGACACTGTCGCTGTAATCGGCAGCGGACCAATCGGCTTGATCCACATCCAACTGTCAAAACTGAAAGGAGCCTCAAAGGTGATCGTCACAGACATGCGTCAGGAACGTCTAGACATCGCCTCCAAGCTAGGCGCCGATGTCATGATCAACGCCTCTGAAGAGGATCAGCTGGGTCGGCTCCATGAGCTGACGAATGGTTTGGGCGCCGATGTCGTGATTGAGGCCGTCGGTTTGCCCCAGACTTGGGAGCTAGCAGTAGACATGACGAGGAAAGCGGGCACGACGCTTTTCTTTGGAGGTTGTCCTTCAGGCACGACGGTGTCGTTGGATACTGATAGAATCCACTACGAGGACTTGACGCTCAAAGGCACCTTCCATCACACCCCACTTTCGGTCTTGAAAGCCTATAGGCTCATTCTAGGCGGCAAGTTCCGCGGAGCGCCTTTAATCACTGGCAGGATGCCTCTTTCTGAAACGGAAGAAGCCCTGCAGATAATGAGTAAAGGCGAGTGCATCAAAATAGCGATCACTCCTTAGGCGGGACCAGTCTCTAGGGAAAGACAATTAAGCAAGTTGAAGGGTATCTAAGAGAAAAAGCCGAAGTGGGATTGAACGTGTCGGGTGAAAAGCAGATTCTGGCAAGTCTCAGAGACTCGATCGTCGACTTAAACATTGAAGGGGTCAAGAAAGCCGCCCAGGCAGCCTTAACAGCGGGCGTACCGGCTTACAAGGCGGTTGTAGAAGGCATGGCGAAGGGCATGGAGATAGTTGGGCAGAAGTACGAGGCCGGCGAGTACTTCTTGGCTGAGCTCATTATGGCTGGCGAGACTATGAAGGAAGGGATGACGGTTCTTGAGCCTCACCTTAAAGCTGGAGACATAAAAGCGGCTGGAAAAATCGTTATCGGCACGGTGAGAGGCGACTTGCACGACATTGGGAAGAATGTTGTTGTTACACTTCTGAAAGCTGCAAACTACGACATCATCGATATGGGCGTCGATGTTACGGCAGAGCAGTTTGTTCAAGCCGTCAAGGAACATAAACCCGATATCGTCGCCATGTCAGCGTTGCTTACGACAACAATGATCGAGATGGAGAATGTGGTCAGAAGCCTTGTAAAGGCGGGACTGAAGAGGAATGTCAAGATCATCATCGGCGGCGCACCGATAACACCTGAGTACGCGAAGAAGATACATGCAGACGCAGCCGCAAGAGACGCCGTTGAAGGAGTTCGCACATGCAACGAATGGATGAAAGCCAAGTAGCGTGGCATCAGCGACAGGACCGTTAGATGTGACCTCTTTTTGATGGAACTGAAGATCTTCTTAGTGGCGTCTCCGGCCCCCTAGGGTCCTAGAGATCTGTCTAGAGTCGCGTACGAGATCTGTGAATCCAGAAGGGCAAGAGAGAAACTCATGGTCTTTCTAGAATCCCTTGCTAAGAACCAGAATATTGAGAGTAAGGAAAGGCTATTAGGCAGATTATCGAAGAGATAGAGGCAAGGATTAGCCAATAGCCTGTGGGGGCAGTGAAGAGAGTGGCCTTTCAAGTCGGACCGTGGGAACTAATACTTGTGGTCATCATCTTGCTCTTCATTTTCGGCGCGAAAAGGCTGAAGGACCTAGCCCGGGGCGCCGGAGAAGCTGTGAAAGAGTTCAAACGGGCGACCGAACAGCCTGAGGAGAAGACGGAAGACGAAGCAATTGTCGAAGCTGCGAGGAAGATGGGTATAGAGACTGAGGGGAAAAGCATCCCCCAGATTCTGGAAGAAATGAAGAAGTCTGCAGAGAAAAAGCCCTAGAGCAGCGGAGTTGGCCTGAGCCTAGACACTAGTGATTTCGATGGTTACTGATGAAGAGGAACTGACTTTTTGGGAGCACTTTGAAGAGCTGATCAACCGGCTACGTATTGGTTTCTTCGCTGTGATCGTCGCCACCTTGTTCGTCATGGCTTTCCCGATTGGGTTTGGGCCGGACGGTCTCTCATTGTCCAATCCCACATACGTCACGGTTGCATCTCTCTTGATCAACAGGATACAACAGGATTTTCTACCTGTTGGGGTTGAGCTGATGCCTATCAGCTGGTATGCACCGTTGGAGGTTTACCTTTATGTTTCGCTGATCCTCGGCGTCACACTGAGTTTGCCCGTGAGCATCTATGAGCTCTACAAGTTCATCAGCCCGGCGCTGTATAAGAGCGAAAGGAAAAGCATCACACCTTTTGCGATCTCGTTCACAGCTCTCTTCGCCTTTGGCTTCGCTCTGGGCTACTTCTTGGTCATGCCCGCAACAGTACGTCTGCTTTTGCTTTCAGCTGAGGCCTCTGGGCTTTCGCCGAGGTACGAGTTCTCTCAGTTCTTCTCTTTGGTGGCGGGAGGGCTCTTCGTTTGCGGGTTCGTCATGACCTTCCCAGTCTATCTTGCGCTGTCCGTGAGAGCTGGCGCTTTGGAGACGACACAACTTAAGAAGAACCGTAGGTATATGTACGGAGCTGTCCTAGTGGGAATAGCCTTGATAGATCCCGATCCTACCCTTATAACTGAGCTGTTTCTGGGCGTGCCCGTCATCCTCGTGTTCGAAGCCGCTATCAGATTGGCATCTCGCTATGAAAGCAGAGGCTAGTCCCTTCGGTTCCTATTGACTTAGAGAGGCTTCAACCGAAAGCCCTTATTTTGATGGCTTTGACTGGGCATCCTTCCCAGCACTTCAGGCACTTGTTGCATTCGGTCATTGCCCATCTGTTCGCTCTCAGAATGGGAACGTGCATCGGGCAGAGTCGTTCACAGTTAAGGCAGTTGAAGTCAAAATCGACGCAGGCTTTCTTGTCCACCTTGGGGCTGACGAGGTTGATGATGCTGAGGCTACTGATGACCGTGCCGAGAGGGCAGATCGTGCTACACCAAGTTCGACCGTAGTGGATGGCAAGGACATCCATGACGAAGAAAAAGGCAATGACCGCCAGATCAACACCAATCAGCCCACGTAACATAAAATAGAGAGTCGCTCTGTAGACAGCGCCAGGAGGAGAAAAAAGATAGGGGGCTGCGAAATTGAAAAGTAGACTTGCCAAGAGAATGGCCAAAATGAGTGCATACCTGTCCCAGTTACTGTGCAAGCTGCCTATGCCTTTCATCTTCTTTGTCTCTGTGAAAGCATGAGAGTACTCAAGCAGCATTCCCACAGGGCAGACCCACCCGCAGAAGAAGCGACCAAAGAGCACTATAATGAGGATCACGAGAATGCTTGGGATCAACCAGCTCATCAGAGCGGTTTGGGTGCCCAAGACCATCAAGAGAAGCTCCAAAGGCGAAATCAACACGAAGCTGCCGAACGTCAGTGCACAGTTCGTGCCGTACGCAAACCCAAAGAAAGGTGCAGCTAGAAAAAAGATGACCACTAGAAGTACAGTGACAGCTCTAAGGATCTCGATCTTTCCGATCTTTATCTTGGCCATCTAACTCGCCTTGCTCCTGTCGAGCTAAGCGTTAAAGCCTTGGGCTGAGCCGGACAGTAGTGGACGCAGATTCCGCATCCGACGCAATTGTCGCTATGGAAGTGCGGTCTCTTCTGTTCGTCTAGCGTGATCGCGTCAGGAACGGGGCACAATTCGTCGCAGACCACACACTCTTTGCCCAAGTAGGCTAAGCAAATGCCTTGGTTCAGCAGCGCTGTTCCCATCTTGACGCCATTCTTGCTGATGAGCTGTAGGGCTCCCGTGGGGCAGAACTTGCCACATTTCATCTCGGTGTCGCATCTTCCTCTGTAGAACTCGCACGGTCCGATGATGGGGTTGATCTTGGGTGTGTTAGCCGCTTCTACGCCGTCCATGTAGTCAGCGAACACAATTGCGTTGGTTGGGCAGACCTCGACACACACGCCGCAACGCACACATAGTGTGTTGAAGAACTCTTCTTCCACAGAGCCTGGCGGCCTAACAACTTCTGTCAGTGACCCAGAAGGGACCAGCGAAGAGATTCTCAGAAAACCTAATGCAACAGCCCCTTCTGCTAGTAGCCTAAGAAACTCCCTTCTCGTGACGCGCAAACTCGCTCGGCATTCCTCCAAGCGCCTATTCAAGGGTTCTTTCGATGATGCTGATCTTGCTTAGGTCGTTTGTGCCGACGCCTAACGTTGCTGCGGCGCTGATATGAGTGACATCGGCTACTTTGAACGAGGGTATACCTCGTTGCTGTTCAATCTCCTGCAGCCTTTGAGCTCCAACCCTGTCGATTGCAACGGCGTCTCCTGAAGCCATTACCGTGTCCATCCTGACCATTGTTCCGCCTGTTGGTCCTGCACCAGCCATGGCGTACGTTGCATCCACAACGGTCAGATCAGGCTTTAGGACCGTGTTCAGGTCTGCAATGCATTGCGACAGGCTTGTGTTGTGGAACCTGCCCATCTCTGCCTGTGGTATCACGCCCATCATGTTCTTCAAAGATATCGTGACCGCTGTATTGCCATGCCTCTTCAGTCTTGGGACGCTGATTATGACGTCGGCCCCATAGATTGTTTTGTATGTCCGCACACGGCGAAGACTCGTACCTTTCGGCACCTCCATGGGAATCTCTTCGTCGCGCGTTAATGGCTTGACCTCGGCCCCGGCTGCTTGAGATGCTGACGTGATTCCGACCTGCGATAGGCAATACTCGGTGTTTCCACCTCCCGATGTCTCCGCCACGATGACTCGTCCACCAGCGTCTCTCGCTAGCTTTATGACGGCTGCAACGACCTTTGGGTCTGGAGCGCAGTTAGGATCGGAAGTGAGGACAGCAGGCTTCACGACAACGGTCTTGCCTGAAGACACTAACTTCCCAATGCCGCCGATGGCACTAACAGCGGCACGGACCATAGCATCGATATCAGCGTCCGAGTTGCCCTTGATGATTGAAACTAATGATTTGCCATCTTGAGTATAGGCGTCGGGTTTCACTTGTTTCGCCGGGTAATCCTTCGGTCTGAACTGCTCGTACAAGACGCCAGATACTCCAGCAGCTACAGCCAGTCCGCCGAGAATCTTGATGAACTTTCTCCTACTGATCGGGACCTTCGACAATTGTGAACCCCACGGTTCATCTTTGCTGCAACAGAGCTTATGTATGATGGGGGAAAGCTATATATCTCTTAGGCGTTTCGGATCGAGCCTCTAGACAGACTTTGAACTCGTAACAACTTTTCAGATGCGTGTTAGTGTGCTATCTCACTCCTTGGCTTGTTGCCTCAAGTACTCTAGTATTCTCTCTGCTTTTTCGAGAGGCATAGCCTCAAGCGATAGCAGGTTCTTTACGACTTCCGTTATGGTTGTGACGGACTTCACTCGATAACCTTGTGTTTCCAGTTTCTCCTTTCCGCCTTGTTCTCTGTCGACGACGACAAGGATTGCTTCGACCTTCGCTCCCGCTTCTTCCAGTAGCTTTATGCCCTGGATCTTGGAGTCGCCGCTTGTGATCACATCGTCGAAGAAGATCAGTCGGTCACCTTTCTTCACTAGTCCTCCAGCTATTCTATCCGTCGCACCGTAGGCCTTCTGCTGTTTCCTTACGATCACGCATGGCATCTTCAACTTGCTGGCTACGCTTGGCAGAAGAAGCGCGCCCTTCAGCTCGATTGAGGCTAGCTTGTCAATTCTTGTCGAAGCTTGGAGCGTCGCGATATCTTCTGCGACTATGCCCACAATACATTCAAAATCCTCAGGAGAAGACAGAAGCCACGCTAGGTCAATGTAGTATGGGCTTGTGACGCCTGACTTCAGCTTAAAGCTCCCGAACTTCAGTGCGCCCGAATGACTCAGTGCCTTTGCAACAAGAGACGCCTTGTCAGGCACGAAGGATCACCATCCAGGTTGACTTATGCTTGCAGTCTGCTAAAAGAGTTGTCATCGTGTGCCTGATGAGAAGCAGAAGTCTGACCAAGTAGCTTCTGTGGGAACCAAGTCTTTTAAGACTGCTGGTCATATAGAACCGCGAAGGTCTGGTTCATGGTGAACATGGTTGATGCTCCGCAGGTCACCGACGTCTTCTTGAGGAGATGGTATGAACGGACAACGCCCTCTCTGGGCTTCACAGCGACCAACAAGGATGATTTTGGTGTCTGGAAGGAATCTTTGAAGGCCAAGGTGCGGGAGCTTCTGGGGGAGTTTCCTGAACCCGCGCCGTTAAACCCACAACTCCTGTCAACCGAAGAAGCGGATAGCTTCATTAGGGAAAAATGGTTGATCCAGTCAGAAAGCGATTGCTTCGTTCCGTTGTACCTTCTCCTGCCGAAAGGGAAGAAAGGCCAGAAACCCACCATTCTGTGTGCTCATGGTCACGGGCCCTACGGCAAAGACTCAGTTGCTGGCGTGCACTTTGACGAGTCAGATAGGAAGGCAAACATTGCTCGCGGCAACTACGACTACGCTGAACAGATGGTGAAAGCTGGCTTCGTCACGGTCGCGCCCGACTGGAGAAGCTTCGGCGAAAGAATCGCCTATTCCAGCCCCTATCCGGACAGGGACATCTGTAATGTCCACTTCATCCAGCACCTTATGCTGGGAAGAACCCTACTGGGCGCGAACATATTTGACGGAATGCGCGTCATAGACTTTCTCCTCACAAGGAAGGAGGTTGATACGAACAGAATCGGTTGTATGGGGCTCTCGTTCGGTGGAACGATGACAACCTATCTAGCCCTACTTGACGACAGAATAGGTGCAGCGGACATCATCTGCTATGCAACGACGACTGAGCACTACGCCATCTCAAGACCCAACTTCTGCGGGTCTCAGCTCGTTCCATTCCTCTACAAGTACGCCGACGTTCCAGACGTGATTGCTGCGATTGCTCCCAAGCCTCTTCTGGTAGAAAGCGGCGCCTCCGACACATGCTTCTGGATTCACTCCAGCCTCAAAGCTCACAATACTATCAGGAAAGCTTACGAGGTCAGCGGGCACCCTGAAAACCTCTGGATCGAAGTCTTCCCCGGCGAGCATCGTTTCTCAGGAAGGAAAGCATTCGACTTCTTCAGGAAGTTCCTCAGTTAGCTGCGCAGCCTTGACACCTTAGGTCTTCAAGCGTACCTAGCTTTCTTCTCGAACTGCTTTTCGTAGATTCCGCGAACCCTCTCAATTGTGTCCGCTTCTTGGGCTGATTTGTCGTCGCGTATCCTAGTGATCCGAGCAAAACGAAGAGTCATGCCTGACTTGTACCTTGGGCTTCTCTGTATCTCGTTGTAAGCAACCTCGACGACGATCTGTGGCGAGACAACAACACGATGTCCTTCTTCCTGGAGAGCTATCGTCTTAAGGCGCGTCGTCATTTCCTCTATCTCCTTGTCGGTCAATCCTTTGAAGGTCTTTCCGATCACAAGGAGTTCGCCGCTTGCTTCGTCTCTTGCGGCGAGGTAATAGTCAGAGAGCCACCTGTGTCTCTTGCCGTAACCGTACTCAGCAGCTGTCACAACAAGGTCAAGCGGTTCCAGAGTTGTCTTGATCTTTAGCCAGTGTTTGCCGCGGACTCCTGGAGTATAAGGGCTATCCAATCTTTTCGCCATAAGTCCCTCGTGCCCTTCTCCAACGGCTTCCTTTAGGAACTCACCTGCTTGTTGTGCATCGCTTGTCACGATCTGTTTCGTCAAACGTATGTTCCCTGCCACTGCACCTAGCATCTTCCTTCTTTCGAGGTATGGGAGGACTATGAGGCTTTGGCCGTCAATGAAGATTGCATCGAACAGGTAGAGCCTTATTGGTATCTCTTCCACCATCCTAGCGATCTCGTAGATCCTTCTAAAGCGCCGCATAAGGTGCTGAAAAGGCAGAGGGTTCCCATCCTTGCCGAGGGCTATGACCTCTCCTTCTAGAATTGCTTCTCTGGGCTTGACCTCTTGGCGGATGGTCTGTACAATCTCGGGGAGGCTATCGGTGACGTCGGTGAGTCTACGGCTGAAGATCTTGACCTCGCTTTCGGACTTATGAATCTGGATTCGCGCCCCGTCGAGTTTATGCTCGAATGCCGAGTCACCGTCATGCTCCTTCAAAGCCTCTTTCGGGTTATCAGCCATCTGGGCAAGCATAGGTTTTATGGGTCTGAAGACTTTGAATCCGAGTTCCGTAATGCCTTTTCTGCCTGTCCTTCTGCATGTGGTCGCAACTTCCCCTATGTCTCCTGTGAACATGACCGCGTCTTGGACAGTCTTCAGGGGAATGGAGAAGGCCTTTGAGACAGCGCTTTCCATCAGGCCTTCGTGGAAGCCTGTTCTCATCTCGCCGATGATGATCTTGACAAGGTACTTCGTCTCGAGAGGCGTCGCCCTGCTGATGAGGGATTCTAGGAGGCGTTCCTTTCGTTCTCTTGACCCTTGACCACTGGATTCAGCTACAGTTTCTAGGACCCGTCTTACCTCAAGAACCGTCAATGGCCTATCAGCGAGTGTCGTCTGCTTGCGAATTCTGTTTCCTTCAAAGACGGCTTGGGTTGCAGCTCCAATGTCGCCTGTCTCCCGGAAAGCTGCCGAGAACTCCTTCCAGCTCGTCTTGGTCAGGCGTTTGACTATTCCGCTGAGCGTTGCCCAGCTGATATCAAGGGTTCTTTGATCCCATTTTGGGAAGGAGCGGCCAAGCATCATTGAGACAGCTGGCTCGACCTCTTCGAGTTCGAGCTGCTTCAAGAAGTCAGCTACCATGTCAGTCATTAGAGTGCGTCTAGTCGTCGCAGCCAGTTTCTCGCAGAGCTCTGTTAACTCTCCGAAATCCATTGCTGGAGCCTTGCCCTAAAGCAGTAAGTGTTTCAGAAGATGGGTTTCCAGAGACAGGATTGGCCATTGAAGTAGCCGCAAGGAGCTAGGGCAGGGGGTGCTATCCCCATATTCTATCTATCTCGGTTTGGAGCTCGCGCCTTCTTCGCTCATAATCCTCTATCGAGAGCTCACTAAGCTTGTATCTGGTTTGAAGCGTCTCAAGTTGGTCCCTGAGTTCCTTTTCCTTCTCCTTGCGGTCTAAGATAAGTAAGTTGAGAAACTCTAGCGTCTCTTTGATGTCTTGTCTGACGGCGTTGAGGGTTTCCACTGAGATTTTCCCTTTCTCGGCGAGGTTCGCGATAGCGGTTTCATAAGGGGGGAGTTTCGTTTCGAGATCACGGATTTCGCTGGGTTTCCTCTCTGTGAACACCCTTGCCAGACGTTCGATGTTCGTCTTCATCGTCTTCACGGATTCGGTAAACTCCCGTTCTTCTGCCTTCAGTCTATCGGTTTCCTGCGCGTAAACGTTAGCGTCCACTTCGCCGACCCTGCGCCGCACTTCGAGCTCTTCAAGCTTCATGGCGACATCGCTGAGGCGCCTTTCTTCTTCACCTAGTCTGCCTCTTAGATCTGCTATCTTACCATTGCGCGACCTTAAGAGATCCTTCAGCTTGCCGCCGTAGTCATTGAGGAGCTTCCCGAAGACTCTCTCCGAAACTTGCTCAGACTGGAACAGGTTGAGCAAGACGACCTTCCTATCGATGAGGACAGTGATGCCGGACACGATGCTGCCGATCTCGTCCTTCACTTCTGTGGGGGGAATAGATGGGGGTATTCGTGTCGGAGGTGGGACCGTTGGGGGAAGAGGTGGTGGAACAGGGGCTGTAGGTCTCACTGTGGGCGGAGCAGCTTGTGGGAGTCTTGCCCCGCAATGTATACAGTACTTCATGGCAGGTGCGGATCTGCCGCAGCTTGGGCACCGAATCCTAGGTTCTTCGAGGTCAGTCAAATAACCGTCTCCTAATCGTGACGCGGCTGAAGCATGTTATTTACTTCTTCGTCGAATTTATAGGAATCGGTCAAACTTGGCGCCAACGGAATCGTTACACGATTAACCTTGCTAAGAGACATCATCGCAAACGATGAGTCGCGTGGCCTCATCTAGGCGAGTCTGAATCTGGCTTCCCTGCTTCTGGTCTTGCGGACACGTTTGAAGCCTTCTGTTTCATAAAGTAGCATTCACCTGATCTGCTATGGGACTGCGTTAGGAAACGTTTTTATCTAGAACCCGCCCTAGGCTAGGGATTGCGTGCGAACGCAGGAATGGAACCATGTCCAACCGAGTTCCGAGGGCAGTCATCGTTGTCTGCGTGATTGCGATTGCACTTTCGGGTGTTAGCAGCTATCTTGTCCTGAACAACGTTTTGGTCCAACAGGAGCAGCTGAGAAACCTTCAGAATGCCGTTGATGAGGCAAGAAGCAGGATCTCGTCACTTGATTCATCCCTCTCAATCTTGGCCCGGAAGATCGCGGCACTGGACGAGCTCGCGCTAACAAATATGACTGAGCTGCAAGCCACGGTGACTGAGCTGAATGCTAGTCTCTCGAGGCTTGACGATGCGTTCCGGCTTTTTCTGGGCAAGACGCCAGCGAGCATCTACGAGTCAGCCCATAAGTCCGTTGTAGTCATCAGAACGCCGGCTGGGCAAGGCTCAGGTTTTCTGTACAACAGCACAAACCTGATCTTGACGAACTGGCATGTTGTGAGGAGTGAAACCGACATTGATGTCCAGTTCTATGATGGCACCAGGAAGAAAGCCTCCGTTGTTGGGACGGACGCGTACTCTGATGTCGCCGTGATTAAGGTGCCAACGTCTCCCGCCGACGCTAAGCCACTACTTCTGGCCGACTCATCAAGACTCTACATAGGGGAGCAAGTCGTCGCCATAGGCAACCCTCTGGGCTTGACTGGCAGCTTGTCCTCAGGCTACATCAGCCAGATCAACAAGCTCATAGACATTACGGACGTGCCGATCGTTGTGCCCGTGCTTCAGTTGGATATTACTATCGCGCCAGGTAGCTCAGGAGGCCCGCTGCTGGACATGTCGGGCGCCGTTGTTGGGATAACCAACGCTGGAACTGATTATGGCTTCAACTTTGCGGTTCCTTCCAACATTGTGAAGCGTGTAGCCTCATCGATTATGGAAAAAGGGTATTACAGACACGCGTTCGTAGGCTTCTATGGGATCGAGCTGACTCCTGAAACTATCAATGACTTGAATATTCTGAACTTGGAACCCTTCCAGTCGGGTCTCTTGATATGGGAAGTGATAGCTGACACGCCTGCAGCTGAAGCGGGGTTGAGAGGAGTAACCCGAACCCTGGACTCTCAAGGCAGGATAGCATACACCGCAAGGGACATCATACTGGCTGTCGACGACATTCAGACTTTTAGCTTCGCAGATTGGAACGCCTACGTCGCCGAGCACGTGTCACCTGGCCAAACCATAAATCTGACCATGTGGAGATCGGGCGAGATAACACAAGTCAAGGTTTCGACAACGTACCGTCAACCTTACAGCGGATGATCAGTGGATCTCTATCGTGTCTCCGTCTCTCATAACGTGGTTGGCGCCGACTTTTTGACCTGGGTACTTCGCGCTTGGACCCCAAATGCGTGCGTACTTGAACCGGTTGTAGAACATGCTATGGAGTTCCTTCGCGACAGCGATAACCGTTGTTCCTTCTGCCATTACGATAGGTTTCTCAGAGCGTTCCTTCTCGATGGGTTGCTTCGTATAGACACGGATCAACCCGAGCATCTGGAAGATAGTCTTGCCTAGGTCTTCTAGGCCTTGACTGTCCCTGCATGAGACGGGTAGAACAGGCATGGTGTTCTCTTTCATCGCTTCTTTCAAGCTAGCAAAGCTCTGTTCAGCCCCTTCTTTGTCTGCCTTGTTTGCGATCACGAGCGCAGGCTTGAAGATGCTGCTTGCGAACAAGGCGTCCTCAATATCCTCTAGGCTCACTTTGCCTCGAATCCTGACCAGTGCGGAGTTGATTCGGTAACTGTCCAACAGCCTTCTCACGTCTTCGAGTGTGCAGTTGACCAGGATTCCGCCTCCAACGACTTGTACGCCTACGCCTAGGCTTCGACGGGTGATCTCGGCTTCTCCTTCTGCCTTTTCGGTGACTATGCCTGCCCGCTCAAGCTCTGAACGCGTCATCAATAGCTGCTTCATGGGGTCCTCAGACAAGTCAACCATCAATACCAAGCCGTCAGCGTTCCTTGCCAGACCAAGAATCTGAGATCCATTCATCCTTCCGGCAGCTGCGCCCTCAACCAATGCAGGCGCCTCGACAAGCTGGAACTGTATGTCTTGGTACGGAAGCATCCCTATGACCGGTTTACGGGTGGAGAATGGGATTGGAGTGACCTCCGCCTTTGCATTTGTAACCGCCGCTAAGAGGCTGCTTCTACCAACGTTGGTCGGACCTAGGACAACGATTTGGCCGGCTCCCTCCTTTGGGATCGAGAACCCTCCGCCTCCTCCGCCCTTCTTGCGAGTCTTCAGCTTTTCGAGTTCCTTTTCAAGAGCCGCGATGCGTCGCCTAACGTTGCCCAAGAGCTTAGTTGTACCCTTATGTTTGGGGACCAACGAGATGAACTCCCGCATCAGCCTTATCTTCTCAGGCGTCGAACGGGCAGCTGCAACTTCAGCCCATTTCGCCTTTGCTTCCGCGGGCAGGTTGGTGACCATAACTCGCGACCCAAGCTAGAAAATATCGAAAGGATGCTTTAAAACTCTCTGACCAGCTCACAAACGTCGCGTGATTCGTGAAGTCTTTGCAGCGTTTGTCGAGGGGGCTCGCTCGACCTTGACGCCTTCTCCTACTTTCGAGACCCAGCCGTTCTTCGCTCCGGTGGACAGGCACGCGTTGACCACTTTCTTGCCTTCTTCTCCGTTCTTGACCAGAGCAATGATGCTTCCGCCCATTCCTGCGCCAGATATCTTCGCTCCGTAGGCTCCGGCACTTAGGGCGGTAGAGCATATGTTCTCAAGCTCCGTCAAGCTGAGGTCGTAAAGGT
>Ga0315308_1000785_pt1 | contig 18138 bp, 19 predicted proteins | sample TDP3_MG_FD_203078 | JGI IMG/M metagenome (GOLD analysis project Ga0315308, IMG submission 203078) | Freshwater sediment microbial communities from Lake Towuti, South Sulawesi, Indonesia - TDP3 | ecosystem: Environmental > Aquatic > Freshwater > Lake > Sediment | place: Indonesia: South Sulawesi... | reverse complement strand
GGGATTGGAGAAAAAGACAGTTTTTAACGCAATCTCTCCTCAGACTTCTCAAGGCGAGATTGAGGCTATCCATGAATCAAACGTGACCGCAGCCATCTTGTTGGCTCAAAACGAAATGGATTATTCGCCTAAAGGACGAGTCACTATTCTAAGAGGCTTCAACGGACACAAGGGCTTGCTTGAATCAGCCAGAGAGGCTGGAGTAGACAGGATTTTAATTGACACCATAGTCTTCGATGTGCCCAGTATCGCTTACGCTGCAGAAGCTATTAAACTCGTTAAGGATGAATTGGGATATCCAGCTGGTTGTTCACCCGCCAACGCCACATACGACTGGAAACGATCTCAGGATAGGGTTTTGAGAAAGGGCTTCGCAGCCTACAATGCTTCGGCGCACACGATTGCTCAACTGAGCGGAGCCAACTTTCTGATTTATGGTCCATTAAAGCAGGCGAGAAACGTGATTCCAGCCTGCGCCATGAACGACGCCATAATAGCGTACCATGCCTCAAAACAGTTTGGAATCAAGCCCTTAACTTCTAATCACCCGCTTTACAAGATTTTCTAGCATCTTTTCACAGAAAAATCGACATTGCATAATCGTCGTAGTATTTTCCATTGACAAAATTTTCTTTCTTCAACCTTGCCTCGACTTTGAAACCACACTTTTCGTAAACATGAATTGCTCTGGTGTTCTCAGTGATTACTTTAAGATAGACTTTTCGCAGCCCTTTCTTCCTCGCTATTTCAATCATATAGTTAGTTAACGCAGTGCCCAAGCCTTTGTTTTGAAAGCGGTCATGCACCGTTATCCCAAACTCAGCCTTATGTTTGAAAGCTTCAGCCTCGCAGAATGTGAGAGAGGCAGCTGCAACAATTCGGGTTTCACCATCTTCTTTGACCGATGCAAGAATAGGGAGTGCTTTGTCATAGTTTAGGCTACTCGTCCAACGTTCAACTCTTTCTCTTGTAAAGGGAAGAACGAGAAAGCGGAGACTCTCTGGTGATAAAGTCGAAAACATTTCCCACAGCATTTCAGTGTCTGTGGGCAGTTCAGGGCGAACAAGCACTTTGGTTTCATCAGAAAGCGTTATCGTACTCTCAAATTCTTTTGGATATTGAGACATTGTAAGCGCCAAGAAACGTTTCTTCAGACCATAACATAAGTCTAACGGGTGAGCAGTTCCCGAACCTTTTTCACGCAGTCCCATGCGTCTCGAGCGTAAGCGTCGATCCCATATTCCTTAAGCGTGTGTTCGGAGACTGCTCGACCCCCAATCACGGTCTTCACCTTGCCGCTCAGTTTTTTCTGATTCAAAATGTCAACCACGTCTTTTAGAAAGGGCACAGTCTCGTCAACCGAGACAGACACAGCGATAACCTGAGCATTTTCTCTCTCCGCTGTAGTCACAAAGGTTTCTGGAGAGACGTTCACGCCCAAATCCACCACTTGAAAGCCTGCTGCCCTTAGCGCCGCAGCTACGATGTCTTTTCCCAATCCTTGGATGTTGCCTTTCAAAGAGCCGATGACAACCTTGCCCTCCATACTGGTTGGTTTGACCCCTAGATGGGGTTCAAGAACCTTGAAGGCCTCTCGCATGGCGGTTGATGCAGCCGCCACATCGACAGTGAAGTATTCCTTCTGCACATATTTGGCGTCTACAGCCCGCATGGCATCCATCATTTTTTCGAGAACAACACTTGCAGAGGCTCCTTCGTTCACGGCTCGTTCAGCAAGCTTTCGAGCCTTCTGAACATCACCCACAACCACGGCGTCAAACAACTCATCCAAAACCGTCTTTCTCGATTCACTCAAGTGTCAACACCAATTGACCGCTTGAACACACCCACATTGATCTTTCCAGCCTTAAGCATACTGCCAGTCTCAACGTTGGTGACAGTAACCACTGCTGGAGCAAACAAATGGGGATCTATCTTGTAAAAATCGTAGCTTGCTTCCTTGAAAATTTGAAGAAATGGACGCCCATAACTTGGAGAGGCTGAAGAGGGTGCCTTCTCAACTATTCTCCTCAGTTCTTCATCGGTTTTGTAACCTCTTACATCATAGGAAGCTTCGCCTGCGTACAATATGGCGTCGTTGGTTCGCCCCATCGCTTCAGCAAATTTCGAATGGACGGGAGCAATGGGTGCAGAACCATAAGCGTGCAGAGCCAATTTAGGGTCCAAACCCAGCTTCATGAGTTTGTGCAACCCAGTCTCGGCAATTCGTCCCGAAACCTGAGTTGAACCACTAATGCTCGTGGTGGGCACCAAAATCAACATTAACCTGTTCTGCTGGATGTTACACTGACGCAGAATTTGTTCAATAACGCTTTTTGGCGGTTCCTGACTCGTTTCAAGCACCAACACAGCTCGGTCAGAGCTGTCCTCGTAACCGATTCTCTCGTACAACTGCCGATTTTTCTTGGCCAACGCCCTAGCGGGACCAGACCCGATGGCTGAATAGTCGCCTGCTTTGATCTGCCAGTCAGCGAACTGAGAGCCCAGCGTAGATATGGCAGGGTAATCGGTGTGAACAAAAATAGAAGGCAACGTCAAGTCGTCATATTTTTTTAAAGAAATTTCTGCCTCACCGCAGCCGCCCAGACAAATCTCAGTGATAATCCTTCCGGCTTCAAGACAGCCTTTCGCCAAGATTCCAGCGTCGATCAGAGTGACGCCCTGACTTGTCTCTTTAACCGTCACACCGTAATCTCCGGATGAGTCACGCAGTTTTTCTGCGAGGCGCCAAGCCTTTTGATTAACGCTGAGTTTGCTCTTTGGCAACTCGTTGTCCTCAGAGATACTGCTCATGAAATTTTAGGTGTGGATTAGAAGCCTGCGAGATGTAGAGCTTGCCCTCGCCTTCTTCGGTTACGTCACCGATGAATAGGTAAAAAGGTCCAGTTGCTTCTTCTCCGTTTATTTTGACCTTTGGCTTAACACTGTCAATGCTGAAAGTGGGAAGTACGGATGGGACATTGCCACAGACAACAATTTTTCCTCCGGTCATTTCAGCGCCCGCTCTTCCTTCAGAGTTACCTCGAACGAGTATGGTTCCGTTTTTCATGTGCATGCCTGCGAATTGACCCACGCTCCCTTGCACCTTGATTAAGCCCTTTCTCATGAAAAGTCCGAGTTCGTTTCCAGCATTTCCATGTATGATTATTGTTCCGCCACGCATGCCTTTGACGCTTCCCCGATAGGCGGCTCCCACGTAGTCGCCAGCGTTTCCCTTGACCTCGATGACTCCGTCTTTCATCATGGCGCCAGTCCATGAGTCAGCGCTGCCACCCACGGTTATTCTTCCGCCCCGCATCTCTTCACCTAAGTGGATGCCAGCGTCTCTGTATATGATAACCTCACCTGCAGACATGCCTGCACCGATTCTTCTAACCTTGTGAACATCACCCAATACTTGGATGGTTAGTTTTTCCGGTGTGGCTGCACCATCACCTTCAATGTGGAAAAGGTCGCTGAGATTCCGCTGTCGGTTGCCCTCCCAGAGCTGCAATTTACCTATCTCTTCCAAGTTTTTTCCTGCGAAGGCGTCTGGAGAAATACATTCGGCTTCTACTGGGACCTTGAACAGGTATTTTGGGCGCAGAACGACGCTGATTTTTTACACCTCCGCCTTCACAGAAACTGGGCAAGAAACGGCTAGGTGATGTTCTGGAACCACGTAGTTTTCATACTGCACCGTGTAGTAGTCTTCAAACTTCTCCTTCAGCTTGGGCACAATTTCCATCAGAGAGGGCGAAGTTTCGGGTTTCACCCAGAAAGTCCTGCCGCTGACTGATTTCATGATTTCCCCGTCTTTAACAACAATTTCTCCACCTTTTATCGTGTAGGCGGCTTTCTTGAAGGCCCTTCTAACCAACCTATACTTTTTAGATGGGTCAACGGTTTCCGGGTTTATTCTGTAGATTGCTATGTCAGCGTCGGCGCCCACACCTAAATGACCCTTCTGTTTTAATCCCAGCGACCTTGCTTGTCCTGCCCTTGTGGCTATGGCTAACTCTGAGAAGGTGTATTCCCGGTCTAGAGTGGGCAACAGACTCTTGTGCTGCGCTCGCCTGCTAATTTTCTTCATAAGCTTCTCTCTTGCCGTTTGACTCATCAGCCACGAAATGATTTTAGGATAGTGGATGAAAGGCGCGGCGTTGGGATGGTCTGTTGTCATGAAAATTTTCCACGGGTCTCTGATGAGGAGGGCGAGTTCCAAGCCTATTGACCACTGAGTGGCGTGGACGAAGCTGCTGCGCTTATATCTGAAGGGAACAATACCTGTGCTGGTTTCGGTTTCGACATCACTGTTGACCCACTTGTTGTGGCTCAGTTGATAGAGAATGTATTGGAAGGGTCCGTCGGCCGTCATAGTCGTGGTGTCGCCGAAAACAACCTGCCCCATGTCTGTAGTGACGTGGCTGTGAGTGTTCACGTATTTGGCGATTTCCTCCGCGCCGGACTCAAAGGTTTGCCAGTCGTCGCCTTTGAAGGCGCTGAACTGACAATGTGTAACGTGAATTACCGGTTTGTCGTTGTTTGCCAAGTTTTCGACGCACTTCATAGTTTCTAACGTTGTTCTATAGTTTCCAGGTTTTCCGAGATTGTTTGTGTGAACATGAATCGTGTGCGGCATGTCAAGCAGCTGGTTAACTCTGCATAAGCCTTGAATTATCTCTCTTGGCGTTATGCCGAAGTTTGGAACAGTGTCGTCTATGTTTCTCACGTTTCTGCCGAATCCCCAAGCTTCTAGGCCGCCTGGATTGACGAGTTTTATCACGTAGCCTCGTGTGGCTTTCATTGTCCAAGCAACGTAAGCCGCGCATTCTTCAATCAAGCCCTTTGAAAGGGGCTCCAGCACGAACCAGCAGTCGCCTAAGAGGGGATAAGAACCCTTGTCGATTATGGGCGTGTCATTCAACTCTTCATGCGTGTGCCGAGCTTTGAGTGGAGGCATGGCAGGATCCATAACCGTTGTATAACCCATTCTCGCATAACGATAACCAGTAGTGAAAGTGGAAGGAATGGAACGCCCCACGCCTGAGCGCGTCTTCTCAGTCTTGACCTCAACGTCTCTGAAGTGGTCTTCTGGACGCAACATGCGTCCCGAGTTGACCTTGGGTCCAGCAATGTGAGAGTGAATGTCAACTCCTCCAGGCATGACGATCATTCCAGAGGCGTCGATTATCTTCTTCCCTCCGTCGACCTTTTCAACAATTTTTCCGTCTTTGACCGCAATGTCCATGCGTTCGCCCTCGATGCCATTCAGGGGGTCATAGACGAATCCGTTTTTTATGAGGAGCGCGGGCATTTTTTTGCTACGCCTCCCTTTCCTTTCTCTTCAGTCTGCGTACTTCTCGAAGAATCTGCTGAAGTATCTGCTGGTCTGACGGAACGCCCCTTGGAGGTTTGACTACCTTCTTTAACGGGAGAGGCACCATGTCCATTCGGTAGGCTGTGCCCTCAACCTCTATGCCTGCGATGGCGCTTGGAAAGACTACATCAGCCATCAATGAAGTGGCGGTTGTCTCCGGGTCAATGACAATCAATGGGTTTTTCACCAAGTTTTCTACAGCATCTTTGGGAAAGTGCGCCACTGGATCTGAAGCCACGATTAGTGCGGCGTCGGCTTCTCCTCGACTCAGTATGTCTGTTACTGAAGTTTCACCTGGATTATACCGTGGATAACCATGGGAAAAGTCAACAGCGTAGGGATATCCCGTCTGCCACGTGGACACGATGTTAGCGCCGGTCACGTTGTAATGCCCTCGCATGGGCATAATGAGAAACTTTGTATACTGATTCAGGTCTCGAGTCAAAGACAGCGCAGCGTCGATGTTGCGCAGTTTGCCGGCGCTCATTGTGAGGCCCACGCCGAAGAACAACACTCCAAACTCGCTGGATATCATGACGTCAACTAGTTCCTCGAGAATCTCGACGGGTGTTCCAGCCACAGAGTCCACGCTAAGTTCCTCGTTTCGAATGAGAGCGCGAAACGCTTGCAACAACTCGTAGTCTTTGTTGGGTTCCACCTGAAGGAAGTAATCGGCTAAGTCGGCGGTGCGTGTACGCCTCACGTCTACAACTATCATTTTTCTCTGTTTCTGCAGCAAAGCGGGGGGCAGATGCCCATTGCTTTCCGACACTGCCGATTCTTGAACAGAAACCTGACCGATTTCACCAGCGAGTTTCGCGGCTCTCTGCATTCTCTGTCGGGCTCTATAGGCGCCTAAGGTCGATAGATAACGGTTCCACGTGCTGGAACGAAATCTCCCATCCGCGAAGTTTGTATAACGCTCAATGTGTCGGGGGTGAGCGCTCCAAGGGTTGCTTCCCCAATAAATGACTAAGTCGGCTCTATGCCTTACCTGCCCCAGCGTGCACGTGGAAAAGCCAATGTCTTGGATGCTCAAAACAGAAGGCCCGTGGCAAACTGTGGAGGTGTTGTCGATGACGCCGCCAACCTCTTCGGCGAACTCCACTCCTACTCGAATGGCTTCGCAGCTTGTGTTGCTCCAACCATAGAGAATGGGATAAGACGAGTTAGCCAGTATTTCAGCGCTTTTATTGACGGCTTCGGTCAGAGATGTCTCGACTAATTCGCCGTTTCTTCTGATGAGGGGTTTCAAGGGTCTGTGAGTTGAGTAGCCAAGAAACTTGGATTCACCCACGCCACACGCATTTTTCACTTTAGTGATGACGTTGCCCTTTACCTCTAGTTCGATGTCGTCGCAGAGACAACCGCAGCCTGGGCACGTGACGTTTGAAAAAACAGGCATGGGTTTCATTCCTTCCTGTAATGTTGTCTAAGCAATTCTTGCAGGTGCAGGACTTGTTCATCGGAGGCGGGTTCAACAATAGCGTTTATCCCCTTAAACGAAGGCATGCCCGTACCATGAGTTTTAGGACTAACAACAACACTTGCCCAAGGTCCGTAGGGAACAAAAACGGCACCCCGATGAGGCGCTCTCAGTGATTTTGCGGCTCTGACAACAACTGAGCCATAGTCTGTGGTTATTTTTACGCTCTGATTCTCTTTTAAGCCCAGATATTTCATGTCTTCCGGGTCGATTTCGCAGATTGCCACGCTCTTCCAGTATCTTTCGGAGAGTTTCCCGTACTCTTTTCCCTGCCCCTGACGAATGGTTCGACCCGTCAACAACGAAACCTTCAATCTGGGCATCAAATTCGCCGCTGGCTCTTTAATTTTCAAGCCTCTTTTATGTGATGTTGAAAAATTTACTAACCATGTCGTCGCCTATTAAGGTTATTGAGCGTGTCTTGGCTTTCCTTATTCGGAGTATCTTAATGACTTGCCGTGTACCGCCTAGTTTTCAACATTAACTCCTATTTGAAGCCTATTTGGATCCTAATAGAGGGGCTAGGTCAAAGGTGCGCACACACACGCAAACACAAACCACTCCCTGTTAAACCAACACCATCGCTGCAGTGTATGGCAAGTTTTAAAACAAACAGTCAATGTAATGAATATAACTCTTCAAGTCAAGGTGAAAACAAATGTCAAAACCAGCTAAAAAGACGGTTATAATCTTCATGGACACGGACAAGCACGCCAGTCCCTTCGACATACTAACAGCGGTTGACCTCTTCCCCGACGCCCAAATCTTGACATACAGCAACGTTGCACCCGAAGACTCAAAGCGAATCATTCAAGACGCCATGTTCCCCCGCGGACCCGACGGAGCCAAACAGACAAAACTGTTCATTGGAGGACAAGACGTTGACAAGGCAACTCAAATCCTAGACATAGCCAAGAAAACCATGTTTCCACCCTTCGAACTAGCCGTAATAGTTGACCCCAGGGGAGCCTACACTACAGCTTCTGCAGCAGTGGCAAAGACTCTGGCAACATCCATGGAGAAGAGTCTGGGCGACTTCAAGGGAAAAACGGTTACTGTGTTAGCGGGCACAGGACCAGTGGGACAGGTAGCGTCACGCCTCTACGCTATGGAAGGCGCCAACGTAGTCGTGACCTCACGAGACCTCGCAAGATCAACTGCTGTCGCCACAAAGATCAATGAAGAAATAGGCAGCGAACTCGCGTGTGGAGTCAAGGCTGCAGAGCCAAACGAGGTTGGAGCAGCCATAAAGGATTCGAATGTTATACTGTCGGCAGGCGCCGCTGGCATAGCCCTACTGCCACTAAACGTGCTGAGGGAACACGGTAAACGCTGCAAGGTTGTGGGCGACATCAACGCAGTTCCACCGCTAGGTGTTGAGGGTCTTAAGTCCACAAATGAAAACATTGAATTCTTGCCAGGGGTTTGGGGAATCGGCGCACTTTCAATTGGCACCTTCAAGAACAAGGTTGAGGCGCAGGTCTTCAAGAGGGCGGTTGAGTCGCCCAAGGGAATATTTGACTACAAAATTGCATACGACATCGCAAAATCAATGGTCATAACCAAATTCGAGAAAAAACCAAGTCAAAACCACGGCCAGACTGGCCTTAATCTACTTCCTTTCTGACAGCTTATTTACTCCGGCATGTCTGAACGCTGTCGTGGGAGAAAAATGGAGGTGATTAGTTGGAAACAATAACAATAATTCTCCAAAGCCCTCCTTACGGAGATGAAAAAGCTTGGAACGCTTTGAGGTTGGCAAAGGCACTGACAACTGCTACAATAGGAATGAAAGTGAACATCTTCCTCCTCAGCGATGCTGTTAGCATGGCGAAAAGAGGGCAAAAACCTCCAGAAGGCTATTACAACCTAGAAAAAATGCTCAAGGAACTTATTGAACAAGGCGTAGAGGTTATCGCTTGTCGCACCTGCATTAATGCGAGAGGACTAACAGAAGAAGATTTGGTTGAAGGAGTACGCGTGGGAACGACGGTTGGAAACCTTGCCCAATGGGTGAAAGAAAGCCAAAAAATCCTATCATTTTAGGTCAAGTCGATACTTCAGTGTATTCTACGCATCACATCCCAAAGTTTGTAGGCACCGTAACGCAGGCATGATGCTGCAACAAAAACCCTAAAAGAGAATGAGGAATTATTGAAAGCAGACTTGAATATGTAACCGAGCGAGATGGAATCAAGATAATAGGAAATGGAAACAACATGCAACCTCAACCGTTCAAATACAACACTCAAACTACAACGCAACCTGAAAACTTCAAATTGCAAACAGGTATAGACACATTCGTAGAAATTGAGGATACGTTCGCTGAAATTTTCTCCATGTGGATGGGGCGGGTTCTAATAACTGCCGAAAATGAAAAGTGGGCGTTAACCGCAGCGAGGGCGGCAACAGGCTTCGCAACCTCCATAATAATGTCGCCCGCCGAAGCAGGAATAGAAGGACTATTGCCCCCAGAAAAGACTCCGGACAAACGAATAGGAGCACTAATCCAAATCTACCATCACACAAGGCGAGACCTAAAAGCACAGATGATTCTGAGAATAGGACAATGCGTTATGACATGCCCAACAACCGCAGCCTTCGACACATTGCCAGAGGCAAAAAGAAGATTAAAGGTTGGCAGAAGTCTGAGACTTTTCGGCGACGGATTTCAGAGAAGGGACACTGTTGGTGAAAGGAACGTCTGGCGTATTCCTGTTATGGAAGGAGAATTCGTAGTGGAAGACAAATTCGGCGCTTCCAAGGCTATCGCTGGAGGAAACTTCCTTATACTTGCAGAAAATCGAGGGGACGGATTGCAAGCGGCGGAGGAAGCAGTAAACGCCATCAGCCAAAGGTCAAACGGAGTCATCCTGCCTTTTCCAGGCGGTGTTTGCAGGTCTGGTTCCAAATCGGGTTCGGTGAAATACAAGCTTAAGGCTTCAACGTTTCATCAGTACTGCCCTAGGCTGAAGAAACTGGTACCAGACACAATGGTTCCTGAAAACGTCCAAAGCGTCTATGAAGTTGTTATCAACGGCTTAAACTTGGGCGTGGTTAAGCATGCTATGGCTGAAGGCATCAAAGCAGCTGTGAAGGTCCCAGGGGTAGTGAAAATCTCGGCTGGAAACTACGGCGGCAAACTAGGCCCGCACAGAGCGTATCTGAAAGAAGTCTTGCAACTCTAAGGTGCTTTTCAACTTGCGTTTGATTGTGGCCATGACCGGCGCCAGCGGCGTTATGTACGGCAAGCGGCTTTTAGAGGTGCTTCAAGAAAAGAAGGTTGAAACACACCTGATTGTGAGCAACGCAGCGGAGAGAGTTATTGAACACGAGTTGGAAATGTCAAAGAAAGACCTAGAGAGGTTGGTGCGTCACGCCTATAGCGTAGAGGATTTGAGCGCACCCTTCATGAGCGGGTCCTTCCACACAGACGGCATGGTCATTATTCCTTGCACCATGAAAACGTTGGCTGGAATTGCACTTGGATACTCTGACAACCTCATTCTAAGAGCGGCTGACGTCACTTTAAAAGAGAGACGAAGACTGATTGTGGTTCCTCGCGAAACTCCTTTGAGCGTCGTTCACTTACGCAATATGCTCTCTGTAGCCAAACTTGGAGTTGCTGTGATTCCAGCCATGCCCGCTTACTATCACAAACCCAAAAAAATAGACGACCTCGTGGATTTTGTTGTGGGCAAGGTTTTAGACTGCTTGGGCGTAGAACACAGGCTTTTTAAGCGTTGGTCTGGCTCGGAGAGGAGTTAGACTGAAAGAATTTGCAAACTGAATAATTTTTGAAGACTTCGTGAAAGCATTTATTTGTTCTCCGTTACAACATTTCTAAGAATCTCTGGAGGGCTGAGATGGCAGAATTATCAATAAGCGATGCTGAGCATAAGGGTCGAATTGAACGAGTCAGGAAGTTTTTGCTGAGGCGAAAGCTTGACGCGCTTTATTTGACGAGCGATACAAGTATGTTCTACTTGACAGGTTACTCATTCATTGCCACTGAACGACCAGCAGCATTAATCATACCGGTTGACGGCAAGATCACGTTTATGGGTCCTCTTTTAGAAAAGGACCATATTCCCTTGAAAACAAGATTTATCGAAGACATCAAGACCTACATGGACTATCCGGGAGAAAAGCATCCAACCGAGCATTTCGCTGAATTCCTAAAGGATATGGGTTTAGCCAAAAAACGCATAGGCATCGACAACAAAGCTGGAGCTGCAGGAATCTGGGGCTACAAAGGTCCACCAATCACAAAAAAGCTGCCGGAAGCAAAGTTTGTGGACGCGAAGGATTTGGTGCCTTCTATGCGCCTTATAAAATCAGAAGAGGAAATAGCGCTGCTTAAGGAAAGCTCCAAATGGGCGAATCTGGCAGCTGCCTTACTTCAAGAGCATACAACCGAGGGCTTATGGGATGTTGAAGTTGCGTTAGCTGCTTCCCAAGAAGCGTCTGCAATCATGAAAAAGACTCTTGGACCTAGTTATGAACCTCTGCGCAGTATTTTTCCAATAAGCGCTGGGTTCAGAGGCCAGATAGGTGAGATGAGTGCCATACCGCATTCCATTGCGACAAGGCGTATGGTTAAGAGAGGCGATGTTATCATCGCAGAAGTTGGCGTAGACGTAGGCGGCTACAGTTGCGAGTTGGAACGGACAATGCTTGTGGGGAAACCATCACCCAAACAAAAACGCTATTTCAATGCGATGGTTAAAGCTCAAGAAACTGCGTTCGAAACGTTTAGGCATGGGGTAAAATGCAGCGACGTTGACAAAGCAACAATTAACGTGTTTAAGAAAGTCGGACTGACGCATTTGGTGAAGCATCATACTGGACATGGTCTAGGCTTGGAAGGACATGAACCTCCATGGTTAGACGTAGGCAGTGAAGAGCCCTTACGTGCTGGAATGGTTGTAAGCTGTGAACCAGGTATCTACGAAACTGGGTTTGCAGGATTTCGTCACTCCGACACCGTTTTGATAACACGGGATGGTGCAGAGATAATGACGTATTATCCCAGAAACATAGACGCATTGACATTGGGTTAAAACTAGCGCGCTACCAGTTTTTTCCTCACATTTTTTGTCTTTTCTCTAAATATTCTTTCAAGGCAACAGCATTGTTGTATCTCGACTCTTTGCTTGAATACAGCAGTGTAACTTTTTTCTCCCTGCACTCCTTTGCAAGCTTTGAGACAACATCCTGCTTCTTCTCAAGCTCTTCCCAATATTTTTCTTTAAACTTGCACAAGCAGAGCACAAGACTGATCGACGATGCCTTTTTCAAAGTACAAGCACCCCTAATTGTATGGGTATGATGATTTTGCGAATTGTTGCCCCGTCAAAGTATATGATTTCGCTGGTTGCCACCATTTCATGGTTTAGATTGTTCTTGTCAAAGAACACTAGGAAAGTAAATACGCTGACAGAAGCTGCGCTAGGCTGGTTTGCACTTACAGCGTTAACATAGGCTTGATGTTCATTTGTGGCTCGATCATAAACAAGATGCATTTTAAGGTTTCGTGAAAAGGTGGCTTCAGGGTGATGTTCTATCAATAGAACGGAGCTAGCATCACAAATGGAAAATCTAACAGCTACAGAATGGATATATCCCTTGCTGGTGTTTGTATCAACGTTTACTACAATCTCCAGAACATCGTCGTCGCCATCCGACGGCCAACTCAACCTATCTTCGAAGTACCCTGCAATGAGAATGCGTGAGTTTATGGAAATAGTTTCGTCAGAACAAAAATTGGTTACCACTTTGCCGACTGTAATAATTTGTCTCGGACTAATTGCTGGTCTGCTCATGTTCCAGCTAACAGTATCTACTGTTATAGTTTGTGTTATGGTCATTGGTTCTTTTAGTATGCCTGTTAGTCGGAAGGTTGTTAAGAGCCCTACTGGAACAACAATGGACAAAACGAAGAGAGCCTTCATTTCCCGTCCATTTAACCTCTTCATCCTAAAACCAGATTAACTCTTGTTTGCACCAACAGTATATAACATTTGTTCAACAATAAGAAACTTATGAATAAAACTTCTGGAGAAATCTTCTAGTTAAATGGAAACGAGCGTTATAGTTTCCACAACCGCCGCAACAAACAACAATACTGTCACAAAAATATAGATTCTTCCAGCTTCCTTCAATGCCATCTTAACCGCCTCCACCCTGGACAAATCCTCTCCTCTGTATGCCCATTTTGGTTTAAGCCAAGACAAACCCAAGTTTACTCCAGCCAAAGCCGCCAAAACGTAGCCCTCCCCTTCCAAAATCAACGTAGGCAAAACAACCAAAAGCACAGGCTTGGACAATCCATTAAGAAACATCCCCAACAAAAACGCTCTAAAAGAAAGAAAAAACAGTGGCAACCCAAAGAAACCCAACCCAGTCAATGTAACCAAAAGGAAACCACTCAAAACCAAATTGAAGAGAAAAATTAACCCAACAATCAATAATGCACTGTCGGCTTCAACAGGAAAAATATCACCAAAAGGCCAAGTGTAAACGTGAACAACTCCCGCCTGCCCAAGCAAGGCACCAACCAAAATCAAACTAAAAAACAACCAATTCAAAATAATCAAAACCCAGCCTCTCCTCGAAAAAACAGAGAAAACCGACCTCAAAAAATCCCGCATCAAGAGGCTCCATCAATAACTTTTCTTAATCAGATTATTTTTATGTATTCTGTGCCTTTTCCTTCTGGTGAGCCCACTACAACCCTGTGATACTTTCGTCTGTTCTTCTTGTCATGCACTAGTTCCAGTTTTCCTTTCACAAGCATGCTCTCTCCAACCTCAGCTAGGTCGCCGTACAATCCTTCATACGAGACAACTTCCTCTATGTCTGCGACCTGAGGACCCCTGATTACCCTTGCGTCTTGAACGTGGTAGACGGCTGGTAAAAACATGGAATCAGAGTTTTCAACGACAACCGCGCCCATGACAACGAGGCCTAGTGGCTCGTAAATCTTGTCTGCATATTCCTCATTAACCTCCTCTTCGAGCTTCACAGGGTGGACACTGAACTCGGTTTCTTCAAAGATACCGAGGTTCCACTTTCGCTTGTAAACCTGCAAGGCTTCGTCTAACGTCAAGGGGTGAGTGTTAGTCTTGCCTCTGCACCAAGTCTTGAGAGCCGAACCTTCTAGTCGTCGGATGCTGGGGGTTCGCTGAGAATAAGCCTCTTGCAAGACCCGCTTCACGGCTAAACTGTTTTTCAAACCGTGGACTGTTAGGTCGATGTCTGAAACTCCCAAGCGGTGAATGTTGAGTAAAATAGAGCCGGTTACTCCGAAGAATTCGGGGGGAACGTTGCTCTTTTCAGACAAAAACGAGACGAATCGTGCCACTTTTTTCTGTAATACGTCGAGGCGCTTGGCACTCATGAGTTGAGCCAATTTTTCTTCGGGTTTATAATGCTTAGCAACATATTCTAAAGGCACTGCGGTCATTAAAATGTTGTAGAAGGGCGAGTAGAAAAGATAATGCGGATAATCCTTCTCAAGCAAGTTGAAAGTTTCCAATAGACTGGGAATAGTATAATTCCTCAAAACTCGTTTGAAACGCCATATACCCTTGCCCCAGCTTCCAAGCCTAGCGGGAATATATTTCAGGTAAGAGATAACCCTGTTAGGAGGATGGTAGGGTCCGACCACACAGAAGAAGAATCCTTCCTTGGTTCGCAAGAAGTCGCGGTCCCTGAACCTTCGCATAAACTTAACCCTTTTGAACGTTCAGATGTATACTTTATCTCAGCTTAAAAGAGGTGTGTTTCCCTCTGAACCCTTGGATTCCACTGGACGGCGACGCATTCCTAACCAAACACAACTTCGTCTTCTACACGTTCGGTTACGAGCATCCATCAGAACGAATCTCAGCCTTTCTAAAATACATTCCAGCTCGGCTTCAGCCTCGCTTCCGGCTGCCCTTCCTCAGAAGACGCTGGAAACTACGCTCAATCGAACTTTTGCGACCAGAAAAGCTCTACAGCGCCCAAAACTTTAAGAAACTGATAGAAATCTTCCGCAGAGACTTTTCAGACTACGTCCACTTTTGTCCGTTCCGACAAAAAGAACTGGTCTGTCTGCCAAGAAGCCTTATCAAAACGGTTTATGTGCCCAGCCAACGCCTAAAAACACTTTTTAAAAAGAAGCAGCGCGACCGCCTACAAGAACTGGCGTTGGAAACCGTGACCCTTCTATCAGTCAAATCCAAAGTTCCTGTGCAAGATTTTGGACTACACGGTTCTATCGCTCTAGACATGCACTCGGCTGAGTCAGACATCGACTTGGTTGTTTACGGGGCAGAAAACTTTCGCAGGCTGGAAGCCACGGTCAACAGACTGTTCAAAAAGGATGCTTTGGATGCAGCCAGAAAAAATCGTGGAGAGTACAAGGGCAAGGTCTTCGTTTACAATGCGGTGAGAAAACCGGAAGAAGTCAGAGTCAAGTATGGAGACCACAAGTATTTTCCAATCTCTTCCATCAATTTTCGCTGCAGAGTTGAAGATGACATTGAAGCCATGTTCCGCCCAGCCATTTATCAAATAGGAGATTATCAACCCCTTAACTCAGCTTCGAGACTCGAAAAAGACCAGATCCCACAGACTTTGGTGTCCATGATAGGCTGTTACCGAAACGTTTCTAGAAAAGGCGAAAGAATCGAAGTTTCTGGTGTACTGGAGCGGATGGAGCACCTGAAAACTCACAAAGTAAGCTATCAAGTGGTTGTTGGCTCTGGAACAAGAGAGGAAGAATACATTTGGCGAGTTTCAAGCTGAGAGACAGAGACGCCGTTCTGACCAAAGAAGGCTTGATCTTCAGAGTCTACGGTTACTCGCACCCGCCAAAAGCCTATATTTGCGACGTCGAATACGCGCCAGTCTCAGTTTTCAAGTCTTTGGACCCCCGAGCCCTTCGCCGGAAAGAGAAACAAATTTATTACAAGTTTTACTCAGACCAAGGCTTAGGGTTTGTGCGAGAGAAGTACCCACCTTACACGGTTTGGCATGCTCCGCTTCAGACTCGCCTTGTGGGTGTTCACTTAAACCAAATCAATGAGACACGAAGACCAGACAAAGCATTTCAAAAGCTGCTGGAGACACAGCCTCACGACAAACTCCTTCAAGCTTTACAAACGCTCTCTAAAATGATTTTTGAAAGGTCGGGTCTGTCAAGTACGGATTTTGGAGTTTTCGGTTCATTGCTTCACGGTTTTTATCATCCTCAATTCTCTGACCTCGACCTTGTCTTATACGGCGAGGAAAAACTCAGAAGGTTGCAGGAAACCCTAGAAACCATGTACATGGAACGCTCTTCACACCTGCGAAACGAGTTCGAAACCGAAGAAGCGATGAAGGAAAAGGTCAAACACTGGAGATTTGTCAACTACAGTCCAAAGGAGTACTGTTGGCACCAACGGAGAAAGGCCATCTATGCACTGTTTCAAGAAGCGAAAAGTGGCAGGTCCATCAAAACCGAGTTTGAACCCGTAAAAGAATGGAACAAGATCCACAATGAATACAATTCAAGAATGCGAATCTTGAAAAAAGGCTGGGTAAAGGCGATTGTCCGCATAACAGATGACTATGAGGCGCCTTTCATGCCTTCCATTTATAGAATTGAAATCAACAGATTCTTAAAGGGTGGGAAAGCAGACGACGTTCAACGAATCATCTCCTATGTTGAGGAGTTTAGAATGCAGGCTGAGAGAGACGAGGAAGTCTACGTAGAAGGAAACCTTGAACAGGTTATCACTCCAGCAAAAATGTTTCACCAAATTACGCTGACGCATGGACCTCGATACTACGAACAAGTGTTGAAAGTTGCTAGGCTTTCTTCATAAGAATCATGTAGTCTGAAACCTTATTTCCCAACAGCACTCTATAAAATTCTTGTTCGCCCTCTCCGTGTACCCTTTCAATCTTGCCCTGTGCCATCACATACTCACCGTTTCTTGCTTGTTCACAAAATCTGCCACGAAAAGAAACTATTTCTCGAACGGACTCTACCTTGGGTCCTTCAACAATCTCCACGTTGTCGATTTTGTAGTGGCATGGCGTGAAAACCATCTGGGATTCGTCTGTTACTCTTGCTTTGATTTTGGTGTATCCAACGGGTCGAAAATGAACCATGCCATATTGTTCGTCTATTTCGTTCCAGTCTTTCACGCAGCGAATGTAGTAGTCACGGCCATTAAACTTGCCCTGCAAGACCTTCCTCGACTCGGTTCGAACAAAATCTTCGAACTGCATGGAGGTGTCCTTCGAACGGAAATCGAACAGGCGCCTCAACTCTTCCGTGCTGTACGATTTGACTGGGCTATCTTTGTCATTCGTTAGGGTTTTCAGCGAGTCGTAGACGCGGTAGCAGTTTTGTGACTCGTAGACAATAAGGTCAATGTCTGACTTGGGCGTGTATAGCCCAGCAAGCAGCGAGCCAGAGACGCCGAGCGCATTCCACGAAACGTCAGCGTTTGTCTTCAACAGTTCTGCGAAATGCAGGGCTGCTGTTTCAAGTTGCGTTGGTTGTCTTTTCTGGCGAAGTTTTTGCAGGTGGTCGACTGGGTCATAGTGAGACTTTACCGCTTCGATTGGAACTTCGCAGAGCCACTCGTTGGAAACCTGGTCATAGACCAGATACTGTGGAAACCTCCTCTGAAGCAGCTTGTACCGTTCGTTAAGCGGATAGACTTTACGATAAGTGACTTTACCCTTTTTTCTGTCGCCTTTGGGGTCAAGCGTGAAACGGATGAAGGCGATGATTCTTTCTGGAGGGTGAACCAAACCTTTAACATCGAAGATGTTACCATCGAATGTTTCGATGAGGTCGCCTTCCCGAGCCTTCATTTCATTTTTCACTTGGAACTCTCCAACCTGAATGACGCGTCTTTCTTCCAAATACCTTTTTGTGCTGACTGTTGTTAAACTACGACAGCGCTAAAGAGACTTGTTGGGTGTATAGTCTTGTTAATAGACCTCGGAGTGACCAGCGGAACTGGTTCAAAAAATGTGGCTAAGCTTGCTGAGCTAGCACAGAAACTAGGCTTTGGCTGTCTTTGGATTGGAGAAGATATAAACTCGCCCCAAGATGTTTTCACTCTGGCTTCAACGGCTCTACTCAAAACCTCTAAAATCAAGGTGGGTATCGGAATAACTAGTCCATTGATTCGAAATATCTCCTCAATAGCGAGGGCGTCGGTCACCCTAGCCGAAATTGGCGGTGAAGACAGATTTATCCTTGGGCTTGGCGTAGGGG
>Ga0315308_1000784_pt1 | contig 18143 bp, 19 predicted proteins | sample TDP3_MG_FD_203078 | JGI IMG/M metagenome (GOLD analysis project Ga0315308, IMG submission 203078) | Freshwater sediment microbial communities from Lake Towuti, South Sulawesi, Indonesia - TDP3 | ecosystem: Environmental > Aquatic > Freshwater > Lake > Sediment | place: Indonesia: South Sulawesi... | reverse complement strand
TAGACTTTCTACGTCTTCTATGAGTCTTTTAACCTTGTTGAGCTCCTCAACAGTTTCTTCTGGTTCCAGTATTCCGCTGTAAAAGCCATCGTTATGTAGAACGCTTCTCCTAGCCTCGACTCTATCGTATAACCCTATCCTAGAAATCTCTGTTAATTTATCAGCGAGCTCTTTTAGCTTCCTCCGCCTGTCTACGTGTGTTTTAGCTTCCTCATAGCCGTGCTTAATGAGCAACGAATCAACAGCGGTGACGGTCGATAACCATCCCTTCTCGCATGAATCTCTAATTTTCAATGCATCACCCTCTTTTATGCCTTCTTCGAACTCTTGGAAGGCCTTTGACAGTATTTCCCTCGCCTCCTCAATCTTCTCTAAAGGAACCAAATCTCTGTCCCCGTGAGATCTACGCGAATTTCGCTACTATCAAGAAGCGGGCGCTTTCTATAAAGCTTATTGTTCATTCAAATCTATGTGCGTGGCTAGTTATGTATAGACCTCTCTGAGAAAGAGAGATTTGCATGGAAATTAAAAGAGGACTCGCATAAATTTTTATCTGGGTTCAGCTAGATACTGCGAGAAGTTGGAGACTCTAAGATAATCGAACCAAAAAAGAAACCAGAAAAACCATAGCTAGCTATAGGTGGAAGAAGTAGTAATAGAGGTACCCACAAGCCCCTTTTTATTTGGGGTTTGGGATTTAGAATTTAATCCACCTATTTAGCAAATTTCTCGATATCAGGCTTATCTAGGGGATGCACATTCTCAGGCAGCTTGTCGATTGAAAAGTATTTTACCTCCCAATTACCTTTGCCGGGTGAAGGATCTCCCTCAACTTCATCTGCGTATATGAACCAGAGGTCCCAATGGACGTCCTTGTATACGGAAGACTGAACATAGAGGAGCCGTAAGCTTTTTACTTCGACATGGGCTTGCTCTCTTAGTACACGTCTTGCGCATTCTTCAGGGTTTCCCCAAACTTTAAGTTGTCTTCTGGAACACTCCACCACTTCTCTAATCCTTGGTAAGCACCTTTTTGCAGCAGTACCTGTCCATCTCTAACGGCTACGACCGCTGAGATCGTATGCAAGCTCATGGGTGACATATCAACTATTTGAGAGCCGTAAAGCCATTTCTTACCAATTGACAAAATTATACACCTTTACGCCGTTATCATTGTGGACAAGTTATATAATTTTCCGACGGTGAGCGCCCAAAAAGCGTTAAACTCTCTTGGTCGTTTTTGATTCGCGATATAATACATGCTCATAAGATTTTAAGGGTTTGGGGATTAAATTTTAATCTTTTTCTTCTTCTCTTTGGTACACTTGTACGGTCGCCCGTAAGAATCGAGGTTCTTGCAAGCGCTCAGGTCGTCATACAGACCGACGTTCTCAGGCAGCAACCCGATAATTCTTCGATATGTCCCAAACCCAAGGACCCGCTGAGCCAGCTAGCACAACCAAACAACAAGCCACTCACATACACAGCCATAAACTGCTCCAAGTGCCCCGTACAAGACCCAAAACTGTCATCCTGAGTGAATGAGGGTTTAGAGGCTTTGAGGTGGATGAGGCTCCAGAGGAAGGAGGTGGAGGTTCTCGTTGAAACTCCCGAGAAATGGTGCCTCCAAAGAAGCCTGGAAGAAAGAGAAAGATACTTGAAAAGGAACCTGCAAAGCGCCTGATACGTGGATAGGATGAACCACTTCCGAAGAAGATTGAAGGTAAGGTCTACGACATCACGGAAAGATATCTTTGGATAGACGGTGACCATCAAGGTCAACACGTTGCTGGGAAAGACCTAACAGGAGAAATCGTCTTTGCACCCCACGGAGAAGAAACGCTTGAAAGGGTAAAATTGATAGGGGTGCTTGTTTCTAATTCTCAGAAATGGACATTCACTCCTTAGTCTAAAACCCCATACATAATGGTTATGGCGAAAGTTTCTCAAATTGCTGTAGATCCTTACTACGGAAAGTACGTAACATCAGCACGGCATTGTTCACAGCGATGGAACTGGGGAATGATCTTCTCGCATTCTTGTCGCGTGTTTCTAAGTTCGTTGCAGGACGGTTTAGGCAGGTTTTTCATCTTGCCTGAAGGGATGAGAGGCATGATATTCATGATTTTAGCTCCTGCATCCCTGATCTTTATGGCGAGATCTGGCATGTGTTCATCGTTTACGCCTGGAATTAGCACTGTATTTATTTTGATGGTCAGACCAGCATCTGCTGCTTTCCTGATACCCCTAAGTTGTTTCGCAAGGAGGAGACTCGCCGCATCTTCCCCATGGTAGACAGTTTCCCCATAGCTTACCCAAGAGTAGATTTTTTTCCCGATCTGGCTGTCCGCGGCGTTGATCGTCACGGTTAGAGCTCTGATTCCAACGTCAACAATATCCGCCAGTTTGTCTTCGAGTAGTAAGCCATTCGTAGATACACATTTCAGTAGATGAGGATACTCCTTATGAATCAAACCAAGCGCCTCGAAGGTCTGGTCATTCGCCAGGGGATCGCCGGGACCTGCAACACCCACCACAAAAGAATATGCGTCTTGTCTTGAGTGCATAATCGAACGTACCAGATTAACCGCCTCGGCTACCGACAACAACTTTGCCGTCCAGCCTGGGTGTCGAATCCCCACTGTGGCGCATACATTTCGCTCGCAGAAGTTGCATTGGATGTTGCAACGAGGAGCAATTGGCAGGTGAATCCTTCCCACTCGGTCGTGGGCCTCGTCATTAAAACACGGGTGCTGAGCCATAATGCCAATTTGTTGTGCTGGTTTAGAAAACACTATGGCGATTCCCCTTTCGGACCGGTGGGACTTTCACTCCTCAAGTGCTGTCGGTACATGGCCTCCAATTCTGATAAATCCTCCACCGGCGTCGGGATGACTGGGAGATCATTATCCATCACTTTCTGAGCTAATTCACGGAATATCTTCGCCTCCCCTGAACTAGGGGAATGCTCAAGTACTGTTCTGTTCTCCACTTCACAAGCCTGAATGATGGGGCTGCGAGGAATGAGGTGGATGAGCTTGCTCCTCAGTCTCTCAGCAAAGTCGGAAAGAACCTCTCTCTCGAACCGTTCGTCTCCAGCGCTGTTACATATTATGCCGCCTAGTCCAGTCCTTCCAGGTCGGGCTAGACGGCGAACTCCCTTAGCTATGTTATTCGCCGCATAAATACTCATGAAGGCGCCTGAACACAGCAGGTAGATTTCTCTGGCGAAACCTTGACGAATGGGTTGAGCGAACCCGCCGCAAACCACATCGCCGAGAACATCGTAGACAACGACATCAACGCCGTAGGTTTTAAAGGCACCAAGATCTCTGAGGATTCGAATCGCCGTTAACACCCCTCTGCCGGCACAGCCTATGCCTGGCTCTGGGCCACCTGATTCCACGCAATATACACCGTTGGTGCCTTCGAACACAATGTCTTTGAGGGTAATTGCGTATTCATCTCGCCCCTTCCTTAGGTGTTCTCTGTAGGTTTCAAGCACTGTTGGGATGAGGTGACCGCCAGTTAGAAACCTTGTAGAATCCCTCTTTGGATCGCATCCTACTTGCATGACTCGCAACCCTTGTTCTCGAAGAGCCATGCACAAGTTAGAAGCCACAGTGCTCTTTCCAATACCTCCCTTGCCGTATATTGCAAGCTGCCTCATCCCTACCACCTCGCCTTATATCTTCTCAGCTTAGACCGATACTGATCCCAATAGCTATTCTGGATAATCTCTAGCAGGTTCAACATACCTGTGTAGCCGAAATATTCCCGGTCAAATATCCGAAAACTCGTTATGGGGTTGACGAGCTCAAAGACGAGTGGTATGTCTAGATCTTCAACAGCATACTTCTCAATTTCGCTGCCAAAGACTGCCTGGGGCTTCACCTCTTCTAGGCTTTTCTTCGTCTGGTACACGTCTGTGTGGTATGCAACCCTTGGGCTGAGGTTTAGTTCTTGCAGTTCCTTCTCTAGGATATTCTCTGCAGTCTTTTGTGACGACCTGAGATAGATCAGCTTCGGAATAGCCTCGAGCTCTTCGGTGACGAAACGGAAAAGAGGAACGCCGATGGTTGCATCGGCAACAATAGCCACTGGCTCAAGATGGAAAGGGTATAGCTCCAACCACTTGCGGCGACATCGTTCAACAACCATCTTTTCTCCTTTAGCCACCAAATTCTCTGCTATATCCTTGGCGTTAAACACATCTCCCAACTTGGCCAGCCATTGCTGTGTGTTGGTGAACCCAATTGGTAGAGGTATGTCTCGACAAAGCTGCTCGACACCGAATTTTTTAGCAAGGTAGTCTGCCGCTTTTTGGCCTGCGTCATGGCTTAATACTATAGATGTCTCTGCAGCTGACACGTTTTCAAACTCGCTTAGGGCTGTCCGATGGGTGAGAGTAGCCACAACCCGTGCTCCCATCTCTGATAGCACATTCTTTACCCAAGCTAGATCACCCATCCAACTCGGGTTGGCATTGGCGTGGGGAGCGATGAGACAGACAGAATTAGCAATCTTCTGCCTGTCATCAACTGTCAATTTTTTCAATAGTATATCTAAGGCAATATCTACACCGTCATACTGCGACCCTCGAAAGCCCGCACATTCGATGGGTATTACTTTGAAGTTAACTTTGGGCTGTATTTCCTCGCATACTGTAACGATGTCATCTCCAACAATCTCTGGTCCGCAAGTGCTCAATACAAATACAACGGGGATATTTAGCGATTTAGCCTCAAGAATGGTGCGAGCTAATATGTTCTCGCCGCCATATACGATCTCGTCCTCGCAGAGTTTGGTGCACAGAGTTTGTGTTTCGGTATAATCTTCATCTTGCCAGCTGAAGGCGGTGTCAACAAGCATGTGACAACCTTGAGGAGAGTGGGCTAGGGTGCAGCATCCGCTAATGCCTAGCACTGTCTGAGCCGCACCATAAAAAGCACATCGAATATATGGGTCATGACACCTGTCGATAGTTAGGGTCATAGTGATCAGTTTCCATATAATACTTGCCGGAAGAGTCTGGAGCGCGGACGGCTTGCGTTCTCCGTGGCCGACTTAATTAGTCTGGCGATGTTTCGGATGCCTTGGTAACCATATTGTGGATAACCTGTCTGGACTGTCAAGTTCACCACAGGGATATTGGGGTATCTCTCAGGATTGCCTAGATAGATGGCGTTATCATATTCCGCGGCGATTCTTTCTAGCTCGTCCTCGGTCTCCCGTGAAGATTGAAACGTACCTAAGGAAAACAAGCCTTTGGTGAGAACCACTTCTGGGTTCTGACCTTGCTCTAACAAGAACTTGATACTTGGCATTCTTTCTTTGATGGTGTAGGGGTGAATATTCATGACGATGGGGTGAGCGCCGAATTCCTCCGCCATTCTCGCCAGAGATAAGGCTCTAATGGGGCCTGGGAACTCGGTTATCTCCACAATCGCGGTCTTGCCGTTAAAAATCTGTCTCAAATAGCCGACTTCGTGCCTAACCTGTTTGGTCTCCTCTTCTATTACCTTTTCTGCCCGTTTTTCTAGGCCCAAAGGCTTGGCTACTCCCATAATCCATTCTTCGGTGGCACGAAGACCATAGGGCTGACCAGTGCGACTATAGGGTATGCCGTACTTCTCTTCCATTAGGTCGCCGATCTTTTGTCCCCAGTCATAGCACCAAGAGGCGTTCAATTCTACCTCAGGTGCCCTGCGGATTTGTTCAACGGTGCATCCACCAGCGATAACCGCGTTGATCTTGACCCCTATCGCATGCACCAATCTTTCCACCTCTTCGAGGTCCATGGTCCACTCCGTATAAGTAGGACCTATACGGGCGCCCAGAATGTTGATTGTCTCCTTCATCTTTTCCTTTGGAGGTTCCATTAGTTGCATAATAGCCCTAAAGGCATCCTCGTATCCGCTACGGAAGTCTCCGCCGAATCCTTCGCTGCGAATTGCTATTACTCTAGCGTTAACTATGCTCTCAGTCTCACGGGCAATTGTTTCAACGTCATCCCCGATGATGCCTGAACAACAGCAGGACAAGATGACAATAAGATCAGGATGGTATTTTTTATCCGCTTCCTTTACAGCTTCAATAAGTTTTCCTTCTCCACCATATACGACGTTGGTTTCATCCAACGCTGTGCAAGTCGTTGGTTCAAGAGGAACTCCCCGGTACTCGCAACTGCGCATTTTGTAAGCGTTTGCGACGGAGTAGGTACAGCCGGTGGGACCATGTATCAATGGCGCAGTGTGACGAATGCCGTTTATTACCATAAAGGCGGTCCAAAACTTACACGGTGGGGCATGAGATGCCTGCAACTTGGGGATCACCTCCCCCCTTTCCACTTTCTCGAGTAGCTGCTGTAAAGTACCATGAAAGGCGATGTAGTCATTATCCATTTTTGTCAACCATATGTTAGAGAAAACACGCTTGATATATTTTTATTGCCCACGCTGGCGCGGATGGGCAGCAAAGAATGTCTTTTCTTAAACCCCCTGCACCCATGCACACAAGCCCTTTTGTCAGCCATTCCGGTCCCAAACCCAAACTAATCCGTGTAATACAAAGTCTAAGCTTGATAAGAAGGGTTCTCCTTAAAGTCTCTGTCTGAGAGTAGAGAGTAGCAGAATAGTAGAGCAGTACAGAAGAAGAGAAAAAGATAGAATTTCTATAAAAAAATGGTAGTGAAATTCAGGTAAAAACCCATATAGCTTGGTATAACATGCTAAGGATCAGAAAAACTTGGCAATATCCAGTAATTGACCAATAGTTTGATTGGCGTAGTGCGGCTAGCCATCAATCGGATGAAAGTTTATGATAAAATTTGGGTCTTCCCTTTGGCCCGCAAGACCTGATAATGCGTCAGCGGTTGAGAAAGCTGGTTTTGACTCGATCTGGGTGTACGATCACTTTGCGCCTTTTTCGCACCAGAGCGGATTAAGAGACCCTGAGACTGGCGGTGGTTGGGGAGCCTTGCCGATTCTCCCCCTACTCCTAGCCAATACCACTAGATGCACAGTGGGCACAAACGTGTTGTGTCCCACGCTTAGATATCATCCTGCAATCATAGCTCAATATTTCGCGCAGTTGGACTGCCTCTTTCCAGGCAGGATTATCATAGGGGTTGGTGCAGGCGAAGCTGTCAACGAGACTCCCATAGTAGGACGTTTTCCTCCTTACAAAGAGAGAATGGAAAGACTTGAGGAAGCCGTCGGATTAATGAGGAAGCTTTGGACCAGCAAAGACTATTTCAACCACGAGGGAAGATACTATAAATCAAAGAACCTGTTTCTCTACGCAAAACCAAAGGAGAGAATACCAATAGTAATATCGGCCTTTGGTGAAAAATCCGCTGAGTTGGCAGGAAAAGTTGGAGATGGAATAACCATTTACTGGACGAGACCACAAAAAAGAGACCTCATCCTGAGAAGATTTGCTGAAGCAGCAACAAAGGCAGGCAAAGATCCAGAGACAATGACCAAAGTCGCGTACTTTCCTTTCTTAGGAATAACTCCCAATCCCTTACCAATTGTCAGAAACATTAAGCCATCTTTGGCTCGATGGAGCCACGAACCGGATCCTCGAAAAATAGACGAAATGGCCAAGACATTGTCTGACGAGGAAGCCCTTCAGTATTGCACACTTGTGCCAAAAGTGGACGACCTAATAGGAGTTTTCGGCTCAGCCTTCAAAGCTGGAATAAATCACATAGTTATGAGAGACTTGACCCCAATGTTCATACAAAATAAACTAGCTCCTCCAGAAGCCGCAGGTTGGCCCTTAAAAGTTCTTCCATACTTCAGAGAGAAATACAAATAGAATCTAAACTGAGCGCCATCGTCTAACTTCGCCAATCCTAAGTGGATAGCGTCCCCGTCAAGCCGATAAATGCGTGTTGTCTCTTATCGGAGAAGAGCTTCCGCACATGATTGAGGTTATACCTTACATCTTGTCAATCTCTAAAAATAGAGGAAGATTAAGATCTTTTTTGGGGAAAAAGTTCTGCACATTAGCTGAAAGGTTTAACCGTTGATAGGCGGTAAATCCGCATCTTACGTTCGTCTCTCAGAAACTTAGCGAAAAAAGTCTCTTCGACGACAAGTGTGTCAAGGGTCTGTTTTTCGGATGAATTTTAGCCTAAACCTTTAAAATCTTAAACATGTTACAAAAGATTAGAACAACTGTTTTGTGGGGTAGGCTTGAGGATGCGTAAAGACGTCAATTTCAACAGTCAAGGATTGCGTTGTAGTGGCTGGCTGTACGTTCCAGATGACCTGAAGACGGGTCAGAAGGCGCCGGCGATTGTCATGGCCCAGGGATTTACAGGAGTGAAGGAGGCGATTTTGCCTGATTTCGCTGATCGATTTGTTGAAGCTGGCTTTGTGACGCTAGTTTTTGACTACCGTTACTTCGGTGACAGCGAGGGTGAACCACGGAGCCAAGTGTTCCCTCTCGAGATGGTGGAGGATCTTCGTAACGCCATAACCTGGGTTTCCGACCAGCCAGAAGTGGATTCCGAGCGGATTGGCATATGGGGAGCATCCTTAGGCGGCGCCTTAGTACTATATGTTAGTACATTCGACAGGCGTGTCAAAGCAGTGGTCCTGCATTTTCCGAATGTCCTTAACCCAGAACAGCGACGTGCCAGGAACCCTCAAAACTGGGACGATATGACTGAAATTTTGCTAAAGGACCGTATTGCCCGATACAAGACTGGCGCGGTCAACTATATGAAAGTCGTGGCTCCAGAAGGAGAACCATGCTGCTTGCCCGGAAAAGAAGCATATGAAGAGTACATGGCTCTAAAGCAGCCAAACTGGCGCAACCAAATCACCTTAGAGTCGCTGGAAAAAATGCGGGAGTTCGACCCAGTCAGCATGATCCACATGATATCTCCAACACCTCTATTATTCATTGCCGCTGAGAAAGACAGTTTCTTTCCCCCTGAAATGGTTAAGGCAATATACGAGAAAGCCCGAGACCCCAAAGCCATAACCGTGCTTCCAATCAAACATTTCGAAGCATATAACGAGCCATGGCTATCTAAGGCAGCTAATCTGGCAATCGAATGGTTTAAACAACATATCTGAACAACAAATGCTGTACGTAGTGAAGTGATTTGGGTTTGGGTATTAGAATTTAATATTGTATGAGAGAGAGAATTAAAATTTAATTCCTTCCTTCCTTCAGACAGGACTTGCGTTAAGCACAACAACATTTTATTAACAAAAAAGAGATAATATGATTGAAAATTTAGGGTCGTGGGTTTTTCTGTCAGACGAACAGTCAGAACCGAGTAAACACAAAGAGGCGAAGTCGCAATCTCCTGGCAGACTTATGGTTCCATCGCTTTTTCTATCCAATTTGACGGTATTGATACCCGGCTTGATCACCTCTCTATTTCTGGTCGACATCGCCCGCTCATTCGAAGTTCCTGTCGGGGTTGCTGGACAGATCACGACTGCATCCTCTGCGGTGGCAGTTATCGTCGCCTTATTGACAAGCGTCCTAAGCGTCAGGTTCAGACATAAACAACTGATCATAATCGGCTTGTTGCTTGTCAGCGTCTCAGCACTTGGCTGCTATTTTGCTCAAAACCTAACCGCTATGCTATTTGTCTACTCTATGAGTGGATTCGGTTTAGCCATAGTCCAGCCGATGTCTGGTGCGATGATTGGCGAATACTTGCCTGTCGAGAAACGGGGAACAGCTATGGGATGGATCATTGCTGGCGCAGCCTCAGCCTATCTTGTCGGGTCGCCCGTTGCCAGCTTCCTCGGCGATTGGCACTTAACTTTTTTGGTCTTCGTCCTACCCATCTCTCTTCTAAGTCTCTTCTTCACTCTTATGGTTCTGCCATCCTACCAAATCAAAGACCAAGTATCTAGCGAAGTCAAGAACTATCTACAAGGCCTCAGAGAAATCATCGGAAACAGGTCAGCCCTGGCTTGCTTATTAGGTAATTTACTCTGTACTGCTTCCTGGATGGCCATTCTGACCTACTCTGTATCGTTCTACAGACAAAGATTCTTAGTGCCGACCAGCTTTGCGTCAATCATATTAACAGTCGGAGCTTTAACCTATATCTCAGGAAGCTTGGTTGGAGGGCGATTCATAAACAGGTTTGGAAGGAAATTCCTAACTATTCCGTCCGTTCTCATGTTGGGCATTTCCGTCATCATCTTCATGTTTATACCAAACCTGTGGTTGTCTCTAGCTCTCTCCTACCTAGGATGTTTCTCGAGTGGTATGAGGCTTACGGCAGGTAACAGTTTGGCTCTGGAACAGGTGCCAGGATTCAAAGCCCCCATGATGTCGATCAATTCGGCAGCATTAAATACAGGCATGGTCATCGGCAATTCCTTTGGCGGCTTAGTGATTCTCTTATACAGGAGTTATGAGGCAATGGGTCTCTTATTGGGGGCTATGGGAATAGTGGGTTTTGGAGTTTTCCTCTTCCTCACTATTGACCCCACGAGTCAAAAAAAATGAAATATAAAAAAACATTGAGTTTGAAGCTCAAATACAAAATAAGATATAATTGATGATTGTGGAGGCGGTATTTTGGGCACGATTGAAAAGACAGTTGAAATTAGGGTTCCACCGGAGAAAGTCTGGGAGATGCTTGCTTTAGACAGGATGCCAGAATGGAAGGAAGGATGTAAGAGTGTGGAGTATACTTCCGAGGTTCATACTCCTGAAGACAAGTATAAGGTGGGTGCAACAGCCCGCTTTGTTGACCAACATAGCAAATTGATGATGACGATCGTTGATAGTCTCGAAAATGTGAAGATTACGTATCGTTCATCGTATTCATTCGTTCATCGTATTGAATTAACATATGCCTTGGAACTCGTCGAAAAGGGAACTAAACTTAGGTATATAGTAAATTATGAAATGATTGGTTGGGGGATTCTCGGCAAGATCATTTTTAGATTAATGATGATGGCAAGTGAAGGGGAGATCAAGGGATCGTTAGAGAAGTTGAAAAGCATTCTGGAGAAATAGATGCTCACTAGAACAGTAACCTGCTGAAACTAGATTTTGCTAACTATAATACAATAAAAGGAGTGAATCTGTTTGAAGAATCTTCATAAGGTGATGATCCTAGCAGTTCTTGCGTCACTTACTACCGTATTCGGCGTGTCTGATGGAATCAATTGGTTCCAAGCTGGATACGGTATAGCTTCCTTTGTAGGATGCCTTCTCCTCCCAGTCCTACTATGGGTTGTAACCATCTACTTCTACAGAAAATACAAAAAAGAAAAGGCTAGATAGTTAAGACTTAATAATTTCATAATATTTGAGTTGTGAAAAAAGATTAAAATTATATAATGAAGATAATTTAGCTGTTAGCAGGTGATTTGTCATGTCAGCAAAAGAAATTAAGGCGCTCGTGCGTCGTTTAATTGAGGAGCATAACAAGGGGAAGGCAGCGGCCATGGCCGTAATAGACGAGTTATGCGCCACCAACATCGCCTATCACGGTAGCGGCGGCGAGGAAATACGCGGCATCAAGGACTACAAACAATCTACAAGCGAGAGCTACAACGTGATTCCCGACCTTCATTTTGCTATTGATGACATAGTCGTCGAAGGAGACAAGGTAGCGGTGCGCTTTACATTGACTGGCACACACAAAGGTGAATTTATGGGGCATCCCCCCACCAATAAGAAGCTGAAGGAGTGGGCGATCATCATCTACCGCGTTGTCGGCGGCAAGTTCGTGGAAGGCTGGGAAAGGGGAGATACCTTGGGCTTGATGCAGCAACTCGGCCTTATACCCGCGCCGGAGAAGGTAAAATAACCTCGACTTGTCGATCAAGTCTTGAATGCAAGTTCATATTCCGGTTCAACTTCCGCCTCTTTTTCTGTTCGGTCAATTTCTCACCTCATAATTTGCGCTGAACGATGCGTGTTCGAATGGATTAAATCTAATAATCCCCAAACCCTTTCTCTTTCTTCTTACATTTTACATCCCATATATCGCACAAAGAACTAAATAATAAACAAAAATGAGGTTGGCGTAGATATGATGCAACATAAATATAAAGTCAGTATTAAAGCTGAAACATTAGAGGAGGTGATAATTTGAGGTTTGAGGATATCGTCATGTGTGTGGCATCGATAGCTGTGATTTTTACTTTGATCCTTTTTCCCTTGGATATGGTGTTGGTTTCGGCTTTGGGGCTCAATTGGATACAGCTTAGTTTGATTGTCTCCTTTTTCCTTAGCGCATTGATCGGCGGCTACATCTTCGCTGGAAAGTTGTGGGAAGCTAGGAGGGAAGCGATAACTAAGGTGTCGGTTTTGTGGGCAGCCCTCAATATGCTGATCGTGTTAATTGCTCCAGCAGGTCTAGCAGACTGGGGTTCAAAGGTTAAGGAAGCGTACCAAGGGCAGTATGGGACCACATTGTCAACTCAAGAGTGGTACTGCTGGGAGATAATGCATCAAGATTTAAGCATGTTCTTAAACGTAGGTTTGGCGCTCTTGTTAGGTTTCATAGGGCTCTATGTTGGTTCGATGCTTAGGCGACCCGTAAAGAGCGGAAAATAGCCAAGAAATAATCCTCTATTCTTCCTAACACCGACCTGATAGGTGTAGGGAACCTGTTTTGAAAAGAGAGAGAAAGGTTAAATTTCAATCCCCAACCCAAAACTTGTATGTAGCCTCAACCCAATTTTTTTTAAGTGAGTTCTCATAATAATGTTCGGATGGAAAAAGGGGTATAGGAAATGTTATTGTGGATTCAAAACTTCAATATAAAAGAGAATAGAATGATGGAGTTTCAAAAGTTCATTAAGGAAAACGAGAAAACTTTGGCTAAACACGCTCCGAAGGGATGGAAGTACATGGGAACATACTTCTATGCTCTAATGTTAGGACCATACACTGGCGCATCCTTCTGGGAATGCTCAGTCTATGCAGACTTTGATACTTATCGCAACCATGATGACCCAGCTTGGATAAAATTAGTGAAACAGGTAATGGATTTTTGGACCCCTGGACCTGCGCCTGCCATGATACTGCGAGAGGTTGGAGACTCTAAGGTAATCGAACCAGAAAAGAAACCAGAGAAACTATAGGTGGAAGAAGCAACATTAGAGATACCCCCACAAGCCCCTTTTTTCTGTTTCTTGGTTTGGGGATTAAAATTCAACGAAAGGAAGAAGTGTGTCAGACAGGGCTCAAGCCTCTTTTTTATTTGTTTGTTGTATGTATGCTTGCACCCGCTAAATTGTCAAAAGCAAAATATTACTTTTTTTCCAAAGTTCTAATCCTTAACCTCTGAGGAAGATACTATTTAGAAATAAAGAGTACCGATTCAGTGGGTTACAGAAGATTTAGATCGCATATGGTTAATAGAGCGGACACCGGGCGCTAAGGCAACTTGCCGATGCTCGCCAGCTCATCGGCAACATCCTTGAGCCCCAGTTCTTCGAGTTTGGCTCTTGTTGGCCAACCGGTCTTTACATCCCACCCACGCAACTCATAGTACCTGTCTTTAAGCGCTTCAAATTTAGCCTTATCTATCGGCCCATTTACAAGGCCCATTGCACTACCCGCATAGCATGTGATGGCTTTCCTAAAATATGGCTCATTTAAGGTGTCGTTCTCTCTTGTGCGGTTTTCCCTTTTCACCATTATCGCTCTACGTAGGTTCCAGATTCTTTCGCCTGCCTTCGCTAACTTATCTACATCCATATCAAGCCCTGTCACGGCTGAGAGCAGCCTGCTCTCAAAGATTCTGAGGTCCATCTTGGGAGGGTTGTAGAAACTTGTTACCTGACTCCAGAATTCACATACGGGTAAGGAATTCTTTAGGCACTGATTGTCCTGAACCCATGCGGTTACACGTTCTGCTCTTTGGTAAACGGTTTTGCTTAACTCAACAATCTGATAGTTGTCATAAGGGGGGAGTCCAAAGTGTTCCATTACTGCCTGGAATTTTTCCTTTGGAGCAAGCGTATTTTTGTAATCGTGGCATGAATCAATAGGATCCCTTGTGTCAGTAGCCCAGTGCAGTGCGCTTCCTAAATTGTCTACGTGATGGAAGGCGTAACCATGAGCGGTATACAACTCTTTATGCAGATCCACTAGCTTTCCACCAGACGCTAATCTCTTCCCAAAGTACTCGCTGAATCTCGCCGTGCCTTCAGCGTAGGGGCTTTCCCCGTTAGCGATTTTGTGGAGTAGTACTGTCAAGAATTCGTGATTTGTGGCTGTGCCTCCCAACCATTTGGGAGTGGGTAAACCGATATCTTCCTCGATTTCTCTCCTTGTCAGAATACCTGCTTCAAAGGAAAGTGCTAGAAGGAGCGGTATCCCTCCTATCACTTCAAAGGTGTTTATGCCAAATCTCTGGCTGAGCACGTTTGCTTCCCAGACTTCTTTAGGATCAGTGCTAAATCTGGGAGCCCATAGCCAATTTGCGCATGATACACCACTTAGTCCTATCCCCGGAATGTAGTGGATGCTATGACATTGTAGTGGACATCCATAGCACCCGTAGTGCTTCCTAAAATATCTTCCAGCGAATATGTCTTTTGTTTCTTGTGGAGCCATGTAAGGGGTTCGAAAAAATAACCTTGCAATTATTGCTTTCTTATTTTCTTCCATTATTGTCCTCGTTAGTTCCAAGACCTTATCAGGTTTCGCGACTGCCACAACACCTGTTCCTCTGACGGCAATAGCTTTCAGATTCTTTGAGCCCATGACAGCTCCGAAACCACCTTGACCAGCAGCAAACTTGGTCTCGTTCAGAATTACGGCTATTCGGCTAAGGCTCTCCCCGGCTGACCCTATGACGAGTACCGATGCCTCCGGTTCATCAGTCATCAACACTTTCTGCGCTTCAAATGTTTCTACACCCCATAAGTCCTTGGCATCCTTAATCTCCACATCATCATCGCGGATTGATAAATAAACGGGTTTCTCGGCCTTACCTAGAATCACAATACTATCATACCCGGAGTACTTCATCTCCGCTGGAAACATACCCCCGAACCCAGAATACGAGAATAATTCATCTGGATAGCATTGAGGTGATATGCTGCAAACTTCTCCTCTGCTAAACGGGCCATATGTGCCTGTTAGTGGCCCAACTGAAATGATGAGGGGATTGCCAGGATCGAAAGCATCTACCTTCGGGCATCCTAGCTCCCAGAAAATCTTTGCATTGAGTCCTACTCCTCCAATGAACTCCTCCGGTCTGTAATCCGCAGTTGGCACCTTGTTTACTATTTCATTTGCTAGGTCAACTTGCAGTACTTTTCCAGCCCAACCATATGATTTTGTCATAATTATTGCCTCTCATCATTTGATACAAATTTTAAAGCTTGAAATGGACAGTACTCGACGCATATTGGTCCACCTTCTCTTCCCTTACATAGGTCGCATTTGAAAGCGACATTCTTCTCCGTGTTGATCTTTATTCTCGATGGATCAAACGGACAAGCGTCAATGCATATTCCACAACCGGTGCATTCATCCTCATCGATGTATGTAGTACCGGTCGTCTCGTCAATGCATATAGCCTTGTCTTTCAACGGACAGGCAAAGTAACAACTTGGAGAGGAACACTGCCGGCATGCATCATGGCCGTGCTTAGCTGTAAATGGGTCCCGAATTATGTGTGACCTAGCAAGTGCTGGTCCCAGTACACCTTCGCGATATAGCGAGCACATTACCTCACATACCCCGCATCCAGCGCACACATTTGAGTTATGAACAAGTACTCCAGATTTGGGCAGCATACTTCTTTTCCCTCCACTGCTCACTTCTCAACTTGATAATATGGCTCTTATTAATAAAAAGGAATGTCTAATCATTGTTTCTCTCATTATTGCATTCTGTGCAAACCACAATCGTTGATCGAAACGGTGATTACGCGTTTTGTGTGTGATATGCGGGATATACCTGATGCCGTGATGATGAGAGAAGATATAAAGAAGAAAAAGGTTAAAATTATGAGTTTAATGATGATTTAATTTTTTCTCAATATCCTTGGCTTGAATTGATAACACAAAAGTAAAAAAAGTCCCGAAATACAACAGAAGAGTCTCTGGAAAAACTCAAATATTGAATAACGGTGCTTTAAGAGTGGTGATAGCTATGGAGTTTATTCTCCTCCACCGACCTGTAGGCGTGCTTCCGCTTGAGAATATGAAGGCTTACAGTGAACTTGGGAAAAAGATTCTCTCTAGGGGAAAGTCAATAAGTTACGTTGCTCGCTCTCAAGCGCTCATTGTCTGCATCGTGGATGTCCCGAATGCCGAGGACCTTATGCCTGTCTGCGAGCAAATGAATTTCCTTGGTATTAATACAGAGGTCATCCCAGTAGAGAAGGCGGAAGTGGCTGGAGCTAAGTGGGAGAAGGCTCTAGCGGAAGCGGCGTAAATGATGAAAAAATAACCCCCCATCTTTTTTTATTTACTAAACTATAGATAGAAGGAATTATAATCCCTTTTTCCTCATTAACCATTTATCACTCCCAATGATTTGGCAATCATATCCTTTATTTGAAAGCTGAATCAGTTCTTCTTCGCTGGTAGCTATTTTGCTTTCATAGGTTTCATTTCCGTTATCCTTCAACATCTTTAGAAACGCTTCTTTTAGCTCTTGGCTCTGTATGAATTCCTTCAGTTTCTGGAAGCCTATTATGGTTGTTCTTTATCCGTCGTCCGTCGTTGGTTGGATAGAAATTCTATGCACACACATGAAATCACGGGTTAGGGCATGTCGCCTGCTGGCGCAGGCAAGACTGTTCTTGCTTGGGTATTCGTATCAAATGAAGCCTCCAAAAAGGAGTTAGGAGTCAGACTTTGTTTGTTTCATTCACCTTTTTCGAATAGCAGGTAGTGATTGGTACCCAATGTCACGACAGCGTTTCCAGCGCAAACATACGTGTGTAGACGCCAACCAGATTTCTCCCACTCCTCAATCACCTTGCCAACATTATCATGATGCCCAACCAGCACGCATTTCCATTCCTTCAACTTAACTATCACCTCTTTTCCGTTTCCATAATTCTGATCAGCTCTTTCGTTTCAACTACAACTTTTCTGTGGGTTTGGGTTTTATAGAATTTATATCTTATTCTGGGAGTTTTTCAGCAATCTGTTTGATATCTCTACGATATTGTTTGAAGGCGGTGCGTCCTTTTTTTGTGAGTGTAAGTGCCGTATGTGGCTTTCTCTCGATGAACTCTTTCGTTATTTCGACGTATCCAGCGTCTTCTAGTTTGCTTAGGTGAGCGGATAGGTTTCCAGGGGTCATCTGCGTTTGACGTTGAAGAAAGAGGAAGTCTGCACTTTGGACGACGTAGAGCTGCGCCATAATCATTAACCTAGCAGGTTCATGTATCAGCCGGTCAATGTTTTGTATGCTGGAATCCTCAGTCGGCAATGGCTTTGTCACCCTGCAGCGGATACTTTCTTACGAAGCTTATCAGCAGAGCAACACCCGTGGCAATTACCGCAATTCCCAAAGTCAACAGTAGGTATGGAAAGAAAATGCCCATGAAGTGTCCGATCACCAAGAGAATAAGCGCTAGCAAACCATATCCGTAGAGTCTTTTGAGTCCCATCGAATACCCGAAGAGAACGCAAACAGCTAAACTTCCAATGCCTATGATAATAAGCCCGTTTTGAAAGATCATATTCAACCACGGCGATGGCCCACCTTGAGAGACGGTGAAAGCGAAGAAAGCACCTAAGCCAGCCACGAATAGTCCTATGTAAATTGCTATTAGTTTCCTTGTACCTTGAGGCCCAAATTTTACAAAGCCAATCCTGGGCACTGTAATTTTTCTTTTTGCTTCAATCCATATCGGCAGTATCGTCGCTATTAGAATGGCCGGCATTATCGATCCGAAACCGGGCTCCCAAATTCTGTCCACCCAGATTATGTCCGTGAATATTCCCAAGCCAAATCCCAGAATATACACGCCTACGAATATGTCTAGCAGACCGTCCTGATGATAGGACATATACGCCTTTCTTTCAATTTCTCTCAGATTCGGTTCTTCGATCACCATTCTCACCTGAAGTATACAAACTATTTCGTATCATACCAAGCTTTGCATTACAGAGTATTCTACACCTCTCGTTCGGGATTAGAATCTAATCTCTCGA
>Ga0315308_1000783_pt1 | contig 18174 bp, 17 predicted proteins | sample TDP3_MG_FD_203078 | JGI IMG/M metagenome (GOLD analysis project Ga0315308, IMG submission 203078) | Freshwater sediment microbial communities from Lake Towuti, South Sulawesi, Indonesia - TDP3 | ecosystem: Environmental > Aquatic > Freshwater > Lake > Sediment | place: Indonesia: South Sulawesi... | reverse complement strand
TTCTGAAAAAGTTGCTAAATAGAAAAATACTGAGCTATGCCTTTGCTAGAAGTGATGTGAAGGTCTGAAACTCATTCTCTGATATCCATTCTTCCCTTCTGAGTTCTTCTAAGCCTCTCTTCAGCATCTCTCGTGTTTCCTCTCGTTGCAGAATATTAGCCTTGACTCCGGCTTCGTGTAAGTCACGTTTAAAAACTGGGTCATGTTCGATAACTGTAATTACTTGGTTTAGGATGTTGGCTACAGCCTTGGAACGCTGTTGAAACAGCGACTTTATCTTTGAAGCACCGAAGATGCCCTTGAACTTGGTCAAGACTCCAAGTGTTCCAGCAATCGAGGGTGGATACACCATGTATCTACGCTCTGCTTCAGCCTGAAAGCAGACAAGATAGAAAGGCACGTAGGCGAGTGCAGACTTTTTGTTCGGCATTCCCATCTTGTCAAGTTCATTTAGCGATGCTCTCTTCTGCTTTGCCAAATTGTCAAGTTGTGCCACGATGGTGGATGTCGAATCTTCGAGTGACTTTATTTTCCGCTGGTTCAACTGAACCTTTGCATCTCGAGAAGCCTCAAGTTCTCTTACGTGTTTCATTGCGCTCTCGGCTTGAGCGTCGAACTCCGACCTTAGATTGGATATTTCAACTTTATTTTCTGATTCAGTTTCCTCTATCTTTTTGTCTAGTTGTTCAGCACTCTTACGCAGCGCCTTGGACTCTCGCTTCCAATTTTCCATTTCTTGTTTCCATCTTTGTTGGACTGCTTGGTCCTTGCGCTGCTTGGCAGCCTCGATTTCAGCCTTGCAACGGTCCATTTGAGTGGTTGCACGTTCCTCAGCCTTCTCCAGTTTGACCCGTTCTTGGCGCAACACTTGAAGTTGCTGCTCAAACCTTTTTGAAGCCTTTGTTATCCTCACATCGTACATTTTTTGAATTTCGCGTACTTTCTCCATCGCCAGGGATTTTGCGGCTGTAATCTTCTCGTCAAAGTCTTTCTGAGTCTCTCGGATTGATTCATGGGTAACATCCACATGTTTTCGCGTTGCGCCACTCAACAATTTCATGCAGTAGCGCAGATTTTCCAAGTCTTTCTCAATCGCAGTTCTCAACTCAGAGAGTTCGTTGAGAGAGACAGCCATAGATGATTCGTCGACAATCGGAGACAGGCATAGGTTTTCTTTCCCAGATTGCTCAACTTCTTCAGCTTCTGAAAGATAGAACGAAAAGTCTTCAATAAAATCGGGGCTTGTAATGAGTCCCAGTATTGTCTTCTCCTCGACTCTTGAGACAGATTTGAAGTAATGGATGTGGTCGATGAGGGCTGCTGAATAGGCTTCAAGGTTTTCTGCGCTCCCCTCAATGTCATTGACAAACGTTTTGACCTCTGGCAGAACATCATAAGTCAATATGCGTTGTGTGACTCCCAAACCGTCGAATGCTAGTACCCTTCCTCTCCAAGGAACCAGCCATATCGGATAGCAGGATTCGGCTATAAAGAGCGTTTCTTCTTGTGGCTTTTTCAGGAGTATGCCTTCACCCTTCTTTCTGTCGGATTCGGCCATGTAAAAAATTGTGGCAACCTCCATGTCTTTGGTGAAGGTTATCTTGCGGTCTTTGGATGACACAGCGAAGGGCAGAATTAGATTCACCACTTCTTGAGGCAAAATGGTTGCACCATTGGAGAAATATGCTTACTAACTTTATAAAAATATCATCTTAGTAATTTTGATTCTGACTCGCCCTAGCAACCCTTGCCGTGAGAGACGCCTTGAAAATCAGGTTGAACCAAAGAGATTCAAATCACAGCGTGTATAGTTTCCCTTTTTTAACGATCACAACGTCCAAGTGCTTGAACAAATGCTTGATCAGTTGAGGGTGCTCTGTATGAACTGGTATCAGTTTTTTTGGTTGAATTTTATTGATTATAAGAGCTAGGTCTTTTGAAGGACAGTGTCCAGACGCGTGAATCTGATGAAACCTCAATCCGAAGTGCCTCAACCAATTGCTCATCACATCAGCTCCGATGTCTTCTTCGCTGAAGGGTTCGCTCATCGAATGGATGAAATGTCCACCAGAAGAAGGCTTTGCATCGATCAGTTCAGTAAAACTGACTAGGTCTAGGTTGAAGAGCAGTCTCGACTCGTTCTCGTGAACGTACTCATAGGTCACAGCTTTTTCAAGGAAGGGGCGTTCCCAAGTGTAATAATCTGACTCGGCAAACTCGCCAGTCTTCTTCCTCTTCTTGTAAAAGAGTACAGTGTCATCTTCCATGACATCTGGAAGCTTCAGCACAGGGTCGCTCTTCAACTTGCTCAACAAGTGCGCCAGCTTAATCGGAATCACAAACTTTCTGCTGTTGTTACGCGCGATTTCATAAAAGGTTTTGAATCTATCGATGTCTCGACTGTAGAAGGCTACTATAACGAGGTTAGAAGTGTTGGCCACAACCTCGTTGCTCTCAGCGCTGACTCTGCGTTCAGAATGAATCTCCTGACTCTCTTCTGGACACACCCGTGTCCCCTCTGAGACCATGATGGTTGGCTCGGATTCTGCCGCTTTTTCGGCAAACTCCTTAGTCATCTGTGACATTGGCCCATGCAGTCTGTAGTCGCCGCTGTAAACAATCGAGCCGTTGGACGTATGAACAATGAACCCGTAGGCGCCTGGAACCGAATGATCCACATGGATGGGCTCAATCTCTATCGTGCCAACGTTGATTTTCTTCCCGGTTCTGAATGCGTGAAACTTATGTTCACCCAAGTTGATTCGACCTGACTCCTGCATGGCGTCCATTATTGTCTTGGTGCACTCGCCACAGTAGACTCGTATGCTTTCGTCGATGAAGGGTAGGTAACCAACGTGGTCCATGTGGGGATGAGACAAAATCACAGCGTCAATTCTCGGTTCTTCATACGTGATGTTTGTATTCTTAATCATGTCTCTGGCGTAGAGTCCTCTTAACCTTGGCAGAAGATCGAATTCCAGGTAGTCCCCGGCGCCGTTGATCCCCCTGGGCGTGAGGTAACCCGAAAAATACTGAGCCTCGCCAGCAAACGACATGCCGAAGTCTAAAAAAACTCGTGTGTCTTTGTCTTCCAACAGAATCTTGTTTCCGCCGATCTCGTTTGTTCCGCCATAAAAGGTCAGGGTCGTCTTCTGCATCTGGTTTCTAACCTTCTCTCATATGACTATGTGCTCAGGAGTGCTTATTTTGGATTCTTCCCTTCTCCGGTTCTTCTGCAAAGGTTAGAAACAGCCAATATAACGTGCGGTTGAGTGAAGATGCTGAAAACTTTCGTGTAGCGAGGTGAAGCAGCCTTCTTAATGGTTTCTCGTTTGCCCCCACCCTCGAGGTATCCGTCAATGAATGTTTTGGCCACGAGTTCGGCTGCGTTGGCAGAAGCCAGTGGAGGAACGTAGTGCCCAGAGTAATATAGAAACTCAGCCGCGTCCCAAGTTTGGTTTCCATCTCTCGACGCTTGCTCAAGGTCAACGAAATAGAGTTTTCCATCGCTGGTGATTATGAAATTTTCGGGTTTGCAGTCACCCAGGGCCACGCCTGCCTGATGAGCCTTTGCTATTTTCTTGCCAACCTCCCTTACTAACTCAAGCTCTTTATGAGTCTCTCCTACTTTTGCCATAACCCGCTTCATGATGTCGACCAGGTTTTCCCCTTCCACGAACTCTTTGAATACTAGGCTCTCGTGGGGGCTGATGTACAGGATTCTGGGCACGGGCACTCCTTGACTCTGAAGGAACTGGTTCAGCGCATATTCACGCTCCAGTCTGGATCGCCCGAGCACGGCGAATGATTTTGTGCCTAAAGCCCAGAACGCTAAGGGAAACCATTTGAAGCCCACCCAGTCCTTGAACTTTTTGACAACAACTCTCTGCTGTTCATGGTCCTTCTGGATGGTTAGCAGGTAGACTGAGTTTAATACACCACCGATCTCTTTGGTTTTCACTTTGGAGACACTTGCGCCTGGGACAGTTTTTCTCACAAACTCTTCAATGGTAGTCTTGTCTGAGAGGGGCACCGGACCTAAAGGCGTCGGTGTGAGCAAATAGTTTTTGGGGTCTTCCAATTGAGATTTTAGGTCTTCGTTATCAGCGACTTCAGCGTGTGTTTTCATGTAGAGCTCTTCGTCGTATGCCAGCGGGCTCATCATTTTTGGCAAGGCACTGAGTATGTGGAGCAACGTTGCCTTTTGAAAAGACTTGAACAAAATGGGAATTCTTAGTCTGCGGCTTTTTATGGTTCTGATCAGTTTCGGTGTGATCTTGACCTGCTCCTGTGAGAGAGTTATCCAGTTCTCTCCGCTTAATTCTTCTAGGGCTTCTCTATAGCCCTTCATCATGATTTCAATGTTTTTTTCCTTAAGGTCGTTTCGTAACATGTTTAGAAAGCGGTAGGTTACGGGGGAAAACAGTCTGGCTCTTTGCATCAATGTCTCATGCATGAAGTATTCAGGCTTTATCATAAGTTCATGCGACAGTTCAGGGAATTCTAAAACTATGGCTTCCAACAGCTCCCAGACGATTCTTTTCTTCACCGCTACTTCTTGGCGCCACAAGTAATCGCTGTTGATTAAAGGTTCATATGGAATCAGGAGCTTGTCCGCGGCGAACTCGCCCAACCAACCAGCAGACACGTCTTTTTGGAAGGTGCCTTGGTCAACGGTTAAAACGTAGGCGTCTTTTTGGTTCAGAGGTTTGCGGTGAGTCTTCAAAAGGGGTTTGTAGCCACTCAACACCAACAATAGGTTTATGCTGGTTTTCTCCTCTGCATATCCGCTGACTAGAGGTCCGTAGAGACACGCCGCAACTATTTTGTGATCGCCAGCAATAGCGCAACAAAGCTCCAGAGTGGAATTTTTATAGCCTTCGCCATGGAAATTCAACATCAACTTTCCCAAGGCCCGTCTTCCCTAGAGTATGAGAGCTTAACTGGTTTAAAACCTTTGAATAAATATAAATATCATTTCTGCTGACTCAGATTAGGTGTTGTGAATGTCGGAAGAGGCGGATTTGAAAAAGGAAATCACAGACCTTCGCGAAAGAGTTGTGCGGCTGGAAGTAAAAATAGAAGAAATGAACAAGCGTATGGACAGTTTCGCAAAGTACATGAAAGAGCTCTACGAATTCCTACAAAAGCAACGTGGTGGATCACTGTTATAAAATGAAAGATAAAAAAAGGGAATTCTATGTGGGTGGCTGTGGGGGGCTTTTGGTTTCTTCGACGCTTTCTAAGACTATTTTTACGATGGCTGCGTAGTTTCCTATAGTAGCAATCAATGCACCTATCAGAATCCCAAGGAACATCCCCACAAAGGCTGCGACCCATGATCCTGCATTAGTATATGCTGAGGGGTTCGTGATCAGCACTAGGAGCGAGCCTCCGCTGAGTACTAAAGCAACAATGCCGCCAACGATGCCCCACACTATGGACCACAGCCAGATGATGAAGCCTCTTTTGAATGCATACGTCCACGAGACCATCTATACATCACTGAAAACATGGTAATGATTATAACTCTTAAAAGCTTTGGCACTAATTGATCGAAAGCAATACTTTTTTCTTTATGGAGTATCGAATTCTGAAGTTTATAATTTTCCATGTGCCTCTAATCTTTGGTAAATTGATGCAGAAATAACCAAACTTAGGTGTTGCACAGACCAGAGGAAATCGATCAGAAAAGAAATTCTAGAGTTTCCAGCATATCTTTACATTTATCTTCGACAATTACGAAATCAAAGCCCTATTCAAGAATGTCTTTGTCTTTTCCTACTTCAAAGGATGAATTTAAGAAGAGTTTAGCCATTTTTTCAAGCCAGTGAGTGCAAGTTTTATAAGGCGTTCAAAATCAACTAGGTGTCTAGGTGCTGAAATGATACCGATACCTGTAGGACAATTTGAGTGGTTCTTCCTTGGCGCGTTGTGTCTGCTGCCCGTCGTTTGGTTCATCATAGCCATATTGCTCTGTATCTGGGTATACAGAGACGCTGAATCGCGAGGTATGAGTGGCGTGCTTTGGCTTATAGTGGTGCTCATCGCTGGAATCATCGGGCTAATCATCTACCTAGTTGTAAGGAAAGAGAAAAAGCCAGCTGCGCCTCCGCCCCCACCTTAACACCTGCTGCCTGACACTGACACTGACGACTATGGGATGACAGTGTCTCTCGTTGAAAATCCAATTCTTTTTCTCTTTAACTTCATTGGGAGTCTAGTTTGTCATCAGCTACCCGAGCGGACTCTGTGGGTAGGTGGTCACTACCTCCCTGTTTGTGCAAGAGATACAGGGGCATACTTAGGCCTGCTCCTAGGCTATTTCCTGCTACCTCTACGCAGAAAGGAGGCAAGTGGTCCACCCAACCTATGGATAACCTCCTTGATGGTGACGCCTATGATAGTTGACGCTGGAACCCAGTGGATTGGTCTCAGAACAAGCACAAACGAGCTGAGGCTTATAACTGGGCTTTTGTTTGGAATAGCTTCAGCCCCTCTATTGGTGTACCTGCTTTCAGTAGTTCCCTCGAGCAAAAAAGTTCCAATTCTACGAAACTTTCTACCTAAAACTGCTGAACTAGATGACAAAAACAAATGGCTTAACCAATGGGCTCTCGGCATCGGTTCACTGATTGCGATCTCATCTTTCTTTACCATAAATTCGGTAGTGGGATCCGTCAATTCCCTTTTCTATTGGTCATTAAGTTCTCTAATCATCATTTCGGTGATTTGGCACATTGCTCTTTTGCCTCTTTTCCTTATTATTTTGTTCCTATTCGGCCTTAAAACGGAGACAAACTAGCAAAGAGCCTCGTTTGAATTTTGGAATGCTACCACAATGGAGTTTTCAGACTACGACATGAAGTTACTGCTTTTTCAGGATGTTGTTGTAAGTTCTCAGAGCCTTTAGCGCCTTTGCGGCTTTTTCTGGCAAGTTATAAACTGGTACATTGGAACCTCTGAGAATTTTTTGAACCAGAGTGAAGTCTTCCCCGCCTGCTGGCACGTCTACCACAGGCTTGTCCCCGTGTTTCTTCGCGGCTTCAGCCACTGTCAACGCGTCTTCGGGTTCAAAGAAACATGATTTGAGCATGTTTATGACCATGATTCCATCCACGTTTGGGTCAGACAAAACTGCGTCTAAAACAACCGAGTATCTCTCTTTCCTAGCGTCGGCAATCAAGTCAATTGGATTCGCAGCCTCGACGCCTGGAAAATGTTTTTCAATTTCTAGCCGAGTCTTCTCTGAAAGCGTTGCAAGTTTCAATCCGTTTTTGACGACTGCATCTGCAGCCAATATGGCTGGTCCGCCTACGTTGCTCACTATGGCAATGTTGTCTCCATTCAGAGGAGGCTGTTTGGCAAGCGCCACTGCCGCGTCAAGCAATTCTTCCACGTTTTCAACCCGAATGACCCCGGCTTTTTTGAAGGCAGCGTCAAAAACCACGTCAGAACCCGCAATTGATGCAGTGTGCGATAGTGCTCTACGCGCTGCTTCTTTAGTCACCCCACCTTTGAGGGCAAGGATGGGTTTCTTCTTGACAACATCACGAGCGGCTTCAACGAACTCTCTGCCTTTCTCGATGCCTTCCATGTATAAGCATATAACCTTGGTATTCGGGTCCTTATCGAAGTACCGCAGAAGGTCTACATCGTCAACGTCGATTTTGTCTCCCATAAAAGCGAACTTGCTCACACCTATTCCATAGGAATAAGCCCAGTCTAGGAGACAAGCACCCACACCACCGCTCTGCGACACAATAGAAATCGTACCTTTCGGGGGCATAACATCACGCTCAAAGGTTGTGTTCAATCCGTTGCTAGTGTTTATCACCCCCATTATGGTGTTGGGTCCCAATATTCGAACGCCGTATTCTTGGCTCAAATCCGACAACTGCCTGCGTTGAGGGTCCTTGAACCCACCTGTCAATAACACAAAAGCTTTGATGCCCATCTTTGCTCCGGTCTGCACCTGTTCAATCGAGCCGCTTGGAGGAAGCATGACAACTCCCAAGTCGGGTGCGTGATGCAACCCCATGAGTGTTCTGGCGCCTTTTTTTCCTTCAATGTCTACGACATGGGTTTCGCCTTTGAAAAACTTGGTCATGTTGTAAATGGCGCTCTCAAACATCTGAGGCGAGGTCATCCCGACTTTTTCTCGAATTCTGCTTGACCCAATCAGGACGACGCTTTTTGGTTCAAAGAGATGCTTCACTCCAATCATCGTAATTCAACTCTAAGCTGGTGAGGGCAAATGGGAAGAGAACAGTATAGTGTTCCCCACATTTAATCGTTAACAAAAATTTTTTGCGCTCTAGTGCCTCTGAAGAATCTTGGCGTAGGCAAAGGTTGCGAGAAGGGCGAATATACAAGAGAAGACAGCGACGTTCAATAGCATTAATGGTGAAAAGACGTATTCAGGCGAGTCAAGCAGGAAGGAGCGAATCAGGTCGGAACCGTTAGTCAAGGGGTTAATCTGCGCAAAAGTGACTAACGGACCAAGTCCCTTCGTGGCAAGCACCTGAATGACCGACAACGGGTAGAAGACCGAGCTGCAGAAGAAAAGCATGTAGTACACGACGCCTCTGGCGGTCACAAACTTTTCAAAGCTCGTTGTTGATACCGCGATTGAAATGCTGACTCCGGAAATCCCAATGGCTAACAATAATAGGGTCAAAAGTATCAGCAAAAGCTGAGGCAGAGTTGGAAGATGAAGCACAATGAAATTAGTTATCAACAAAGGCGTCATGTAGAGCATGCCTCTCAATCCACCTGCCAACACCCGTCCAATAGCCAACTCAGTTCGAGTCATAGGCAAACTGAGCATGTAGTGATGAATTTCTCTACGGACTTCCATGTTAATTTCTCTGCCAATCATGAACGCGGACGCAAAAAGTCCAACGACCGCGAGACCTGGAGCGAAGAATCGGAAATAATTCACGACGATGCTTGTGCTTGCCATTTGAGTGAAAACGACGGCGCTTATGAACAGGTCAGCCAGATTCATGGCGATGAGCCCAACAATGAACCATCTGTAACGGAAGAAATTCCTAAAATCGTATTCGATGACGTGCAAAATGGCTTTCATTGCCAGCTGCCTCCTTCAAGCCGCCTCTCGTAGAAGACCACACCGACAAAGGTGAAGGCAAAAAAGAATATGAAAAGCGCTAGAACAGCGGTAAATGGACTGAATTTGAGAGCACCCTCAACCCCAGTGCCCCAGCGGAACATGTCCGCGACATAAGTGAGCGGATTAAAGTTAGCAATTGTAGCGAAAGCAGGCGTGGCCCGTTGCATGTAGACCGTCGGATACATGGTGGTGCTCAATCTCACAATCAAGGCGTCTAACACGCCGATGAGTATGTCATATTTGTCGCCTGACTTCATTGCTACAGCTAGTGTGATGCTCATGCCTGAGACACCAAAAGCGAACAAGAACATAGAGGCAAGCGCAATGAGTAAATAAAGCGGATTTGAAACACCCAGAATAAACAAGACAACCACAAGTAAAGGTCCAACATAGATGAAGCTGCGCAGGCCTCCGCCTATTGATCGCCCCAAAACGAGTTCTCTTCGGCTCACGGGCAGTGTGAGCAAATATTCAAACACGCCGTGTTCGGCTTCCTCAAAAATATCGTATCCAATGAACATGGCTGTTGAATACAGTGTTATTATTGTTACTCCAGCCACATAATAATTAAAGTAGTTTATGCCCACCGCTGCAGCTGATTCTTGAACCATTCTGTTGACAACAAGCCCAAATAGGGCAACTTGAGACACAAACCATATTCCACGCATGACCAGCATAAACTTGTATTGGATAAACATGCGGAAGTCGCGTTCAACCACAAGCCCGAGTTTTTTCAAGCCCACCGCTAAAGCCTCTCGACTACTCTTTTTGTGCTTCTTCTAGCGTCAAGCCTGTGAAGTGTGCAAACACATCATCCAAGGATGGTTCACTCATATGTATGGACGAGATTCGCAGACTGCGGTCATAGAATAGTTTCATTATTTTAGGCATTACAGCCTCAACTTGATTTAAATACAACCGCAGTTGGGTGGAACCTGCTTTCTTGACTGTGACAACCTCCCTGAAAGCTTGCAGTTCATCAAAAACCTTGTCTGGGACGTCTTTTTCCAACTGAACTTCCATGACGTCGCCGCCTGGTATGCTGTCTTTAAGCTTCTTAGGGGTGTCGCACACTAGCAGTTTGCCCTTATGCATTATGGCAACTCTGTCCGAAAGAACGTCAGCTTCTTGAAGCTCGTTTGTCGCCAAAATAATTGTTGAACCCTCCTCTCTCAAGTCGCGGAGCATGTTCCAGATTCTGTGTTTTCCAACAACGTCGATTTGGGCGGTGGGTTCGTCTACAATGGCTATTTTTGGCCGCTGAATCAGGATTTTTGCGATTTCTACACGTTTCTTCATTCCTCCAGAGAGGGCGTGTACGCTCTTGCGACGGTCGTCCCATATGTCCACTTCTTCTAGTGCCCATTTGACTCTTTTCTTACGTTCTTGTGTGGAAAGCCCACAGACCTTGGCGTGCCAGTTGAGAACGTCCCACGCCGTGCTGACCCAGAGAAGCTTGGGCTCTTGGAAGCAGACGCCAATCATTTCGCGGGCTTTATGGGGTGATTTCTTGATGTCGAATCCGGCTACTGCGGCTGTTCCTTCGGTTGGTCTGATTACAGTTGTGAGCATCAGAATCGCCGTTGTTTTGCCAGCTCCGTTGGGTCCGAGCAAGCCGAAGATTTCGCCTTCTTCAATTGTTAAGTTTAGGTGGTCAACTGCAGTTAATTTTCCGAATTTCTTGGTTAAGTTGAAGATTTGAATGATTGGCGGATTCGACACGTTTACACCAGATTGTCGGAAAGCAAAATTAGGTAAGAAATTGGCTCTTAAACGTATCGCACAGTATCCACATCCCTAGGTTAAGGCATTATGAACGGCGACATGACCGCGAAGGAAGCAGACCAAACAGCAACCCCTCAGACGTACCCACAGGGTTTTTGTAGTTGTAAGGATGATGCCGAAGGACGTTATGGAAGAATGCAGGCGAAAAGCCAGAATGGAACACATAAATTCGAAATCAGAATGGGTCGTAGCACTAATCATAATCCTAATCTGGCTAATTGCGATTTACCTGATCGTGAGGTTTTATCTGGCCGTTGCTTTTCTGAATTCTACGTCAACCCGTATATATGACATAACTATCAAAGTACTCGCAAAGAGGAAAAACCGCTTATGAGACAACAAACAAGCCAATTCTCAGAGAAAGCGGCAGATTATTTCAGGCAAGGTTACAATTGCGCCCAAAGTGTCCTACTGACCATGCAAGAATACTACGGCATACGTGAAAGCGAGTTAATCCCAAAAATTGCTACAGCTTTTGGAGGAGGAATAGGAAGACGTGGCTCACTGTGCGGAGCATTAACAGGCGCTATAATGGCTATTGGGTTAAAGCATGGAACTAACTCGGTGATCTTGGAAGAAAAAGAAAAGGCGTACAAGCTGGCTCGAGAATTCTACGAGCAATTTGTAAGTGCATGTGGTAGCGCCTTCTGTAGAGAACTCATCGGATATGATTTAACTAACCCTGAAGAACTCGAGAGAATGCGAAAGTCGAATGTGCGTGATGAAAAATGTTCTTATTTTGTGAAAAAGGCTGTTGAGATGCTGATTGGTTTAGAAGTTTAGTGTAACCTTCGGAGTGGCGTTCTTCCTATGGCTCAAGATGGGTTGAACACACAGGCGCAGACTGTTCGTGCTGAGCTTGGAATGATTTGAGGTTGGTCTCTGTTCACGTGTTATTAATTTGCTGTTAGAACAGGCAGGAATTCGTAATGTGCTTTCGGTTTATGGGGCTGTCACTGTTTTGGTGATGGCGTATGGGGTGTAGCGCGCGCTAGCAACTCGCTTCCTCGTCGTTGTGAGCGCAGTGTCGAGCGAGTCACCGCTACTGAGCCAAGGATCATGGGTGGCGTCAGGAACCCTGTGGCTTCGCTGTTCTTTCCATCCCAGACAAAGGATAGGCTGCTACTGGTCGAAATTCAAGCTCGCACCATTGGCTACCACCGATGCGCGCGTTGTGGGAGTGGAGGAAGGGTGTCGAGCTATGGAGCATACTTGCGGAGAAAGGCATCGGCCTCACCAGCGCTGGTCTTGCCGGGTAAGGTGCCCTCAGTGTAACCGACTACGTAGACACCCGAGCCATCCACAGCAACTCCAAAAGCGGCATCAAAGATATAGGATCCGAACTGACGGGTCCAAAGTGCATTGCCGTACATGTCACACTTGCGGACAAAAGCATCCCAGGAGCCCTTTTGATATTGACCGGGGAAGGTGCCGTAGGTTTCGCCGGCTACGTATATACCCGAGCTGTCCACAGCAACTCCAAATGCAGCATCATCGGCATAGGTTCCGAACTGGCGAGTCCATTTGAGGCCACCGTACATATCATACTTGCGGAGAAAGGCATCGGCCCCGCCTGCGCTGGTCTTGCCGGGTAAGGTGCCTCTTGTGTATCCGGCTACGAAGACTCCTGAAGGATTAACAGCAACTCCTCGAACCTCGTCCTCTTCTGAGGTTCCGAATTGACGAGTCCAAAGTGCATTGCCGTAGATGTCGTACTTGCGGACAAAGGCATCTCGGCGGCCTGCGCTGGTCTTGCCGGGTAGGATGCCTTCGGTGTAACCGACTACGTATATACCCGAGCCATCCACAGCAACTCCAAAAGCGAAATCATCTTGTGAGGTTCCGAATTGACGAGTCCATTTGAGGCCACCGTACTTGTCGTACTTGCGGACAAAGGCATCCCACCAGCCTGCTCTAGTTTGACCAGGGAAGGTGCCCCAGGTTTCACCGACTACGTAGACGCCCGAGCCGTCCACTGCAACGCCTCGAACCTCGTCGTCGCTTGAGGTTCCGAATTGACGAGTCCATTGAACGCTGCCGTAAATGTCGTACTTGCGGACAAAGGCATCCCACCAGCCTAGGTTGATCTTGCCGGGTAGGGTGCCCTCGGTGTAACCGACTACGTAGACACCCGAGCCATCCACAGCAACTCCAAATGCAGCATCATCGGCATAGGTTCCGAATTGACGGGTCCAAAGTGTATTGCCGTACGTGTCGCACTTGCGCACAAAAGCATCCCAGAGGCCCACTCGATATTGACCAGGGAAGGTGCCGTAGGTTTCACCGACTACGTAGACACCCGAGCCATCCAGAGCAACGCCTCGGGCCTTGTCGTCGCTTGAGGTTCCGAATTGACGGGTCCATTGAACGCTGCCTGACGGAGGCGCCAGAATAAAAACACGCCTCAAATCCCCATCCCCTTTGGCTGATAAGGGGTTCAAAATCTCTTCGTAGTAGCTTGCATGAACATCTGTGTCTGATGTAGTTGATGCTATTGTCAAGTCGGGTGTAGCCGATGCTGACTTGAAGGCTAGACTAAGAGGACCTAAGAAAACTACTAGCAGGATTAGGACTGCTAAGATGTTCTTTTTCAATTCTCCATTCTCCTTTCAAACAATTAGATTAGTTGACTTAATTGCCTTTTAAGCCTTATCACCTTCTGTAGCTCTGCCTCTCCTAAGCTCAACGCTCTTCCGTCCAGTTCGTATCCATTCAAAAGCTTCTTTCTTAACCATGAACAGAGGCACTTAGATGAATTCCACGTAGTAGAGATGTTGAAAAAATGGGAGAGTTGTGAGTTACGCTACCAATTCTTTGTTTTGTACCTGTTGTTTTCCCAAATGTTGCCTGTGCCCGTTATGTCCCAGTAAAGGTCAAACTCGCTGTTGGCTAAAGCCCTGTTTTGCTCAATTTTGTTGTATTCGGAAAAATCCGTGAGGGCAATGCCATATTCATTTTGCATGACCTTGTTTGTTTCAATCTTGTTGTAACTTGACTGGGAGAGAGCAATTCCATCGTGGTTGTTGTATTGGACTATGTTTTGCTCAACGATGTTGTAAGTAGATAATTCGATGAGAGCTATGCCATATTCGTTGTTTGTGACCGTGTTTACTTCAATTTTGTTGTTACTCGACCCTACAAGAGCTATTCCATGATAGCTGTTTTCAACTCTATTCTCTTTGATCAGGTTACTGTTGGAATAGTGGAGGACTATGCCAACTTCATTGTTCAACGACGCTTTGTTCATTTGCACCATTGTGTTTTCTGAATATGCCAGGGCGATGCCGCAATAATAGTTCAACACAGCTAAGTTTACCTCCAGCCTATTGCCATAAGAATACGACACTGAGATTCCTCCCGCATTATCGCTCAGCCTGTTGTTTGAGATGACATTGTTGTCAGAGTTGTTGTGAATAACGATGCCATCCCAAGTATTCGAAGCTGCGATATTGTATCTGATCGCGTTGTCCGAAGAGCTGTCTAAGACAATGCCTTGGGCGAGATTATTGTTTGCTGTATTGTTGGAGATTATGTTATGGTTGGAAGAATCAAGGGATATACCATGCCAAGTGTTGTTCGAAGCGTTATTGCTTTGGATGATATTGAAACTGGAAGAACTCAACCAGATACCTCCATGCCCGTTTGCAGTTGCCTCATTTGCGAAAATTAAGTTACCAGCTGATTCGTAGAGGATGACACCGCACCAATCATTTGAGATTAATCTGTTTTTTTCCACTTTATTGTTGCTAGAGGACACCAACACGACGCCGTCACGCATATGGTCTTTCGCCACATTATCCGAAACCACGTTGTAATTGGCAGAGACCATGTAGACACCATGTTCGTTTTCAGCTAATATGTTATTGGAGACTATGTTATAGCTGGAAGAAAAATCAAGGCATATGCCATGCCAAGTGTTGCGGTAAATGTTGTTATGTTTGATGACATTGTTTCTGGAATCGTCTAACCATATGCCTGCAATGTTATTTCCCACTTCATTGTTGAAGATTGTGTTGTAATCGCACAAGGATTCTAGGCAAATGCCTTGCCAGCCGTTGCCTGACACAGTATTATAGCTAATGATGTTGCGGCTGGAATTCTCCGTCCAAATGCCTGCGCGAGTGTTAAACATTAGTTTGTTTTCAACTATAGAGTTGCCATTAGAATGGAATTGCCCAATGCCACAATAATCGCTTAAAGTGAGCACATTGTCAGAGATGGTGTTGTTGCTGGAATAGTATAGACGGATACCGTTCCATCCGTTTAAGGTAAGCGTATTGCCAGAGATCGTGGAGTTACTGGAATAGTGCAGCGATATGCCGTCCCATCCGTGTTGAATCGTAAACCCAGTAATCTTGACCTTGTCAGCAGTCACATACATCGCGTGACAACTTCCTCCGCCGTCAACGATCGTGGTTTCAGGGTTTTCTCCAAGAAGCGTCAAAGATTTGTATAGAAAGACGTTCTCGTAATACGTCCCAGCATCCACTCTGATTGTGTGCCCATCTAAAGTGTCTATATCATCTATGGCTCCCTGAATCGTTACAAAATCTTCACGTGTATTAATGTTATGAACCGACGAACTCGCTAATACGGGAACTGCATCAAGCGCGAATGCTGACAAACTGAACAGAAGCAGTGTTAGCACCATTGCTGACGTAGCTTTCCTTTCCATCTGCCTGTTCTCCTGTCTCTACGTGGTTAAACAATGTTGTGGAATCAGAATTTGCGCTTTGTGAAACAATTTTCTATAGTTAATGTCTAGAACAAAATGTCCTCATCGTGGTCATGGAAGGGAATAGAGTTACAGTTAACAGATTTTCCTAGAACAACCTCCTCCAGAGCTTAAGGTTAGGGTTATGATTCCTATGTATGAACCGCTGGAAGTCTCTGTACGTAGAAAATGCGGAAGTTATACCACGACCAAAAGAGGTAGTCAGAATTGTGACTAGTTCTACCAGGATTGCAGCCAGTTTGCGTTTACTAAGGCCGCGTCTAGTATGTTGATTTTTCCGTCGTTGTTGATGTCAACGTTTGGGTCGTAGCCTAACAGTGGTGGGGTTGGGGGCACATACCAGTGCCCGTTCACCTCACCCGCATCCAATATGTTGACCCCCTTATCACCGTTGACATCGCCTGGAACAGTCACTAGAACGGTGCCGCCTGTACACGTGTTGTCTGCTGTGTCGGTTTCGCCTGGAACTGGGGTGGCGTAGGCACTTATTCTGTAGTTGCCCTTAACAAAACCAGAAGTGCTCCACGTGAAGGTGACGGGCGCAGAAGCGCCAGCGCCCAAAGTGACAGACTGTGTTTGGCTGTAAGAGCGGCTTCCTGTGCGTGTGTATTCAGCCCAAATCTCCTCAGCAGACAAAGCTCTACTGTAAACGCTAACTTCGTCTATCGTGCCATTGAAAAATCTTCCGCCCCAATAAGGACTTGCGCCTATACAAAATGTTCCTGAATTATGATTTCTGGCTATGCTTATTGAAGTTGTCCTTTCTAATGTGCCATTGACATAGATCTTCATATTGCTATTGGCTTGGTATGTTCCTACAACATGATACCATTTATCAGCCTGAACTACAGTATTCGATATCGCAACACATCCTCCTCCAGCTCCTGGGCCAATATAGAATTTGAATCTGTTGTCAGTCTCTGTTTGTAAGTCTAAGTCGGCACCAACAAAGGATCTGCCTGCGATTGCCATGATGTGACCTGCAGCGGATGGTAATTTCTTGAAGTTAACCCATGCTTCGACTGTAGCTTCTTGCGTCGGGTCAAGTACAGCACTTTTTCCACAATTAACATAATCATTAGATCCATCAAAGTTCAAGGCGCCATTCACTTTCCCGCTTGTCCATGAAGCTCCTCCGTATATAGTTCCGTGATTGCTGTAGCCAGAGCTGTCGTAGGCTATTGTACCTGAGCCTTGATCAAGATTCCAGTAGCCAACCAAGCCTGAAGGCTGATTGCAATAGGCGGTTACGTTGAACGTTTCTGAGTAAGTGCCTTGGTTTGCTGCTGTTACCGTTATATCGTCGCTGAAGCCTTGACCAACCACGGTTTTGGAAGACGCAATATCAGTGATGGCAACGTCATGAGCTGCTGCACGAACTGTGCTCAAGGGAAACACCGACACCAAAAACAGCATGACCAAAATCAAACCAACAATTGTTCTTGTTTTCATTTTCCTTTCTCCTTTCAACTATCCTGTATAACCAATGATATCGCAATTTATGCCTTGTGAAACAATTTTCTGTATAGGTTCTCCAGAGCCTAAGGTTAAGGTTATAATTCCCGTGTATGAACCATTAGAAACATCAAAATGTGAGAAGTGTGGTAAGATTATAGCAGAACCTAAAGAACTGATTAGAATTGTGAAAGGGATAGAAGATTTCTCCTTAAATTATTAATGCAACGCTACTCTTACTATTAACGCCTGCATAAGTCATAAGAACTGAAGCAAGAGACTTGATGAAGGTGTTAGGGTTTGCTTGAAGGTAAGAATGTGAATCTGAGGGTTCTTGAGAGGGATGACATTGATTTTCTTTTTGAATGCGTTAATGACTTGGATTTCTGGGGGGAATACGTCAACCCTCTGTATGGGCAGATTTCGAAGTCAGAATTGATGGAGAATTTTAACAATCCTCCTGACAGGGCAGTTTTGGTTGAGTTTCGACGTTTCATCATTCAGAAGAAGGATGGAACCAAAATAGGGATTATCTGGCGTTTTATTAATCAGCCATACGAGACTATGGAAATTGGCTATTTTCTTGTTCCAAGTGGAAGGGGGAAGGGATACGGAACAGAGGCGGTTCAGTTGATGGTTGATTACTTGTTTCTCTTCAAGAACATCGTTCGTATACAGGCAATGACGAATATAAGGAACAAGGCATCGCAGAGGGTTTTGGAGAAGGCAGGTTTCAGGATTGAAGGGACTGTCCGAAAATTAGCCTTGGTGAGAGGAGTATGGACTGACTGGTATCTCCACAGCATCCTCAGAGAAGAATGGAAAGAACCAAAAACACTGACAAAAACCATTTGAGAAGTAGGGTCAAGACTTACCCTAGCAAACTCTATGTGTTTGCTCTAATGCTTTCTAGCCATCTGTTGAATGCTTCCGCAAACTGACCCATGGATTTCATGCGTATTTTCCATTGAGCCTCAGAGGGCTTTTCTAGGTTGTCTGCTCTTTCTGTGAGCATCTTTGTGGGTTTGACTGCAATGATGGTGTCACTTTTTCCATCCCACTCAGA
>Ga0315308_1000782_pt1 | contig 18176 bp, 17 predicted proteins | sample TDP3_MG_FD_203078 | JGI IMG/M metagenome (GOLD analysis project Ga0315308, IMG submission 203078) | Freshwater sediment microbial communities from Lake Towuti, South Sulawesi, Indonesia - TDP3 | ecosystem: Environmental > Aquatic > Freshwater > Lake > Sediment | place: Indonesia: South Sulawesi... | reverse complement strand
GGTGATTCCTGGATATGATGGCGTCTACGGTCAGCTCATCCTATCTGAGAATCAGATGAAGAAAGCAGAAGAAGAGATCGACAAGCATGCAAGAGCTGGACAGAGAGGACTATTCGAGTATGTTTAGGTTCTTGTCGAAAGAAGATTTATCTTCATAATCCGACTTAACAATATAACTCAGCGGTGTGATCCCTTGAAGTTCAAAGATTTCGGCTGGAACAACCTCTTGTTCAATATTCCTCAGGATGCTCGGCTAGTAAGCGAGGGAGGAAACGCAAAAACTGGATACATGAGACTCGAAGCTGAGAAGTGCTTCTTTGAAGTCAAATGGGAAGAGGTCGAACCGAAGAAAGCGAAACCCCTATCAGAGATTGTACACGCATTTCTCAAAAAGATGGAGAAGGATAGCAAACAGAAGATTCCCATCAGATCGAAGAGGTCAGCTACGGTCTTTGACCATCAGGCTTTGTTCATGAGCCTAAAGTCGAACATAGAGGAACGCATCTTTTTCTGGCATTGCAGTGAGACTCTGAGAGTGATAATATTTCGGTTTGCTTTCCAATCGATGGACACGACTTCTCGAGCAATTATGAAGGAAGTACTTACGTCATTCAAGTGCCACGGGGAAGAATCAACCGTTTGGTCGCTGTTTGAATTCACTTTCAAAGCACCCACTTCTTTCCAGCTCAGCGACAGAAAGATGATGATTGGCAGAACCCACCTTCTTCTCCTCGAGCATAAATTGTCTCCATTTGCAGAGAGAAAAAGGGAGATCCTTTTTGATTATTATTCCATGGCCAACGTACAGTTTAGGGACGAACATCAGGACCTTGACAAGTGGTTCGAGAAGAGATATCGAAAGGATTTGAGGAAGCGGTACCGCGGCTCTAAGTTTCAGAGTTCTACGGTGGGAAAGATTAACGGACACGGCGGAATTGTTAAGAAAGGCTTGGGAAGAACCGGTATTATTACGCGTAAATCATCTTTGTACAACTATGCAACATGGTATTGCGAAGATTTGAATAGGATTTACTCTGTCACGATCTCTGAACATCTTGCGAGACCGTTTCCGCTGAAACGCAGACTAGACCAGACAGCATTCGAGGATTTTTGCAGGGAATTTATTTCTAATCTTAGGTGCCACTAAGCAACTCTCTTGAGCAACTCATCGCATCTAGACTCAAGAACTCTGCAGAGCCTCTCCTGAAGTGTCTGCCCAGTGAGGTTCTCTTCTCTGATCAGCCTTAGCCTCTTGGCTAGTTCAACATCTCCCAAGGAATGAACCCAAAGTTCGAAATCTCCCCGAGCCGAGTGGAAATCAACGGCTCCTATATCGACCCATCTAATCTTGTCACAGAAGTCAGTTAGGTTATCCGAAGATACTCCTAAGGGTTGACCGATTCCAGCATAGAAGTGGAAAGCTTTCTCCGGCGGAGTCTTGCTTAAGACTCTCCTAGCCAAGCTGTCATCAACTTTCGGAAATCCAATCACTTCCTTACCTGACTCCGTTAGAGTGTAGTGACCATCTTCAGATGCTGAGACATATCCTGCCTTTCTGAGTCCTAACAGATGCATGTTTGCCGATCGAGCTTTCAAGCCCATTTTTTCCGATATCCCCCTGAGATCAAGTGGACCCTCAATCTTCCACAATAGTCTGAGTATGCCCTCTTTTATTTGACCTAGGCTTTTCATGCTCCAACCCCCTCACTATTTAGATAGTAGTTATAATAAGATAAGGATTGCTTCAGATCTAGCAGAAGCTTCCATCAAACATGTAAGGACTACCCCAAGAATCCATATACGTAACCTCTTTAAAGCCAAGCCTCGGCTCCTTAGACTTCACACTTGCTGAAACACCTATGGGAAGAACTGCCTCCAATCTGAATCCGTCTGGCACTCCAACCTCGTCCAGGACTCTTCTCGTGATTGAAGGGGTGTAAGTTACAGTGCCTAGACCGAACTCCTCCAAGGCAAGCAGGATATAACCCATAGCCAACGAGACAGATTGTGTGGAATACGGTGCCCTTGCTTCTGAAAGTACGAGAACTAGCAGAGGTGCCTCTTCTAAGAAGGGCTTTTGCCAGCTAAAGCCTCTTGAGAGAAGCCACTCTCTCAGTCTCCATTTTACCTTTAAGTAGAATTCCTTCTCACCCCGTTCGCAAGCCTCCTTTACTCTTCTCCTAGTCTGAGGATCTGCAACTATGACGAATCTCCATGGCTGGGAATTCGCTCCAGATGGGGCTTGGCAAGCAGTTTCTAGGGCGACAAGAACCTCTTTAAGGTTCACTCTGGTCGATGAGAATCTTCTTGCAGTCTTCCTTCTCTTAGCTAGATCTAGGATAATGCTGGCCACCACATTACCCTCCTATTAATTTTCTGATCCATCTGCCTTTGCTTCATATCTATCTTTTGGCAAAGATTAATAATCCCTTGGGAGAAAGAGCAAGTTGTAAGACTCCAAGAGGAAGATTAAACATGAGACTTGTCCAATTTTCGCTGCCTAAAAAGGGAAGACGAGTCGGATGTATTGATGGAAAGAATGTCATTGATCTGACCAGCATCAATGAGAAGTGGACACGGATCTACAGTCTTTTCTTTGAGGCTCATAGAAAGGGGAAGACTATCTCTGCATATCTTAGTGACATCCCTCTAGATAATGGCGGTGTTCTGTCCTGTGACCGGTTGCTGAAAGCGCAACCAGGGGATGCAAGCGGTTGGATTCTTCCTCCACTCGACCACCCAGATCCCGCTCACTGTTTCATTTCTGGAACTGGGTTGACACATTTGGGAAGTATGGAGCGACGAGCCCAGATGCACACATTGGCTAAGGAAGGCACCAAGACCGACTCCCAGAAGATGTTCGAGATGGGTCTCAAAGGAGGCAAGCCTGAGCCGGGTGTGCGCGGTGTTCAGCCGGAATGGTTCTATAAAGGAAATGGTGCAATCCTTCGAGGACACAATGACTTTCTGGACATCCCCGACTTTACAGAAGATGGCGGTGAAGAACCAGAAATCGTTGGCTGTTATGTGATCGACGAGGATGGTGTTCCCTGTCGGCTCGGCTTTGCCATCGGCAACGAATGGTCAGATCATCGCATGGAGCAAGTAAACTATCTTTGGCTGGCTCCATCCAAACTGCGAGTCTGCTCAGTTGGACCAGAGTTAATCACTGACGGAGGGTTCAAGGATATCCGAGGAAGGTGTCGCATTTTGCAGAGAGAGCAGGAGATCTATGACTCGGGTGAGCTCCTTACTGGTGAGAATCATATGAGCCATAGCGTAGCCAATCTTGAAGACCACCATTTCAAGTATCCTCAATTTCGTATCCCCGGAGACGTGCACTTGCACTTTTTCGGAACGATGAAATTATCCTTCCCAAATCGGCCGCATTTTCAGACAGGCGATAGAATCGAGGTTGGTTTTGCCGGCATGGGTGCCCCACTTGTCAACTATGTCCGTAAACTCCCCCTTTCCCAAGTGCCTATCACTGCCAAGGAAGGATAGTTTTTGAAACGGGCTAGCCAACTCAAGGTCCTTCTGCAACGCACGGAGAAAAACGGCAGGAACCTCCCGAACAACTGCTTTTTTAAAGAGGTTCTGTGAAGAATTTAAGGAGGTTTGGAAGTCAGACTCTCAAAACGAGGCATGGAAGCATGGTTCTCTATGCAGTCTACAGAGCTTCAGAAGAGTTTAAGAACAGACGGCTGATACCCAAGCACCTCAAGGCTTTGGGATGCAGATGCGTACGCAGGTCTTTTTGGGAGGTCGACGATGAGAAGGTAAATGATGTATTAAGGGTACTCAAACGAAACGAGCCGATTCTCCTCAAGAGATTGAGAGAGATCAGAAAACCGCAGTTTGACGAAAAGAACAATTTGACTGATCTTGGGAGTCTAGTTGTTTTTGTATACAAGTCAGGAGGAAAGGACGAGATCGATAAGATTAGGAATCTCTTGAAGAGGGCACCTTGCATCCGTCTATGTCGTGGAGTATACGCCTTCTATCAAGAGCATTCGAATTTTGATAGCAAGGGGGAATTGATTGGTGCGAGACTCTTCTGGTCGCTTGCACGAGAAGACGGGAACATCAAGGTTTTTCCTCGCATGATTATAGTCAATCCTGAGTCGGTCACCAAACTGCTGGAGAAGATAACGTTGCGGATTGAAAAGGGGATTGACGATGTCGTTGCGGGTTATGAGGATCTTTATCAGAGGGCTATCAAAGGCGAGATAGGTAAGAAAGATATACGCGAGGAACGGCTAAAGCTGGATAGAAAATTCAGCTCAATGAAGAAACTAGCCAAGTTTTACAGGAAATGGTTAGGTATTGATTTCTCGAAAATCACTACGAAACCTTACACCCTTATCCGGAAAACTCGCTTAATGAATACAGAATAGAAAAACTTTTGTGTTTACTGACAGAGACTAATGGACTATTTTCTCTTTACGTAGTCGTGGAACTTCTTCCCGCAATGCTCGTACGTCATGATGTGAAGTTTCCCATGTCCCATTCTCTGACTGGATTCTTGACTTCCTTTCCGCAAAGTGGACACTTTGCCATTTTGAAAGACATTTTACCATTCAGTCAAAACTTCAAAACAAAAATAGAGGGCAAAGCGGCACGTGCCACTCTAGAGAGCTACCACTCCTCCTCTTCCTCTTCCTCCCATTCTTCCTCTTCTTCCTCTTCCCATTCTTCCTCTTCAGGTTCCTCTTTCCTCTCTGTTGGAGGTCCACTTCTTGACATTCTCGTCACCCGTGGAAACGTCAGCGCATGGAATCAAATAAGGATTGGTGTATATAAACAAACACAGTTTAGTAGTTATTCAGACTCCTTGCAACGGAAAATCAATCATTTCGAAAGAAAGAACCATATTTGATTTTTAGAGGGCATTAAAGCCCTAATCTACACACCTTTCTTCTTTTGAGACGAAAAATGGAAACTAGAAAATCCTCTCTTATGACCTTCAAGCACTCATTATTCTTCTAGCCGATCATCTTTGCTGCGGGCTTCCAAGATATCTTGAATAGAGGAGAACTCCTCCGGAGAGTGCTCTTACCCGACTGGCGATGTTCTCTTGCCTCTTTGATGATAAGGACCTGGGCCTCCTGCTTCTAGACTTGCCAATGTTGTCTGTTGTGAAGTATGTGACCTTACCTTCATCAGACTCATTCTGCATTCATGTCTTCTTTTCCAGCTGCTCCCCAGAATCGCTCAATTATTCTTCCCAGACCTTCCGTTTTTCTTTCCTTCAGCCAGAGCTTAGAATATCTGCTAGATAACATCAAGTAGTCAGAAACCGTTGCTTCATTCCTCAAAACCTTAACTGCAATCTGCAGTAAACAACGGATAAAGTCTAGATCTGGTGGTAGGTGCACGTCTTCGAGTTCGTTCAAACATTTCTTCCAGAAGCATCTTAGAGATTCCATTCTCTCAGGACTCAGTCTGCGGTACCATGCATCCTTGAAAATGATGTGCTTTAGCGTCTCAGAGATATCAGGTTCACCAAAAATTATCCTAGCCTTCAGGACGCCTTCACTTTCTCCGCTCATCGCCATCCATTTTTCTTGCCACTCGCCATCTCCTTCAGCAATCTCCATGGCAGCTAACAGCAGCGGCTCTAAAAACGAGAATAGGCACTCCTCTCCGTCATCTCCCCACGCTGTAACCAGGAAACTCGGTATTTCTTCTTCCTTAGCAGTGGTCAGAAAGTTAGTAAGGTTTCCAACCGCAACTCTAAAGTTAGGATAGTAGCGGCTCCAGTTTGACAGTCCGGGGCACACTATTTGCTGGAGATTCCTCTCCTTGAAAATGAGAATTTTCTCTCTGAAATACTGTTTTGAGCTCGGGCTGTAGTCCCAGTTTGCCACGATAACCTGTCTCCAGATATTACTGTCGATTACTTCAGCCCACTTCAAACGGTCCTCACCAAGGTACATTCCAGAGATCATATCTCCCCAAAAGATTGGATACTTTCCTCTCTCCTTTATGATCTCGACCATCTTTCGGTGATGCAACTCGTAGAGCTTAGGCCCCTCAAACTGCCAAGTTCTGCTTAAACTCTTACCCCTCCCTAGAGCCCAAGTTTCGTCTCCCCCTATGTGAATGTACCTAGACGGAAAGAAGTCGATCACTTCGTTAAGTAAGTCATAGGCAAATTCCCTAGCTTTCTCATCGCTAAGGTCTAAACAGCCTTCTGCAGGATTGTGCCATTCGCTGAAACCTCGAAACTCTGGCAAGGAAAGAATGTGCTCCATGTGGCCGGACAACTCTAGGGACGGGAACACCTCTATTCCCAGGTTCTTCCCGTACTCTATTACCTCCTTCAATCCACCTTCTGTCAGTCTTCCTCTATGCCTACCTATCTCTGGATACTTTGGCCAAGGAAAGAGATCCTCAAAATAGATAGCAAAAATGTTGTACTTCAAAAGGAACAGCCACCTCAATATCCTCTTAAATGTTTCAACCTTAGGGACGCCGCCTCTGGCTATATCCAAATGGTAACCTCTGAACTGAAACTTGGGTCGCTCTTCAACCTTCACTTCTGGCATGCGGCCCTTGCGTTGTCTGATCAACTGCAAGACTGTCGCATAATTTGCCGCCTCGTTCCCCCAGATCGTGATCTCTTTATCCTTGACGTCGATTCCTGTCCCTTTGCGATCATCTTTGGTTATCTTCCATCTTCCCTTTGGGATGTCGAACTCGCGTTTAAGAAACTCTGGCAGTCCCTCAAAACCGTCAAAATCAAACCATCTACCAGTGAAGTCTAACCTCTTTGGCTCGGGAATGACGATTATCTTCCTCATGTCACAAAATATACTTTGTTACGCCTTAAAATCTTTGTCCGGATCTACTGAGGCATCTCGACTCTAAGACTATGTTTCTCGCAGCATTGAAGAAGTTCCTTCTAGTTTCGGCCGGCCAGATTCTTCGGACTAATGCCATCTAAACCTTAGACCTTACCTATTTTCAGGCTCAGTGTTCCGTCCATCTCTCCTAACGAAGGGCTAAAGCATGGATGCTGCAAAGATTATAGAGTAGGAAAGCGCGAAATTTCCTGGACGAATTATCATATTTTAATCTATGTATGGTGGGTGGGAACTCCTTGTTTTTAGATATCTCTTTGTCCAAATGCTGGGCACCACAGGTTCGCAGTAGTCGATTATTGTTATATCGGTTGTTCCCCAGTAATTCTCAGTAATGTCCAGCTCTTTGAAATATCTCACCTTGTTCTCATCTGGGTTGAGATTTATGAACGAATTGTACTTTAATATGGTTCTGGCACATCGTTGATACGAAATTCCCATCACGAGATCACCCTTAACACCGTAGAAGAGGCTATGCCTGATGTACAAGGGTCCTGAAGAATCATTTGCTACAATAGTGCTGGCATTTTCCAAAATATTGTGTTCTATCGTACCACTCTCTCCGCATATTCTGGTTCCAAATCTCCCATAGGAACTCAACGGAGCGGATATCTTGGAATTCTTGAGAATAAAAGAATAGAGATATTTTGCATCTCGAAACACAGGAGCCCCCTCAAATATGCAGTGTTCAAGTACGAGACGCGCCGTTGTAGTATCGCCAACGGTAGAGAACCATGCTTCATGATCATTACCTATGAATTTGATTTTGGCCTCTGGAGCTCTTTTAGCATGGATATTTCCCGAGAAATAGAATGCTTCCCCCCAATGGGTCTCTCTATTGTCAGTCACGGTCACCCCAGGCTCGATGTGAAGAGTGACTCCCTCCGGTATCTGAACAGTTTCAGTTGTTCCATATGGGCTTTTCTCAAGGGTCCATGTCGTATTTCCCTATATAATTCCACCAACAAGCGTCGAACCGGAAGATCTTAGGATTGAGGAATACATAGTTATTGTGACAGCGATTGCCATTTTTATAGTATGGTACACAACCCAACCGTGGCTAACTACGGCTATTCAACCGTGCCGAAAGACATAGAATTTGCTTGCGCGCAACTATGCGCGAACGCACTGCGAGAAATGGTTAGGTCAAAAATGTTTCCCGACTTGATTGTGCCAATTCCTGGGGGCGGAGGTGCATTAGGCGGAATCATACAAGTTCAATCACATAAAAAACAAACTTTTGTTTCCTTTGTTTTTTACATTCTGTTCGTGTTGGTTTTTAATCTTTTGATTGAAAAAGGAATAGTAGAGAAGCTTCTTCCTTTTTCATCATTTCTCATCAAAAAAATTATGTATTCAAAGGTCAATATTGTGTTCGGTGATTGTTTGTATGAATGGTAAAAAGATTGCTGTTCTAGGGGGAGGCGCTGTAGCTAGAGCCACATCTGCAGAATTGTCTTCCTTTGGCTTTGAGGTGAACATGTTTGAACTGCCTCGCTTCGAAAAGAACATTAGGCCCATCATGAAAAGAGGAGGCATAGGATTTTCTGGTGTGGCTGGTAGAGACTTTGCCAAGCTGAATATGGTCACAACTAACGCAAAGCAAGGTCTTCAAGATGTCGACCTTATCATACTGGCAGCTCCTGCCTATGGTCATCAAGCATTCATTGAAGCTTGTCTCCCTCATCTCCAAAACGGACAGATTTTCCTGATAGAAACGGCATATTACGGATGTCTAAGATTCGCGAAGACTGTACATTACACTGGGAAGCAGGTTATCATGGCAGAAATGAACCATACACCTTACACTTGCACAAACATTGGGCCCGCTGACGTATACATAGATGCAAGAAGAAAAGAGGTGTTTGTTGCGGCTTTACCAGCAAAGTACACCCAAAAGGTAGTTGGGTTTCTCAAGAGCGTCTATACGGGAATGACTCCTGTCCCAAATGTGCTTCAGACAAGCCTTGACAACGTTAATTGGATAGCCCATCCCGCCATTACGATGTTCCACAGAGGGCTGATCGAACGGTCGAAGCAATTCACACTGCCATTAAAGGAGTCGCTTCCTCCTTCAGTAATTCGGCTAATGGAGGTAATGGATGAGGAGCGACTGGAGTTAGGTAAAGCCTTCGGTCTTAATCTTCCACCTATAAAGCATACGTATGAGTTTGGAGGAGATACCCTTGAAGAGGCTCTTTGGAGATCAACGGAATTCGAGACGTTTAAGTTCGAATATGAAAACGGTTCAAACCAATACCTAGAGGAAGATCTATATTATGGGTTACCGCCATTTGTCTCTCTCGCCAGTTTAGCTAATGTGCCTACACCAATAATGGAATCGGTTCTTCAAATTTTCTCGGTTATCGATAATGTATGTTACATGAAAGAGGGAGTTAATGCTGAAAAGATGGGTCTCTCAGGCCTAGGCACCAGAGAGGTCCTTGAACTAGTAGAAGAGGGACTAGGCAATAAAAGATATTAGATATTCTTATTTCCGACAGGATACCATGCTTAAGCAGTACGAATTTAGTAATCACAGCGGTCCTCGCGGGGTTGCCCGATATATGATTGAATAGGCACCCAAGTACAAAAATAACGCTGCGATCATCGGTTGACAAATACCAATGTTGCCTTTGGATGAATATCCAGAATTTCAGAGGAAAGGAAAAGACATCGAGAAAGCCTTGGACATTCAAAGCCGTTACAATGGGTTGATCAGATTAGCTAAAGAAAAAGGATATTATCAATCTATTTCACAATCCACAACCAGAAATGGGATAAGAAGTTTATGGTATGCTATGTACTTTTACTAAGTGTCGGTCGCCAACGGAGAAAATGATAAAAAATTAAATTTCAACCCCAACCAATTTACTAGATCTTTTTTCAGAGTCAAATCCTTCCAATCCTCAGAGTGTAGATTATGTTGAAGGCAATAGGAGTAAACAAGACGTTCCATACGATAGGTTTAGGGGCGCTTTCGTATGGAAGGCTAACCAGTTTCCCCCCGAATCCACTCTATCCCCCGAATTCTCTACAAAATTCTTCGGAGATAACTTCTGTAGCTTCTTTCAGATACGATTCCCACAATTTCTCTCGAGGTACAACTTGCACTGGGAAATCTGTTTCCCAGCATCCATGCTTGCTACAACAGACATGAATCTCTAGCGTTTTAGATTCAGTCAATTTGACGGCTAAGTGTATTCGGGGGATAGCTAGCTGGCTAAATAACAAGGCACTACCTTAGTAGCAATGTGTAATGGAAAGATTGTTTTACAGAACACAGGAGGAGGAGTAAGAAGTGACAAACATTGTGAGGAAATGTTATACAGCATCTCTTCCCATTCGTGCCTGGTGGAGCATGGGTTCCACAGCCACCTCTGATCTGGAACAGGCTAATCGCTTCGGAACCAATGTCCTCATTATTGAGGATGACATTCAAAGTCTTTGGAGCGCTCTAATCGATGGGCTTGCCCATTATGAGTTTTCTGACAAGTACCGGCGCGACGCGGCCAAGCGAGCACGCGTCGAAGCTCTCCGCGACCATTACAGAACCATCACAGGGGCAGCGCGGCAGCGTAGCCTCCTTTCCTACGTCATGTGCTCTGAGATATTTGTCCCTGACGGATTCGAGGCAATCTCGTATGATAACCCTGATTTGTGGACACTCGTGTATGAGCGCCTCCGGGAAGTCTTCCGCGCCATCCCATGTCTAGACGGTTTTATGCTTTACTTGGAAGAAGCGCGCCACAGCGTAGTTCAGCTCCCGGGGTCGGAGTCTTCAATGACGGCGCGTTATGCGAAATTGATAAACACGGTTTGGCAAGCCTGCCAAGCAGAAGGGCGCAAGCTGCTGGTCACAACCTTCGTCCACCGTCCCGAGAGACTTGAAGCCGTTGCAGAAGCTCTGCGGGGAATCCCGCCTCATGAGGATTTTGCTGTCGTCCAATACTGCTGTCCGAACGACTGGGGTTTGTACGAACTGGCGAACCCTTCGATCGGACGTGTTGGTTCCCACCCAGAAATTCTCGCCTTTGACTACGCAGCGGAGAACTGGGGACAGGGCGCACATCCGTTCATACAAGTTGATTTTATGACCCAACGTCTTCGCGCAGCGCGTGAGCATGGTGCAAACGTAATAGGCCTCGCAGGTTACGTTGCGTGGTATGGACGAAGTGCGCTGGGCACGCTGAACGAGGCGAATGTCTGGGCGGCTGCCGCATTGGCAGAGAACTCTGAGCGTGACGCCGGAGATATCCTTCACGAGTGGTGCGCTGACCGTTTTGGTGATAATGCTGCCGAAGTTGCCGCTAGCTGCCTGGCTTGTGCATTTCAAGTGGTCTTCAAGACACAGCACGTGTTTGGTTATTGGCTGGATACCAGCGAGAAGAGCGGCCTTCCATCGCTGTGGGAGCTTCAGAATTATCTAATCGAGGATGACTATGGCGAGGCCTTACACAAGTGGGACAGTCGATATCGCTCCGTATGGGACAAGATCCAGATTCCCGACATGACCTTTTTGCGTCAGGTCCTCGGCGAGAAGGATGAAGCCATCGACCTTTGTCGTGGCTCGCTAGCGAAGCTTCGAGCCGCCCGGGGTGTATTCAGGAAGGAGGATTTCGACTACCTCGAACGAGCGTTGGTGTTTCAGGAACAGTGGGCTAGACTGTGGCGGGCGCTTGTGCATGCCTTTTTCTTGCACCGGATCGGTATCACTCGGGGAGACATGCAGCTAGTCGAACCGCAACTGAAGAAGGCATTGGCAGAGTTGTCGAGTGAGGCGGACAAGATGGAGGAAACGTTTGGCAGAGACGTCTTTCCACGTGGACCTGGTCGGGCCCGTGAGTTCATTCGCGACCTGGTTAAGTCGGCCCGGGGTTGAGGCGGACGAAGCTGCGCGCCAATACAGAGAAACATTCGACTGTTAATAGCGAACGAAGCGTTCGACAAGTTATATCTTAAGGCAGTCCATTTTCAAGCTCTTTCTATAACTTTCCCATGTTGAAGTTAGAGTACAAGAATGGCCGACCATTTCTAAAAAGAAGACAGGTAGACTACGTTCATCAACTCTTCTCACCAAGAAATCTCCTAAATCTATCTCACCTCTACAAAAAGATTAAAAATATACAAGTTGATGAGCGGACAAAGCGTGGTTTGTATGTAGCATTTGTATCAATTCTTTACCAAGTAAGATGAGCTGTTTAGAAGGCGGCTCTTGGGGCATTAACAGTTATTGGATCCCTGCCGTATATTTAGAACGCAATCCCTACGAACTTTTCAGGAACGCAATTGGTCGGTTAGCTCGAATCAAGCCGCTTGCGTTAGCAGTTAATAAAGCAGAAGCTGTGGTTAATGACAAAGAACAATTAGCTACCCTGAACGAAGACGCCAAAGCATTGCCATTACCCGACGAGTCGGTCGACCTTGTAATCGCAGATCCTCCTTTCACCGATGAAGTTCAATATTTTGAGTTGAGCACCATGCCCGCTTCATGGCTCGGTCTATCAATTCCTTTCGAAAAAGAAATTATAATGAATCCTAACCAAGGAAAAACAGCAACCGAATAATATTCATCACTTTACAGAGCCTTCTCCGAAATGTATGGAATCCTTAAAAGGCGTCGGACCGCAGTAATAATGTTCCATGACGAAACCCTATGAGAGCTAGAATGCTGTGCGTGAAGTTAAGGTTGCTAGTATTATAATAATAGCATCTTCGCTTGCAGTTCGGGTAAAGTGGTCTAGGTTGATTTGGTTGAGTAAGAGAGCGAGATATGTCCTCGGAGTCAATTGATAAAGTGTTGCCTCAAAGCCCGCTCGGGTCTTTCACGTGCCCGCTTTCTCAAGGTAGTCATACTCTTCGAGGAAGTTTCAGACCTTTTTTGGGTTCTCGTCCGCATTTTTTGGTCTCAGATGGATCCCAGAATACACGTTTGATGGTCTTATATTGTGGGTTTTATTGGTTACGACGCTGATTCTGCAGATATCAGCAAATACAAGCTCCATGAGAACGATTTTTTAATAATACGCGGAACGCGGAATAATCGTCGTCAACGACGCATTCCGCGACATGGGCATAATGGACCTCAACACACTCCTACCAACTTGGCTAATCAACTCGGTCAACTACCAGGTCGAACCATACAGAACAACAGTGACCAAACTCGCATGGTTCGACCACCACCTCTACGGCAAAACCGACCAAACAGACACGCCCTAGGAAACAAGGACCCACGCGGATTCGATACCGCCGTGACCTATCACCATTGACATATTTTAATCTATGTATGGCGGTGGGAACTCCTTGTTTTTAGATATCTCTTTCTCCAAATGCTGGGCGGCACAGGTTCGAGTGATATACGTTTCCATATATTTGCATGTTAAAAAGGTTAATCTCTCTAGGACAACCAGTAACGGAATCGGTGGGCTGGTCTGGATCTTCCTGAAGTACTTCAAGTCATTAACACTGGGCTGGAATCTGTTGAAAGAAAAAAGGAGACTTTGGATAGCCTACTGGATTCTGGGAAGGTCTCAATGGTTACTTATGACGAGTTGAACAAAGAATTCACAAGCATTATCAGCAAGATGAAGGAACTGAAGGACACCCTAGAACAAGAAGAAGATTTCTGGAGATGTAACCTTGACGAGCTTCTGGAAATCCTAGAGAGAATTCTTGCGAGGTTGGAGTTACGGTATATGAGCGGAGAGATCGATGTCAAGGAATGGGAATATACGGGGACCGTCCTCACTCTTGGGCTTGATTCCATGAAAAATATGACAACTGCCAGTGCCAGATCTTGTCCTGAACCTGACCTACCGAACCTGGTTCTTAAAGAGAGAATTGAGGAAGCTCAACTTGATGGAACTGACAAGAGCTCAGTAGCGGAAACCTATGTAAAAAGAGGGACCGAGGTTCCCGATTTCTCTGAAGAAACAAAAGATAGGAATCTGGAAAACTTGAAGAAGAGTCATCTGAGGTCGCAGTCCAGAGGAAAAGCTAAGAAACGGTCTGTTAGGAACAGGATTGAGACAAAAGATAGATTTGCATCGGGGGCGCATTGTAGAAATCCTTGGAATACTAAATGCACGAACGCGGATATCGAGCTTAGCATCTATTACAGGGGTGAGTCTCTGCCCATATGCCGCAAGTGTTGGCAGGAAATCTCGGAGAAGAACCTCGAATGGTGATACGTACAGAATTTCTCGGTTCCAGATTATCGAGACAACCTGCTAGAGGCTATATATGACTCCGCCGGGTCCCTCTTCCCTCTTATGAGCGACCAAAAAAGATTCTTCTCTTCTTTTCGGGCTCAATCTTATCCCTACGTAGGCTGCGATGAAAGCCGAGATTGCGTTGAATGGATAGAGCAGGACATCAAGAAACTCTACCGTGAAGCCGATTTCTCCATGCATCACATAATACTGTCCAAGCACGAGCGTTCCCAAAATCCCATCTGCAAATAGGTAAACCGTGAATGCTGCAATCAGGGCTTCTTTGAAGTCGTTGACTCTGTAAATGTATATGATGAAGATAGAGGATATGAAAGAGGGTATAAAATACAGGTTTATGTTAGCTGTGCTGGAAAAAGAGCTGATCATCACCGATAGAAAGGCCCCGGCTAGACCGATAATAACGTATCTCACCGTGGTTTCCCTAGTAACTGGCGTGAATTGCGCTCTGACTTCGGTTTTCGCCCCGCAACTAGGACAGAACACGGCGTCCTCAGGCAGTGGAGCACTGCAATTTCGACAGTAGGGCATTAAATCACCACGTAACTGAATAACGCGCTTTCTTAAAAAGATTAAGTCCTACGATTACTCTTATTTTTCTGTTTCTGGTGTTCTCAAGGAGCTAGTTGGCATTTCTGGTGAAGATCAATCTAGAACTTCGAGTAGAAAGATTAATCTGTATGTTGGCGCACTTCATTACTGTGCTCGTTTTGAGAGTCCAAGAGCAAAAGTGAAGCAAGCAGAAAGAAGGGAGTAAGAATATGTCTGAGGTGCAAGATTACATGATACACCAGTTTCTTATGAAGAATAATGGCAGAGCAAGAAGACAAGAGATCGTTGATGCCCTAGGAAAGAATGAAGAAGCGAAGCAGATCGTAAGAGAGAAAATATCGATGATGGTGCGGTTTGGCATTGCTACTACCGACGGAGATTTCATAATCATAAAACGAAGAGAATGAGCCTTTTCACCATTTTTTTCAGTATGGTTCTTTAACCCGCGATCCGACCACGTGATAATTCTTCTTTTGAGCTGCAGTTCAAGAGTGTTGGATCTAACTACTAAGGCGATCCAGATTGAGTTCACTCTTGTCTGGCATGCATTCTTAACCATATGGCTACTTCTCGCAGGATTGGGTGCTTTGACACATCTGTTACGGGAACCTCAAAACCTGCTACTTTTATGGATGAAGCATATTCGGGCATGAGTGCAAAGTTTACCGAACCCCAGAATATCTTGCCTTCAATGTAGTTCTCCATCAGATCATTTGTATCAGGGGTTAAAGGAAAGTGGACAAAGAGGACACCTTCTGCCCACTGCGCCATGATTGGAAGACCCGACTGGATTATCCGGGCGAACATTTGGGCCAGGGTATCCTTTGAGAACTGGTAGTAGTCAAGGATGACGATTTGCTTTGCAGGCTTATAGATGATTTCAACCTTACCTTCTTGTACATCGCGTTTGCGACTGCTCATATACATCTCACCTCTTTGATGATATACCAGACTAGTGATATACTCTTAATCCTTCCCTAAAAACATGATTTATTTCTACTTTACTCTTTTGAACTAATCGCATTCTATATATTCTTTGCGGACAGATTATTCTCCGCCATCTCAGCTGCAAATCCTATAGCTTCCACCATGCTTTGAGGGTTAGCTGTTCCTTTACCAGCCTTTCCAAATGCTGTGCCATGGTCTACTGAGGTACGTACCAAAGGTAAACCAAGTGTTATGTTGACACCGCTAACCGAGCTCCATTTCTTGTGTTCCTCACTCCATTCCAAACCTAGCAATTTGACTGGTATGTGACCCTGATCATGATACATTGCGACTACAGCATCGTAGGCTCCGCCCCTAGCCTTAACATAAACGGTGTCAGCTGGCAGAGGCCCTTCAACGTCGATCCCTTCCTCCCGGGCTAGCTCGACCGCTGGTCTAATCTCCCCAATCTCCTCAAAGCCGAACAATCCGCCTTCACCACAATGTGGGTTCAATCCCGCCACCGCTATTCTGGGCTCTCTCATCCCCATGGATCTCAACGCTTCGTAGGTGAGTCCTATCACAGTGTATATGCGTTCTTTCTTTATCATGTCGCATGCCTTTCTTAAGGATACATGGGTTGTCACATGAGTAACCCTCAGGGAGCCCTTGACAAGCATCATTGCGTAATCCTTCGTTTTGGTTAGATGTGCTAGGAGTTCTGTATGCCCAGCGTAGTCGTATCCTGCCTTGTTCATGGCTTCCTTGTTTATTGGCGCCGTTGCAATGGCTTCTATTTTCCTGTTCAAGGCAAGATCGACGGCTTTCTCAACGTACTCAACAGATGCTTTACCGGTCATGGCGTCAACTTGGCCCATCTTAAGATTCTGTATGTCTATATTCTCCAGATCGAGAACATCCACTTTGCCGTGTTTGAACCCCGCATCCTTAAGATCATGAATGGGATTTATCTGGTCGTCGACTCTGGCGATTGCTACAGCTTGCTCCATGACTCTTGCATCACCTATGACAACCGGACGGCAGCTCTCATAGATGTCCTTGATAGAAAGAGCCTTGGCTATCACTTCTGGACCGACGCCAGCAGCGTCACCCATCGTTATTCCCACAATGGGTTTCATATGCTTACTCCCCTTTACCGGCATTAGGAAATGATGCTTAGACCAAGATGCAATGAGCCGTATATTCTACACTCTGGAGATTTCCCAAAGAGAGTTATATCCGGTCATTGACTTTTCCTAGCCCTTTATGACTGCCAATGGCAACAATCTGGCGACATGGGTGGCTATTCGAAGGTTGTTGCTGACCTCGGCAACTTTGTTAACATCCTTGTAAGCTGGATCGGCCTCCTCAGCCAGAACAACGGCGCTTGCCGAGCGGATAACTATTCCCCTGTTTTCTAGATCCTTCCTGACCTTGTCGCCCCAGAACCTCCTCTTCGCAGCGGCTCGGCTTAGCATTCTTCCTGCTCCGTGCGCCGTGGAACCAAAGGAGACCTCCATGGCTTTTCCAGTTCCGACGAGTAGCCATGAGCTTGTTCCCATCGACCCAGGAATTATGACCGGTTGACCATAACTGCGGTAATCATCTGGGACATCCTTGTGTCCGGGGGGAAAGGCTCTTGTTGCTCCTTTCCTGTGAACCCATACCTTCCTTTCTCTTCCGTTGATCTCGTGTTCTTCAATCTTCGCGATGTTATGGGCCACATCGTAGACCAAGTTTAGTCCGATCTTCTCAGGTGGCTCTTTAAACACTTGTCTGAAGCTCTGACGAACCCAATGCATAATCGTCTGCCTGTTCACGAATGCGAAGTTGACAGCGCACGCCATCGCCTTATAGTAGTCTTGAGCCTCATCGCTTGTACCTGGAGCACAAGCCAACTCTCTATCTGGCAGGTCTAACTTGTACTTATGGACTGCCCGCTCCATAACACGGAGGTAGTCTGAACAAACTTGATGACCGTATCCCCTAGATCCACAGTGAATCATAACGGTCACTTGACCTTCATGAGTTACACCAAAGGCCTTGGCAACTTTGGAGTCGAAAATTTTGTCAACCTTTTGAATCTCAAGGAAGTGGTTTCCAGAGCCGAGAGTCCCAATCTGACTCAGACCGCGGTCCTTGGCGCCTGGCGATACTTTGCTCGGATCAGCGCCTTCCATTCGACCCTCCTCTTCACAATGACCCGCATCTTCAGGCCAGCCGAAACCTTGATCAACTATTCCTGGTACGCCTTCTATGACGATGCGGTCGAGCTCATGTGGAGTTATCTTGAAGTCTTTCCTTCGGCTTCCCAACCCAGATGGTACGTTCCGGAAGATGATCTCTGCGAGATCCTTGAGATTAGGCCGGACATCTTTCTCTGAAAGATTCGTTGATAATAGGCGTACACCGCAGTTAATGTCGTATCCAACTCCCCCAGGGCTCACAACTCCCTCTTCATAATCGGTGGCGGCTACCCCTCCTATTGGAAAGCCGTATCCTTCATGTCCGTCGGGCAAGGTGATCGAGTATCTGTAAATGCCCGGCAGATGAGCGACATTGGCGCACTGATCGAGGGTTCGATCTGATCTCATTTTGTCCA
>Ga0315308_1000781_pt1 | contig 18187 bp, 19 predicted proteins | sample TDP3_MG_FD_203078 | JGI IMG/M metagenome (GOLD analysis project Ga0315308, IMG submission 203078) | Freshwater sediment microbial communities from Lake Towuti, South Sulawesi, Indonesia - TDP3 | ecosystem: Environmental > Aquatic > Freshwater > Lake > Sediment | place: Indonesia: South Sulawesi... | reverse complement strand
ATTTCAGTTTTTTACGTGTGTGTGCACTGTTGACCTAGCCCCTCTATTAGGATCCTAATATGCTCAAAATCTGCAGTTGCGTTTTTAGATGTCAGTGAGTCAGGGCATGCTTGAAGAAAGCCAGCCCAAGCAGAGTTTTTTATTTTTTTTGTTATGAGGTGGGCTCCTGTAAAGATTAGGAATACTCCTGGCAGAATGGGTTGGGTTAGTTGTTCTCCTTTTTAATCGCTCAGCATTCACCAATTCTACTTGCTTGATGTCTTTGCGTCAACTCAGGCAAAGATTATTACAAACGGTTTTCAAATATGCCTTCGTGTAGGGGAACAATCTCATGCAAAAGTTGAAGCTTACTAAACCCGTGAGGCATTTTTCTGGTTCTGAACTGCACTGCAAAAACTGGCAGATTGAAGGCATACTACGTATGCTGTACAACGTAGTTGACCCTGAAGTGGCCAAAGACCCACAAAACCTAATTGTGTACGGTGGAACAGGCAAAGCCGCCCGCAGTTGGCAGTGCTTCAACCAAATAGCCGAAACCTTGACAAAACTAGAACCGGATGAGACATTACTCATCCAAAGTGGCAAGCCTGTTGCGGTGTTCCAAACACACGAGTGGGCGCCCCGCGCATTAATCGTCAACTGCATGCTTGTGCCGAAATGGGCAACGTGGGAATACTACTACGAACTTGAAGAAAAAGGCCTAATCATGTTCGGACAGATGACGGCTGGTTCATGGGCGTACATAGGCACGCAAGGCATCCTTCAAGGCACATACGAAACGTTAGCCGCCGTAGCCAAGGAGCACTTCCAAGGCAGCCTAAAGGGAAAACTTGTCTTGAGCGCCGGCTTGGGTGAAATGGGCGGAGCCCAACCCTTAGCCGTTACAATGAACGACGGCGTAGCCCTCATCGTAGAAATCGACAGAAAGGCGATCGACCGCAGGCTCAAGCACGGATACCTAGAAACATGGACAGACGACCTGACTGAAGCCGTTGACATGGCGCGACAGGCCAAGGAGGAGGGCATACCAAAGAGCATAGGTTTGCTGGCAAACGCAGCCGAAGTGCACCCTGAACTAATCAGCAGGGGCGTCATCCCAGACGTGGTCACAGACCAAACAAGCGCGCACGACCCGCTTAACGGTTATTATCCAGCAGACTTGTCTAAAGAAGAGGCAGATGAACTTCGCGAGAAAGACCAGGCAACCTACATCGCGAGAGCCAAAAAGAGCATGCGTGCGCATGTGAAAGCAATGATTCAGATGATGCAGAAGGGCACAGTCGCTTTTGAATACGGCAACAACCTTCGTCAGCAAGCCTTAGACGCGGGGCTTAGAGACGCCTTCGCTTTTCCGGGCTTTGTGCAACGCTACATAAGACCGATGTTCTGTGAGGGACGCGGTCCCTTCCGGTGGACCAGCCTAACTGACAGAGCAGAGGACATCCACGCATTAGATGCCGTCATTCTCGACGTTTTCTCCTACAACTCCGAACTCTGCCGCTGGATAAGAAAGGCTAAGGAACAGGTGAAGTTTCAAGGCTTACCCGCCCGAGTGTGCTGGCTCGGATTTGGTGAGAGGGCGAAGTTCGGCAAAATCATGAATGATATGGTGCGCAAAGGTGACTTAAATGGACCGATTTGGATAGGACGCGATCATTTGGACGGCGGAAGCGTTGCCTCGCCCAACAGAGAAACCGAAGGGATGAGAGACGGTAGCGATGCCATAGCCGACTGGCCCATACTCAACGCTCTGTTAAATGCAGTTGCAGGCGCCACCTGGGTTTCAGTTCACCACGGAGGCGGCGTGGGCTTGGGCTACAGCATTCATGCAGGCATGTGCCTAGTAGCGGACGGAACGAAAGACGCCGAAAAAAGAATTCAGCGTGTATTAACGACCGACCCAGGAACAGCCATTGTGAGGCACGCAGACGCAGGCTACGAGAAGGCTGAGGAAATAGCCAAACAAAAAGGAATCAAGATGCCTATGCTCAAGTGACGGCGTGACCAACTTGAGCCTCTCTAAAACAGACTATTCTCAAATAGCAGATTATTACGACAAAGTGCGACCTCCCCCTGCTGATGTATGGATTTCGAAAATCATTGAGTATGGAGAAATCAACGAAAAAAGCTGTGTCTTAGACATTGGATGCGGCACCGGAAGGTTTCCTCTAAGCATCTCATCCTTGAAAAAAGCGTTAATTTGCTCTCTAGAGCCATCCATTAGCATGTTGAAGAAAGCCGTTGAAAAAGATGAGTCCCGAAAGATTTTGTGGGTTCAAGGGGATGGACAAAAACTGCCCTTCAAAGATAATTTTTTCAACTGTGCTTACATGACCTTGGTCATCCACCACATAGAAGGCAAAGAGTTAGCGCTCAAGGAAATTTATCGCACGTTGAAGAAAGAGGGCAACTGCGTGATCATGACAAATTCCCATTGTCGAATGAAAAGGCACATTCTGCGCTATTTTCCAGGAGTGGTGCCTATTGATCTGAAACGTTTTCCAACAATCCCCCACCTTAAAAGCATGATGATTAAGGCTGGCTTTAGAAACGTCCATTACCACGAAGTTAGCCATGATGAAGAGCTTCTGTCCACAGATGAATACTTTGACAGAGTTAGAAAAAAATACATCTCAACTCTGACCCTGCTCAGTGAAGAAGAGTTCAAAAGAGGCATCAAAATCTTTGAGAAAAAAGTTAGAGAAGAGTATGGCAACCAAGTAAGACGAATCATCGGCTTCGATTTCATCATCGGAAAAAAATAGGTTCTCAGGTATGCTAGTTTTGGCTCAGTGGCTGGTTCTGGCATGTCGATGACGTAGGAGTGATGCAAAACATTAAGCGCATTTTACTTACATTAATTAACCCCATATCTAGGTTTCAGTTGAGGAGAGAAAAGAACAGTGAAAACCGTGATTATCGATGGCGAAAGCCTGACTATCGAAGATGTGGCTGCTGTTGCGAGAGAACGTGCCAAAGTTAACATTTCTCAAAAAGCTAAAGCCAAAGTCACACAGAGTCGGGAGGTTCTTGAACAAATAGTTAAACAAAAAAAGGCAGTTTACGGCGTAACCACGGGTTTCGGCGCGTTCGGCAACATAACCATTCCATTTGAAAAAACGCGGGAGCTTCAGTTAAACCTGATCCGAAGTCATTCTGCCGGTGTGGGAAGCCCAGCCGGCACAGAGGTTGTCCGAGCCATGATGCTTCTTCGGGCGAACACGTTGGCTAAGGGCTACTCAGGAATCCGCCTTGAAACATTGGAAGCCCTCATTGAGATGCTCAACAAGGGTGTGCATCCCATAGTTCCAGAGAAGGGTTCTGTTGGCGCCAGCGGTGACTTGGCACCTTTATCGCATATGACTTTAGTTATGATGGGCGAAGGAGAGGCAGAATACAAAGGAGAAAGGATGGGAGGAGGAGAAGCCATGAAAGGGGCTGGTATTCAACCAGTTAAGCTCGAAGCTAAGGAGGGCGTAGCCCTAAACAACGGCACACAGTTCATGACCGCAATCGGTGCTTTAGCGGTCTGCGACGCAGAGAGACTGATAGAAACCGCTGAAGCAGCCACTGCTTTGAGTCTCGAAGCCTTGAGAGGAATATCCGACGCCTTCGAAGAGAGAATCCACAAGATTCGCCCCCATCTGGGACAGGTCACCACTGCACGAAACATTCGTGCGCTCATAGCGGGCAGCAAAATAACCTTGACGGGTGAAAAAGCAGCAAAAGCTGGAATGCATCCTCAAGACGCGTACAGTTTGCGGTGTGCGCCACAGGTTTTAGGTTGCGTCAGAGACGCTGCCGCTTATGTAAAAGGGGTGATAGAGACAGAGGCAAACTCAGCCACAGACAATCCGTTGGTCTTGGGCGAAAACGGTGTGTGTTTGTCGGGTGGAAACTTTCACGGTCAACCCGTCTCTTTAGCTATGGATTTCTTGGGAATAGCTTTGACTACGCTGGGAAATATCTCCGAGAGAAGAATCGCCAGAATGATAGATGAAAATTCAAGCAAGGGGTTGCCGCCCTTCCTCATCAGTCGAGAGGCGAAAAAGGGAATCGAGAGTGGGTTTATGGCACTTCAGTACACGGCTGCCGCCTTAGCCTCAGAAAACAAGGCTTTAGCGCATCCTGCCAGCGTTGATTCTATCCCCACCTCAGCTAACTTTGAAGATTTCGTGAGTATGGGTCCAATTGCGGCGAGAAAGGCGACTGAGGTTCTCAGAAACGTAGAACGGATAGTGGCTATAGAGCTATTGTGTGCCGGTCAAGGCGCAGACTTTCGTGGTCCAGAGAAGCTTGGAGTGGGAACAAGGGCTGTGTACTCTGTGATTAGGAGGCGAGTTCCAATGTTAATGAAGGACCGACCGTTGTTTAAAGACTTGGAAATCGTTGTGGAGATGATTCGAAAAGGACAAGTTAGCGCGGTGGTCAAACGCTACATCAAAAGTTAGTTTTCCCACTTTGTAAGCGGTGCTTGAAGAAAGGTTTGGAGAGAGCCTTTAGCTTAGTTCTTGTAGAGCTCTTAGGCGCTTGACTATGTTGGGGTGAGTGGAAAACAGCTCCATCAGTCTGTCAGCAGGGGTTACTTGTCTTCTGAGGACTTCCTCAACCAATCTTTGGTCAGTAGCGCCTCTCGCTTGGGCAATAGATAATGCGTCGGTTTCTGCTCTGTCTGGGTCTGAGATAAACAATGCCTTAAACGAACCGAAGCTGCCCGCCTGCCTGTTCATTCGTTTCATTCTGCCCGTTGTGTACTGGATTTTAGCCAACGCTTCGGAGAGCTTGCGCCCTCCTTCGTCGACTACTGTGGCGCTGTGGCGGTCGGCGAAGTACTCTCGCAATCGGCTCAGGTAGAGCGTGAACAGTGTAAGAATAAAATAGATGGCCATGCTAACTATGCCTATGAGTGCGGCTGCGCTGCCGCTGTCGCGTTCACTTCTTCGTCCAAACATTGAGGACAATAGCATTGAGTAACCTATGAAGTAGAACAGCGCTGGCAATATTGACACGAACATCATTGTTTGAACGTCTCGGTGCTTCAGATGTCCAAGTTCGTGACCTAGAACGGCTTCAACCTCTCCGTCATCCAGCGTCTTCAGCAGCTCAGAAGTAACAGCGACTCTTGAACCAGCGATTGGTGAACTGTAAGCGAAGGCGTTGGGCACTGGAATATTAGCAATCATGACTCTTGGCTTTTTGATGCCGCTTTTTTGACTCAGCCTCTCCACCATACTGTGAAGTTTTGGGTGTTCCGATTGGGTGGCTTCTTTGGCTCTGTACATGGCGTCTATGAGGTAGGGCGCCAACAACCACTGGGCAATGTTGAACAGCACAACGAATACGCCTATCGCAAGCAAATCCACACCCAGCAATGTGAGGATAACGGTGAGGAAGAGCGTTGAGAGTCCGATGATGAGGGCTACAGTTCCCAAGATTGATAGTCGAAGTTTCCATATACTCATGTTTTTCACCTTGAAAACAATGCAGAACAAGAGAGACTTATATTCTTTACTTTGCGGGCTCTTGAGTTTGAATCACTTAGGTTTAATAGCGTCTAATTAGATTCTTACTGTCCATGAGTTTGACACCACTTGTCGCATCATTTGTGCTGGTTGCCCTTGCTGAGTTGGGAGACAAAACACAGATTGCAGTCATAACCTTGTCCTCTCGATTCAAAGCTTTTTCAGTCTTTTCAGGCGCCATGCTGGCTTTCTTGTTAACCGCCGGGATAGCTGTGGCAATCGGCGACGCATTGACACTCGCGCTGCCCCAATTTTGGCTACGTATTACAGCCGCTGTCATTTTTCTGATTTTTGGCTTTTACACGGTTATTTCAAGAAAGGGTGAAGCACAAGTCAAGACAAAAGAGACTCGAAACTCAGTTTTCTCTTCATTTGCATTGATTACGTTGATGGAGTTGGGCGACAAAACTCAGTTTGCTGTAATGGCTCTTTCGGCGCAGTATGAGTTTCCATTGTTGGTCTATCTTGGCGTAATGTTGGCGTTCGCTCTCACCACAGGGCTCGGTGCAACAATTGGCACAGCACTGACCAAACTTGTGCCATTGAAACACATTCAACTTATAAGCGGACTTGTCTTCATACTTTTTGGCGTTTTACTTTTAATCAACGCTGTCTTATTATCCGCCTAACAATTGTGCCGCAAAAAATCTATTGTCAAACAACTAATAGAAGGTTAGATTGTTGAGTGAGTACGCATTCTGAGCTGCGTAGAAAAGCTTAAGTATTTGTATTACAAGTTACATGATACATATTACAAGCAAATGGAGGTGGAACATATGGATGAAGAAGAAAAGGAAGAGGATGCTGAGCACTGCGTGGTGTGCTGCCCCGAAGAAGCCTCTGAACTCGCGAAAAAGGTCAAGAAAAAAGTTCTGATAAGATTAGCTGAAGACTTGGAAGGCAGAGGTAATGTAGTGATGACAAGACTGAACGATGACGACCTGAAACAGATAGACGCACTCGTTGAGGTTGAAGTGTTCAAAAGCAGGTCAGAAGCCGCGGCGTTCTTCATAAAGGAAGGAATCCAAGCACGAAAAGACCTTTTTCAAAAGGTCATGCCAACAGTGGACAAAATCAGAGACTTAAAGGAACAAGCCAAGAAATCACTTAGCAAAGACTAAAGCGCGCGAATTATTTCGCTTATTTTTTCCTTAACTATCGTAACCAGTTTTTCGGTAATCAATCCTTTTTTCAACGCATCTTCGAGTTTTTCCATGTCTAACGTTTCAACTCTACCATCAGGCCAGATGCAGATGTCTGCTTCTAAGTCTATGTATCGTATTGCATATGGGTAGAGCTCGATTAGCGTGTTTAGGTTGATGTATGTCCCTTTAATCCGTCCTTCCTTGGAAAAATACTGAGTCTTGAAGAACCATTCGTCTCTTTTTGCTTCGGTTATGGCGTAATCGTCTGGGTACTTTGGGATTTTGAGCCCGTCGTAGACGCCTGTTCTCTTGAAAACTCGACGAAATCGAATGAAGGCTTTATCTTGCTCACGTGCTTCAATGAGAGCTGGACCCAGATGAAACACTCTTCCGTCTGGTTTCACGTGCTCAATCTTTATCCATGAACCAACGCTTGGAAATTCCGTCTCAATGGTTTGTCTAAGCAGGTCTTCTACGTCTACCTGTGGGTAGCCTTTCTCCAAGAGTTTTTCAGCCATCTCCAGCGCTGTTGAGACTCTTTGTCCACTCGCTTTGTAGTGGTGATGTCCGTCAACGGTTGGAGCCACCGTCTTCCGAACCTCATCCAATTTACTCTTTGACAGGGCTGGAAACTCTACGTTAACGAAATAGGCGCCTTCCCACAAGGTCGCTGGTGCCTCAACTTGCTCAGCCCTTTGCATGATGCTTTCAGCTTGTTCCACCAGAGTGGACACTTCGTTTCTCAGCAAGTCTGGAGACTGACTGGCAGCCGAAGTGCGCCACAAGACACCCCAACTCTCTGTTGCCAAATCTTCTCCAAGCTGATTGAGCCACGTTCGCGTCTGCAAATCCATTATCTTCCGACTAGTCTTCACTTGGCCACCTGGAATCAAGATGGCATTTGTCCCAGGAAATTTTATCTCGGTTGTCAGCGTGGGCTGCCTGCTTCCGAGTCGCCATCGCTCAACTTGAACAAGTAATTGCCCTGTTCTGTGGTTGGGGATTTCTGAGTCGCTTATTCTACCAACCGCTGGACCAATGTCAACCAAAACAGTGTGAGTTGTGGCGTCCACTTCTTTCAACACACCCTTGTAGATTCCATCCACCGTGACCGACCACTTCCTTACAACCACATCTTCTAAAAAGGACTGTAGAATTGAAATGAACTTGTTCACGAGTTCAGCCTTGCCCAAGGCTTTTACGCCCTGTCTATCACGTCGGTCGTAGATATCCAAATCTGGTGAACTATCATCTTCTTTCAGCGCAAATCGTTGCTTTATTGTAGCAGACGCTTGAACCATGTCAAAGCCATGGTCCAGAAGAAGTTTTGTCAAAGCGGTTGTGTAGACCCCTCGAACACGAGCCTTCATCAAGTCAAAAATCCACTCTATTATGCTTTTTTCTTATCCGATAGAGATTCGCTACTTTAGTAACGATGAACTCTACGCCCAAGATTTCCTGAGCGAGCCATATGTTGGTGTCTAAATGCTCGGTTATTGCGCGACTCAGGTAGACTGATTCTCCTTTAGCCAATGCCACGTAAGGCACCAGCATGTCAGCGAGGTGCACATCCACAGTAGCCATAGACTCAAGTTCTCTGAGAAGATTTTCAGCCGCCTCCCGCCCAACAATTTCGCTTGGCTTGCCCAGTTCACCTATCGCGTCAGCGCCCAAAACCGCACTGGCGCTTGTTTTTGCCCACAAAACCAGTGAACTGCCCTTCTGAAGCGGATTTGACGTGTCGTTGACCACTTGAACCTTCGCCTCGTAACCGCGAGTCTTGAGAAACTCGTTTGCTGTCTTTGCCTGACGCTCGGCTACCCTTCGGTCAGCTAAAAAAGTGCAAACAGACACGCCGCGCAGTTCTTCGACTTTTCCAAACTCCTCGACGCGTATGGGATTGAGCTTTTGACTAGGTTGAACTGTTAGGGTGATTTCGCCCATGCCCTTTGGGTAATACCCGTATTTTTCTATGGTGAGCGACGCCTCCAACCCCATTCGGTTCAGTATTGGAAGCAAAACGTGTTTCAGATAGTTTATTGTAGGCGCGTTTCTCACATCTGTTCCACCCTTAATGACATTGAGACGCACCGGCGTCTCGGCGAAGCCGCACAACGGCAAAACCGTTAACAACAGCATCGGAATACTCCCAGCAGTGCCGATTTCAGCATGTATTGCGCCTCCCTCTATCTTGTTTGGGATGAACCACAATTCCCTCGAACCCAAAGTGGCTCCTCTGACATCGGCGTTGCAGAGTTTAGCCGCTGTAAGCACAGCCTCAAGGTGTTGGGGTCGCAGCCCAGGTTGCGGACGTTTCTGACGAATGTTAACGATGTGAAGCGGTTGGTTGACGATGCCAGCTAGGGCTACGGACAGGCGAAGGATTGTGCCGCTGCCGCTCTTCAGGCTGCCGTCTATTTCAAGCACTCTGAAACCCCTAACTGTTGCTTTCAAGTGTGGCGGATTGAGTTCTTTTGTGTTTTGATGATGCTAGGACAAAACAAAAGAGGAGGCTGTACGAAATAATAGTTGCGTGGGCTCAGTTATGAGTGAGAAAAAACCAAGCGTCGAAGAGGTTCTGCAAAAAATTGACCAGCTTCTGGTTGTTCTCAAAGAGATTTCACAAGACTTGGCTGACATTTCAAAGTCGCTCAAAGTCACTGGAGTTCCGTCACCTGTTACTGCTCCGGCTCCAGCTCCAGCACCGACCCCTGCAGAGCGAATGCGCTCAGTTAAAGACATTAGGACGCTGTTCCCCAAAGAATTGGAAGATATGCTCAACTTTGAGGAGACCCCTAAATACATCATCATCAAGCCTCGTCAGTATCTAGGCTCTGAAAACTTCGCAAAAATAGCTTCTATTGTCCGTGGCACAGGCGGAGAATACATCAGCGCTGGGAAAGAATCCCACTTTAGAGTTTCGAGAGAAATAAGGTAAAAAATGAAAACTGCACGCGCAACCTGTCTAAGTTTTAACCTTCGGTAAGATCATTAATATTTCTTCAGGGTCGCCAATGGCAAGATAGTCTCCCTCAAGGTAAAACTTGCCAACTAAGGCTGAGGTTATGGCGTCTAATTCATGGTCACTTATTTTTTCTTTCTCTATGTCGCCCTTAATTCCGTACTCAATCAAGGCTTTTCTTAACTTCTCGATTCCTCTCTGCTTTCTCGGCATTTTAAGAACATCTTGGATTGCACCGGGAAAACTCTCTATAACCTTGAACCCTCTGTTCTCTAAAACCCTTCGCAGTTTAATTCCTCTCTTGGTTAATTTTCTCATGGGTCCGAGAGTGACAGGGAAAAACCTTATTCCCATTCTTGCGAGCTCTTTGTCGCATTCTCTCAGATGAGGATATTTCTTGTACTTGGCTGAGAGGCTAGGTCTCGCTTTGGGTAGAGCCAAAGGAGCGTCTATACTTACTACGTCTGGTCTTATTTTTTCCACCTCTTGCACGATTTGTTTGCTGGTATGCAGAATGCAAATCTTTGCGTTCAGATTATTATCGAGAACGCAGAATCCAGTTTCTCTTTTTTCCACTCCAGCCAAGTCGATTCCAACAGCTTTCACGTTAACCTTCCTCTAAGTCAAGTTTTTTTTCATAGGCTGCTTCGAGACTCATAAGAATGTCTCGTATTATTCGTTCAGCTTTCGAAACAGTTTTGTGGAGAACAGGAAAGCGCACACCTAGGTAACTGAAGAAAACGCCTTTCTCTTTCAGCCTAAGGATTTCGTTAAAGTCTGAAGTAAACCTCATTGGAGGATGCTCATCCCGCTTATAAGCGCCTAATATTTCTTCCCTTGTTGCTGCGGTTTTGTCTGCAAAAAGTTGTGTTCCTTCAAATTTATCCCAAATTTGGCTTAGTTTATTCAGCAGGGTTACGTCGACGTCTTGGGCTTTGCGTGGAACCGAAACCGCGATGAATGGCGCCTCACTTTCTTTAAACCCAAAAGGAAAAGCCAGGACCTCCACAACTCCTATTGAGGTGTCTATGTTGAACCAAGGATGCCCTTCGTCGCTAATCTCAATGTTGGGATATCTGGAAGGCGACAGCCGCACTCTTAGTTCTTCAAGGGCGATGAGAAACCTCGAGAGCGCATTGCAAGCGTCTTCACCTTCCATGCAGAAACGCCAATCATCTAAATCCTTCCTCAACTTTTCACTCCTCTGTATACGTTAAAGGTGAGATGCTGCGAAAAGGTTTTTCAGCATGCTTTCTAATGCTTTCTTGTTGTGTTGCAGCCTTATTTTGATAGGTGTAATGGATATGCATTCTTCCTCCTTGACCACGTAGACGTCTGTTTCTGGGTCTGGGTCGCTGTAATCGGCTAACCTCCACTGGGCGATTCTGTACCCCTTCTTCTCTTTGGCGTAGATGTCACCGTAGCCAACATACGACAAACTCGTGACCTTTGCTCGTCTGCAGTCGGCTTTCTCTGGAACATTAACAGATAGCATATCAGCGCCTTGAGGCATGCCTTCCCTTAGAACAAGCTCCACAATCTTTTGGGCAAGGCTGGCGGTCAACTCCAGCTCTTGCGCTGTTATCCCTGCCTTGTCAACCTTCTGGTCACTTATTTTTTGTTTACAGTAAGAAACAGCAATGGCTGGCACACCGTGAATGGCGGCTTCCATTGCCGCTCCCAAGGTTCCAGAATTCAAAAAGTCGTCTATTCCTAGGTTTGGACCCAGATTTATTCCAGCCACGAGCAGGTCGGGTGAATGCTTGAGAATTTTGTTTACCCCCAAAAGATAGGAATCAGCTGGAGTGCCGTCTGTTGCGTAGGCTCTTGAACCGTCGCTCAACTCAACCTCTTCTATTCGCACGTGCTTGGTGGAGGTAATGGCTTTTCCTACGCCGCTAATCTCTTCTTTCGGAGCGATTACAACCACCTTCCCAAACTTGTCCAGTTTCTGTTTTAGGGCGAGCAGACCAGAGGATTGGATTCCGTCGTCGTTAATCAATAAAATGGTCTTCAAGGGGATGCACCATTGTTGGGTTTGACTCTGACGTTTACCATTAAGATAACGTTTGTGTTAGCCTTGTGTGAGAATTAATATCCATAGCGTACGCTAAAGCTCTTGAACTCTCCAGTGTAGTTTCCCCACGCTACCTCTACTCCTGTCACCCTTGCGCCTGGCGGTCCTCTCTTACAAAACTCGATGAGTCTATCAACCATGTCTTTTTCTCCCTCAAAGACCGCTTCAACTTTTCCATCGGGCGTATTTCGCACCCACCCCGTTAAGCCATGTCTAACGGCTTCGTCTTGAGTTTCGCTTCTGAAAAACACGCCCTGAACTCTGCCGCTTATGAGGACGTGGGCTCTAACCTTCAACGTGTGCACGCTCTGAACGTGGAATGAGAGATGTTCTTAAGATTGTTTTTATCCAAATTGTTTTAACTTTTGAGGTATACGCTATAGGCGTGGTGTTGATGCTAAATTGAGTAAGGTTCTCACCCCAATAATTCTCGTGAATTTTAAGACTTATTCTGAGGCTACAGGACGCAACGCTTTGAAACTCGCCAAAACCGCCCAAAAAATAAATCAGGAGACAGATGTCTGCGTGGGTGTAGCTCCCCAATACGTCGACATCGCTTCAATTGCCCAAGCTGTTTCAATTCCGGTTTTCGCACAACACATTGACCCAGCAACGCATGGCAGCTTCACGGGGCACATTCTCCCAGAATCTGTGAAGGAGGCGGGAGCAGTTGGCACGTTAATCAACCACTCTGAGAGACGACTGAAACTCGCAGACGTAGACGCTGCAGTCTCCAGAGCTCATGAGGTTGGCTTAGTCTCCGTGGTCTGTTCTAACAATTCAACCGTCAGCGCTGCGGTCGCTGCTCTCAAGCCCAATATTGTAGCGGTGGAGCCGCCGGAACTCATCGGCACTGGAATCTCGGTTTCTAAAGCCAAGCCAGAGGTTGTGTCCGGCACAGTTGCCCTCGTGAGGCGCATCAATCCCAAAGTGATTGTTCTCTGTGGCGCGGGCATAACAGTGGGTGAAGACGTCGCAGCCGCTCTGAGATTAGGTACTGAAGGAGTTTTGGTGGCGAGCGGCATAGTGAAGGCGAAAGACCCATATAAGGCGCTGTTAGAGTTTGCCGAAGCCATAGCAAAAGCGAAGGGAACTTGACAATTGAAGGTTGAGGTCGAGTGCGCCACGTGCATACTCTATAGAGGCTACATGGAAATCCTCGAGGCTACAAGCGACCAGGCACTTCAGTTTAGAGCCGTGACCGCACTGACGCGTCTCCTGAGCCGTGAGTTCAAACCCACGGCTGTGCCAGCCAAGTTGGGCACAAAGAGAGACCGCCTTGTAAAAAAGGTGACCGGCAACCCAGACCCATACGAAAAGAAGAAATGGCTGAGCAACAAACGAGCCCTAGAACTCTTGCCACAAGCCAAGAAGTTTGTTGTGGCTGGCTCGTCGCCAGAGTCTAGGTTTAGAAGAGCCTGCCTATGCTCCATGGTTGGTAACATCATAGAGTTTGACATTCCCGAACACGAGTTCAAGTTTGAGGACATCGGAAAACTCATTCAACAAGCTGAAAACGACTTGGCTCTCGACGAAATATCTCAGATTCACGATGCGGCAAAACAAGCAAGGGAAATTCTGTATCTAACCGACAATGCTGGAGAAATCGCGTTTGACACGCTGTTGGTTCGAGAACTGAAGAATCTGGGCGCTTACGTTACTGTGGCGGTTAAGGGCAAACCCATAATCAATGACGCAACGATTCAGGACGCAAAAGCCGTGGGCATGCACGAGGTAGCGGATGACCTGCTCAGCAACGGAACCGACACGGTGGGGCTCTTTCTCCAAGAGTGTTCCAAACGGTTTCTGTCGCACTACAGGTCAGCAGACTTGGTGGTGGCCAAGGGCATGGGCTACGCCGAGACACTGACAGAGGTCAAACTCAAGGTTCCACACGCCCTGTTGCTGCGAACAAAGTGTCAACCCGTTGCCAACTATTTTGGTGTCAGCAGGGGCAAGAACGTCGCCAAACTGATGACTTGACAACATGGGTTCTTTAATGAGAAATGCGCAAAACACAAAACAGCAGATACAATAAGAAGTAACAGAACGTTTAGGGGTTGAAAAATAGTTGTCGTATGTTTTCTCTGTTCCGTTTCGTGACAATGAAAAGTTGAAGAAGATCGTGGAGGAAGTGAGGGGAGACGTTGAACTGCAGACGCTGTGGAGATGCTCAAATGTAATGGCTATCGACCGCATGGGCTTCACAGACCACGGTCCAACCCACGTTAAAATTGTAGCCAACTCGGCGCTGCAACTGTTGAGAATTTTGATAAAGAGGGGAATCACGCCCAGCATTGTCAAGCAATATAAGATGAAGAACGAAGACGCAGAAGTTGTAGTAGTCTTAGGCTCCATCTTTCACGATCTGGGTATGACCGTGATTCGAAGGAGACACGAGCTCTTCGGAGCAATGCTGGCATGGAACTTTATCCATAAACTACTTCGAACAGTCTATTCTGAGGAAGAACGCATCATAATCAGTTCCGAAGTGTTGCACGCCATCGTTTCTCATGAACGCCCAAACAAACCCTTGACCGTGGAAGCTGGCATCGTGGGCGTGGCAGACGCCTTAGACATGGAAGAGGGCAGAGCCAGAATCCCCTTTGAAGCCGGAAAAGTGGACATACACGCTGTTTCTGCGCTGTCAATACAACGAGTGGAGATCCAGGAAGGCCGGGAAAAACCAGTAACCATAAAGATAACCATGTCCAACTCAGCGGGAGTCTTCCAAATAGACGAATTATTAAAACCCAGAATAGAAAACTCTGGACTTCAAAACTACATTCACGTGATAGCTGAAATCACCGGCGAAAAAGAGAGAAAAATAATAGAAAAATTCGAAATCTAACCGCTGGGTTACCCGGCATGACATTCGCCAACTTGCCCAAAATTACAAGGGAATCAAAGGACCTTTCGGATTTAGAGAAAGCGCTCAAGACCGAATGGTTGGTGACAAACGGTCTTGGAGGCTACGCTTCTTCCACTGTTTTAGGCGTAAACACTCGCAAGTATCATGGACTTCTGGTTGCCGCTTTTAATCCGCCAGTAGATAGGCGTGTTCTCTTGACCAGACTCGATGAAGAAGTTCAGGTCAATAAAAAGACATATCTTTTGGGCGCAAATGAACTCAGAGATCGAGGATTTCAACCAGAAGGCTACCATTATCTCGCCGATTTTTCTCTTGCCCCACTCCCAACCTTCGCCTATAAAGTCGATGAGGGGATTCAACTCAAAAAAACTGTGTTTATGCCTTGCGGGAAAAATGCAACAGTTGTGATTTACGAGGCGTCGAACGCTTCAGAAGACGATGTGTTGGTCTCTGTCGTGCCTCTTGTAAACTCTAGACACTTTCAATCAGTAACTGAAAAGGATGCCGCGACTCAAGGCTTTACACAAAAGCCTTCTAGTCAAGGCGTAACAGTGCAGCCGCCGCCAGCATCGCCTCTGTCTTCAACTCAGACCTTGCTTTCGGCAGAAGGACGCTACAAGGCTGGTCGAGGCGAGTGGATTGAAACCTTTTTGAGGGTTGACGCTTCTCGCGGAGAGAGCAGCCTAGATAACAGTTACAAGCTTGGAGCCTTCGAGTTCCATGTAGCGCCAAGGCAGAATAAAAAATTCTCTGTAATAGCGGTTGGCGGCAAGAATGAAAACGACACCCAGAATGTTCTATCCGCTCTCTACAAGAATTCCAAGGGCATTGACGAACTGTATATTGCAGAGTTGAAACGCAGAGAGGAATTTCTCAACGATTTTCAGAAGCGATACAGCGACGTTCAAGTGGAGGATTGGTTGAAATGGCTGATTCTGGCAACTGACACGTTCATTGTTGAGCGCCAATCCACCCAAACCAAGTCGGTCATCGCTGGCTACCACTGGTTTGAAGACTGGGGAAGAGACTCACTCATATCGCTGCCAGGACTAACCCTGGTGACTGGAAGATTTACCGACGCAAGACAAATCCTGTTGACCTTCAAGCGCTACTGCAGTAAAGGTGTCATTCCCAACAGGTTTCCAGACAGCGCCGGAGACAAACCCGTTTACAACACAGTGGATTCCACGCTCTGGTATTTCGACAGCGTTCTGCAATATCTAAAGTACACCAATGACCTTAGGTTCATCCGAGAAGAACTATGGAGCACGCTTGAAGCAATTATTGAAAATCATGTGAAGGGAACAGTTTTCAACATACACGTGGACCAAGACAGCTTGGTCTCGCACGGTCCACAACTCACATGGATGGACGCTGCCCCATACGGTAAACCAGTCACACCCAGGGACGGCAAAGCCGTGGAGACTCAAGCCCTATGGTACAACGCCCTAAAAACCATGCAACTTTTGGCAACACGCTTCGGAGAAACCGAAAAAGCTCAGGAATACCGGTCGATGGCTGAAAAAACCAGAAAGGGTTTCACGGAGAAGTTTTGGAATCCAGAAAAAAACTGTCTCTTTGACGTCGTGAACGATGGATTAAGAGATTCCTCTCTGAGACCTAACCAAATAATTGCCGTTTCGCTGGACTTTACGATGCTGGACAGCGTGGAGGCCCGCCAAATTGTTGAGACCGTTCAGAAGCGGCTTTGGGGCGTTTACGGATTAAAAACTCTGTCAGACGATGATCCGCGATACAAGGGTGGATGTCGAGGCGACTGGATGCAACGAGACAACGCCTACCACAACGGAACGGTTTGGCCGTGGCTGCTCGGACCCTTCGTCAAGGCATTCCTAAAATTGAAAACACACGAGGCCGAATGGCGGAGTTTTGCCTTCAAGAACTTCTTACAGCCACTCTTTCAAGAAGAAATATTCCAAGCAGGTCTGGGAACGGTGAGCGAAGTCTTCGACGGTGACCCGCCTCACGAGCCCAATGGATGCATAGCGCAGGCTTGGAGCGTAGCAGAACCATTCAGAGCCTATGTTGAAGACGTCTTGTTGAAGAGACCGCCTCATGAACGGCAATTCTTGATTGATGCTAAGTTAATGAATGATAAAGCATTATAGCCCAGGTACATTGTTATTAGGCGCAGTTCAATAAAGGATCATGGCTCTAGTTGATAATAAAGAAATTAAATAAAGAAGACATCACCAGAATCAGTGAGATTGACAGATCAGAAAAGGTCACACTTCTTTACAAGTACAACAAAGGTTCCCTTATACCTGAGAAAGTTGATTTAGATGTTCCACGTTGGAATGAGCAAGAATGTGCAAGACGGATTTCAGAACTTTCAGAAGAATTGGCCAACGGAGGAATTCTGTTAGGTGCGATTGATGGCAACTTACTTGTTGGGGTAGCAGTCCTTGGGCACAAACTCGTTGGAGACCATCGAGACGAAATCCAACTAGTTTTTCTGCATGTTAGCAAGGATTATCGCAGGAAAGGTATTGCCACCCAATTGTTTAATAGAATCTGCAAACGTGCGAAAGATAAAGGGGCCAAAAGGCTCTATATTTCGGTAACGCCGTCAGAGTCGGCAGTAGGTTTCTACCTTAATCATGGGAGCAGGCTTGCTACAAAGGTAAACAAGGAATTATATCAGCTTGAACCAGAAGACATGCATATGGTAAAAGAGTTGTAGCGCACGCTTCTTTTAGCGATTAATTAGTTTTAGCTGTTGACTACTGATTGATAAATGATAAATAGAGAAGCCACAAAAGATTGCTTTACGAGAATCAGACGCTGCGGGAAACACGCATTGACTGACATCTGCCTCAGCTTTGAGGTTCATCAACCCTTTCGGCTAAATCGAAACTTCCGCGCCGGCATATTGGCTCGACCGCAGGTTAAGAAGAGCGACCTCTTCGAACTCTATTTTGACCATGATTTGAACAAGCAAGTTTTTGAACGAGCCGCCAGAAAGTGCTACTTTCCCGCCAACAACATCATTCTTGAGCAGATAGATCATTTCAAACAAGAGCGTAAGCAATTCAAAGTTGCTTACAGCCTTACGGGCGTTTTTGTTGAACAGTGTGAACGCTGGAACCCCGACCTTCTCGACTCGTTTAAGCAGCTGGCTCAAACCGGCTGCGTCGAGTTTTTCGACGAAACGTATTATCATTCACTCTCCAGTCTGTTTGGTGCAGACCGTTCCGAGTTTATTGAGCAGGTGAAGATGCATCGTCAACTCATGAAGGACTTGTTCCACTATGAGCCAAAAGTGTTGGTTAACACCGAGTGCATTTACAACAATCCCATCGCCAAGCTTGCCGAGAGCATGGGCTACGAGGCAATGATTACAGAAGGCGTTGAACGAGTTCTCAGTTGGCGCAGCCCAAACTACGTTTACAAGGCAAAAGACTCTAACCTCCGAGTTTTGATGCGCAACTATAGGCTATCCGACGACATTGGTTTCCGTTACTCAGCCACTTGGTGGAACGAGTGGCCCTTAACCGCAAGCAAATATTCCAGTTGGTTGGCGGCATCGCCCGGGCAAGTTGTCATTCTGTTTATGGATTATGAGACATGGGGCGAACACCACTGGCC
>Ga0315308_1000779_pt1 | contig 18211 bp, 19 predicted proteins | sample TDP3_MG_FD_203078 | JGI IMG/M metagenome (GOLD analysis project Ga0315308, IMG submission 203078) | Freshwater sediment microbial communities from Lake Towuti, South Sulawesi, Indonesia - TDP3 | ecosystem: Environmental > Aquatic > Freshwater > Lake > Sediment | place: Indonesia: South Sulawesi... | reverse complement strand
GTATCTCCTATATCGATGAAGTCGGCGTTCGAGACATAGGCATAGGCCCTCTCGCCCTTGTCCATCGCCTGCTGGAATACCTTGTCCATGCTCATGACCTGGCCCTCGGGGATATAGTCGAAGATCCTCGGCTCCATCACATATACCCCGGTGTTCACTATGGACTCGGCCTTCGGCTTCTCCTCCCATTTGCTGATCCTCGAGTCGCCGCCGAGGTGGAGCACCCCGAATCTAGTCGTCGTCGTGAGCTTTCTCGCCACGAGCGTCGCCAGGCCCTCCTTCTCCCTGTGGAAGTCGATGATGGGCTTGAGTTTCAGATCGGTGACGACGTCGCCATACGTCAGAACGAAGGTCTCGCCGCCGATGGCCTTCTCAACGGTCTTGAGCTGTCCTCCCTGGGAGAGCGGCTTCGTAGACCTGACATACTTGATCGAAAGGTCGAGGCCGATCGCGGAGCCATTCCTGAAGTAATCCTCTATGAAGTGGGCAAGATAGCCAGTCGCTATCACGATGTCCCGCAGATCGTTTGTCGACAGCCAACTCAGGATGTGTTCCAGTATAGGCCTGTCGCCGAGCGGAAGCATCGGCTTGGGGATTATGAAGGTATAGGGGCGAAGCCTTGTGCCCAGCCCGCCCGCAAGTATAACGGCTTTCAACTTGCCTCCCTTGGGTGTCCCTCGACTAGAAAAACTTAGCGCAGTCACTATATTGCCTGTGTGATGGTGCCGGGTGAATGCAATGTGCTACCTAGACCTCGGTTATGGGCCGGATCCGGAGAGGAACCTCATAGCCACATACGCCCTGCCCCCCGAATCCAAAGCCGGTGCCAGGGCGACACCATGGTCGTGGTCGAAGGCCGATGCCCTGAGGCGGGTGCCAGAGGAATTCGCCGCAAGGGCCTTTCACGTGGACGAGGGGAGCGGGATCTTCGACATAGCCTATCCGGTTGAGTTGTTCGAGCCCGGCAATGTCGCACAATGGTTGAGCGTCTTTGCCGGAGCGCTCTTTGGCCCAGTGATGCCGGATGCCGTTGGGCTGTTGGACATACGGATACCTGAGGACATGAACGCCCCCTTCAGGGGCCCAAAGTTCGGCATTGAGGGAGTTAGGAGGATCGTCGGCACCGATGGCGACGGAAGGCCCCACTTGGGCATGGCATTCGGGAAGCTCGGGATGACGGCTGAGGAGATGTCCGCATTGGCATATGAAGTAGGGGGTGGGGGAGTGAGCCTCCTTCTGGACAACGGGGCGCTCACAGATCAGGCATTCTGTAGACTGCCCGCGAGGATCGTCAACGTGATGGAGGCCCTTGACAGGGTTCGCGAGGAGGGAGGGCGTCGCGTCCTATATGCTGTGAACGTGACCGCCGACTCCGCCAAGGTCCTCGATCGGGCCGACACCGCCATCGAGAACGGCGCAAATTGCCTAATGGTCGACGTCTTCGGTGCTGGCCTCTCCTCCCTCAGCAAGCTCAGTGAAGACGCGTCGTTGCCGGTTCCCATCCATGCACATGTGGCCCCTCGCCCACATGGGGCACTGGCAAATGTGACTTCGACGTTGGTCCTAACTAAGCTGATGAGGTTGCTCGGCGGAGATCAGATCGAAATGGCGATCAGGGGACCGGCTCTCTCAGCCCTCTCGGAATTAAAGTCATGCAAGGCCGGGATGCTGGAGGAATGGCGAGGCATAAAACGCGCCTTTCCGGCCGTCATCGAGGGGATCCATCCCGGCGTGGCCCACTCCCTGATCGGGGAATTGGGAAGGGACATCGTATTGATCGCAGTTGAGGGAGTATGCGGCCACCCCAAAGGGAGCAGGGCCGGCGCAATAGCGCTTAATCAGGCCATGGATGCCATCATGGCCGGCGTATCCGCTGAGATCTATGCCAGGGACCACGAGGAATTGCGCGTGGCCATAGAGCGCTGGGGCATAGGAGACGCTCGCATCTAGATCTCCTTTATGTCCCTCGCGCTTGCCGTTGTTGCGAAGCCCCTCCTAACGATCTGTTCGGCGATCTTCTTGGGCGTTGCCTTTGCCTGAGATAGATCGGCCACGACGTTCCATTCCGCCGTCTTCCCCCTGCTCAGCGTCCTCGATTCCGACATGATGATGTCGACTCCCCTCGTTGCCATGAACTGGGCCGCCTTCGCGAGCGCCCCGGGGACATCGGGCAACACGACCTTAATTGTTGCCAATCTGGCCTTCTCGGTTATCGGCGTCAATACGACGTTCTTCTGCTCTTGGTCCACGAGGAGGAGGAGTGATGTATCTGGCCCTATCGAGAGCGCATCCCTCGCAAAGATGGGGATGAGCACCCTCCCCCTTTCGTCCATCTTCACAATCTCCGTACGAGCCATGGGATAGCGGGATCCGAGAAGGTTTATATAGGTTGTGGGATAGAAGTGGGAATAATTCCCATGAAAATCCCACATGCCCAACTCGACGCAAACGAGAATCCCTATGGCCCCTCGCCCAGGGCCATACTGGCAGCCGCCGAGGCCATCAGGGACGTCTCAAGGTACCCGCGGGAATCGAGGATCTTGGAGGGGAGGATAGCCTCGAGCCTTGGCGTGGAACCCGATGGGGTCATAGCTGCCTCCGGTGGCGACAGGGCCATCGAGCTCGCCTTAAGGTGCCTTTCGAGATCGGCGAAGAGGCTCCTCGTCCCAGTCCCGAGCTTCCAGATGTATGAAAACCTTTCACGTGCTCTGGGATTGGACCCGGCCTTCTGCACAGTGCCCACGACGGGGTATGACGGCCTCCTCGAGGAGGTTAGGGGAGGCGACCTGGTCGTGCTCGGCTCCCCAAACAACCCAGATGGGAAGGTGGTTGAGGTGGACATTTTGGAGGAGTTGCTCGGGATCTGTTCGTGGCTCATCGTCGATGAGGCCTACACGGAATACGACCGTACATCCTTTGCTGGCCTAACGAAGAAGTACTCAAACCTCTTCGTCATCAGGACTTTCTCGAAGGCCTTTGGCCTGGCCGGCCTCAGGGTTGGCTACCTTGTGTCGGCAACGGATTCCGCGAAGTTGGTGCGACCCCTCACAGGGCCATACGAGGTCTCCTCGATCGCCATAGAGGCCTGCAAGGCCTGCCTTGATGACCCGTGCTATTACGATAGGATCATAGAGCTCACATGTGTGAATAGATCCGAGCTACAAAAGGACTTGGGGGGGCTCGACGGCATAAGGCCCCTGCCCTCGCACGGCAATTTCGTCCTCCTCCAGCTCCTGAGGGCGGACGCCTCGGAGACATGGGAGGGCCTTAGGCAGAGGGGGGTCTTCGTCAGGAATTGCCATGGCTGGAGGGGCCTTGAAGGGGAATACCTGAGGGTGTCGGTGGGGACGGGATCCGAGCTCGATCTGTTCGTCTCGTCTCTTGAGGAGGTATTGGGGGCATGACCAAGCTCATAATGTCGATACCGAACAAGGGCAGGATCTTTGCCCCAACATTGGCCCTCCTGCAGGAGGCCGGGATTTACACAGACGGATCCGATGAGAGGCTCCTCTCCGTGGAGACGGCGATGCCGAACTTAACCCTGATGCTCGTGAGGGCATCGGACATCCCGAGGTTCGTCGAGGGCGGCGCAGCTGACCTGGGCATCACCGGCCTCGACATGGTCGTGGAGAGCGGATGCAACGTCGCGAGGCTCCTCGACCTCCGTTTCGGATCCGCCAAGGTCGTCCTCGCGGCCCCTCCCGATCGCTCTTCGCCAAAGGATCTGAGGGATGGCGTCAAGGTCGCGACGGAGCTCCCGAACCTGACATCCGAATATTTCAGGCGGATCGGCATCAAGCCGAAGATAGTGGAGATCTCAGGGGCAGCCGAGATAATGCCGAGGATGAAGGTGGCCGATGTGGTCGTCGACATCATGAGCACGGGGACGACGCTCCAATTACAGGGATTGAGCGTCCTCGATGAGTTGCTGTCGTCTTCGGCCTGGCTGATCGGCAACAAGTCGAGCTTGGAGGATGCCGGGAAGGAGGATGCGATGGATTTCGTCAAAACGATCCTGGAATCGACAATCGCGGCCAGGAGCAGGAGGCTGGTCATGATGAACGTCCCGGATGAGAAACTCGAGGACGTCGTGAAGCTGATCCCCGCAATGGGCGGGCCAACCATCGCGAAGGTCGAGTCCACCCCGCCGATGTGGGAGGTGTATTCCGTAGTGGAGAGCAAGAGCATCTTCGATGTGGTCAAGGCAGTGAGATCGGCAGGAGCGAGGGACATACTCGTCATGAGGATCGAGAAGGTGATGCCTTGAATCCCGGGCCGCTCATCATTCCCTCGATAGACATCTGCCAGGGGAGGGTGGCCTCCATCCGCCAGCACAAGACTGTGGGCTTCGATGGCCGATTCAAAGATCCCGTTGAGGCCGCATTATTCTGGACCCAGAGGGGCGCCCGGCGCATACATCTGATAGACATAGATGGCTCCAATTCGGGCCGCCCCGTGAACATCGGCGTGGTGGAGGCCATCGCAAGGGCCGTGCCGGTCGTGATTCAGGCAGGTGGAGGCGTGAGGAGCCCCGAGGACGCCGAGTCGCTGAAGGGGGCCGGCGCGGATCTGGTGATATTCCGCCCCAGGCCATTCGGCGGTGGGGACATCGGATCCTTTCGGAAGATCCAGGGGTTGATACTAGGGTTCGATCTGGGGGATGAGCGGCCCACCGGTGAGGCGCTTGACTGGTTGACCTCATGTCTTTCGGCCACAGGGGCGAGGTCCCTCCTCATTTGCGATGTGGCCGTTGAGGGGACGTCGAAGGGGCCTAGGCCAACGATATTGGCTCCATTGCTTTCACGTCTAAATGCCTCATGCCCAGATCTAGTAAGGGACCTCGAAATGATCTACGCCGGCGGGATCTCGACGAGGGCGGACGTCGAGATGCTCTCGTCGATCGGATTCTCCGCCCTCGTATTGGGCGCGGCCCTCTACGGGGGTCGAGTCGACCTGAGCGAGGTGTCCTAGATGCGGATCGTAAGAACGGCGGATGCCCGACGCACGACGAAGGAGACGAGGATCAGGATATCGGTCCTCATCGGTGGCAAGGGCGAAGGGGCGATGGACACGCCTTGCAAGGTCCTCAACCACCTCCTCTCGTCGATGGCCAAGTTCGGTTCCCTCGACATTAAGGTCCAGGCCGAGAACCTGGTCGAAGTTGACGAGCATCATCTCGTGGAGGATGTGGCGATCTGCCTTGGACAGGCATTCGATGAGGCCCTGGGCAAAAGGATCGGTATAACCAGATTCGGCTTCGCGGTGACGCCCATGGATGAGTGCCTTGTCCTGTCGTCGGTCGACCTGAGCGGAAGGGGCGGATGTTATCAGAAGATCAGTTTCAGGTCCGCCAGGATAGGCGACCTTCCGACGAGCCTGATCCCTCACTTCTTCAGGAGCTTCGCCTCAAATGGACGCCTCACCATTCACCTCGGCATCCTCAGGAGGGGCGACGATCATCACATGGCCGAGGCCCTATTCAAGTCGCTCGGCCTTTCGATCGGCGCCGCCTCGCGCATCACAAGCGGTGACCTCCCAAGTACGAAAGGGAGTCTCTGAGGTGGGCTGATGTGCTGGCAAAGCGCATAATCCCTTGCCTGGATGTGAGGGACGGCAGGGTCGTGAAGGGCGTTCACTTCAAGGGCCTCAGGGATGCGGGCGACCCAGCGGAGCTCGCCAAGAGATATGAGGAGGATGGCGCAGACGAGATCGTCTTCCTCGATGTGACCGCATCCATCGAAGGAAGGGGGCCATTCTTCGAGGCCATCAGGAGGGCCTCCGAGGACGTCTTCGTCCCATTGACCGTCGGAGGCGGCGTAAGGAGCGTGGAGGACATAAACGCACTCCTCCGATCCGGGGCCGACAAGGTCTCAATCAACACGAGCGCCGTTCAGAACCTCGACCTCGTAAGGAGGGCAAGCGACCGTTTCGGCTCGCAGTGCATAGTCGTGGCTGTCGATGCAAAGGGCGATGGCGCCATGAAATGGGATGTCTTCATATCGGCCGGCGGCCGCGCAACTGGCCTAGACGCCATCGAGTGGTGCAGGAAGGCCCAGGAGCTTGGAGCTGGCGAGATACTCCTCACGAGCATCGATGCGGATGGGACAAAGGCGGGGTACGACCTCAAGCTGACTCGCACCGTGTCCGAATCGGTTGGAATACCGGTGATCGCCTCAGGGGGTGCCGGAAATGCGGATCACGTCTATGACGTCCTCACGGAGGGCATGGCCGATGCTGCCTTGGCAGCTTCGATCTTCCATTATGGCCTCTACACGATATCGGGGCTGAAGGGGCAGCTCGCGAGAAGGGGCCTCAACGTGAGGTCGTGATGGGGATGAGCACGCGCTTCCTCGAGAGCCTCTTCGAGATAGTGAAGAGCCGGAGGGATAAACCACTGGATTCCTCTTACACCTCACGCCTCATGGCAGGTGGGCTCCAGGAGGTGGTATCCAAATTCGGCGAAGAGAGCTCGGAGCTGATAGCGGCAGCATGTGGTCAGGGCGACGTCGTCGGTGAGGCCGCCGACGTGATATTCCACCTGATGGTGGTGCTGGCCGTGAAGGACGTTGAGTTCTCCGATGTCGTGAGGGAGTTGGAGATGCGCAGGAGATGAGCAGGGCGAAGATAGCGATCGTTGACTACGGCGTAGGGAATCTGTGGAGCATCATCGGCGCGTTGCGCCGATGCGATGCCGAGCCGTACGTGGTCAAGGGGATCGAAGGAGGAGGGAGCTGCGATGGCATTATCCTTCCCGGCGTTGGGGCCTTCAGATCGGCCGTCGAGAACATCGACCCGAAATCCCTCCTGTGCAACATCGAGGCAGGAGTGCCAATCCTCGGGATCTGCCTCGGACTCCAGATCCTCTTCAGGTCGAGCGAAGAGGGCGGAGGGCGCGCCAAGGGTTTGGGGATCTTTGATGGGCACGTGACGAAGATACGACATGCGGCCAAACTCCCCCACATGGGATGGAACACGATATCCATTATGAGGGAGTCGCCCATCCTCGAAGGCGTGCCCGATAATGCCCATTTCTACTTCGCCCACTCCTATGCCTGCCTCGGGATCGATTCAGGCTATTGTTCTGCGGTTTCGGCCTACGGCGAGAGGTTCGTCTCGGTCGCATCGAAGGGGAATGTATGCGGGACGCAATTCCATCCGGAGAAGAGTGGGCTCCCTGGGCTCAGGATCATGGAGAACTTCGTGAGGATGACCAGGTGAGAGGTTGAGGAGATGCCTTGAGGGTAAACTGGATCGGCTTCGGTTCGAGAGGGGCCTGATCCCTGTTGTGGTGCAAGGCCGCGATGGCAAGGTGTTGATGATGGCGTACATGAACAGAAGGGCACTTTCGCTCAGCCTCTCAACTGGGCTGATGCATTATTGGAGCAGGTCGAGGAGGAAGATATGGATGAAGGGGGAGGTTTCAGGCCACATACAGAGGATCCTGGAGGCGAGGGTGAATTGCGAGATGAATAGCATGCTCTTCAAGGTCGACCAGATAGCCGGATGTTGCCACAAGGGTTTCATGACCTGCTTCTACAGGGCCGTGAGCGGAAGGGGCCTGAAGGTCGTGGAGGGGAGAGCATTCGAACCAAGCGATGTCTATGGGCGCAGGCCGTGGAGTGCCACTCATACTCAAAAAAAGTTTACCCACAGATAGCTTTTACAGTTTAAATTGCTCTTGAGAAAGGTTCTTTAACTGCCAGGAACCCATATGCCTCGTGATTCCGATCCCCCTCACAAAGGACGGAGTGTATCGAAGCTAAGGGTAGTGATGGTGTGTAATGGAAGCAGATTTAATGGACTATGCAAGGCAGCTTGCATGCAGAAGGATGGCGGGGGAGATAGTCCTATCCTCCAACATAGGGGTCTCTCTCAGGAAATGGAGGGAAAATTTCAACCTGACTCAGACGTCAGTGGCCAGGAAGATGGGCGTCTCCGCGAGCGTCGTCAGCGATTATGAGACCGGCAGGAGGAAGTACCCCGGAGTTCAATTCCTCAGGAAATTCATCGACGCCCTCACCGAACTCGACGTACAGAATGGAGGGGAGAAGATCCTTGAGCTGGCGAGGATCGAGCCAGTGCCGTCGGGCGTGATCCTAAGCATAGAGGAGTTCAGCATGCCCTCCAAGGCCTCCGACATCGTGACGGCCGTAAATGGCGAGGTGGTCGCATGCGAGGAGATGCTCGACAGGTACATCTTCGGTTACACGGTCGTCGATAGCCTTAAGGCCATACTATACTTCAAGGGAAACGAGATGATACACCTCTATGGTGCGACCAATGAACGCGCCATCGTCTTCACGAATGTCGAGCACGGCCGTTCACCACTCGTCGCCGTCAGGATGTATCCGTTCAAGCCACGCATGATAGTGATGCATGGCCCGACCCACATCGACCCGATAGCAATCGAGATCGCAAAGGCGGAAAGGGTTCTGACGGTCATTTCGAGGTCCCCGACCGTAAAGGATCTGGTGCAAGCCCTGAAGGACGTCGAACTGATATCGAAGGTCTCCAATGAAAAAGCGGCACAGGCCAATTCTAGCCCTTAGCCAGGTCAGCCAAAACCGCGCGCTCGCCTATCCGAACACATCGATGAGGTAATGGCCCACATCGACTGCCAAGCGTAGTGCGGGATCTCGAAGGGCGTCGGGCAATGGGCGGACCGAGTTGTGTATCTCGAATGTGAGGTCTCCCTCGTACCGTATCGCCTTTAATGCGTTGATGATCGCGGGCCAGTCAATGTTGCCATAAAATGGGAGCAGGTGCTGGTCACTCCTGCCGTCGTTGTCCTGGATATGCGTTGCCCTGAGGCGCCTGCCCATGGCGCGGATCGCCCTCCCTTGGTCGAGGCGTTGTATGTGCGCATGCCCTGTATCCCAGCATATGCCGACCGAGTCGTCGTCGAATGAATCCACCAGCTCTATCAGCTCCGCGGGTACGCTGCAATATGACCTTCCAGCGCCACCACCTTCCATTTGGAATACGTCCGCCGTATTCTCGATCGCTATTCCCACGCCCGATCCCTCCGCCGTCGGCAGCAGCGCGCCGAACCATTCCACGTTGAGTCTCCTGATGCGCCCCAAGTGCGTGCGATCGAAAGATCCGGCGAGGGTTTCAGGCTCGAACACGACCCATCTGGAACCCAATATCGATGCGCCCTCGATCGAACGGTGGCTCATGGCCGTCAGCCATTTCGCCCTCTCGGTGGTTTCAAATTTATTGAAGATCGGGCCATGGGCTTGGCCGAATCGCAGGCCGAGTTCGTCCGCTCGCCTGCGGATATCCCTCAGCCAACCTTCCCAGCCGAGGCCGATGAATGGCGAGCCATCGAATATCCAGTCCACGAAGTTGAAGTCCAAGACATGAAAACCCACGGACGCCAACCGCTCAACGGCCCTGATCGCCGTAACCCTTTGCGGATCAAACAGGACATTCAGCGAAGTCGATAATTCCATACAAATTCCTCCAAGTATGCGCTACCACTTACTTAAGATTTCCCAGGGATGTGATGAAGATTAATAGGATGGATCAAGGCGGAGACCGTTGCCTAGTGGGCTGGCTGACCATGAACGCGATCATAAGGGGCAGGGTGACCTCTGGCAAAGGTGAGGCAAATGTCCTGACCTCATTAGAATGGGTAAGGGAACAGATGCGCGAGAAATTGGGTTTCCAGCCATATCCCGGCACCTTGAACTTGGAGTTATCACAAGGGGATAGTATGCTGTTGCGCGATGGACTATCGAGGGCTCAGGCAATATCCCTAGAGCCGCCCATCGAGGGCTTCGCCAGTGGCATCTGCTACAAGATCATGATAATGCATCGGCTCGAGGGGGCCATCGTCTTCCCTCAGGTCCCTGGGCGCCGTGATGACATAGTAGAGATCATTTCCCCATATCGCCTGCGGGATGTGCTTCAGGTAAAAGATGGGGACGAGGTCGTACTGGAGATAGAGTGAATGCCCGGATGTCATCACCCTAATAACCGAAGGCTTAATTAGGAGCTGAGCTAAGCACATACTTGCGGCGGATGAAGATCACCTCAAGGCTGCCTGATTCATGAAGGCCCGATGGGCGGACTGACGCCGACAATGTTGGTGATGGAATGTGAAGTTAATCTCCTCAGCCCCGGGCAGAATCGACTTCCTCAACACACATCAGGACTACAAGGGTTTGCCAACGGTTCCGATAGCGATTGATAGGAGGGTGAGCATGGTCGCGAAGCCGAGGGACGACCACCTCCTGTCCGCTTTATCGAAGAATGTAGCAGGGGGAAGGGGCAGGGAATCGTTCCCGCTGGACAAACCGGTATATGAGAGGAAGGCATGGTGGGGCAACTACCTCAGGGCCGTCGTCAATTCATTGGCTGTTTATGGGAGGGATCTCAGGGGACTCGATGTTGTGATAGAGAGCAACCTGCCAATAGCGTCCGGCCTTGGTAGCAGCGCTGCCCTTGAGGTCGCCTTCGCCGAACTGATCAACAGGGCCAACGATTTGGGGGCAAACACAAGGGACATCGCCGAGGCCTGCTATCGAGCTGAGCACTTCGAACTCGGCATTCCGTGCGGCAGGCTCGATCAGTATTCATCGGCATTCGGGGGGGTCATCCTGCTCGAGAGCCGCCCACCGTACGCCGTTGAGGATCTGCCTAGGCTCCCCGCAATAATCATAATAATCGATTCCGGCGTCAAGCATTCGACGGGGTCGATCCATCCTGTAAGGCAGGCCGAGATCAATACGGCGCTCTCCCAGCTCTTTGAGGCCGGGGGCGTCGACGATGGGGTCACAAGGACGCGGGCCCCGAAGTACGATGGGGTCCTCTGGGAGAAGATGGACATCGATCGCCTTCGCGATTTCCTGCCGAGCATCGGCCAAACTTATGCGAAGAGGATCCTATTCACCGTCCAAATGCACCGATCAACCGTCATGGCGGTTGAGCTCATGAAGTCGCATGAATTCAACTATAGCTCCTTGCATGCGATCCTGGGCGATGCCTTCAAGGAGCCGGGCGATGCGATGGAGGCGTTGGGGCAGATCGTCAATTACCAGCATGGGCTCCTGAGGGACCTTTACGAGGTGAGCCATCCGAAATTGGAGGCCCTGAGGGAGATCGCCCTCTCCTCGGGGGCGATCGGGGCCAAGCTCTCGGGGGCCGGAATGGGTGGCTCGATCCTGGCTCTCGCCAGGGACGAAGGAGCCGCCGAAAGATGCGTGGAGGCCGTTTCGGGCGTTGCAGCACTGGCGAGCTTGGTGAGGGTGGATACGGGCGCCACGAGCGAGCTCATTCCGTAGCAAATATTATGTGGATCTTGTCTCGGCTGGGGGAGTTGGTTGGGGCTGACTGCATGTCTCATCTGAGATGGAATCCGATCTTGGAGGACTGGATCATAGTATCGCCTGCGAGGCACACGCGGCCCATCCTGGGAAAGGAGGGCTGTCCATTCTGTCCGGGATCGGAGGAGACCGGGGGCGATTGGGAGGTCCTATCTCTGCCCAACAGGTACCCGGCCTTCTCACCCGATTCCCCAGAGCCCACACTGGAACCGGGCTATACAAGCAAGGCGGCCCGGGGGATCTGCGAGGTCGTTGTGACCAGCAGGCACCATGATGATAGGTTGGACACGATGTCCCTGAAACAGGTCGAGAGGATCCTTTCCACATTCGCGGAAAGGACGCAGGTCCTGTCCAAGCCATCGTTCATCAAGTATGTATATGTGTTCGAGAACTTCGGCCCCGCGATAGGCGTGACGCTGACCCATCCCCATGCACAGATTTACGCCATGCCCTTCGTCCCGCCCATCGTGCGTCGCGAGGCCTCCTCGGCGAAGAGATACATGAAGCTACACGGCCACTGCCTCTTCTGCACGATAGTGGACAGGGAATTAGAGTCGCGCAGGCGTTTGGTTTGCGAGAATGAGCACTTCGCCGCCTTCGTCCCATTTTATGCCAGGTGGGCCTTCGAGGTCCACGTATATCCGAAGAGACATGTGCTGCGACTCTCCGGGCTAAGGCATCCGGAGATTCATAGCCTTGCCAGGATCTTGAAAAGGATCGTCGTGGGTTTCAACTCGATGTATGGGTTTCCCTTCAGTTACGTTATGGCCTTCCATCAAGCCCCAGTGGCAGGGGATCCGAGCTACCACCTCCACATCGAGTTCTACCCGCCACACAGGGATAAGGACAAACTAAAGCACCTCGCGGGAATTGAGCAGGGAGGCGGTACCTTTCTGGCGGACACCCTTCCGGATGACAAGGCCTCAGAACTGAGGTCAAAGATACGCGGGAGGGGTCATTCCAATACTCAGGCCATCCGCCGGTAATCCCCCCTCAATATGTCGATAGATGCGCCAATCCCCCAGTCGTCACTTTATTGTAATAAGATAATAACTTATATGTCCGCAAGATAATCGAGCGTAGACTCAGCATGTTCTCGAGGGGACCCAGTTTAAGGCTGACGGCGTCACTCCTCGCCATCTGCCTAGTGGGTCTTACCGTCCCACATGCCGAGGCGATAACTTTCGCCTACAACAACTATGCGACAGCCAACTTCGATGACCAAAATAACCTTGATGGATTCTCGCTTCAGGGAACGACTAGTTTCACATTGAGGGCGGGCACGAATTATGCCCTGAACGCATCGGGGAGATCTGCTGAAGCGAAGGCCTCGAGTACGTTCTCACCAATCATCCCCCCATTTAAGATCGCCTTCGAGGCGAATATAACCCAACACATCAACGCCTCAAGGGCGCTTGAGTTCGCGTATGTCAAGTTCGGCTCTTCACCCAACACGGAAGTAAGGCTCTATAGGTCGGCCTCCGGGAAGTTGGCCATCCAGATAGGCTCCTCCGCCGCATCTGAGGTCAACAAGGCCATCAGGATCAAGAGTTGGCAATCGATCGTCGTGCTCTATGACCCCTCCGCCCCAAAGGTCGAGGTCGACATAAATGGCTCGCAGGCATACTCCTCATCGGGCCCCTCGTCCTATCTCAACGGATCGGTCGCGGTTTCCCTTGGCATACTCGAGGTTTCCAGCAAGTCCACGGGCGAGGTTCTCCTGGACAACTTCGCCCTATCGCTCTCCGCAAGTGCGGAGAGCGAGAGTTCCATGTATAGCCCAGGGGATACCGTTTACATAGTCGGGCGCCAATTCAGTCCTTCCGCCGACATCGACATCACCGTCAAGGATCCAGGTGCCCATGCGATAAGGAGCGTTACGGTGAAGTCGGACGGTAGCGGATATTTAAGGACAAATCTAAATCTATCCACTACCGCTTCGGCTGGCAGGTACGAGATAATCGCGGCCGATTCCTCAAGGGGCCACCAAGAGGTTAGATCCTACTTTGGCGTCTGGAAATCCTCAAAGTCAAAGGTACAAAGGGCTGAGCTCTTCACGTTATCCGGAGGGGGAGCGCGGGGTTCCAGCTCTATCACGATAGAGATATTTAAGGGGATGAATCGCATTCAACTGCTCAGCATAACCGCTGCAACGGACGGCTCCTTCTCGAAGGACACAGAGCTCGCACCCGATGCCGACATCGGCCTATATTCCGTGAGGGTCTCGGGTTCGAGCACTGCGGACTACCCATATAGGTCATTTTCCGACAGCCTTACCCTAAATGTCACCTCGACGGTAATAGACGTTAGGATCTCGACGGACAAATCCGCCTATAATCGTACCCAGATCATGAGCGTGACGGCACAGGCCCTTTATCCCGATGGCACTTCGATACCATCCAGCTCCTCCCTTCGCCTCAATCTATACTTCGGCCGTGTCTTGGTCACCGGCACCACGATGACCTACAGCTCCTCTGGCAACAAATGGACGTTCACGTATACATTCGGCTCCTCCGCCTATCTGGGCAATTATACGATCAACGTTAGGGCCTTGGACGCCTATGGCAATGCGGGCTCATCCAACCGCACGGTCAAGGTCCAACCCGCAACCCTTTCCATAACGATCTCCGGCATTAAGACAACGTACCAGAGGACCGAGGCCATCAACCTCACTGCCACGATAGCGTATCCGGATGGCTCCCCTGTAACATCGGGGACCTTTAAGATGCAGCTCAAGTTCCCGGGCGTGTCCACAAGAGAGGCGCCGATGCAATACGATACCAATAGGCGTTTGTGGGCCATCCCGAGTGGCAGTCCCTACGTCATATCGGCCAACGAGGCCCTGGGGGCTTGGGCGCTCTCGGTCATCGGCAACGACGACTCCGATAATCCGGGCGAAGGGTCCTCGGCCATCACGATAGTGCAGGCCAAGATAAGCATCCTCGATGCGGCCGTCAACTCCTCGTATCCACGGACGAGCAGGATAGCGTATAAGATAAGGGCGCTCTATCCGAGCGGTTCGGCGCTCTCACTCGGGCAGGTTAAGGCGATCCTCTCCGTCTCGAGTGGCCAGAGATACGAATTCGCCCTCTACCGCCAAACAGGGGATTCCAGTTGGGAGGGCGTAGTGGTCTTGGGCAGGGATTTCGCCATCGGCCTCGCGAACATTAACCTGACCGCCTCGGATCCGTATGCGAATTCGGGCTCCTGGGTGGGCAACTTCAACATCACCCTCGCCGTGCTCAGGATCGCCATCGAGGCCGAGAAGCCAGACATTCAGATAGGCTTCGACTCCGTAACGTTGGTGGGGAACATAACGTATCCAGATGGCTCACAGCTAACGGCTGGCACCGTCCTCGCCAACATCGCCATCGGCAACACTCAGCTGAAGGTGCTGAACATGACCTATAGCCAGGGCGTCGGTTGGCGAGGCGTATACGCGCCGGGCATCTTCGATCCATCGGGTGCATACTCGATCGACATAACCGCCCATGACATGTACGGGAATGGCGGGATGGTCTCCCTCAGCGTCAATGCCTCCCAAACGCTCCTGATAGTGACGATAGGGCTTGTGATATTGGCCGCAACAATAGGCATAGTCTTGTGGATCAGATCCCGGAGGTCGTCCATGCCGCGTTCGTCGATGGGCATAGACCTCCCCCTATGATCCCTTGCCATAGAGCCAATACTGCTTGCTGAGTTCCATGAAGGCCTCCGACTCAGTCCTCGTCCTCCCCAACATCTCCTCAACCTCGCCCTTCTGCACGCGTTCCCTGACATCGGCCGTCCCAGCGAGAAGGTCGATGTAGTACCTGCCGCTATTCACCTTTCTCCATTGGAAGCCCTCGCACTCGGCGATCACCTTGGCCAACATATGCGATGCGGCCTCGAAGGGCCTGAAGGCCTCCCTCTCAACTACGTTAACGTACACGCCCCTACAGACCTCCCCCGCGTACTTCGATGCCGTTGGCCTGAAACGGGCGGGCGTGAACTTGACCCCGGGTAGGCCAAGTTGATCCAACTCCCTCGCAAGCCTCACCTCTTCGATCCATGGCGCTCCAACGTAATGGAATGGCGCCCCAGTCCCCCTTCCCTCTGACAGGTTCGTGCCCTCGAAGAGGCACATCCCGACGTAGAGGAGGGCCGTCTCAGGCGTGGGCATGTTGGGGGACGGCGGCACCCAGTTTAAGCCCGTCTCCTCGAACCACATCCGCCTCTCCCAGCCGCGCATCTCCACGACATCCACATCGACTCCGTATCCTTCCTCGCCATCGATCAGCCTGGCCATTTCCCCGGGCGTCAGCCCGTATCTGACAGGTGCCCCTACGTTCCCCACGAATGAGCTGAGCTCCTCCTCGAGCACTGGGCCCTCGGTCAGTACGCCGTTAATCGGGTCCGGCCTGTCGAGGACAGCGAACCCAAGCCCTTTCTCGGCCGCCGCCTCGATGCAGAGCTTCATCGTCGTCACATACGTATAGAACCTCGAACCGACGTCCTGCAGGTCATAGACTATCGTCTCTATGCCCTCGAGCATCTCGTCCGTCGGCTTGCACACGTCCCCATAGAGGCTGTATATGGTCGCATTGAGGCGTTCATCTCTAGTGTGGGGCACCCTCTCGCCGTCCACCGCGACGCCATAGTATCCGTGCTCCGGAGTTAATATGGCCTTCACGGCTCCCCCTCCTATCAGCGCCGCAATCCTCTCAACCGTCGGCCCAAGGTCACGGGTCAGAGAGGTTTGATTCGCCACAAGCGCGATCTTCTTCCCCTTTATGGGATCACAGTCCCCGAGCCTGTCGGCTCCGGGGATCACGGGGCGACCGCCGCTGGCCATCGTCCCCATATCACAACATACCTAGCACGAGCGTGACGGCCAAGTAAACTGCGGAACAGGCCACTGACTTGAGCCACGATAGCTCGTTGACGATCCGCGCCACAACCACAAACAGGAGGGCTTGCCAGATGAGCGCAAAGTACCCCAGGCCGCCAAATAGCGTCGGGATGATCCCCGAGAAGAATAGCCTCGAGAAGTACTGCCCCTGCGGTACCTGAGTTGCATTGAAGAAGACCATGGTGGACGCCGTGAAGTGCGTCGTCCTTCCATTCACATCGGTTATCAAAAAGGACGCATTCAGGGGGATCTTGTATACCAAGATCGTCTGCCTCGAGGTCGGATCGTATACCCAGGAGGCCCAGATGGGCACCGAGGCATTATCTGCACCGGGTATAATATATGTCAGATGAAATGGGATCACAAAGGCCGCATCCAGCCCGATCTCCCGATTGGCCAGACTTCCCTCGGGGATCGTCCAGCCGAATTCGGTGGTAACGTCGTGATCGAGCCTTCTTATTGGGATCATCCCCTTCCCTCCGATCGAGGAATAATTGACCAAGACGGACGTCCCGTTATTAGCCATGAATATGAGCCGTTCGCCATCTAGGCTTGCGCTGTAGTTCACATTCAATTGGAGATCCGTGGGACCGTAAATCGAACTCGATTGGACGTCTGTCATCGGGACCGTCGAGGCGTCGATGGGAACGGTGTAATTGAAGAAGATCGTCATGGTCGTACTCAGCTTGCCGCTCGGCGTATCTAGTACAACGGCAGCATTGCCCCTGCCAGCCATCTCGATCGGCGTCACCACGGCGGGATTGGCCGCTATCACCAGGACCATTACGATCGTCACGATCACCCTGCCTACATTCGCATAGAAGACGCCGATGGCCGTCTGCTTGAACATCATCGTCCCCGAAAGTGCGCGCGTCAGAAGGACCATCATGGCAAGGCTGATCAAAATGGAGAGCCCAGTGGCAATGAACGCGCCGCTGAAGTACCAGTTCACGATGAAGCTCCTCACCCCTTCTACCTCGGATGACAGGAAGCTCGAGGGGATGTCCATCTTAAATTTAAAGAGCAGATAATATTGGAGGTATCCGAGCCCCGTCAAAAGGCCCATGACGAAGAGCACTATCCCCCAGTCAGGTGCGTAGGCGATGAACCTCATCGCCCTGAAGGGATCGACGATCGTGAGCGCGATCCTCTTGAGCGTCCTCAAGATATATGGTGATTGCGCCTCCCGCTCGAGCTCATCCTCAGTGATCTCCAAGAATTCATCCGTACTTCGCGACATAAGCTAACCCCGCCAGCCGATATCAGGACGGGCTTCTCCTAGATTTTCTCTTCTCCACCAGCAGCCTGTCCCCCTGGATCTTAACCAGAAGCCTCTCCCTTGGCTTGAACGGAAACGCGGAATCCGTGACCAGGGTGGATGGGAGGTATATCGTATATGCCTCATACGTCTTTCCCCTTCCGGCATTCTTCCTGGCTATCGACAGCTTGGTCTCGGCCCTATTCACCAAACGCCCTACCTTCGTGCGCTACCGATAACGTGAGCCAATTAAATCTTCTGGAGGCCGGCATCATACGGCCCATCATGTAGTGCTGTCCGTCATTCCGTTCCTTGGAATGGATGAAGGCCGTCTTGACATCGTACGATGTCGCTTGGCTACATTAATGGTGGGCATCCTCGCATTAGACATACACGAGGGGATGCCGCCGAACATAATCCCCGGACAGAGGTTCCCGCAGGCATCGCGACCATAGACCGCTGCCATCAATGGAGGGCTTGGGAGAGCGCGTTGGCGCCTTCGAAGTCCTAGGGTGAGTCAGGCTAAAGGCCAATCTTCAAGCTCATCCATGAATGTCGAAAGACCCCAAATCTAGCTCCGTATTCAGAAATTGCACGAGAATGTAGGATCAAATTGCCAACACTAGCTATTCTGGTCCTTCTAGATATCACAAACTTAGAAGTTGGTCAAGATACTCGAAATTAAGCTTAGAATGGCCAATATTTCGACATAGGATTAACCAGATACTTCTT
>Ga0315308_1000778_pt1 | contig 18213 bp, 19 predicted proteins | sample TDP3_MG_FD_203078 | JGI IMG/M metagenome (GOLD analysis project Ga0315308, IMG submission 203078) | Freshwater sediment microbial communities from Lake Towuti, South Sulawesi, Indonesia - TDP3 | ecosystem: Environmental > Aquatic > Freshwater > Lake > Sediment | place: Indonesia: South Sulawesi... | reverse complement strand
GGGAATGTCCACGTTGTCGAAAAACGTGATCTTAGTGTCCTCGGGATTCTTCAGGTGGAAGTTTCGAAGGGTTTCCGGAGGTATCCGCGCTTCTATGATGTGCCCAACTCTTTCATAAATTGTTGCGCTGAGGCGGTTGGCAATGAAGTTGGCGAGTCTCTTCTTTTCAACCACGGTTAGGAAAATTTGGTATTTGTGTTGGGCGAAGCGGAACATTGCTTCGATAGTTCGGGGAAGCGGAACGATCTTCCCCCTGTGAAACACGTGGGTTAAGTAGTCATGGGAGTAGACGCCAGTCAAGGCGTTCTCACGGGGCATAAGATGAACAATTTCCGTGACCAACGTAAACTTGTAGTCGCCTTCCTCATAGGCTTCCTCTCTTCTGTATCCAGCAAGCTTAGTCGCCAAGTCAGGCAACGGCGTAGGTTCAACAAGCTTGAAAACCTTCCCAGCCGTAACCATACCAATATTCACCACACTTTGTTGTCCAATATCCTTACAAGATTTAAGCTAATAATTTTATTTTTATGTTACTCTGGAAACAAGTAAACGCGCGCGTGTATTCAAGTCATTTGACAGTGAACTTGCCATCACTAATGTTTTTCAAAATCTTGTTTTTTATCGCACCATGAAAGTCGGTTCCCAATGAACCGCAGAAAAAACATAGCAAGATGAAAATATCTGCAACTTCGTCTTCCACAGCATTAATAGCTTGAACAGGATCCCCATAAAGATAATCTCTCTGTTGCAAGAAATGGTCATACGCTTGTTTTAATTCTCTCATCTCTTTTTGCAAACGTGTGAAAACTGCAATTGTGCTCTTGATGTCAATGTGAGGGCTAATTATCCTTTCAACTAGTAATCTTTGGAAATCCCTTACCGTGTATTCTAAGGGAATAAAGTCCTTCTTCATTCTAACACACCAGTTTTACTTTTAATTTCTGTAACTAAATTAACTAACGGCCTATCCAATACTTGCGTTAAAACTGATATTACTTTAGCCCTTTTATTTAATTCCTTGTTCTGCGCGCTTGTTACGCAAACAATAATATATCCATATTCCTAAACACTTCAGATTTCCCACCATTTTTGCGCACGAAACTTTCTTTTTAAGATTTGTCATCCCTCAATTCACACAAGGTTAAGAAGATGAACCCTTTGTTTTGTGATTGTTGTGGTGATATTGTTAAGGCTGTGTATCCTTGCAAGTTTATTTTTCATGATGGTTTAATATACGATTTTAACATATGCCCAGATTGCATGGATAACGGAACACTTGAAATAAATCTTAAGCGAAAAAGGCTCGTTGCTCAAATCCTTTTCAGGTTATCGAAGTCAAAAACTCAAATGCGCACGCGCTAACTGTTATTTCGCGCGCACATTTTAAATCTTCAAACCCATATGAATGTATAAAAAATCTGTATGTGAAAAGAGGCGATCCTCATGAGTTACAAAAACATTATCTTGGAAGAAGAAGATGGAGTTGCTACCATAACCCTCAACAGACCTAACAGCTTCAACGCCCTGAACCTTGAAATAGGAAGAGAACTTGTAGACGCCATTGAAAAGTGTACAAAGGATGTACGAGCCAAGGTACTCGTGATTACTGGCGCTGGAAGAGCTTTTTGTGCAGGTGGTGATTTGAAGGCCGCAAAAGAGCGTCTGGACGGCAACCCTAGCGATTTCTTTCGGGATCTCACCAAGTTTTTCCACCGGGTGATTTTGGACATCAGAATGATGCCAAAGCCTGTGATCGCTTCCATAAACGGTCCTGCCGCGGGTGCCGGATTCAGCCTTGCTTTGGCGTGCGACATAAGAATCGCCTCTGAGAAGGCAATTTTTAAACAAGCATATACAAGTGTTGGTCTGGTTCCTGACGGCGGATTAACCTTTCACTTGCCTAAACTGGTTGGTCTTGGAAAGGCTACTGAACTCATTTTTCTTGATAAAGGCATATCCGCTGGAGAAGCTGAAAAACTGAGCTTAGTTAATCAAGTTGTTCCTGAAGAAAAACTGAAGGAAGCCACACTAGAAGTTGCAAAGCGACTAGCTAAAGGACCTAGTTTAGCCTTTGCCAGAGCCAAAGCTCTCTTAAACAAAGCCTTGATCAGTAGCCTAGAATCCCAACTCGAAGATGAACGTCAGGGAGTAATTGTAAGCGGCGATACTGAAGATTTTCGAGAAGCCTTGTTAGCCTTTTTTGAAAGAAGAGAACCGAAGTTTAAGGGGAAGTGAAACTGTAGTCTAAGAGCGAAGCGCGCGCACCAACTCGCTAATCTTTCCTAGAATAGCTCCCACGTGGGCAGGCTGAACAAGCTGGGAGTAGCGTGCAAGATAGCTTCTTCCAACCTCTAGTTCCCTAGGCTTCCACAACCTTAGACGATTCCTCAACTCTTCATCGCTTAACTCCACGTTCAGTTTCCTCTTCGGAATATCCATTTCAACAATGTCTCCATTTCTTAAAGCGGCTATGGGTCCACCTTCAGCCGCCTCAGGAGAAACATGCCCTATGCACGGGCCTCTTGTAGCTCCTGAAAACCTGCCGTCGGTTACTAGAGCAACAGATTCACTTAAGCCCATTCCAGCTATGGTGGCTGTTGGAGAAAGCATTTCCCGCATGCCCGGTCCACCCTTCGGCCCTTCGTAACGAATAACAACCACATCGCCCTCCCTGATTCTCTTGTTTAATATAGCCCTCATAGCCTCCTCCTCAGAATCGAAGACTCTAGCCGAACCTATATGAACAAGCATCTTGGGCGAGGTGGCCGTAGCCTTCACCACAGCGCCATTCGGCGCCAAGTTTCCCCTCAATATTGCTATGCCCCCTTCCCGGTGAACTGGATCAGTTAAAGGACGGATTACGTTTGCGTCAAATACCACAGCTTCTTCGGTGTTTTCTCCGACGGTTTTTCCCGTAACCGTCATGGCGTCCAAATGGATGAAAGACCTCAGTTCATTCATAACAGCTGGGATACCGCCAGCCGCATCCAAATCCTCCATGGTGTAGGGTCCGCTGGGAACCATATTACACAGGTGGGGAACCCTCCTACTCAACTCGTCGAAAAGGCTCAAGGACAAGGGAACTTCAGCCTCCCCAGCGATCGCTAAAAGATGCAGCACGGTGTTAGTTGAACCGCCCAGAGCCATATCAATCATAATGGCGTTTTCAAAGGCTTCCAGAGTCATTACGTCCAATGGCTTCAAATCTTCCCGCATTAATTCAACAACCCTTTCTCCACTCTCCTTGGCGATTCTCAGCCTAGAGGCGCTAACAGCGGGGGGTGTAGCACAGCCAGGCATGGACATACCTAAAGCTTCAGTCACGCAAGCCATGGTGTTGGCTGTAAACATTCCGTTGCAAGACCCGCAGCCGGGACACGCAACGTCTTCAAGCATCTTCAACTCCTCCTCACTCATTTTGCCAGCAGCAACTTCCCCAACAGCCTCAAACATGGAGGCAGTACCAACCTTCCTTCCTTTGTAGGTGCCTGAAAGCATAGGACCGCCCGTAACAACCATTGAGGGAATGTTGAGCCTAGCCGCAGCCATCAGCATGCCAGGAGTTATCTTGTCACAGTTTGTAACTAAAACCATCCCATCGAATCTGTGGGCTTGAACCATGAGTTCAATCGAATCGGCAATTATCTCCCGGGACGGCAAAGAATACCGCATTCCTTCGTGACCCATGGCTAGTCCATCGCAGATGGCGATTGTGTTGAATTCAAAGGGCATCCCGCCAGCAGATGCAATTCCCGTTTCAACAACATCCGCAACTTGGTTTAGGTGGGCGTGGCCTGGAACCACTGTTGTGAAACTGTTTACCACGGCGATGAAGGGTTTGTCTAGGTCTTTATCCGTGACCCCAAGGGCCTTCAGTAAGGCTCTGTGTGGAGCCCGTTCGACCCCCTGTTTTATGGTGTCGCTTCTCAAACTTCAACCCTCTAAACGAAACTAGAGTTTAGATACATAAGAAAGAAACAGAAAAGCTTTTATATCACAGGCTTCGGTGTTGTTGTGGAACGAGGAATGTAAAATGGGGTATTGCTTTATCGTATAACTTCCCCGAAAAAGTAAGAATTTTTGACACCCCCCTCAGAGACGGCGAACAAACCCCCGGAGTTTCCCTAACCCCTGAAAACAAACCAAGAATAGCCAAAATTCTAGACGAACTTGGAGTAAATGTCATCGAGGCTGGTTTCGCCGCGGCTTCTGATGGAGAAACAGAGGCAATAGAACGCGTTGAATACCAACTACAATAAACTGCACTCAATGGAGGTATCCTAAAATGGTTAAAATGACAGGTGCCCAAGCCCTTGTGGAAGCGTTGAAACGGCAAAACGTGGAAGTCATTTTCGGTATATCTGGAGGTTCCATCCTTTCCATACATGATGTTCTCTACGACTCTGAGATAAGGCACATCCTTGTTCGACATGAACAATGCGCAGCCCATGCAGCTGACGGTTACGCCCGTGCAAGTGGGCGGGCAGGAGTCTGCATGGCAACGTCGGGTCCTGGAGCGACAAACCTGGTGACAGGAATAGCAAATGCCTACTTGGACTCTTCACCGGTCGTTGCCTTAACTGGTCAGGTCAACACGATTTCTCCCAATTCATCGTACATGATAGGTAGAGATGCGTTTCAAGAGGCAGACATAATTGGGATAACTACGCCTATCACGAAATACAATTGTCAAGTGAAAAAGGCTTCTGAAATTCCAAAAGTAGTAAAGTTGGCTTTCTACATAGCCACAACCGGTAGACCTGGACCAGCTTTGATAGATCTCCCAAAGAACGTTCAGACGGAAATCGATGAAATGGAGTTTTCAGATAACGTTGAGGTTCGTGGCTATAAACCCAAGACGGAGCCCCATCCAATCCAAGTTAAGAAGGCAGTTAAACTCCTCCTTGAAGCGGAGCGTCCCATAGTCCTAGCAGGTGGAGGAGTAATAATCTCAAACGCCTCCCCTGAACTCTTGGCGCTGGCCGAACTTTTAATGATGCCCATAGCAACAACCCTCATGGGGAAGGGGTGCTTCCCTGAAAACCATCCACTGTCCATAGGAGACGTTGGCATGCATGGAACTCAAGCAGCAAACAAGCTTATGTTAGAAGCCGATGTTCTTTTGGCCGTGGGAACAAGATTCTCAGATAGGACCACCGGAAATTTGGACGAGTTTTGTCCTAACGCAAAGATTATCCACGTTGACATAGATGCGGCTGAAATCGGGAAAAATGTGGAAGTTGACATACCTATCGTAGCGGATGCAAAGGAGACTTTGGGGCTGATTCACCGATTGTTAATGTACCAGTTGAAGGAGAAGGAGAGGGAGAACTCCCCGTGGTTTAGTAGGGTTAAAGAACTCAAGGAGCATCTCCAAAACAATGATGACCCCAGCAACTGTGACTTGAAGCCTCACCTACTAATACAAGAACTTCGAAAAATACTGCCAGATAACGCCATCGTGACCACCGAGGTTGGACAAAACCAGATGTGGGCAGCCCTCCACTTTAAAACACACAAACCAAGAACTTTCATCAGTTCAGGCGGGCTGGGAACCATGGGCTTCGGTTTTCCGGCGGCCCTCGGCGCTAAAGTTGCTTGCCCTGGAAGTGCGGTCGTGGACATAGCTGGCGACGGAAGTTTCATAATGACAGAACAAGAACTCGCCTGCTCGGTTATGGAGAAAATTCCGGTGACGGTGATGGTTCTGAACAATTCAATGCTGGGGATGGTCGCTCAGTGGCAGAGACTCTTCTATAATAGGAGGTATTCCGCTGTAGAATTAGGGAAGGCCCCTGACTTCGTTAAGTTGGCTGAGGCTTATGGCGCCCAGGGCTTTCGCGTGGGGTCGCTCAAAGAATTTTCAGAGGCTATGAAAAAAGCCTTGAAAAGCGAGGTTACTACAGTCATTGATGTTCCAATATCTCCTGAGGAAAACGTATTTCCAATGGTTCCAGCGGGTAAAGGTCTCAAAGATATAATTGAACGCGCAGGGTAATCGATATGGCGAAGGAAGAAAACCACATAATATCGGCCATCGTTGAGCATAAGCCAGGCGTTCTCTATGGTATTTCAAACTTGTTTCGGCGCAGAGGATTTAACATAGAAAGCATTTCTGTTGGTCCAACAGAGCAAAGCGACCTGGCAAGAATGACCATAACAGTTAAAGGAGACGAAAGAACAATCGAGCAGGTGATTAAGCAACTGAACAAGCTAATCGACGTGATTAAGGTAAGCAGACTGAACCCAACCAGCATCGTCGCGAGAGAACTAGCCCTTATTAAAGTAAGCGCATTAGACACTAAAGCTCGATCAGACGTTATCAACTACGCCGACATTTTTAGGGCGCGTGTGGTTGATGTTTCTTCTGAGTCTTTGATGGTGGAAATCACTGGAGACTCGGATAAAATAGACGCTTTCCTTGATCTGATGAAACCCTTTGGCGTGAGGGAAGTTGCAAGAACTGGCATAACAGCCCTCTCCAGAGGAGCTAAATCCGTTAAAATCGAGTAAATGAAGGTGAACCACAAACGGTGAAGGTATATTACGACGCAGATGTGAGCCTAGACCCTCTGAAGGACAAAACCATAGCAGTGATTGGGTATGGCAGTCAGGGAAACGCCCAAGCCCAAACCATGAGAGACTCAGGTTTAAACGTTGTAATTGGTTTAAGAGTTGGCGGGACCTCGTGGAACAAAGCCAAAAAAGATGGTTTCAATGTTTATCCAATTTCAGAGGCAGCAGAAAAAGGCGACATTGTCCACATGCTGATTCCGGATTTGGAGCAACCAGCTGTTTATAGAGATCAGGTATCACCACGCATGGCTGCTGGAAAAAGTCTCGGCTTCGCCCATGGTTTTAACATTCATTTTAAGCAGATTGTTCCGCCGCCGCATGTTGACGTTATCATGGTTGCCCCCAAGAGTCCAGGGTTCAAGCTTAGAGACATGTACCTAAACGGCTTTGGGGTACCAGCCCTCGTGGCGGTCTACCAAGACTATTCGGGTCAGGCGAAGGAAACAGCCCTAGCCATGGCTAAAAGCCTCGGATGCACAAAGGCAGGGGTCCTAGAAACGACGTTCAGGGAAGAAACGGAAAGCGACCTTGTGGGAGAGCAAACAGTTCTCATTGGTGGACTAATTGAACTCATCAAAAACGGTTTTGAAGTCCTTGTGGAGACAGGATACCAGCCGGAACTCGCCTACTTTGAGGCCTGCAACGAGGCGAAATTGATAATGGACCTAATCTATGAGAGGGGCTTCACGGGAATGCTTAAGGCTGTTTCAAGAACAGCCAACTACGGTGGTTTAACGGTTGGACCAAAAGTCCTAGACGAACACGTCAAGGAGAACATGAGAAAGGCTGTTAGGGACGTTCAAAGCGGCAAATTTGCCAAGGAATGGATTAGGGAGAGGGAAACTGGCGAGAAAAAATTAAACGCCTTGATAAAGAAACTTGAGGGGCATCAGATAGAGAAAGTTGGTAGATTCATCAGAAAAACAGCAGGAATAGAAAAATAAGAGTTTACTCTGTGTAGATAGACCCCTTAGTTTTTTCTTTAAGTACTCCCAACATTCTCGCTACCAGTTGCGGTCACATCCCCCTGTCCTATTCGTGTTTCTCTCTGAGGTAGGGAAGAACTTTTTTCGGCCAATCTTTAGCTTCCAGTGGAGCCAGGTTGAAGGCCACGAAGGCGGGAGTGAAGTCCGCCACGATCAGGTGATTTATTCCCGCCTTCAAGGCTGAGTCGAAACATTGTATTAAGTCGTCCACTTTGGGGACAAGCGTGAGGTGTTTAAGGACTTCCTCGTCAGATAATGCCTTAGCCTTTTCGTCTACCCTTCGAGGGTCCGGCTCATTGATGGAACTTAGCCTAGCCCAAGACCAGCTGGCTTTAGAGGACATAACAACTGACGAGGGATCTGAAGTTATTCCCCCTTGAAAGTACGCGGCTTTAATCATGGTCTCCGGATCTTTACCCGCATTTGTTGCTGCTTCAACAAATCTTTTTAAGATTAGATTTCTCTTTTGTTGAGGTCTGGCCCAGTGAATGATTATTCCGTCTCCAACCTTTCCAGCCAATTCTGCAGATTTTTCACCAAAAGCTGATATTACTATTGGTATTTTCTCCTTCGGTTTCGCGTAGAGAAACACGTTTTTCAGCTTGTAGTATCTCCCTTGATAGTCGAAATAGTCCCCGCTAGTCCAAAGTTTTCTCATAAGCTCGACGGCTTCCTTCAATCTTTCCATCCTCTCTTGGTAAGGCGGAAAACGCCCCACTACTGGTGTCTCATTAACCGCTTCGCCTGCACCAACCCCCATGATAGTTCTGCCTGGAAATAGGTGATCCAGTTGTGCGAAATACTGAGCTATGATCGCCGGATGATATCTTAAGGTAGGACACAGCACGTTTGTGCCAGCTGTACATTTGGTTGTGTTGCTTAGAATCAGTGGCAAAATTGGCAGGGCCATCCAGTTCCCAACACCTGCAGGATTCATCAGCCCAAACTCGTGTGAAAAAGGGGCGAAGTGATCGGCCACCCAAATTGAGTCAAAGCCTGCTTCTTCAACAGCTCTGGCATGCCTAGGATTGGCTATTGCGCACCCAAATTTTATGACCATAATTTTCATATTAAATCTAAACGTTATTTAATGCTTTTGACTCTTAACTGAAAGATACGCTATCTCGAATCACGTTGATCCTCGCCTATAGACCAAAGTTTTATCTCGATTTTACGTTGGGAAGAAACTTTTTTGCCACAGCTAGGAACATGCTCATTTCTTCGTTCGTGAAAGGTTTCAACTTGCTAAAGGCTGAGCATAGCGTTTTCTTTCCCAAACTGACATCAAACTTCTGTAAAACATATTTTTTGCAACCCGTTATACCGCGGCATATTTCCTCTATATCCTTCTCCCCATGGACTGTTGGAACCACCGTGGTTCTGAACTCGTAGTCCGTCTTTGACCCCATCAAAATTCTCATGGTTTCCTCCACTTTCCCAAGAAGTTTCTCAGCGTTGACGCCTATTGCCTTAGAATACTTTTCTACATTCAGCGGAGCCTTAATGTCTAGAGCTATGTAGTCAACGAGTCCCTTTTCAATTAGCTCTTTCACCATAGTCGGGTTGGTTCCATTAGTGTCTATTTTAACTAGGAGACCTATTTTCTTCAATTTTGAACATAGGTCTGGCAAGTCGCTGTGAAGTGTCGGCTCCCCGCCTGTGATGCACACTCCGTCGAGCCAGTTTCTCTGCTTCTTCAGATAATCCTCCACTTGCTCAAAAGGTATTGTCTTTTCCTTTTCGGGATGGAGAACAAGGGCTGGGTTCTGACAGAAGAGGCAACGGAAGTTGCAGTATGGAAGGAAGAGGACGGAGGATACTTTTCCGTCCCAATCCACTAAACTGAGGTGGATAACTCCCTTTATTTCCATCAGGTAATCATCTTCCTAAAGATTCCAGCCTAAGTTGGTGAGTATGTGCTAATCTAGAGGTGCCTCGTTATCTTTGGTTCCAACATTTGTCTAGGCATCGCGCCGATTATCCTGTCTATAAGTTTTCCGTTTTTGAAAACTAACAGCGTTGGGATGCTCATTACTTGGTACTCCATGGCAACTTCCGGATTCTCATCCACGTTCAGTTTTCCAAACAAAATTTTTCCAGCGTAGTCTCGCGCCATTTCTTCTACGACTGGGGCAACCATGTGGCACGGACCGCACCAAGACGCCCAACAGTCAACCACCACTAGGGGATGTTCATGGACTATTTCTTTGAAGGTTGCATCGGTTACCTCGACGGGCTTATTCGCAGCCGATTTCTCTTTCCTTCCAGTTTCGCTGGTTTTTTTCATTAGTTGCCTCAGTTTCCTTTGTCTTATCTTTTCCAACTCTTCGTCCTTTGCCATAGGGCAAACTCCTAAGCCTTTTGTCCATCTACGCCTCGTTTATATAGGTTTCTGAACATCTGAATAGAATACGTCTAATTGGGCTTGGCGCAGTCGCATTATTTAAACTCGCTGTAACAACATTATAGAAAACGATCGAAGAGTACGAAAGGAAGTAATGTGATGCGAAATGAGCAGATAAATGAGAGAAAGCGAATCCTTGAAGAGCAAAAACTCCTGAGAACAAGAATGGAAAAGATAAAACACAAGATAGCCATCATCAGCGGCAAAGGAGGAGTTGGAAAAAGCGTCATCACGGTCAACTTAGCTATAGCCTTTGCCACGCACGGTCACGCCTACAGCGTAGGCATCCTTGACGCTGACATTCACGGTCCATGCGTTCCCAAGATGCTTGGAATGGAGGGACAAAGACTGACCGTCGGACCGATGGGAGCTTTTCCCGCGGTTGGACCCCTTGGAGTGAAAGTGGTTTCAATGGAGTTTCTTCTCGGAAGCAAGGAGATTCCGGTTATCTGGCGGGGACCCCTCAAAATGATAGCCATCCAACAATTCTTGTCTGAGATATCTTGGGGTGAACTGGATTTCCTCTTCATAGATTTGCCTCCTGGAACAGGAGACGAACCGCTGAGCGTTATGCAGCTAATCCCGGAGATGGATGGTGTTGTCATAGTCACCATTCCTTCAGAGGTCTCGCAGATCGTGGTTTCGAAGGCCATAACCTTTTCGAGACAGCTAAATGTTCCAGTCATAGGCGCAATTGAAAACATGAGCGGCTTTGTTTGCCCCAAATGTGGAGCCGAAACCGATGTTTTCAATGTTGGAGGAGGCCAAAAGATTTCTGAAGAGTTAGATGTTCCGTTCTTAGGGAAGATACCGCTTGACCCGAGAATCTGCGAAGGTTCAGATAGGGGACTACCCTTTATATTGGAGCACCCAGATTCGCCAGCAGCTAAGGCTTTCATGGAAATAGTGGAAAAGATCGAGGGTTTCCTCAAAAAGAAAGGCCAAGATTGTTGACTTTACTTTCTTAACTGTCACTCAATACGCTGCCTTGCCTTTTCACTCTTAAAAACGGCAAAGATATATGTTTCCGTGTTCTTAGGAATTCTTCCAATCATAAAGATGGCGACCGTCAACATGGGGAAAACTGTGACACTTGGCGACAAAATATTGAAGCTGAAGAAGGAGAAAAGGGCGCTTATATTAGCCCATAACTACCAGAGAGGCGAAATTCAGGACATAGCCGACTATGTAGGTGACAGCATAGAGCTGTGCAAAAGAGCCATGGAAGAAAAAGAGGCAAAAATGATAGTGTTTTCAGCCGTTGATTTCATGACTGAATCAGCCGCCATCCTAAACCCTGACAAAAAGGTTTTTATTCCAAGCCCAGGCGCGAGGTGTCCCATGGCCCGTATGCTTCCCGCCGAGGAAGTTAGACTTTGGAAGAGGAAGTATCCCGAGGTGCCTGTTGTGCTCTACGTTAACACCCTGGCTGAGGCAAAGGCTGAATGCGACATCTGCTGCACTTCAGCTAACGCCGCTAAGATTGTGAACAGCCTAGACGCTGACACAGTGCTTTTTGGCCCAGATGAAAACCTTGCATGGAATGTTCAGCAAAAAACCGGGAAGAAGGTTATTCCAATTCCTGAGGGCGGTTTCTGTCCAACCCACCTGCTCTTCCTGAAAGAAGACATTCTACTTTTGAAGGAGAAGCATCCAGACGCCGTTGTTGCTGTGCATCCGGAATGTACTCCTGATGTTCAATCTATAGCCGACTTTGTTGGAAGTACCTCCCAGATTTGTAGGTTTGTGGGAGGGCCATCTGCAAAGAAATACATAATCGGAACAGAGGTTGGGATCATCCACCGCCTGAAGAAGGAGAATCCTGGAAAGGAGTTCATACCAGCCTATGATGGAGCCATTTGTCCCAACATGAAATTGAACACGCTGGAAAGGGTCTACTTGACCCTTAAAGAGGAGAGGAATCCTGTAACGGTTCCTGAATCCGTGGCAAAGAAGGCTCGAAGAGCGCTGGAAGGAATGGTTTCGATAGTCCAATGATTCTTTTCTCATGGAGAAACAATGGTTGACCTAACCTGTTTCACACCCTTCTTTGTTGTTAACTCCTGGGCTAATTTCCTGATCTCATCAGCGTCGCCGTTGACTGCTATAGCCTCGAGGCATTCTCGCTCAGTTAGGTGAACGTGCATGGAGGAGCAGATCACGTGGCTGTATTTGTGCTGGGTTTCAACTAGGGCGTCCTCTAGGCCCTTGAATTCATGGTCGTAAATCATCACTAAAACGCCTGCTCTTGTTCCCTTCTGTTCCTGAAGCAATTTATTTTCGGTGAGGAAAGCCCTCACAGAATCCTGAATGACCTTTGACCTATTTTCGTGGCCCATCCTGTCCATCGCCTCATCCAACTCCTTCAGCAATTCTGGTGGAAAAGTAACGCCAACACGAACAATCTTGGTCATATTTCTCCCCAGTTAAATCGTTGTGGCTAATCATAAAGCTTTTATGAATGTTAGTAACACTTTTTACCCAAAGGGTATTACCATGTCTACGCAAAATCGAAGGTTAACCTCCAAATTAGTCGCATTCACAGCAGTCATGTGCGCTGTAGCTAACGTTTTAGGCTTGTTTTCAATTCCAGTAGGCTTAACCAATATTCACTTCATGCAATTACCAATAATTCTTTCGGGACTAGCGTTAGGTCCATGGATTGGCGGACTGGTAGGATTCATAGGCGCGACAACCATGGCTTTTAATCTTCCCTCACCCAATCTTTACCTCTTGCCTGGAAATGCAATCCTCGGCTTTTTCACAGGCTTGTTTTATTTCCGTCTTAAGAAAATGGGAGGAAGACCAATCATACCTCAGGTGATTTCCGTGCTGGGAGCGTATATCGTTCAATTTCCCTACGTCTATGTAACAGATGTCCATCTTATGTCCATGACCTCAGCTGTAGTTCTAACGGTTATACTTCCAAAACTTCTTATAGAAGACATCATTAGCGTCTTACTCGCTCATGTTATACTATTTCGAGTTAACATAGCTGAAATTTTACGGTAATGGAGCGCGGTGTTAAATGGTTATGTTAGAGCAAGATAGAACACGGGAATTAGAAGTTATCCTAAGAAAAGCCGAAGAATTCCATGGACATCTGGGTCCCTTCCTAGTGTTAGGCGTCAGGATGGGTCTCATCGGTTTTAGGGAACTTGGAGCAAAGGATAACGCAGAGAAGTTGCGCGTGACTGTGATGTCGAAGCACTCTGTTCCCTTTTCCTGTGTTATAGACGGTATCCAAGTGGCAACAAAGTGCACGGTTGGGAACAAAAAATTGAGGGTGAGGAGATCCTCTGGAATTGCGGCGAAATTCGAACTTCAAAATAAGCAGTGTGTAAGTGTTGCGGTTAATCCGGTTGCGTTTAACAAATTGAAAAACGATTTGTCTGAAAAAGTTTCTAGGGAGGGACTTCGGGAACTCGCTCAGCTTGTTGCTTCTATGCCTGAGGAAGAGTTGTTCACGGTGAGAAGAGGGTAAACGTTTTTCTGGAGTCGCTTTTATATTATTAAAAGATGAGCAAATGCAAGACCTAAAAATTGCCAAGCTGAGGCTGAAAGAGGGAAACCTCACCCTCGTCATTGTGAAAGAAGGCAGGGTTATTTTCGAGACTAAATCTCAGGGTGTAAGCGGTTTTCTCTTAGCCATTGAAAACTTTGGCAGGGGATTAGCCTCATCTTCGGTGGCAGACAAGATAGTGGGGGCAGCAGCAGCCATGCTTTGCGCCTATTCCGAGGTGGTGTCTGTGTTTGCGGTTACGATAAGCGAAGAAGGAATGAAAGTACTTGAAAACAACAATATTCCCTATGAATTTGAAAGTCGCGTTCCAAACATTCTTAATCATGACAGGACTGACATCTGTCCCTTCGAAAAACTTGCTGCGGGTTCTAGAGACCCAAAGGAAGCTTACGATAAGCTAAAGTCTTTTTCAGACTCAGGTGGTAGGGGGCATGGCAAGAATCCTTAAAGTTGAATAAGCCTTATTATTGGGTTAACTGTCTCGTAGCCTCGAAGGTGTTGGAAAATGTGCGAGTTTAGCGTATTGTTCAAAGAGAAGATCGTTTTTAAAGATGCTGTTTACGCAAAGGTAGACGGAAGCAAAGTGACAGTTAAAGACGTGCTAGGCCATTCTGAAGTGTTCGAGAACTGCAAAATTGTGGAGGTTAACGTCAACTCAGAGCGCCTAGTGTTGTCGACAACCAAAATTCTTTGATAGTCATTTTACCCTTTCTGCTCTGTCTGATAGGCGCCTATCTAGCCCCACTATATATACTATTCAACATAGAAATTGCCGATGTGGTTCACCGATAAATTATTAACCCAACTTCTCCGTAAATGGTTGCACTAAAGGAGGTTCCGCACTTTTGAAATTAAAGAGGTTGAAACTTTCAAGATTTGCTTGGATTACGATTGCTATAATCGCCATTTTTGCTGTAAGCATCGCCGCCATGGGCTACTATTATTATATTATGCCTCACCCGACACGCCTCCGCATCCTATACACTCATCCAGACTCCATGGTAAATGAGATAGCAGATGACTTCAAGGAATGGTACGGACGCCCAATAAAAGTAACCTTGACGGCTATCGATCCGCAATCAGCTTACGAGATAGTGACAAACCTCTACAAAAAACCTGAAGCCGAAATCTGGTGGGGAGGAACACCTTCCATCTTCGAAAACGCGTCTAACAGCCTGCTTCCCTACAATTCTACAAACAGAAGTGAGAACACAATGGTTCATTCATGCCCCTTAATGGACCTAAACCAAAGCACTCCTCATTGGTACGCGGCGAGCCTGCACGCCCTAGGTGTAATGTACAACGAAACAAGCCCACTGAAACCCCAAACTTGGGCAGACCTCCTAAAAGAAGAATACGAAGGAAACATTACCATGGTCGATCCCACCGAATCAGAATTTACCCAACCCTTCATCATGCTAATGATCCAAAGTAAAAACTGGACCCGAGGCTGGGAATACTTGGTTAGACTAGCGGCTTTTGTAAAAGACTACGACAACGCTGAAACCACCAGCGCCCTGAAAGTTACATCCGGCTACATGCCCATAGCCGTTGTTCCAGACTTTTACGCATACAATAGAATCCAAGAACTTGAAGGAATTGGCATTCACTCGGCAAACTTTACATACCTCAACGCTACAGTCCTGCAACCTGACCCGATAGCCATTGTAGAAAGGGGCAAATATCTTGAAGAGGCAAAAGCTTTTGTAGACTATATTCTCACCCAAAGGGCGCAAAGCATCATTGGAAAACATCGCCTGCCCATACGCCCAGACGCTATGGTGGTCTCGCCTAGAATCAACCCTTTTGACCCAAACTTTCCATCTGTTTCCAACTACAACAAAACCTTTGAAGAAGTCGGCAAGGACATAGTCAAAGCCTACTATCAGGCTTGGATTACAGAAAGGCATGATGAAGAACCGAGCATAAGGACCGCTTGGAAAGAAATTAAAGAGGCAAACAAAACCAGCCCCTACTATGCTCCAGCGTGGAACAACTTTACAAGGGCGGGATATTACATGAACCGCGCCAGCATCGACACAATCTATAGTGCAACAGAAGGATGGACAAAGAATCTAGAGTCTTACGTGAATAGCTGGAGCGTTGCCAGTAGAGATGCTTACACTTATGCCATAGAAAACGCTGAAGAAGCCCAAACGTAAGCGAATAATTTCGAAACTTATATATTGACTAGAATTTCGCTTTGCACCTGTACTGAAGTAATTGAAAAAGCCTAAAAAATGGTCTATTTCTGGTTTCAACTTTGAGAAATATCCCACGATCCGTCTCCATTCGTCTCCATTCACGTAGATAAAACGAGTTCTTTTTTAGAGAATCATTCGCGAAATGGACCGAACTTCAATAAATTTAGTCAAATAAAGCAAAAAATGAATTTGGGAATGTTATAGGAACACTTTGTCACATGTTGGACCCCTTTGCAATCATTAATGGATGTAACGAACAACGATCGTACTCTACTTTTCCTCAAAAATGAGCCAAAGCGCTAGGTGAACGGTCATTGCTGGGACGGAGCGTGGTCATACAAAGATAGGCGTTGGTGTTTACTCCCCAATAGCTTGTATAATCACTGTTCTTCGTCTGGGATGAACGTCGGTTTCGACGAAAACCAAGGACTGCCACGTACCCAAAACCACTCGTCCATCAATGACTGGCAAGGTTCTGTCAGGACACAGAAGCATTGATCTTAGGTGGGAATGAGCATTGGATGGATGCTGATAAGAGGCGCGCTTCGGAATCAATTTTTCAAGGAGGTCCCTAACATCGCTGTCAAGGCTCGGTTCATGTTCAGTTAAGATTATGACGCCCGTGGCGTGGGGAGCAAAAACGTGGGCCAGTCCATTCTTGATTCCAGACCTGCTCACGACCTCCTGAACCTTACTTGTTAGGTCTATGAAATCGATTTCTCCTCTTGTGGAGAACGTGAAGGTTTCGTTTAGGATTTTCATTCTCATTCTCCTCTGATGAGAGACTTACATTGGTTAGGAGTAAAAAATGTTATCACTCGAAGCGGAGCCTTCCCAAAAATTAAAAACAAGAATTTTTATAAATACTATGCTCCGTTCAGACGTAAAGAGGTGTGGAATATGCTGTTTATTGTGAACTGCAACCTAAAAAAAGTACAAATCTGAGGAATATCAAAAGTTCATCAAAGAAAACGAGAAAACTCTTGCTAAGCACGCTCCGAAGGGATGGAAATACATGGGAACATACTTCTATGTCCTGGGGTTCGGGCCATACACTGCTGCCCAATTCTGGGAGCTTTCTGACTATGCCGACTTTGACACCTTCCGCAATCATGGTGATCCGACTTGGTTAAAATTGCTGGAACAATCAATGGAATTTGGAACCCCTGAACCTACGCCTTCTTGGTTGCTAAGGGAGGCTGGAGACACGAAAATAACTGAACCAAAAAAGAAACCCTAGAAAGCATAGTGATGATGTCCCCGCAAAAACCTCTCTCTTTTTGTTTAGGATCTTTTTGCAAGCTCAGTTAGAAAATGCGTCTCGCGAGAGACTAACCATTTTGCGCGCGAAACATATAAGCCTATTGAAGCAAATTAACTTCCGTATCCAGAATGTTTCCAGAAGAAGACGATCTTGGCATCTTTCAACCCATAATAGGCTCATGGTACGAGTCTCTAAAGAATCCTCAGGAATCTCAAAGACAAGTTCTTTCGGATTTAGTTAAGGAATACGAAAAAACTCGTTATGGAAAGAGCCACTATGCATCTGAAATTGGAGGAGTCGCAGATTTCAGAACGAATTTCCCAATTATAAATTACAGGGGACTCAATCAATACTTGGCTGAGGTTAAAAAAGGAGACTACAGAGCTATTCTTCCCGAACCGCTTATGTGTTGGGTCATGACTAGGGGTTCAACTGGACCTGCAAAAGTTTTGCCAGCAACGAAGACACATATTGAACAGATTTTTACGTGTGGAGCAAGGGCGCTAATAAATTATGTACTGAGAAAAAAGGATTTTGAACTTCTCACTGGAAACGTTCTAAACCTCAATTTTCCATCCCATGTTCACGCGATGGTCATAGGTGGACAAACAATAACATATGGATACAGTTCCGGAACCTACGCAAAACTCAACCCCATGTTTGATCGGGTTAGCCTTGTGCCTCGGCAAGAGGAAATAGACGCCTTGGGTTCAAGAATCACTAAGCTAGACTGGGAAAGAAGATTTGAACTGGCCTACCAGCGGGCGCTAAAGGAGAACGTGAACGCAACAATGGGGGTCACGCCAGTCATCCTATCCTTCGCAAAATATGTAAAGCGAAAACATGGAAAAAAGCCTAAAGAACTTTGGAATTTTCGCGCCTTGTTCTGTACAAGCGTGCGAAAGATACAGTTCAAGTATGCACCCCTGCTCAGAAGATATTATGGGCAGGTTCCAGTGGTTGAGATTTATAGTGCAACCGAAGGCGTTTTTGCTCAGCAACTCGACGACTTACCATACGTTACACCAAACTATGATAAGTACTTCTTCGAGGTTGAAACCGGCCAAGGAACAAAAATGTTGCATGAACTTAAACGTGGCGAGTGGGGCAAACTAATAGTCTCTTCCTGCATGTTTCCAAGATACGACATTGGAGACATGATAGAAGCAGCTGGAAAAAACTATTTCCGCGTATTTGGAAGACGCAGCGCTTTAACGCTTCTAGAACACCGGCTCCATAGGCTGTTCTTCGGATGG
>Ga0315308_1000776_pt1 | contig 18244 bp, 19 predicted proteins | sample TDP3_MG_FD_203078 | JGI IMG/M metagenome (GOLD analysis project Ga0315308, IMG submission 203078) | Freshwater sediment microbial communities from Lake Towuti, South Sulawesi, Indonesia - TDP3 | ecosystem: Environmental > Aquatic > Freshwater > Lake > Sediment | place: Indonesia: South Sulawesi... | reverse complement strand
CAGAATTCACGGGGATCGAAATCGGAATTGCCGAGAAGCTAGCCATACGGGCGGTTGCTAAGGCAACAGGCCACAGGGAAAAAGAAATCGAAGAAGACCTGAAAAAAACTGGAGACCTAGGTGAAACAGCCCAGAAGTTTCTAGAAAAGAAGGCCCAAGTGTCCTTCTTTCAAAAACCGTTAACCGTTGAAAGGGTTTACGAAACCTTAGACAAAATGGCAAAATCAACAGGCGCCGGATCCGTGGACCTTAAGATAAGTTTCTTAGCTGGCCTCCTATCTGGTGCTTCTCCCAAAGAAGCAAAATATATCATTCGAACAGTCACAGGCAGTTTGAGATTAGGAATCGCTGACATGACGGTTCTTGATGCTTTGGCTATAGCTTTTGGCGGCGGAAAAGAAACTCGTGAAGATTTAGAGCGCTCATATAATATTTCGTCTGATTTAGGCAGAGTGGCAAAAACTGTTGCAGAGAAAGGAATCGAGAGTATTAAAAGGTTTGAAGTTTCGCTCGGGGAACCCATCAGACCCATGTTGGCAGAAAGGTTAGGCTCACCCACTGAAATCCTTGAAAAACTTGGAGGCAAATGCATGGCTGAATATAAGTATGATGGAGAGAGGATACAAGCCCACAAAAAGGGAGACAAAATTATCCTCTTCTCTCGCCGACTCGAGGACATCACTGACCAGTATCCCGACGGCAGCGAATTGATTAAGAAGCATGTTAGGGCGGAGGAGGGCATCATTGAGGCGGAATGCGTTGCAGTGGATCTTGACACAGGCGAAATGAAACCCTTTCAAGAGCTAATGCATCGAAGGCGTAAATATGGCATTAAAAAGGCCATGGAGGAATATCCCGTCTCCCTTTTCATGTTTGACGCTCTTTATGTTGATGGAAAGGACTTAACCCTAGAACCCTATCCTGTTAGACGCCAACATCTTGAGAAGATTATTGAACAAACCGATCACGTCAAGGTGGCGGAGTACATTATCACAGATAATCCAGAAGAACTAGAGCGATTCTTTGAAAAAGCGGTAGAGAACGGTTGCGAGGGGCTGGTCTGTAAATCAGTGAATGAAGACTCGGTTTATCAGGCTGGCGCAAGAGGGTGGCTCTGGATAAAGTACAAGCGCGATTATAAGAGTGAAATGACCGACACCGTTGACCTTGTGATTGTAGGAGCCTTCCATGGCAGAGGAAAACGGGCTGGCGCCTATGGCGCCCTCCTTCTTGCCGCCTACGATCCTGAGGAAGACGTGTTCAAGACCGTTACCAAGTGTGGAACAGGATTCACCGACGAGGATCTTCAAAAAATTCCGAAAATGATGGAAAAGCATCGGATACAGCATCGACATTCTAGGGTTTATTCAACCATTGAGGCTGATGTTTGGTTTGAACCAGTTGTCGTTATAGAGACTATTGGCGCTGAGATAACGCTTAGTCCCATTCACACGTGCGCCATGGACGTTATCCGGAAGGGAAGCGGACTAGCCATAAGGTTTCCGCGTTTTACAGGAAACTATAGGTTGGACAAGTCTGCTGAGGACGCGACAACCGTCAAAGAAGTTGTTGAGATGTATAGGAACCAGCTGAAAAAAGTGGCTGGTTAATCTTTTCAAAAGTGTTGGATGTTTCTAGTAAAACACACATTTCAAACAGCGTTGGTGACTCGCCTTTCACCTAAATCTGGAAAGTTAAGCATCACTCCTGAAACTCGCTTTTGAGATTTCCAAACCTTTTCGAAACGACAAGGTAGAGCTGCCCCCGTAAGGCATCCCCAACTGGTTTCAGGTTTTTCAGGTTCTTAATCTCTTCAGCTAACTCTTTGTCTTCAAGGACCTCTGCCGCCCACTTCTCAAAGTCCCCTCGGTAGAGGTGAAACTCCAACGATTTTGCGTTGACTTCCTCAATTTTTTTCACAAACTCTTCCAGGGAAGCCGCATTTTCTCCAGTATAATTGCCTATAGAACTGAAGAAATAGAAAGCATTCTCCCTTGACAATTTTCTAAGAATCCGGGTGGCAGATAAGGGTGTCAGCAGAATTCCCCCCTTTCTAAGGCTATCTCAAGTCTATTCATAAATAAACTTCGACTCGTATTACTATTTAACATTTTCATCTTCCCTCGACCAAAAATTCCTCCTCTTTGTATTTTCTCGTAATAATTGAAGTTCGAATCCTCAACACTCCTGGGAGGGGCGCAACCATCTGAGCTATAAATGAATGAAGTTCATCCTGACCCTTGGCAACCACCTTAGCAATGATTGACAATTCCTCGGAAAGCGATGTTGAAATCTCTAGGACCTCCTTAGATTCTGATAATTTCTTTGCTACGTTTTCGCTTTCTTTTGGGTCAGTAAACACGGTCATGATGGCTGTAATATTTTTTATTCCAAGTTTCTCCAAGTCAACAACGGCAGTGTATTTTTTGATGACGCCGCTTTTCTCCATCCTTTTGATGCGATCGTAGACAGTGGAGTGCGCTACACCAAAACGACGACCAATTTCTGTGTAGGTCTGCTTGGCATTTTCCTGAAGAGCCTGCAAAATATTCCAGTCTAAACTGTCTAAGGAGATCGCTTGGTTTTTCATCTTCATTTTCTCAAACCCTGAAGCCGACGACTACGTCGTCCTTTTGTTAATTTATTGTTTGCTGTCGGATAAATGTAGAAAATTCTTTAATAAATCCGTCAAATTTACATTCTTCAAGCTTATATAAATGGCGTTAACATGGAGTTAAGACGTGTGTTAATTGGAAATTTGTAGATAATATTGAGGATTCTCTGCATTTTTTCAAATTATGGACTTTCCGCCGACATTTTTTCAATATTTTTGTCAATTAATCTTAAATTATTGTTATAGAACTTTATTCTATAATTAATTACAAGGAACTAGCCATGGTCTTGCGCATTCCTAAAGTTTGGGAGCTACTTGACAGTTTTAAAGGTCAGTGTCAACTGAGGGGCTGGAAAACCTCTGAACATGAAGACTGGGTTAAGATAGGTGACGAGTACCATAACTTTCTCTGGACTCAAACAGTTCATCCCTCAACCTTTGAGAAAATCGCTGTAAACCATAAGTGTGCCATTCGCAAAGGTGTCTCATATCAGGTTGTTGATGTTTCGTATACCGCCTGGCTTTTCCCACAGGGTCCACCCGAAGGCCTTGTGCAAGCCGTCAAAGAAAATCCCGAACTATCAAGAAGAACCGCAATATACGACCTAAACTGGATGTATGCAGGTAAACCTCTCTGCTTAAAGCTGAATGAAACAAAAAGCAGGGCTTTCCAAGAGTTTGAAAGGTTTTTGGAGGAAAAGTGGGGAGTAAAAGTTAAATCAGTCCAAAAGCTGCCTGCTCAGAAGATTTAGGACTTGACAGTTCGTGGGATACTAAAATGGGGTTTTGCTACAGAGAAAACCTCTTGGGGCGTCAGGACGGAGATTCCCACGTACCTCCCTATTATGTCCAAGCGAAGGATTTTTTCAGGATTTTCAAGGTCAACCTTTTCATCTATTAGGTCAGCAAGTTCCCTTATGATCTCAATTTTGTGATGTTGACTGTACCTGCGTTTTTCCACGGTCATGCGCCACCTCTCGTCTGCATGGATTCTGTTTCTCAGCTTTCTAACCGCTTCCTTCATGGAGTCCATGTTCGAGAGGGTCCATAGGTCTACGGGAACCCACTTCAAGGTGTACTGGAGAGCAAAAGGATCCTCGTCGAAGAGCTTTCGAAGCCCGCGAATGACTTCCCGCGGATCTAGGCGAGTTTTCACGCCGATTATTCCCTCCGCGATTGTGCGCTTCACTGTGGGGCTTTCGTCGCCGAGCATTTCCAATACTTGCATGACTTCTTTTTTTGCTCTTCCATAAAGGCCCCATGGATAAGAGACGAGGAGATTGAAATCGTACATTTCCTCTTGCACGTGGACACCAAACTTCAAAAGGTTTTCTTTTATACTTAAGTTTAGCACTGCCTATTATTATTGAGGGGGAGAAGGCAATGGCTGAAGAAGAAAAAGTAAAGAAAATGGCTGAGCTTAGGGGACTACTAGAGAAACGTGTAGAAGACATGGAAACCGAACTTGAAGGGTTGCGGGTTTTGCTCGGTTTCATTGATGAAATGTTGCTTGAGAAGGGATTTAAGAGGGCGAAAATCGTTAAGCCTGTTCCAGCCCCGGCGGAAACTGTTCCCCAGCCGCCTGCCATAGAATATGAGGGAAGCATCCCCATAAAAACTGTGGCCGGTGATCTTCTCGCTGATCTGTATATGAAGGAGGATTCCATGCGAATTGTGCTGGCGGAAGATAAAATCTTCAATATTAACACTCCGCCTTTTACGTCTTTCCTTGTGGAGAGGGTGCTGGCAAAGATGCAGGAGAAGGATCGAGAAGCAGCTGGCACGGGCGAGATTACGCCAGATGAGATACTTTCGTACAATATTGTTCGGGAGGGAGACCTAATCCGTGAGGTAACTATCAGAAATATTAGGAAGGAAAGGTTGGGGGAGCTGAAGTCGTCCATTCGGTGGACGCTGGAAAAAATGTACGAGAAGACCATGCAGCCGACTTAGACACGCCAATAAGATAAGGGAGGATGTCGATGAAATCAGAGCAATTGGTTACTAAAATATTCACTGGATTCCTTAAATTCAAGGCAAGGAGACCTACGCCCCTCTTTGCCTCATACAATGTAACCAGCCGCTGCAACATGAGATGCTCCTTCTGCGACTGGTGGAAAATGAGCATGCCCGAACTGCCGACCAAGAAAGCGTTAACTGCCATAGATGAAGTTTGCAGTTTAGGCGTCTCCTTTTTTGACCTCAGCGGAGGCGAACCCCTACTACGCGAAGACTTGCTGACCCTTGCCAAAAAAGCCTCATCTCATGGTTGTCTAGTGAGCATGAACACCAACGGAACACTTTTGAAAAGCGATAGAGCCTCTGGGATAGCAGATACCTTTGATGTGGTCGTTGTATCCGTCGACGGTCCCAAAGAAATTCATGACAAAATAAGGGGGGTGGCAGGAACCTACGACAAGGCTATTGAAGCTGTAAAATTGTTGAAGGCTCGCGGGGTGAGGGTTGGAGTGAACAGTGTTGTAACTCCATGGAACATCGAAATCTTGCCCAAGTTCATTGAGGAACTCCACAGCGTAGTTGACTTTGCCCAGGTTCAACCCATTCATCCTTATCCCCCTCCACCCCAAAACACGCCTCCCTCCGAAGCGGTTTCTAGGCTTTTGGACTATTTGTTAAGGCTCAAGCGTAGTGATCCAAGTTTTCTGGCGGTACCTACAGATTTTGTTAAGGGTTTTGAATTGTTTTTTGGGGGTAGGGCGCCGAAGATTTGTCATGCTGGAGAACTTTATGTGGCCATTGACCCCACGGGTAGGCTTCTAGCATGTCCCGCTCGAGCAGACGTAGTGCTTGGCGACATCTTAACAGATTCGGCTGGCGAAATTTTAAGGGGAAAGCGGAAAAGTGAAGGCTGGCTTAAAGTCTCTTCTTGTGAGGGATGCTGGCTTGAATGCACCGTTGGGGTGGCAATGGTCTTGAAAAACCCCCTTAGGGAAGCCCCTCATTTCATCAGTCTCTGGACTTCCCGCAGAAACTGAAATTAAGTTTTAATAACCAACGAGTAATAGCAATGTTTCTAAGCTGTTGAGGAAGGTTCACGCGTTGAGTAAGGGATTTCCGAAGATAATAACTAGTTTGCCGGAGGCAGACATAGGGTTTAAGGGTGTTAGGGGGTGGATAGCTCAAGGCGAGAATCATCAGATAGTGTTTTTCGACATAGAGCCTCTGGGAGAGATTTCGGAGCACAGTCATGATTCACCCCAGTGGGGAGTGGTTGTCGAGGGCGTGATGGAACTCACACTCAACAAAAAGACTGGACTGTATAAAAAAGGCGACGAGTATTACATCCCCGCAAAGGCAAAGCACTCGGCAAAGTTTCCAACAAGGTTTAGAGCAATCGACTTCTTTGGAGAAAGGCTCAGATACAGACCTAAGGTTCGATAACAACGAGATAGAATTTGCGTTACTTGGGAACAATGAGTCACTTCTTTCTAGTTTTAGTTGTTTTCTTTTTCTCTGGCTTCCATTTACCCATTATTGTTCCTTTTTTGCCTTTCTTAGTAGAACGCCGTCTTACTTGCATATAGTGTCCTTTAATCTCGGTTCTCTTTCTAGGTCTCTTTGACATTCCAATCATTAACATGTGTAGAACATTCCTTTTTTAAATCTTTAGTAGAACTTGAAATCAAACAATAGGCAACAATGACTAAAAGAGAAAGGAAGCGATGTTGTGATTCTTATCAATCGAGGTTATCAATATTTTTCTGAAACTGTCGCCGCAACTTCGCTGGTCCCATGTACTGCTCTTGATGCTACCCTTTCCTGTCGAAGTAAACGTTTTTGCCCTTCGCAGAAATTGGAATCCCCACAATGACCGTTGCTTCTGGCAGCAAGTTCAGCCGCCTCGCTGCAGTTCCAATTCGATACATTATCCGGTTGTCAACATTGAGAAGGCTGGCTGTTTTCACAGCAGACCCTAACGCAATTCCAAGATCAAGGGCTTTGAAAAGGCAAGTTGGCCCCATGAAGTCTCGGCCAGCCTTTTTCTGAGTTTCATCGAATTCGCTGCAGGTGGCGTAGCCGCAGGCTCCGCAGTCTATTATAAAACTTCTTGTTCCTCGAACCCCTATCAGCACCGCCGCCTCTGAATCCCTCAAGTTCTTGGCGTCTCGCTTAAATCCCTCGATTTTTCTTTCCTCAGCTATTTTGTCCATTTCCTCTGCCAAAGCTTCTTTTTCTTTTCCAAGGACAATGGCTGTTAGGATGTCGTCTACGCCTCCGGATTTCGGGGCTGTCCTAGCTGAAACAAGCATTAGTCTTGAGGCATGGAGCAGTGTCTCCCTCTCACCTTCCTCACTCCTGATTATCGGCATAATTTTTCACCTTCCCTTCTAACCCTCTTTTATGTGGATGGATTTGGTATAAAGGCTGAATAACTAAGAAGATAAATGTTGGGTTAAGGTAACCCTGCAATTGCTGTTTCAAATATTTTCTTGAGGAGCTCCAGAACATAGGTTAACTGTTCATTGTAGAGTCCTATGGCGAGGAAGGTTAAACCAGAAAGTAAGATAAGTGAACCTATAACTCTTTTTTCTGGCAAATCCATAAACTGGTTCCTTCCATTAATTTCAATTGAATAGCATGATGGAACTATTTAAGAGATTTCCTTTGATTGCTCGGGGTGTCTTTTCTGCTAAGGCGCTTATGTTTCCTCATCATGCACTTGTCCATCGCAACTGTTAAGCTGGCGTTCAACTTTCAACATCTTTTATGTTTAGGAGTTTTTCCCCTATTTTTTGAATGGCTGCTATTCCCACTGAATCTTCCGCATATTTGAGCGGCGTCTCTCCCTGCATGTCAGCCTTCAATATCCTTTCATCGTGGGGAACCAAATCAAGTATGGGAATCCTATTATCAGCGGCGAACCGTTGAATTAATTCTCTTTCACCTGAGTTTCTGATCTTGTTTCCGATTATGAAAGCTTTCTTGATGCCAGTCTCAGCGGCTAACCCGTAAATTTTCTTCGCTGTTTCCAGGGACTTTAGGCTGGCATCAGCGACTATGAGCATGGTGTCAACGTGCTCTGCGGTTCCTCTGCCCATGTGTTCCACTCCGGCTTCCATGTCCATGACCACGACTTCGCCTCGCTCGACAAAGAGGTGTCGAAGCAAAGCCCTAACAACGGCGTTGGCGGGGCATGTGCAACCTCCGCCAGCTGACTTAACGGTTCCCATAAGAAGAAGATTCACGCCATAGGGCGAGGTCACACAAAATTTTTCAACTATGTCGTCGACGCTGAAGGAAAGGCGGTACACTCCAGAAAAGCCTGTGCGGGTCTTTGACTCCAATAGTTGGGTGTTCTCGGATACTGGAACAATTTTGCTAGCCTGGTCTGGAGGTATACCCAACGTTAAGGCTAGATTTGGAGAAGGGTCGGCGTCAATAGCCAAAACTTTAAACCCCTTCTTGACAAAAAAGTCGGCGAGAACACCTGCAACAAGGGTTTTGCCAACTCCCCCCTTGCCCGAAACAGCGATTTTCACTGTTTTTCCCCGTTTCACCACTTTCTTTTAAAGTGGCGGTTTTTTATCCTGCCACGGAAAAGCCTTTTCAAAAGCCCTTGAGGCCCTCAAAACACCATTATCATCGTACCGGTTGCCCACTATCTGGAGTCCAACAGGGAGTCTATCTCTTGTAAAGCCACATGGTACTGAGGCAGCTGGTTGTCCTGTAAAGTTGAAGGGATAGGTGAAGGCAATCCAACCTACCGGTCCAACTGTTTCCCCGGCGATTTCTGTAGGCCCCATGGTTCCTTCTTCAAGTTCGAAAGCCGGAACTGCTGTGGTAGGTGTCAAAAGGAAGTCGTAATCCTCAAAGATTTTGCGCATCTTTCCCCATAGTTCCTCCCTTTTGTACTGCACACGAACGATATCTCTGACGCTGAAGGTTTCTTCGAGTTGTAGATAACCCTGGTAGAGGGGATACGTTTTCTCCTTCCACTCTTCAAGATGCTCCTCGTTTGCTGTGATTGTTTCAGCAATCACCATAGTTATCAGCTCATATTGCATATCGAACAAGTCTGGCTTTATCTCTGTTACCTCGCAGCCGAGCTTTTCAAAGGAAAACGCAGCTTTCTTCGTTAGTTGCTCAACTTCTGGATCGACCACAGCATATCCTAAGTCATGGCTGTAAGCTATCCTTGATCCTTCAATGCCATTTTCAAGAGTTTCCAAATAGCTTACATCGGTAGCGGGTAACGAGAACCTATCTCTGTCATCTGGACCAGCCATAACATCCAACATGACCGCTGCATCAGAAACGGTTCTTGCTATTGGTCCAAGGCAATCCGTGGTCACGTAAACCAGTGGTCTTGGATGTATTGGAATGCGTCCGAAGGAGGGCTTTATACCGTAGACGCCACATAGGCTGGAAGGTATTCTTATAGACCCTCCACCATCGCTTCCAGATGCCAAAGGGCCCATTCCAGCCGCCACAGCCGCTGCAGCTCCTCCGCTTGAACCTCCGCTGGTCTTGCTCTTGTCCCATGGGTTGCGTGTTGGCCCAAATACTAAATTGTCTGTCACTGGAATGAGACCGAATTCTGGAACATTCGTCTTTCCAATTATCACTGCGCCAGCTTTTTTCAATCTTTCCACCAACACCGCATCTTCATCTGGAATGAAATTTTCATACATCTTTGAACCAAAGGTCGTGCGAACACCCTTCGTAAAGACTGTGTCTTTGATGGTTGCGGGAACCCCGTGTAGGGGACCTAACTTTTCACCCTTTTTAACCATTTTTTCGGCTTTCTCTGCTGATTCTCTTGCACTTTTTTCGGTTAGTGTTACGATGGCGTTTATTTCAGGATTGTAGCGTTTAACCCGTTCCAACACTGCGTCAAGCACATCAACAGGTGATAACTCCCCTCTACTGATGGCTTCAGTCAATTCTAACGCGCTCATCCAGCAAATTTCCTTGTCGGACAAATTATCACCACTTATTTCGATTGATTTTAACAAACTATAAATCAAATGTGTGAACTCTCATTTAAAACTAAACAATCGACCGACCTATCGCTTCGCAAAAGGTTCTGAAGTAATCACAAATCAGAGAAAGGAGGCATCTTTTCGCAGACACAAAAGAAAAAGGGGGATTGTGGATTTACCAGGTTAAGTTGGGCCTGCTTTGTTGAACATGGTCCAATCGTTGCTTGGAAGGTCGTGTAGGTATGGAAGCTGCCACGCGTATTCGGGGTGTTCTTCTAGGAAATCGTCTACTATGAACGCTGTGCCGCATGGGTGTCCCCAGCGACCCCACATTCCTAGGCCGGGATAGACGAGACTGCTGGATGTGACTTTACCGTCGTAGGCTCCTGAAGGATCGTAATCCCATTCAGGCTCCACCTCACCGTGCCCACATATTGTTCTCCCACTGGGTGCTTCTATGCCCAAAAGTGTGTCGTAATGGTCAGCTAACATGATTTTACCTAATTCAACATCTATGTCGCCATAATACTCGTCGCGGAGTTGCTGCCATCTCTGGTTTCTACAGAATCCACTTGTGGTTGAGTCTGTCCAATTATAAGTTGTCTCCAAACGGACGCCCGGGCCTTTGGGATAGTTGCTTGAACCTATGAAACCATTGAAAGTGCGTACGATGTCCCAATGGTAGCAACCCAATTGTAGAGAGCAGATTTCTCCAGTCTTGGCGTCTCCGGCAAGCCATTCATCTGCATAGGCCCCATTGCCTTTGTATGTCATAACTTTAAGCCAGTCATTTATGTTGTCTGTGTATTGCATTGCATACCTTATACGGACAAAGATTGGGATGCCGTCGATATTATACACATTCATCCCGGGCAGGGTGGTCTCACATACCATCAACCCCGCATCATTCATAATCCAGTCTTGACCACTCCAGATGCAGCCTCCTGTACTCTGGTATAAGATTTCGTTTCCCCTTCGCGGTTCTACATGGAATATTACATTCCAGTAGATGTCTCCAGCGTAGCCAGCCCATGTGTTATGGGCGATAACGATTTCTCCGTCAGCTGTAGCGTCTCCTGTTGCGATGAAGGCGCTGCAACCCTTTTCACATTGAGGTAGAGGAATATGGCCAGAAGAAGAGTGTGTATTTTCGAAGTAGGCGTCCCAGTAGGCGTCAATATCAGCCCAGGCGTTGAATGCAGTGACATCCCATATGTCCCAGTCGTAACCAGCCGCTCTTAAGCCTGCAACTATCCCTATAATCTCGATTTTTTGCTCAGCAGGGACTTTCCGCCATATATATTGCTTTGCGATGTCACGGGCAACATACCACCAATCGCCAAACTCTTCTTCGCTCCAGTAGACATGAATTGAGGCTCTCCAGGAAAGGTCTGTCTCGGCTGCCAGTAGATAGCCATGTTGAAAGCCTATTTGAAAAGGATCACCTTCAAGATGGACAAAGATCCAGCCGTTTTTCTCCAGTCGATATGCACCCCGTAGAAGCGGATGTACTCTGTAAGTACATTTGCGCGGTCTGCACGTGACTACGTAGGAAGCTTCAGCCATCGGCGCGATTACTAAGAAAGTCAAAACAACCAAGGCGACGGCAAAAAGTGCACGAGACTTTTTCATTTTATTTTCTTCCTAAAGATTTTCCAACAAATGTTTTGAGGTAACTAGTTATTTATCGTTTTGTAGAACAATTTTCTAGTATAATCTTCTCTATTCCAGCCATGTGCGCTTAAAAGCTGGTTTTATCACTACCACAAATAGAAGAGCAACTTAAGATAGGAAAGGATATCATGCTTCACTTTCTTTATCCGAAGACTTTTTCCGCTATCTTGTGTGCCTCTATGGCGTCTAGCTCCAAGTCCCTGTCCTTGCCTTCCTCAGCCAAAAGTCTTTTGTAAGCCTCATGTTGAACCAGCATCCTCATAACTTCGTTAGAACCTGTCCAAATCAATCCCAGTCTAGTGTCTCGCAGCGCCTTTTCAACTGGATACACGTAGGTGTATCCTATTCCCCCTAAGATTTGCATGGCGTCGTTTACGATTTCCCAAGCTGTTTCGGTGGCAAAGAGTTTGGCTTCTGAAACGAGTCTTCTAGTCTCCCTAGAGTCAGGGTCCAGGTCTGCTTGCTTTGCTGCCATGTGAACTAGGCCGCGCGCCGCATCTAGCTTAGTCAGGCAGTTGGCTACTTTGAAGCTTACTCCTTCGAATCGTCTAATTGTGGTTCCGAAAGCCTTTCTCTTGTCGCTGTATTTCATGGCTATCTCTAGGGCTGCCCTGATGCCAAGGGAACCTGCAGCTGATGTTAACCTTTCGGGCACCATCATACGGTTGAAAATCAATGCTCCCGTGTTCTCTCCAAGCAGAAGATTTTCCTCAGGAACCTCCACATTCTTCAAAACGATTCTAGCGGTTCCCATGCCGTGGAAGCCCATCAGCCCATACCTTTCAGCAATTTCCACGCCCATGTCCTTCTCTACAAGGAAGGCGCTCAAGGCTTGGTGACCCGGAGCTTTAGGGTCGGTTCTAGCGTAGAGGAGGAATAAGTCAGCGGCTACGGCTCCTGCAATGAAGCGTTTCTCACCGTCAAGCACGTAGATGTCGCCGTGTTTCTCTGCTGTGGTTATGGTTCCGAAGAAGTCTGAGCCGCCGCGAGGCTCTGTTAGCCCCTCAGCCGAGGTTATGTCCCCCTTCAGGATGGGTATGAGATATTTCTTCTGTTGCTCCTCTGTTCCGAAGGCAGTTAAAGCCTCGCCCACAATGATAGGCATGGAGTAGACGCAGCCTAGGCTTGGACCTAAAACTGAGATTTCTTCGCATGCCGCGCAGTCTGAAACCCAGTTTAGCTCTCGTCCTCCATACTTCTTTGGGAATCTGAGTCCAAGGATTTTTCTTTTTGCCATTTCTTTCAAAGCTTCTTTGGGATAATCGATCTTTTCAGCTTCCATTGCTCTAAGGTAGTCGGGGTCTATGCTTCTCACAAAGTCTTTAACTTCGTCTCTAAGCTTGGCTTCTTCTTTGGTTAACAGAATGTTAGTTTCTAAAACCAATTTTCTACCTCCTAGAATAAACTCAGAATGCGGCTTTCGTGATTTAACCTTTTTTACTTCACTGTTGTTACGTTGCTTCCCGAATGGCCACTATCAACTAAACGTTGTTATGCATTGAAGAACGTGCAAAAGCGGATTATTTATTTCTACTTCACAAAGAATAAGTGTGAGTCTCTGAAAATGTCGCGTGGTGAATACGGGAAGAGGCTGCAACGAATCCCGGAGTCTTTGACCAGTCTTAAAATTGGTCGACTCCTTTGCGTGATTCGCAACAGCCTTCCATAGTATTCACCAACAAGAATGTGGTTCGCAACAGTTCTTACAGGAAGTCCATAAAACTCCACAGCGCGCGTCAAAACACATAAAAGACTAAGCATAAAATGGTTAGGCATTGTTTGGAGGTAGACATAAGGTGGCAGGCATAGTCCTCGTCAGAGATGTCATGTCAAAAGACGTGAAGGTAGTGCGACCAGATTCCAGCGTCAAAGAAGTGGTAGCCACTATGAACAAGTTTGACATTGGCTCCATAGTGGTTGTGCAAGGTGACAGACCAGTGGGCATCATAACCGAACGCGACATCCTCAGAAGAATAGTGGAGCCATGTTTAGCGCCAGAAACCCTAACCGCAAGGCAAGTCATGTCTAGCCCAGTGTTAACCATCAACGAAACAGCCAGTATAGACGAAGCGGCTAAACTCATGGTAAAGAAAAACATCAAAAAACTTCCAGTCATGGACAAACAGAAACTTGTCGGCGTAGTAACATTCACAGACATCGTAACCAAAGTGCCAACCATGCTCTCCATACTCGAAGAACTCGCAAGACCATATCACCGTTCTCGCTGAAAAATTAGGCGCGCGCTCGTGAAATGGCAAGCTTTTTCTAGAAAATGGATGGTAAGCACTCCATGCAAAAACCCTCTAAAATACTCCCCGAAGTTTACTTAGTCGGCAGTTCCGAAATATCCAATTCAGGAGATTGTATGATTTACCTTGTAGATTGTAAAAGTGAGTTGGCGCTAATTGACGCTGGCGTCAGCGCGGATATTAGTAAAATTTGTAAAAACATAAAGACAGGGGGTTTAAACCCAGAGAATATCTCAACTTTGTTCATTACGCATTCCCACATAGACCACGTGGGAGGAGCAGCTTCCTTTCGCGAAAAATATGGATGCAAAACGGTTGCCCACGAGTTAGACAGTCAGGCCTTAGAAAAGGCAGACCCAAAACTGACAGGCGCTGTTTGGTATAGCCAGAAATTGATTCTCTGCAAAGTAGATGTTAAGCTTTCGGGCTCTGAGGGAGAATTCCCGGTTGGAGACAAAACCTTCAGATGGTTTCACACGCCAGGTCACACGCCTGGAAGCATTTCAATTCTTCTCAGTACGGCGGGTGGAAATATCTTGTTCGCGCAAGATGTCCATGGACCCTTCATGTCTCAGTTTGGCTCCAACATTTCGGACTGGGCTAAATCTATGAAGAAACTTGTCAGCTTGGACTTTGACGTTTTGGCAGAGGGGCATTTTGGAATCTGCAAACCGAGAGAACGAGCAGTTGAATACATCAGGTCCTATCTAGCTGAGTACGGATATACATGATTTCTAGAAGGCTGAGATCTGACGCCTCCCGAGTTACCATGCACAGCCCCAGATGTTTCCATGTTGCATAGTATATATAGAGGGGCTAGATAGGCCTCTATCTATCAGAGAGTCTATCTGCACGGCGTCACCCAGTTTTCTATGCACATACCTTTACCCCTAGAGGTCTATCCACATAAAGAGAAGAAAACGCGCGCGCAAAGTTTAATCGCGGAACTTGCTAAAAGAGTAGTGCCAAAGAGTGAGCAAAATGGTTGATGGGGAATCAGAAAATCTCTGGCTAGGAACGGGATTACTATCTTGGATCAGCGTTTATCGTTACGGATGTATGCCAGAAACAGAATGTTTCGTCTGCGGAAGGAAAACAACTAATTATGTGAATGTAGGCCACTCAAAAGATGGGAAACCTCAATTCACTCCTCTATGTTGTCTAGAATGCGAAAGAAAATACTATGAAGAACCACGCCATGAAAACAAATAAAAGTGAACAAAAAGGTAGTATGGCTATCCTACGTACGATGCTTGGATTTTACGCGCTTCCTCAATTATTGGAACAACAACATACAGAACCCTTAGACCCCTTTCCGTAATAGCGTAGAAAATTTTGCCTTTGCCTAAGTTTTGTTCTTCAACGAGGTTTTGCTGTATTAGAAAAGCCAAGTGTTGTTTCAGAGCATTTTTGCTTAGACCGGTCTCACGCGTAAATTGGGTTAGGTCCATTAGTTTCTGAGACGCAAAATTGCGTGCACGCGCCAGAATCTCAAGAATGTCAACGTACCTTTCCAGTTTTGACTTTCGCATCATTAAAGTCCTCTTTTCCAATTCTGAGTCTGTTTATATAAACCATTTATGAATCCTGTCTAAAGTTTCCACATCTTTATTCTCCATAAACCATCACGTGTAGATCGCTTTTTTCTCAAAGCATGGAGATATCCCCCGCAACACCCTCTCTTTTTCTATTCTTTTTTGGCTTGCTACTGACGTTTGGTCAAACTGCGTGCGCATGGAACCAAAGGTTGTTCGAATTCCCTTGCTGAAGATTAGGTCTTCTATTGAAACAGGGACTCCGTGAAGAGGCCCAAGATGTTTCTCTTGTCTCGCAGCTTCATCTGCTTCTTTAGCTGCTTGATGGGCTTCTTCTGTTGAAACAGTGCAGAAAGCATTTATTTTAGGGTTTATTTTTTCGATTCTTTCTAGGATTGCATCCAATACCTCTGTACAGGAGATTTCCCGCTTTCTGATGGCCTCGCCATTTTTAGGGTAGATATTTAACAATGTTCCTCATCTATCTTTGTTCTCATCCTCAATTTCAACTACGTTTCTATTTCCGTTGCCGTTTGAAGGAACATGTCCGCGAACTTGGGATAGATGCGATTGTACACCTCACAATTTTCGGGAATTGGGGGTATTTTCTCGGTAACCTTAACCATGGCGGCAATGGCTTCATCTATGGTTTTATGGAGGCCAACCCCGTAACTCGTTAAAATCGCAGCTCCGAGCGCGGAAGCATCTTCTATAACCCTTGTCAACACAATAGGCTTTCCGGTTATGTCGGCTTGTATTTGCCTCCAAAGGGGCGACCGGGCACCACCACCATCAACCCTTATTTCTGAAACCGGTATACCCTGCCCCCCCAAAACTTCAACGAAGAAGTTCATACCATATCCAGTGCTTTCAAGAATTGCTCTGGCAAGGTGAGCCTTTGTATGGCTGAAAGATAAGCCCCAAACTATGCCGCGGGAAAACATAAACAAGGGTATTAAAATCAACCCGTCTGAACCTGGTTTAACAGAAGCCGCTTCTAAATTAAGTATGTCGTAAGGGTCTACTCCCACTGATCTCGCCGTGTCCACCTCTTGCAAGGAAAACTGATCTCTAAACCACCTGTAGGTGAGGCCTGTACCTGGTAAAACTGCCTCAAAAGCCCACTTATTTGGAATCACGTGCGGAATGCAGAAAGTCCTAGTCAGTGGATCGTAGAGATCAAAGAGGGGCTTGTCAATAACGGCGTCGATAAAGGTGCCTGTACCCGTTGTAGCCTTAATTATCCCGGGAGAGATTGCACTGAGTCCCAATGCAGAGCATTGCTGATCTCCACCGCCCATTACAACAGGCGTCCCAGCAGCTAATCCAACTTCACTAGCAGCTTCTGGCAGTAGTTCACCAGCAACTTCACCTGACGGAAGGAGCGACGGAAACTTTTCGACGGGTATTTTCGTCGCGTCAGAAAGTTCATCAGACCATCTAAGCTTTCTTATATCCAACAGTCCATAAGCTGAATTGGTGAAGTCACTTACAAAGTTGCCCGTAAGCTTGTAATATATGTAGGCATCAACCGTAATGAACCTGTATGCCTTCTTGAAAATGTCCGGTGAATTGTCCTTCAGCCACAGGATTTTGGAGATGGTGCCTCTTTGCGGGTACTGCTCAGATAAAGCATCAGCGGAAGGGGAACGTCGAGCATCCATCCATGTCATGGCGGGATACAAGACTTCAGCATTTTTATCCACTGGCGCAACGGTCGCCCTCTGAGTTGTCACCCCAATTCCAGCGACAACCTTTAGATCTATTTTGGACGGGTCAAGGGCCTTCTTTGCCGACGCTTTAATTGCCATCCACCAGTCTTCAGGATTCTGTTCAACAATTCCAGGTGAAGGAGTTTCGGTTTGGTATTCCTGATAGGCCTTCCTCACAATGAATCCATAAGCATTGAATATGATCGTTTTTGCGGCGGTTGTTCCAACATCAAAAACAACCAAATAACGTTTTTCGTCGTCCATCATCCTTCGCCTTGATTTATTTAGCTTGCCGAATACACCTTTAAGTTTTAGGTATATGAAATAGTATGAACAATGCGGTGAAAGAAAATGGAAAATGAACCCTCAAAAGAAACCTTTCCTCATTCTTTGCGTCTGCTTGGTGCTTTTCTAAGAGAAGTTGAAAAGATAGTTGGCCGCGCTGATTTGAAAACAAGCGAAGGCGAATTGGTAGCGCACTCGCGCGATTTTTGGCTACTCCCACAAGTTTGGTTTGCAAAGGGAAAAATTCCTCCCCTTCCCGGAGCAGTCGCTTACCCTGAGAATACGGAGGAAATTGCTGAGATTGTCAGGCTCTCGGCTAAACATAACGTGCCTATTGTTCCGTATGGTGGAGGTACAGGAGTGGTTGGAGGAACCGTTCCTGTATCTGGTGGTTTGATGTTGGACCTCAAGAAAATGAACAAAATTTTGGAAGTTAACAATGGAAGTCTCCTCGTCAAGGTTCAGGCTGGAATCAACGGATGGAGATACGAAGAAGCTTTAAATCGCTTAGGCTACACAGGAGGCCATATACCCCAATCTCTGCCTTCTTCCACCGTTGGCGGGTGGATTGCCTGTCGAGCTGCTGGTCAATTCTCAACAAAATACGGAAAAATTGAAGACCTAGTGGTGAGCGTTGAAGCCGTGATGCCGGACGGCAAAGTAGTGAAGTCAAAAACGGTGCCTCGTTCTGCTACAGGTCCACGCCTTGAACAACTTCTCTTGGGAAGCGAAGGCATTTTAGGGATAATCACTGAAGCCACGTTGCACATTTTTCCATTTCCCGAAAAACGGATTTTGTTTTCCTTTGCTTTTAATGAAATAAAAGAGCCTCTTGAAGCTGTAAGGAAGATTTTGAGGAGAGGTTTTCGTCCAGCGGTTGTCCGTATCTACGATGAAGCAGAGGTGAGTCTGCATTTTCGGAATCTTAAAGAACTGGAAGGAAAAGCCCTTCTTCTCTTTGTCTTGGAGGGAGACTCCAAATTGGCGGATCTGGAGGCAGAAGTAGTGACTGAAGAGTGTCGAAAACAAGGTGGGTCTTTTAAGGGTGAAGAGCCCGTGAAACACTGGCTCAAGACTCGCTTCGACGTCCACCTCGTAGCTGAAATGATCAAAACAGGAGCGGTAATAGATGCAATCGAGATAGCTAGTACATGGGAAAAGGCAACAGAGCTCTATCACAGAACCATAGAAAGCCTTAAAGAAGTAGATGGCACGGTTCATGCGTCAGGAC
>Ga0315308_1000775_pt1 | contig 18245 bp, 18 predicted proteins | sample TDP3_MG_FD_203078 | JGI IMG/M metagenome (GOLD analysis project Ga0315308, IMG submission 203078) | Freshwater sediment microbial communities from Lake Towuti, South Sulawesi, Indonesia - TDP3 | ecosystem: Environmental > Aquatic > Freshwater > Lake > Sediment | place: Indonesia: South Sulawesi... | reverse complement strand
TGACAAAGCGTAAAGACCACAGCAGAGGGCTTCTCTATGGTTACCTTTTAGATGGCGCGATGATACCCAGCTACGGTTACCTTTTCTCATGGCTTGACAGGTAGGCTTAGTTCACCTATGGAATCGCAATGACGCCGAATTAATGGGAGAGGCAAGGGCATGGTGCTATAATGATTCAATAATGCCTGAGCTCTATCACCTTGACCTGAGCAGAAGTAAGACCAAGGGCGCATGCCTGGCCGTTCTCCCGGGTGATCCGGGCAGGGTGCCGGGGATCGCAAAAGCACTTGATCCGAAGGCCAGGGAGATTGCATATAAACGGGAGTTTCGCACATGGATTTCCAGAGTAGAAGGTTCACCGGTCCTTGTGACCTCAACAGGGATTGGAGGGCCTTCAACATCCATTGTTGTTGATGAGCTTGCAAGGGTAGGCGTGAGGACATTTCTCAGGGTTGGGACCTGCGGCGGGATCCAGCCATTCATGAGGATCGGGGATCTGGTTATTACAACAGGAGCTGTTCGACTTGACGGAGCATCCACACACTATGCGCCCATTGAATATCCGGCTGTTGCCGAACATGAGGTGGTTTCAGCGCTGATCCAGGGTGCACAGGAGCTTGGCTTTCGCTTCCATGTGGGGATCACCGCGTCTTCGGATACATTCTATCCGGGTCAGGAAAGAAAAGACTCCTTTTCAGGATATGTGCCCAGGAGGTTTCAGGGCGCCACCAGGGAATGGCAGAAGCTCCATGTGCTCAACTATGAGATGGAGGCAGCCACCCTCCTGACCGTGGCCTCGGCGATTGGACTCAGGGCCGGATGCGTGTGCGGTGTTGTGGATGTCCGCAGCAAGGGCAAGGAGAAAATCAGCCCCGGGGCGCTCCGCCTTGTAGAAGATAGGTTGATCCGGCTGTGCAGCCGCGTTGTTTGTTATTTGACTTTATGACATTCAGAGGATAGCGTGTTTTCTAATGAAGAACGATATTATTCTTGAACTCAGGGATATTCATAAGGATTTCGGTGAGGGTGAAGGAAAGATCCATGTCCTCAAGGGGATAGACCTTTCCATAATGCCAGGTGAGAAGTTGGCAATCCTCGGCGCCTCTGGCGCGGGAAAATCCACCCTTCTTCACATCATGGGGACCCTGGAGAGGCCGACATCCGGCCGCATCTTTTTAGGGAAAGATGACATTACCGAACATGACGAGCAAGCGCTCGCCAGGGTCAGGAACCGGTTTGTGGGATTTGTTTTTCAGTTCCACCACCTCCTGCCTGAATTCAATGCCCTGGAGAATGTGATGATGCCTGCCCTTGTCCAGGGGATTGAGAAGAAAAGGGCAGAGGGGATGGCCCGGGCAGTCCTGGAGGAGGTTGGGCTGGGACATAGGGTTCTTCACAGGCCAGGGGAGCTTTCTGGCGGCGAGCAGCAAAGGGTCGCTGTAGCCAGGGCACTTGTCCTCGATCCGCTGCTGCTGTTGGCTGATGAGCCCTCAGGCAACCTTGACTCAGAGACAGGGAAAAAGATCCAGGAGCTTTTGATTGGATGGAGCGGGAAAAAGGGAAGGGCCTTGATTGTTGCCACGCACGATGAGGGTTTCGCTGGGTTGATGGCGAGGCAGTTAAGGATCAAAGACGGAAAGATGATGGATCGATAAGGATGGCGCGCAGGGCTATATGGTTACCATGCCTTGTGTTGTTCTTTGTTCTTCGAGCGGGCGCTGCATGGTCGGCGGAGAAGAAGGTTCTGAGCATTTCCGTGGAAGGAAATCGCAGGATCGAGGCAGATGCAGTCAAGGCAGCACTGAAAACACAAGTGGGGGGCGGCTATTCACTGCCTCTGATCCAGGAGGACATAAAGGCACTTTTTGCGCTCGGCTATTTTAACTCCATAGAGGTCCACGGCGAGGAAAAGCCGGAGGGGATAGCCTTGATCTACCGGGTTGAGGAGAAGCCCATCATCAGAGATATAGAAATTTCAGGAAACGACGAGATTGAACTGGAGAAGATCCAGGAGGCCATTACTTTCAAGAAGGGAGCATTCCTTGATCTGAATGCTATCAGGGAAAGCGTGAAAAAGATCCAGGACATGTATGTTGACAAGGGATTTTATCTTGCCACGGTTGAATATGTGCTCAGACCCGTAGCCCAAACCGAGGTGGTTGTTGAATACAGGATAGAGGAAGGCCAGAAGGTCAGGGTGAGGAGGATTACTTTTATTGGCAACAAGGCTTTCAGTGCAGATACACTTAAAAAAACCATGGAGACCTCAGAGGCAGGATGGTTCTCCTGGCTCTCGGGCTCCGGGACATTCAAGGAAGCGGCGCTTGATAGGGATGTGAGCATGGTTGCCATGCACTATTACAATAATGGCTATATCCAGGTCCAGGTTATGCCCGCACAGGTGACTTTGAGTCCTGATAAGAAATGGACATACATAACGATCCCGATCGAGGAAGGGCAGCAATTTACCTTAGGGCATATTGATCTGGAGGGGGAACTGATCTACAAGAAGGATAAGATTATGGAAAAGGTTAAATCCACTGAGGGAGGAGTGTTCAACAGGAGCCAAGTTCAGGAAGACCTCTTCAATATCACCGACATGTATGCCGATGTTGGATATGCATTCGCAAATGTCACTCCCCTGACGAGGATTGACGAGACCCGTCGCATTGTGGATCTTACATTCTCTGTCCAGAAGGGAAAGCTGGTTTATGTGAACAGGATTGATGTTACCGGAAACATCAAGACGCGGGACAAGGTCGTCAGGCGCGAGTTGAAGATTGAGGAGGGCAAGCTCCTCAGGGGCGCCGACCTCAGGCTAAGCAGGCAGAGGGTCTATGCCACGGGATTTTTTGAGGATGTAAACTTTACTACCGCTCCAGCAAAGGAAGCAAGGGAGGAAAAGCTCGATATCTCCATCAAGGTGAAAGAAGGACAGACAGGGAGCCTGGCAGCAGGGGCGGGATTCAGCTCTATAGACCGGTTTCTTTTCACTACACAGGCGTCACTGGGCAATTTCCTGGGGCTGGGGCACAGGCTGAGTGTTTCGTTTCAGATCTCTGAGATCAGGCAGATCTACAGTGTTTCTTACTTTGTCCCATATTTCCTGGACTCAATGTGGAATTTCGGGGTTGACCTCTATGAGGCCGAGACCAGATATGGATCGGATTATGTGAAAAAAAGCAGGGGAGGAAGCCTGAGATGGGGATACCGCATTGAGGATTTCACCCAGGCTTATCTGAGCTACAGGTATGAGGATGTGACATTCACCAAGGTAAGGGGTGTGACATCAGCCTTCGTCAGGCCCGGGATTACAAGCAGTTTGAGCGGAACAATCGTCAGGGACACGAAAGACCATCCATGGGAGACTACAAGGGGGAGCGTGGAGAGTATCACGGTGGAAGGGGGAGGAGGAGTCATCGGAGGAGATTTTGATTTTGTGAAGTGTGATACCGCCGGGACCGTATATTTTCCCCTGCTTTGGAAGTTTGTCTTTATGCTCAATGGTAGGTTAGGATATGGAATGGGCATTGGGGGAGAACCCCTGCCGTTTGCAGAGAGATATTTTGTTGGTGGTGTCAACTCTGTGAGGGGTTATTACTACAGGACTTTGGGTCCCACGGTGCGGGTCCTCGCTTATGATGGAGATCCCTCATCCCTTACCACATCCTTTACCATAGGTGGGAATAAGATGGTGGTTTTCAACAGTGAGCTCCTGTTTCCCATCATAGAGCAGGCGAAGATAAAGGGTCTGCTTTTCTTTGACGCAGGAAACGCTTTTGGTGAGGCGGAGGCCATTGACTTAATCAGTCTGAGACAGGGATGGGGGGTCGGGTTCAGATGGTTCACTCCCATTGCTCCCTTCCGCTTCGAGTGGGGGTTCCCAATCAAGCCCCGCCCCGGAGAACTGCATACAGTGTTTGAGTTTTCCATCGGAACATTTTTCTAAGGGAGGTGTGTATGAAAAAGGCAGCTGTGATTTATTTACTGGTAGCAGGTTTGCTCCCACTGTCCTCGTGGGCGGCAGACAAGGAGAAGATCGTCTATGTGGATCTTCAAAAGGTATTTCTGACCTCTGAGCCGGGGAAGCAGGCAAAAAAGGCGCTGGATAAAGAGGCCGAGGAGAAGAAAGCCGCGCTCGAGGAGAAGAAGAAGGAGTTTCAGAAGATGAAGGACGAACTGCAAAAGAAGATGAATATCCTCAGCGAGGAGAGCAGGAATGAGAAATTGGAGGCCCTCGAGAACAAGAGGCAGGAGCTCCTGCAGTATGTCCAGGAATCTGACATGAAACTTGCGGAAAGGGACAGGGACCTGACGAAGAAGATCACACAGGACATCCAGGGAATCCTGAAGACCATTGCCGAGAAGGAGGGCTATACCCTCATCCTTGAGAAGGGGAGCACATTGTATGCCCCTGATGACATGGACATTACCGACGAGGTAATCAAGCAGTATAACAAGAAAAGCAAAAAGTGAGACTCAAGGAGATTGCTGAAAAAGTTGGGGGCCAGGTCGTTGGTGACGGCGATCTGGAGATTAATTCTGCAGCGCCCATTGACGAGGCATGCCCGGGGCAGATCACATTTGTTGCCAATCCAAGGTATGCTTCCAGGCTGAAGGATACCAAGGCATCCGCTGTCATAGTATCCCCGGACCTGGATATTAAGAAGGAATCCGGGCGTTCCTTCCTGATTGCGGCTAATCCCTACCTGACTTTTGCACGCACCATGTCCCTCCTTTATCCGAGGCGCAGGGGAGAGCCGGGAGTTTCCCCATCTGCGTATGTAAGCCCGGGTGCAGTCATGGGCAAGGATGTTGTCATCCATCCTTTGGTATTTGTCGGCAAAGGGGCAGTGATAGGGGACAGGGTGGAGCTATATCCGGGAGTCCATATTGGCGACGGCTGCACAATCGGGGAGGACACGCTGATCTATGCCAATGCCTCTGTTTATTCCCGCTGCAGGATCGGGAAGAGGGTAATCATTCATAGCGGCGTTGTGATCGGATCCGACGGATTTGGCTTTGCCCAGGACGGCAAGAGGCATGTGAAGATCCCCCAGGAGGGCATAGTGGAGATTGAGGACGATGTGGAGATCGGCGCCAATACGACCATTGACAGGGCTACCATGGGGAAGACGCTCATCAAGAGGGGGACTAAGATAGATAACCTCGTCCAGATTGCACACAATGTTGTGATCGGCGAGGATTGCCTAATCATCGCCCAGGTAGGGATAGCCGGCTCCACGAAGATAGGAAACAACGTGATCCTTGCAGGCCAGGTGGGCGTGGTTGGCCATTTAAATATCGGGGACAATGTCATGGTGGGAGCCCAATCCGGCGTGGGCCACGATGTTCCCCCCAACAATGCAGTATCGGGGAGCCCTGCCTTCCCGCACAGGGAATGGCTCAAAGCTGTTGTTGCCTTCCAGTTCCTTCCGGACATGAGGAGAAGGCTTGCTGCACTTGAGAGGAAAATTGAAGAGATGCTGAAGGAGAAAAAGGAATGAAAGAAGAAGGTATAAAGATAGATAGGATACTCGAGATCCTTCCACACAGGTATCCGTTCCTACTCGTTGACAGGGTGGAGGAGCTTGAGAAGGGAAAGAGGGCGAAAGGGTTCAAGAATGTCAGCTTCAACGAGCCGTATTTTCAGGGGCATTTCCCGGGCCAGCCGGTGATGCCCGGGGTCCTGATCTTGGAAGCCATGGCCCAGATGGCGGGGATACTTATCTCTGAGACCGATCCTGAGGGGACGCGGGGCAAAGGGATGTATCTGGTAAGCATTGACAATGTGAGGTTCCGAAGGCCCGTGCGGCCGGGAGACCAGCTTCACCTGGAGATCTCCCTCCTGAAGAGGCATGGAGCATTCTGGCGGCTGGAATGCAAGGCCGCAGTGGGCGGAGATGTTGCTGCAGAGGCAGAGATAATGACCTCGCTTGTGGAAAGACCATGAGCCCGACAACGAAAATCCATCCCACGACAATCATCCATCCATCGGCTGAGATCGGAGAGGGGGTTGAGATAGGGGCTTATTCTGTGATCGGTGAGCATGTCAGGATCGGAGATCGCACCTCGATCGGACACCATACAGTCATAGAGGGGTGGACTGCGGTAGGGCAGGGCAACCGGATATCCCACTTTGTCTCCATTGGGGCCCCTCCCCAGGACATCAAATACAAGGGAGAGGAAACCAGGGTTGAGATCGGGAATGAAAATCTAATTAGGGAATATGTCACAATCAACAGGGCGACCCCACAGGGAAGAGGTGTTACAAGCATCGGAAACGGGTGTTTCATCATGATCATGTGCCATATCGCCCATGACTGCCTGCTTGGGAATGGGGTGATCATGGCCAACCTTGTCGGCCTCTCCGGCCATTGTCTGGTGGAGGATGATGCAGTGTTTGGGGGGATGGCAGGCGTTCATCAATATGTAAGGATTGGCTCTCTGGCCATGATCGCAGGAGGGGCCAGGGTCGGCAGGGATGTTCCGCCCTACACGCTGGCAGCAGGAGACAGGGCAAAGCTGTTTGGCATGAATTCCATAGGGCTCAGAAGGAAAAAAATACCCCCCCAAACGATAGAACAAATCAAGCAGGTTTACAGGACCATATTCAGGTCAGGGCTCAACAAGAAGGATGCCATTGAGAAGGCCAAGAAAGAAGCCGGGCCAGCCCCTGAAGTCCAGCATTTCCTTTCATTCATGGAGGGGACCAAGAGGGGATTCTGTCCTTCTTCCAGCTCGGAGGAGGAATGGGAGGACTGAGGGTCGGCGTCGTTGGCGTTGGCCATCACGGCGTATATCATTGCGAAAAATACGCCTCGATCCCAGAGGTCAGACTGACCGCTGTTGCAGATCTAAGGAAGGAGAGGGCAGCGGAGATCGCAAAGAGATTCCACGCACAGGCATATACTGATTATAGCGAGCTTCTGGGCAAGGTTGACGCCGTGAGCGTAGTTGTCCCAACAGAGGATCATTACAGGGTGGCAAGGGATTTCCTGAACAGAGGGGTGCATATCCTGCTTGAGAAACCCATGACAACCACCCTCAATGAGGCGGACAGGCTCATAGAGATTTCAAAAAAAACAGGGGCAGTCCTCCAGGTTGGTCACCTGGAAAGGTTCAATCCTGCTGTCGTGGCTGTCAGGAGCAGGATCACGATTCCGGGATTCATTGAGTCCACAAGGCTCAGCGAATTTCCACAAAGGTCCCTTGATGTGGATGTTGTCCTGGATGTGATGATCCACGATATTGATATCATCCTTAGCATCGTGGATTCGGACATCAAGTGGATCCACGCCGTAGGAGTCCCGGTGGTCACGGATAAGATTGACATAGCCAATGCCAGGATTCTGTTCAAGAACGGGTGTGTTGCCAATGTAACTGCAAGCAGGGTCTCTCGGGAGAGGATGAGGAAGCTCAGGATCTTCCAGCCAGACACCTATTTTTCCATAGACCATGATACCCAGCAGGTCATTGTGTGCAGGAGGCTGCCGAGCGAGACAAAGGGCGGCCTTCACCGGATCAGCATGGAGATGATCGAATGTGAGAAAAAAGACCCCCTTAATGAGGAGATCAAGAGCTTTGTGAAAAGCGCCAGGACAGGGGCACCGCCTGCAGTAAGCGGGCTGGATGGACGGCGGGCGCTTGATGGCGCTTTCAAGATCCTCAAGTCCCTCAAGCAGTCCATGGGAAAAGCAAAGATCGTTGAAAAATAAATTTTCTCTTGATAATATGTGAATGGAAAAAGATTATGGGAGAAACTTTTGCTGAAGTGATATTAAGGGCAAACGGGAAGCAAATCAAAAAGAGGCTCCTTGTTGACACAGGTTCAACATATTCCTGGATTGATTCTTTGACACTTAAGAAATTGAATGTAAAACCTTTAAGAATTCATAATTTTGTAACTATTGAAGGAAAAGGTGTTAAAAAGAGAATCGGAGAGATTGAAGTTGAGTGTATGGGCAACAAGGCCCATACGATTGTTGTTTTTGCAGAGAAAAAGGATTGTGAAGTAGTAGGGCTACACTGCCTTGAGGGTTTGGCACTCGAAGTTGACCCATTAAATCAGAAGCTTCGAAGATCAAAAGCGATAAAGGCGTTGTGAAAATCTCCTATTAAGGCTCCAATGAGGAAGGTCCTCATCTCCACAGGGGATGTTTCCGGAGACCTCCATGTTGCCGGGGTCATCAGGGCTGTCAAGGAAAGGGACCCGTCAATCGAGTTTTTCGGTCTCGGCGGCGCAAGGATGAAGGAGGCTGGTTTCCGCCCCCTCTGGGACTCTTCAGAGCTCTCCGTTGTCGGCCTCACTGAGGTGGCAGAGAAGTTTTCCTCACTTGCGCGGGCATATCGGCTGCTCCGGCGCAGCCTGGATAAAGAGCGGCCGGACCTGGTAATTCTGGTGGATTTTCCCGATTTCAATCTATTTCTTGCAGGTGCAGCGAAGAAAAGGGGCATCCCTATCCTCTATTTTATCAGCCCCCAGGTATGGGCATGGAGGGGGTATAGGGTAAGGAAGATCGCAAAACGAGTGGATAGGATGGCGGTCATTCTTCCGTTCGAGGTCCCTTTCTACGAGAAGGCAGGTGTCAGGGTTGACTATGTCGGCCATCCACTCCTTGAGAAGAAGCAAAGCCCGGACATGGAAAAATTCTTCAGCGCAACCGGGTTAAACAAGGGGAAAAGGATAATCGCCCTTTTGCCCGGGAGCAGGTCAAAAGAGGTTGAGAGATTGTCACCGGTCCTTCTGGACACAGCAGAGATTCTGAGGAATAAAATGCCCGATTTGCAGTTTGTCATGCCGCTGGCGCCAGGGTTTCTTTCCCACGAGAAGAAGGGGGATGTGAGGATCGTCCATGGAATGGTAGCCGAGGCCCTTAATGCCTCTATTCTAACAATAGTGGCGTCCGGCACGGTCACCCTGGAAGCCGCCCTCTCCGGTACACCAATGGTCATCATCTACAAACTGTCTCCCATTTCATACTGGCTTGCCAGGATGCTTGTCTCAGTGAAGGATGTGGGGCTTGTGAACCTGATTGCGGGAAGGAGGATCGTTCCAGAGCTTGTCCAGTCAGATGCCTCGCCCGAAAGGATTGCTGAAGAGGCATATAAGATTATAAGCAACGAGATACTGCGCCAGAAGATTAAAGAGGATCTGAAGGCGGTTGTTTCCGCCCTAAAAGAGCCTATTGGCCAAATCGGGGCATCCAGCCGTGTTGCCGATATCATTTTGTCTATGATAAATTGAAGATAATGAAGGCAGGAATATGAAGCTGTATCTTCGGCTGTTGAAGAATGTAAGATCTTATTGGAAGAGGCTTGCCTCGGCCATGATCCTAATGATTATCTTCTCGGTTTCACAGACTGCCCTCGCATCGCTGTTGGGCCCCATTGTCACCTACCTTATATCGTCCGGGAAAACAATGCCAACATTGGTGGGCCCGCTCAAGTTTCTCATGAACTTTCCAAAAGAGAGTCTTTTCTACTACTTCCCGATTGTCCTTTTCATTATTTCCCTGGTGAAAGGCACATCATACTTTGGCCAGGCATATCTCATGGGTTCTGTGGGCCAGAGGGTGATCAACGATCTGAGGAACATCCTTTACCAGCATATTCAGTATCTTCAGCTCAATTTTTTCACAAAAACATCCACTGGTGAATTCATGTCGAGGATCACCAGCGATGTCTATCTTGTCCAGGGCGCTGTCACGACTGCGCCCACCATCATCCTGAGGGATGGCCTTCAAGTTATAGCGCTCCTCTGCCTGGCATTTTACCTTGATTGGAAAATGATGGCATTGTCCGCCTGCGTTTTCCCGGGCGCTGTTTTGATCATAGTCAATGTTGGCAGAAGGATTAGAAGGGTGACCAGGCGCAGCCAGGAAACATACGGCCGCCTTTCCACCCTTATGCACGAGACCTTTACAGGGATCAGGGTTGTGAAGGCGTTTGGAATGGAGAAATACGAGGGGAGAAAATTCCAGGAGGAGACCCGCAGCCTGCTTTTGAATGTCCTGAAGGGGATCAGGACCGTTGCGGTTTTTGTTCCGCTGATGGAATTTATTACGGTGCTGGGTGTTATCGTTGCCTTCTGGTATGGAGGTTACAGGATATCCCACGGCGACCTCAAGCCAGAAAATTTCCTTTCATTTTTCGCCGCGCTCATAATGCTCTATCAACCGGTTAAGAACCTCAGCAGCGTCAACAATACGGTCCAGGAGGGGCTTGCAGCAGCACATAGGATATACGCAATCCTTGATGCCCCGGGAGAGGTTATGGAGGCTTCCGGTGCTGTTGGTATTATGCCGATATCCAGGTCTGTGGAATTCAGGGATGTGTCCTTCGCATATGAAAAGGATTGGGTTCTCAGGGATATCTCCTTCTCTGTGAAAAGAGGGGAGAATGTGGCATTGGTCGGGATGAGCGGTGCGGGGAAAACCACCCTTATGAACCTTCTCTTGAGATTCTATGATGTCAGTGAGGGAGAAATTCTTATTGACGGCATCAATCTCAATAATGCCACCCTGCAATCCCTTCGCAATCAGATAGGCATAGTCACCCAACAGGTCATTCTCTTTAATGACACGGTTAGGAACAATATTGCCTACGGAGACATTCAGAAGAAAGAAGAGGAGATTATCAATGCAGCGAGGGCGGCGAATGCCCATAATTTCATCAGTGCCCTTCCAAACGGATACGACACCATCATCGGGGAGGGAGGGGTGAAGCTCTCCGGCGGAGAGAGGCAGAGGCTTGCAATCGCCAGGGCGATTCTTAAGGATGCCCCAATACTGATTATGGACGAGGCAACATCGTCCCTTGACTCCGAATCAGAGGAGGAGGTCCAGAAAGCCCTTGAGGTCCTGATGAAGAGCAGGACGACATTTGTCATTGCTCATCGCCTTTCCACTGTGAGAAATGCAGACAAGATAATCGTGCTCTCCAAGGGGAGGGTGGTGGAGATAGGGAAACACGAGGACCTCCTTAAAAGACGCGGAGAATACCATAGACTCCACGCAAAGCAGTTCAAGGGGCCGGTTCTGAGGCTTCGTAAAAAGCAAGGGGATGCGGGGAGAAAGAGGGCCCTGGCGTGAGGCCATGGCCTAAAAGACTTTTCCGCTACCTGAAATCACAACTTGGTCCATCTCTTGGCTGGTTGGTCACCACAATCCTGAGCAGAACACTCAGGTTCAGGAGGATCAACGCCGAAATCCTGAATAGGGTAGGAAGCGGGGAAAAGCCGGTCATTTTTGCGATATGGCACGGGGAGCAGTTCATCATGTATCACCTGCACAGGCGTTTGAAGATCGCAGCGTTGGCCAGCACGAGCGCGGACGGAAATATCCTGGCAGGCGTCCTGAAAAGATTTGGCTATGCTGTGGTCAGGGGTTCCTCCTCCAAGGGGGGCGTGAGGGCCCTGGTTGAGTTGAAAAGAAAGATCATGGAGGGATATGGGACTTTATTCGCAGTTGATGGACCGCGTGGTCCGTTCCATTCAATCAAGCCCGGCGTTATTTTCCTTGCAGAAAAGACTGGCTGTGACATCGTCCCTGTCTCGGGCAGGGCAGAGCATTTCTGGGTCGTGAAGAGGACATGGGATCAATACCAGATTCCAATTCCGTTCAGCAGGGCAATGGTGATCTACGGGGATCCGATCAAGGTGGGTGGGGATATTGAAAGCGACACTCAGCTTCTCGGGCAAAAGCTGACGGAGCTTTCCAGAAGAGTGGACGAGTTCTTCGGCCAAAACGGTTAAACCTTATGCTTTTCATCTATACCCTTATCCTGCGCATCGTGTTTGTACTGGCGTTTCCTTACATGTTCTTCAGGGCAATAATCAGCCCGAGATACAGGAGGGTTTTCTCCCACAGGCTGGGATTGATTGCCAGGCAGCAGAAAAGGGTATGGTTTCATTGTGCCTCTGTTGGAGAGGTGAAAGCACTCGAGCCCCTTCTGAGGGCTGCAGAGGAAAAGCTGCCCCTCAGCGATATTGCCATTTCCACCATGACAATGGCAGGCATGGACATGGCGCGGAAGAGCTACAAGGATGCAGGGATGATTTTCCTGCTTCCATTCGATCTGCCCTTGATAATCAATAGGGCAATGAAGGCCATTAGCCCCAGGGCGATCGTCATCCTGGAAACGGAATTCTGGCCGAATTTCCTCGCTGGGGCGATAAGAAACAACATTCCTGTGCTTTTGCTCAACGGAAGGATTTCAGAGGGATCGTTTCGCTGGTACAGATTTCTCAAATCCTTTTTCGGTATGGTCCTGAAGGCTTTCGTTGCAGCAGGCGTTCAGTCAGAGGGTGACAGGGAGAGACTGGCCGCACTTGGGGTCAATCGTGAAAACATCCTTGTTACCGGCAATATGAAATATGATTACTTATGTCCTGCAGACAGGGAGGCCTCTGCAGATGGTTCGCTCGGGAAAAGCCTTCAGGGGTTTGAGCTTTTTATCGCAGGAAGCACACACAGGGGCGAAGAGTCCATTATACTTGATGCATTCGAAGAGATTATCAAGTCTCGCCCCAGGGCCAGGCTTCTCCTTGCGCCGAGGCATCTTGATAGGATGGAAGAGGTTGCAGCCGAGGTCGTTCGCGCCGGCTTCAAATATGTGAAGAGGACAGAGCTTGACAGCAGGGGGAAATCAGAGCCCCTCACAGAAGAGGTAATTCTTCTGAATACGATAGGAGAGCTTTCCGGCCTCTATTCCCTTGGCAGTGCTGTCTTTGTGGGTGGGAGCCTTGTCCCGATAGGAGGGCACAATGTGCTCGAGCCAGCCATTGCTGGGAAAGCGGTCTTTTTTGGCCCGCACATGGAGAGCTTCAAGGATGCCCGAGAGCTTCTTCTGTCATCCGGAGGGGGGAAAGAGGTAAAGGACGCAGAGGAGTTAAAGACCGAGGTGCTGAAGGCCCTGGAAGACCCAAAGGAATATATTAGGAAGGGCTCTTTGGCACGCAAGGCAATCCTCAGCCGCCGCGGCTCGGCGCGAAAAAACCTTGAGCTTCTTGAGAAACTCCTATGAAAAATTATCCGTCATACATAGCGCTTCATGAGAACGGCCAGCTTGAAGAGAGGATTAAGAAGGCACTGTCCCTTCTCGAAAAGTGCACAGTGTGTCCAAGGGCGTGCAAGGTCAACAGGCTCAAGGGAGAGACCAAGGTATGCAAGACCGGACGATATGCTGTTGTATCCAGCATTGGCCCGCATTTTGGAGAGGAGATGCCGCTTGTTGGACGGCGCGGATCAGGGACAATATTCTTCACCCATTGCAATCTCGGCTGTCTTTTCTGCCAAAACTACGACATCAGCCACCTGGGGCATGGTGTGGAGGTGGCCCCGAAGATGCTGGCCGAGATGATGTTGAGGCTCCAGGGCATGGGCTGCCACAACATCAATTTTGTGACACCAACACATGTGACGCCCATGATCCTTGAGGCGCTTCCCCATGCCATAGAAGGGGGACTTAAGCTTCCGCTCGTTTATAACTGCGGAGGATATGAATCCATGGACACACTTAAACTTCTCGATGGCATTGTGGACATCTATATGCCCGATATTAAATATACAGGCAGCGAACCGGCAATGGAGTTTTCGAGCGCAAAGGATTATCCGGAAAAGGTCAAGGCAGCCCTTAAAGAGATGCATCGCCAGGTGGGAAAGCTTATCCTGGACGATAAAGGCATTGCTGTCCGTGGACTCCTGGTTAGGCACCTTGTCCTTCCCGGAGGGCTTGCAGGAACGAAGGAAGCCATGAGGTTTCTTGCCGATGACCTTTCCCCTGATACTTATGTAAATGTAATGGACCAATACAGGCCGTGCTATGAGGCTTTTCGCCATCCCCCTTTGGATCGCGGGATCACGATCGAGGAATATCAGGAAGCTCTTATGGCAGCGCGGGGGACCGGACTTTATCGCCTGGACGGATATTGGTCGCATTTAAGTAAAAAAGGAGGCGCAAACGATGGCAATGACGATTACGAAGGAGTGCATTGCGTGCGGCGTGTGTGAGACCGAATGCCCGCGGAACTGTATTGAAACAGGGGATATTTATGTGATAGATAAATCTAAATGCACGGAATGCAAGGATGAAGGCGGCCCCAAGTGCATTGAGGTGTGCCCGGTTGACTGCATTGAGAAACTCCCTTGAATAAGAATATCAAGGAACAATTAGATATCCTTAAAAGGGGCACAGTAGAGATCATCCCTGAGGATGGCCTGGAGAAAAAGCTCCAGAGAAGTCTCCGCGATAGGAAGCCCCTGATAATCAAGGCGGGATTCGACCCCACTGCACCCGATATCCACCTCGGCCACACCGTTCTCCTTCAGAAGATGAGGCAGTTCCAGGAGCTCGGCCACAGGATTGTATTTCTTATCGGCGACTTCACAGCCATGATTGGCGACCCCAGCGGCCAGAATGAGATGAGAAAGCCAATGACGAGGGATGAGATAATAAAGAACGCCGAGACATACAAGGATCAGGTATTTAAGATCCTTGATGCCAAAAAAACCGAGGTCAGGTTCAACAGTGAGTGGTTCCTGAAGATGACACCCCTGGAGTTCATAGAGCTTGCATCAAAGCAGACAGTTGCCAGGACCCTGGAGCGCGCAGATTTCAAGAAAAGATACACAGAGGGCAGGGACATCAACCTTTTGGAATTCTACTATCCGCTGTTCCAGGGATATGACTCTGTGGCTCTCTCTGCAGATGTGGAATTGGGAGGCACGGACCAGAAATTCAATTTGCTTATGGCGCGGACAATCCAGGAGCGCTACGGCAAGGAGCCACAGGTTGTGATGACGCTTCCTTTGCTCGAGGGCATTGACGGCACAGAGAAGATGAGCAAGTCATTGGGTAACTACATCGGGATCACAGACCCGCCCATGGAGGCGTTCGGTAAGATCATGTCAATATCGGATGACCTTATGTGGAGGTATTATGAGCTCCTGAGCGACCTCTCGATCGCTGAGATTAAGGGGCTGAAGGCAAAGGTGAAGGAAGGCTCTTTGCATCCAATGGATGTGAAGGCGCGGCTTGCCGAGGAGATCGTAGGACGATTTCATTCGCAGGAGGATGCCAGGAAGGCCCATGAAGAGTTTGACAGCGTGTTCTCCAGGAGGGAGGCGCCAAAGGATATTCCCATCAAGGAGATCAAGTGCAAGGATGAATCAATACCCCTTCCTCTTCTGCTGGTGGAGGCAGGGTTGTGTTCGAGCCGCTCCGAAGCCAGGCGACTCATCCAGCAGGGAGGGGTGGATGTGGACGGCAGGCGCGCCAGGGACATAAACGAGAAGCTTCCTGTCAAGGGGAAACGCCTGCTCAAGGTCGGCAAGAGGAAATTCTGCGAGGTCCATTTCAAGTAACCCCGCCCAGCCCCTTGACAGGAATAGGGATGGGTGTTAATTATAATGAAAACCATGGAGCTTTCCCTTTCATGGAAAGGATCGCGATTTATTCTTGTCCCTATTGTTTTATTCAGCCTTCTCTCGTTTCAATCCTGCTGTAAGAAATGCGAGAAGGAGACCCAGGCCCTTAAAAACGAAAAGGCCCGACTTGAAACCCTACTTCATGGATTTACCGAACAAACCACCCAATGGGCCCACCAGATCGGTGTCCTCCAGCAAAAAATTGCAACATTAGAAAATGAAAAGATAGAGCTGACCAAGAAATTAGAGGGAAAGAATCGGTCAAAGAAGAAATAAATAAAAATACCTTTTCTTTAAATGCATGCCCGCCTCTGGCGGAGAGAGGGGGTTGGGTTCAGCCGAAGGCTGATGCGCCTCAGGCGCAGAGGGATAAGTTAGATTGGAGTGAAGGGTAGATTGAAGAAATTATTTTTAGTTTTATCTGTGTTTCTATTTTTGGCTTCCCCTGGGTGGGCCGGGGGAACCTATATCTCCACTGATGTTACTTCCAATACCACCTGGGACCTTGCCGGAAGCCCCTATACCATCACCGCCACCATCACCGTTCTTTCAGGTAAGACTCTGACCATCCAGCCCGGAGTCGTGGTGGGCTTCACCGGCTTCTACAGCCTTCAGGTAGCAGGGACGCTTCTGGCCGACACCGTGACCTTTACCTCGTTCAAGACGCCCCCGTCCAAAGGGGACTGGCTGGAGGTGCGATTTCTGAGCACCAGTGGGATGAACTCCAGCGTGCGCAACAGCCTGCTGGAGGATGCCTTCTATGGCTTTCATTGTATTGGAGCCTCCCCCACTTTGGAGGGCAATGTCATCCAGAACAATACTAACTACGGGGTCTATGTGGAGGGGAAGGCGGCCCCCCTTCTGCAGGGCAACACCATCCGGGGGAACATAATAGGCATCTATGCCGATGCCCGCAGTGGGGGAGCCTTCAGCAGCACCATCAGTGGCAACACTATCAGTGGGAACTCTCATGGGCTCTATGTAGATGCCTCTGGGCAGGGGAGCCTGAGGAGCGAACCCCAGGTGAGCAGCAATGTGATCAGCGGGAATTCCTCTGAGGGGGTCTTCTACTCCGGGAATGTTGTACTATTTCGGGACATAACCGAGGGGTGCGAAAGGGGTTGGAGACCCCTGAAGAGAGGGAATGATTTTCAGGTATGGACATACTGATAGGTGATAGATAAGGGGATCATGCGTGGTGAAGAAGGACGGACGATATTTTGGGATAGAAAATAGATACACCTCTCCCTTTCGAGGGAAATGTGTAAAGGGCAATCTTTCAGGCAGCCTTTTTGAGGATATACGAGTTTAGAAGTCCTCCAGCAAAAGTGATCCTCTTAAGCTTGACGACTTTTCCATAGAGGAGGAGGACAGTGTCCTGTCCTTCCAGTTTCCTGAGGGGGATCGAGTTCTCGATTCCCTGATGAGGGCGGAACTCGTTATGATATCTAACATATTCTGAGACTAACCAGAGGAGGTGCCTTCTACTGCAAATCAGTGTCTTGCTTAATAGCTCATATTTAAGGGATTTCCAGAGCCTTTCTATCTTGCCATTGGTCTGAGGGTGGCCCAAAGCACATCTTTTATGGGCAATTCCTTGGAAGGTGAGAAAAATATCGAACTGTGTTCGGAAGCATGAGCCATTGTCTGTAAGGATGGCCAGAGGGCAGCCATAGCCTTCTATGGCGTTTTGGAGACATGAGAAAGCCAATCTCAGAGTGGGAAGGATGGTTACTGAGAAGCCCAGTATCATCCGGGAAAAATCATCCAGAATGATGCATATGTAAATGGGAATGAGTCCCCAGAGCCGCGTGCTGAACACATCCATGGCCCACATCTCATGTGGCTTCTGGGTCTTTATTTTCATCCAGTCCAGACAGGCTTGAAGAGACGGCGGAGTAAGCCCCTGGCGGATGAGGATTCGCCTCACCGTGCTTCTATGAATGAGAATGCCCAGGCTCTTCAACTCTCCGGCGATCCTCTCATAGCCCCAGAGAGGGTTCTCTCTTTTCATCCTGCACACCAAAGCCTCGATCTCCTCAGGAGTTTTCTGAGGGGAATTCTGCGGTCTTCGGGAGGAGGGAAGGAGATCCCTCATTCTGCCTACCTTTATGGACGATGCCCAATTTTTAATGGTCTTCCACTTTACAGGGAAGATATCCTTTAAGAAAGGGGCGGTTGTGAGATGCAAGAGAGAGAGAAAGACCAGTGAGAGTTTCTCCTTGAGGCTGAAGTGTGGCCGTTTGGATACCTCCAGGAGCTTCTGCTGGAGCATTCTATTGGCGAACTTAAGGAGTTCAATCTGATACAGGGCCTCTTCGAGTCTCAAGTGAAGGAGCTTCTCGGGGGTAAGAGGACATTGAGGGGGACGTGGGTTCAGGAGGAGATGAGAGAGTCTTGCTATAATAAGAATAGCCCAGCCCATGAGTCTGACTGCGAAAGGGAGTAAGAGTAACTTGATCATCGGATGCTCCTTTTTTAGATGTAGGTCATCATATCCGTGAGAAGAAGACAAAAGGAAGATATATAGATGACGAATTATCAGCCGGATATGAAGGGCAACTTGAATACGGTTACGGATGCCGTGACGGCAACCATGGGCTATCAATTTGATGACATAGGAAGACTGTTGTGGATAATATCTCCTGATATAGGTCATATGGCGCGGACAATCCAGGAGCGCTACGGCAAGGAGCCACAGGTTGTGATGACGCTTCCTTTGCTTGAGGGCATTGACGGAACAGAGAAGATGAGCAAGTCATTGGGTAACTACATCGGGATCACAGACCCGCCCATGGAGGCGTTCGGTAAGATCAT
>Ga0315308_1000774_pt1 | contig 18247 bp, 24 predicted proteins | sample TDP3_MG_FD_203078 | JGI IMG/M metagenome (GOLD analysis project Ga0315308, IMG submission 203078) | Freshwater sediment microbial communities from Lake Towuti, South Sulawesi, Indonesia - TDP3 | ecosystem: Environmental > Aquatic > Freshwater > Lake > Sediment | place: Indonesia: South Sulawesi... | reverse complement strand
GAACTGTCACTAGTGAAGATGTGCCTGAAACCTTGTCTCGGGTGAGACCCTCAACGAACAGTCTTTCTTGGTCGCAGTCCACCCTGTTGACTTTACCCTCAATGCCAGTGAAGTCTCCTCTTACCACCTTGACAGTATCTCCCTTCCTCACGGTGAAGGATCTTCGGCCATATCTTTCACGAAGCTCCGGAGAAAGGGATGCTGAGATCATCTTTCGGCGCGTTTCAGTTCGACTCTTCCTTGAGGGCAATCTTACATCTCCTTTGCCTAGATTATTATGCTGGCCAAGTTGGCTACTCGAGGCCATCTTTCGGCGGCTTCTCTCGCCACTGGCCCTCTTATCTCCGTTCCTTTCAGTTCTCCTTCAGGCGTCATGATGACGGCTGCGTTGTCCTGAAATTGGATCCTTACTCCGTCGGCTCTTCGGAAGGTCTTTCTTTGCCTGACAACAACAGCAGGGAAAATGTGCCGTCTAAGATCCGGGGAGCCTTTCGTGACAGAAACAGCTACCATCTCTCCCACACAAGCGCTCGGCACTCTCCTGAGCCGTCCCTTGTAACCCATGACATTGATGAGTTTGAGTTCCTTAGCACCTGTATTGTCCGCGCAGGCTAGGCGGCTGCCTGCGAGTAGCCCTCTCGTGACATATGGCCTGTACTCCATCATCCCCCTCGCGCTGACTGCTCGAGACTTCGGAGCGGGCATACTCATTTCACTCCAGTCGCTAGTCCTCTTTCTCTATTACAACGAAAGCCACTGTCTTGCTTAGCGGGCGACACTCAGCTATTTTGACCTTATCGCCTTCTTTCGCGTCGATACATGGAGGGTTATGTGCGTTAATTCTGCTAGATCTCTTTTCATATCTCATGTACTTGGGAACATAATGCAAAGTGTCTCTCCTTACAACCACAGCCTTGTTCATCTTGCTGCTGGCCACGACTCCTTGGAGGATCTTCCCTCGGATTGAGAGAGATCCGTGAAACGGGCAGTATGTGTCATCGCAGCTTTTCTTGGGAGGCTTGACCTCCATCCCTATGTTGCGCATCACCATCGTCTCACCTGCATCTTGACTCTATCCTCTGATCGGGCAACGAGTCTCTTTCCGTCGACCTCTACGACCTCGCCTGTTGGCAGGTAGAAGTAGAACATTGCCGTATCTTTGGGCACGATTACGTTTCTCAAGCCGTTTGATAGCGTCAAAGTGTTCCTTGTCTCATCCACCACCCTTCCAGTAAGCCCTGTAAGCTGTCTATTCACTGCCCTAACGATTCTGACCTTGAGTCCGATAACCTCATGCCTCATGACATTCTGGGGATTCATAGGATTCACTGTGAAGCACCTTTCCCTGCAACCGTTTCCTTCTCAATTGTCAATATTCTGGCTACGGTTTTCCTCAGCTCCTTGATCCTGCCCGGGTTCTCTATGGTACCTCCCGAGGCAACCGTCGTTTTGAGTCTGACGAGTTCCGTTCTTATCTCGTCAAGCTTCTTCTTTCGCTCTTCTACAGGCATTTGCCTGATCTCCCTTACCCTAAGCACTGGCATCTTCCTTTTTCTCCTCCTCAGGTGGGGGCGGTTGGCCTTCAGTACTCGGGGCAGCCTGCGCCGGTGTCTCTACTACAGTCGGCGTAGACCTTATCAGAGGCTTATCCGGGAAATCAGCGCCCGGGGGAAGTATCTTCACATGTATGCCTAGAATCCCAGGTTTTAGCTGAATCCATTCCACTGCACTCCGAATCTGCTTCGAAGCTGCGTCACCTGATCGGGGCAGATACCCCTGCCTGTAGTGCTCATATCGCGATCTCTCGCTGGTCAGCTTTCCTCTTATAGTAATCTCTACGCCGAGGGCTCCGGCCTCCATAACTCTCTGAACAGCCCAGTAGCCTGCTCTCCTAAAGTGAATTCCTCGTTGAAGCGCAGCGGCCACCTGAGATGCCACAACTCTTGGGTCCAGCTCGGGGACTTCTATAGCGGCAACTGATATCTGTGGATTCTCAAGTCCGAATTTCTCTTCCAAGATCTTGGTGAGGTCTCTGATGCTCTGCCCTCTCCTACCGATGACCATACCTGGCTTTGCTGCGTAAACAACCACCCTGGCACCGACAGGAGTTTTCGTCAGCTCCATCTTACTGTAGCCGGCCTTGTTGAGTTCCTTCGCAAGAAATTCGTCAAGCTCAGCCTTTCTCGCATTGTCCTTTATGAAGAACTTTTGGACAGACATTCTACTCGCCCTCGTACCCCACGATCTCGAAATGAGTGAGAATGTTGAAGCTGGGCGAGCTCCGTCCGTGAGCCCTAGGGATGTAGTTTCTGATCTTCATTCCCCTATGTGATGCCGCATGGATGATCCTGACCTTAGCAAGGTTCAGACCCTTGTACTCCGCGTTGGCCTCCAACTCTTCAAGCAGCTTCAGAACAGTGGAAGCTGTCTTAACCGGGTATCTTCCTGCGTGCCAACGTTCATCAAGAGATCTATGCGGAACCTCTTTCTTGTAACGCCTGTAGGGGATGGCCTTCTTCTTTACGCACACTCGTTCTAGGAGTTCTTTAGCCTCCGCTACTTTCATGCCCTTGATCGTCCCGCATATCTCGACTGCCGCCTTCGGCGAAACGCGAAGCTCGCGGCCTGCACACTTCACGGTCTTGTCCGGGTCGAGTCCGGTGACCGAATATTTCCATTTTGGCACGTAGTTTCTACCGCTATCCCCAAAGCATGCACTGGGCCAATTTAAAAACGTTGGGCTGATGTGGAATTCGACAGAGCCAAGAGTTTTCTTGAAACGTGAAGCTCTCTGAGTGGCTGGAATCTTTCAATGGAGAACAGGAGCCGACATTAAGACATTTCTTATACTGTTTCGTCTTCTTTGGGTGCGGATGCGCGTTGTCGGAGAAGGAGGCAGGCCTTAGCAGAGCTGAGTCGGAACTTAGAGGTTCAACACTCAGAGTCTACTGGTACCTATTCAAGAAGGGAGAAGGCGTGGGTGTGAGAGAAGTTCAGAGAGCTCTTGGAATGTCAAGCCCTAGCACGGCGCTACATCACCTCGACAAACTTAGACGACTCGGGCTGATAGAGAAGGATAGTTTTGGGCAGTACGTGATGCTCAAAGAGGTAAAAGTAGGAGTATTGAGATTCTTCACGAAGCTTGGAACCCTAGTTCTCCCTCGATATCTGTTCTACGCTGCGTTCTTCTCGACATCACTCTTGATCTACTTGTATCGAGAAGGATTCACAGGATCAGTGCATAACGTGATGGCACTCATATTTGGCCTGAGCGGAGCGGTTGTATGCTGGTATGAGACAGCCCGAATATGGCGCGAACGCTTCTTCTAGGAAGGCCAGTGCTTTGTTCTAATGTCTAGAACTATAATGGCATCAATGACAAGAGATTCATAGAGATGAAGTCGCAGTGATCAAGAAGGCCGCGTACGCTGTGCTCGGAGTAGTAATGGGCACCCTAGTGAACCTATTCAGCCTTTGGGCAGGGAGACCGAGCCTTGAATCACAGGAAGTACTTCCTGCCAAGATGGGTACGCGAGCCACACCTGTGAATCTACAGTCAGCATTTTCCTCAATATTAGTTGTGGTTGTCTTGGCCTTGGTATGCGCTATTGTAGTCGGCGTGGTGGCCAAGAAGAGACTCAGCTAGGAGTATTGCCGCTTCCTACTTCAAGGGCACGTACATGGAAGAGCGACTCGCTCCTATACCAGGCGTCCCATGAGACACTTTCTTGTTTGTTATCGCGAATTCTCCGAGACAGTGCCCAATCATCTCCGCCCTTATCTCAACGGGTGCAAACTCTTTCCCGCTGTGAAGGCTGAGTGTCACACCAACCATCTCGGGAAGAACTACAAGGTCACGGCAGTGTGTCTTGAGTTGGGGGGCACCGCTTTTGCGCTCCGACTTCTTCGTCGATCTCAGCTCTTCCAAGAACTTCCTCTGCTGAGGGTTCAGTCCCCTCTGAAGAGACCTTCTCTGTCTGGCCGGCAACAGCCTTATGAATTCATCCATAGACATCGCTTGAAGCTGCTCCAAGCTGTACCCACGATACTTGAATTGCTTGGGCATTCTGTCTACACATCTTGTCTCTTCACGGGTTATCGGCGTTATTTAAGCCTTCGAGTGGTGCCAGACTTTGCTGCTAGGCTGCAAATGAAGAATTGAGTAACCAAGGTGTCTGCTCTTGGAAGAAGAGTTAGAGGATTTGGGCGACCTGCCTCATCCGCTTCGCTGCTCTTCCAGTCTGTCTTGCAGCAATCAGACCGACCTTTCTACCTGGGGGCGTTGTCCTTGAGACCGTCGTGGGTTTCCCTGCATGCTTATGCCGGCCTCCTCCGTAAGGGTGAGAAGCAGCAACCATCTTCTGTCCTTTGACTATGGGCCATCGTCTTCCTCTGGTTCGCATCAACGCTCGCCTTGCCCCCGCTGTGAGAAAGGGCTTTTCTGTCCTTCCTCCTCCTGAGACAACGCCGATCATCGCTCTGCATTCATCTTTCAAGTAGATCGATTTTCCGGAGGGAAGTCTAGCCTCAGTTCCCCGGGATGTATGTGCGACAACGAGTGCATATGCTCCGGAAGCCCTTGCCATAGTTCCCCCGTCTCCCGGGTTTAGCTCTAAGTTACAGATGAGAGTTCCTTCAGATATCTTGCCGATAGGCAATATGTTTCCCGTATCGGCGGCAGCCGCTCCGCCCCTCATGACTCTCTGATCGAGACTGAGGCCTTCTGTGGCTGCGACGTAGAACCGCTCGCCGTTTTGGAACTTTAGCAAAGCAACCGGTGTTCCTCTTCCCGGATCGTGAACGATCTCTGAGACTACTCCTTCCAAGACACCGGCCAGCTCACCTGTGGCCATTGGAGGATATCGAGCCGGAGCTTCCCTTCGGTATGTGGGGGCGCGAAAGACTTGGGTGCCCTTTCCCCTTCTCTGGACCAGTATTTTCTTTCCCATAACCTAACACCACGCCGCTTAGAGGAGACCTAACTTCACAGCGAGATCAGCCGCCTTGGATTCCGGTGCGAGTTTGACATATGCTTTCTTCTGCCCTCCACTAGTTATCAGAATGTGGACCTTCGAAACTCTAACATCGTATAGTTCCTGAACCGCTCGTTTCACATCGTTTTTCGTGGCTCTGATATTGACGATGAATGTGATTTTGTTCTCTGCCTCGATAAGATTGACAGAGTCCTCTGACATCACTGGATGCACTACAACTTGTCTGGCGTCCATTCTACTCAGGCTCTCCCATCGACTCGCCCAAGAGCTTCACAGCTGATTCGGACCAGACAGTCAGTCGACCGGGATGTGTACCCGGCGCCAACATCTCTGCACCTAAGCTATCGACTGTGACGACTTCCACGCCCGGGAGGTTTCTGGCTGCTTTGCCTATGCCTCTGTCATTGGAAACGACTATTAGGGGGCCAATTGCTTGGCGCAACCCCCTTCCTCGACTATGCCTTTGTCGTCCCCGAGTCTTTCTGCTGTCAACTACTCTCATGACATCGTCCCAGACTCCTATGTTCTGCATCATGTCTCGTACGGCGCCAGCACCCTCTATGGTTTGAATATCATTAGACACAACCAAAGGCAGAGATGCGGTCTCAGATAGTATATGACCCCTAGCTTTGACAATCTGCTTCATCGCTGTTGCAGCGATCGCTGACCTTATCGCAAGTCTCCTCTCTTTGTTGTTCACAGCTTTCGAGATCACTTTCTCTGCCCGAGGCGGGTGAGTAACCCTGCCTTTCACGGTACTAGGTGCGAAAGCAGCTGCGGAGGCTCGCGGATAGTGATCACCCTTGACTCTTGGAACCCTTGATCGGTCATATCCGACTCCGAGAGATTCAGCGGAAGTTCTCTTCCCCGCCATAGGGTTCCTTCCCTTCGGTTGCAGGCGGTGGGACTGAGCGGCTATCACAGTTCTCTTGATAACGTCTGGCCTGTAGGGTGTCGAGAAGACATCGGGAAGTGATATCTCTCGGACTTTCTTTCCGTCGACATCAATGACATCCGCAGTTCTACTAGTCATGCTGCCCACCGGGATTCACTACACGGGTTGAGGACTCAGATACTCGATTTTTGGTGGTGAACTGGGTGTCAGCTGGGCTCGGATTGGGCGCCTGAGTGTCACTAATCGCTTTGACGGCCCAGGAACGCTTCCAGTCAGCATCATGTAGCCTCCGTTGATCAGGCCATAGCGAATAAAGCCACCTTTCGGACTGACCTCGGTTCCATCCTCTCCGATTTTGACGATCTGCTGGCTGTACGTGGTTCTCTGGTGGAATCCTGTCTGCCCTGCTCTGGGAACTGTATATGTGACATAGGCAGGAGTCCACGGACCTATTGAACCGACCCCGCGAATTGTCTTCCTTGACTTGTGAGACAGAATTCGAACTCCCCATCGTTTCACGGGCCCTTGGATTCCTTTGCCTTTGCTTATGCTAGCAATGTCGACCCACTGACCTTCTTGGAACACGTCGGAGCTCTTCACTTGATTGCCCAGTATGCTCTTTGCGTATTCGAGCTGTTCCTTCACTGTTCCTCCGCCTACCTTGATCTCAATGATCTCAGGAGTCTTTCTTGGAACATTGGCAAGTCTAGGTTGACTTGCTGCCAAGATTCGTATCTCCTGAACTTTTCCCAAGGAGTTCTCAATCTTCTTTAATGCTTCTTCAGTCTTCGATGCCTTGGGAAGCGTCAACGCTCGGCTAAGATCCTTGGGGAGATTCTGGGCCCACGCTTCAGTGAGGGTTCTTAGGCCTGTATATCGTTGCTCGTAGGCTCTGATCGCACATATGACAAGAGGAGGACTATCAATCACTGTAACAGGAAGCACGATCTCCTTTCCGAATGTAAAGGAGCCTTTCCGGTTGTCAATTGTTATCAGATGCGTCATACCTGCCTTGTATCCGGAAAAGGCCAATAGTCCGGGCTTCCCTTCAATTTTGGGCCAGCATCTAATGCGCGCTCTCCATCGTTCAGCGCGTGCTCTGGGAAGATACGCCAGAGAACCTCTCTTCGGAGCGTGCTTCTTTCTATGGCCCAATCGGAAACCTTCTTTGACTATTCACAGACTTGCCGCACTTTCAGGGAAGGCTAGCTGTTATAAACCTTGCGAGCGAAGAACAGCGTGCGCATTGCACAACTGTCAGACTCATGATTTATCTTAGTATGGATTGAAGAATGTTGACTGTGGTTGAGAGGCGAAAGAGAAGAGTAGCGATAGCGATTCCGTCGTCTCTTGTCTCAGACACTCCGCATTTGAGAGAAAAGACGGTTCGAGTGGGCCTTCTGGCAAGGGCAGCGGCAATATTCCGAGTGGATGAAGTCGTGATCTACGCCCAAGATCCCAAGACTGATCGAGAGGAAGCTGACTTTCTGAGAAGAATTCTCTTGTACTTGGAAACTCCACAGTACTTGAGAAAGAGGATGTTCCCCTTGTCTCCTGAGATGCGATATGTTGGAGTGTTACCTCCACTGAGGACTCCGCATCATCCTCTTGAGACAAGGGGTCAAGTTGAGTCAACCATCTATCGAGAGGGACTCGTTCTTTACTCAGAGAAGGATTCGGCGACTGTAGACATAGGACGAGCCAGACCTATCAGAATCAAAGGGCACCGTCTTCAAGCCGGAAGGCGAGTCACACTTAAGATTGAAAAGGTTGTCGAAGGAGAAAGGTTCTCAGTAGTCTCAAGAGACGACGTTCCGTTCTACTGGGGATATGAGGTATTCTCGTCTGGGGGCACGCTTGGAGAGACTTTAAGGCGTCGCCTAGACGAACTAGTAATCATGACTTCTAAGCATGGCAGACCAATTCTTGAAGAGCTGACCAATCTAAGGAGAAAAGTAAAGGCGGCTTCAAGAGTGATGATAGTGTTCGGTTCGCCTCGCGAAGGGGTTAGGGAGATTCTTGCAAGAGAGGACTTGAAGCCAGAAGATCTTTCAGAACTTGTTCTGAATACAATTCCTCTTCAAGGTACCGAAACTGTGAGAACAGAGGAAGCTGTTTACGCCACCTTGACGATACTCAACGTCATTGGAACCGAGGTGGAAACGGAGCTCTGAAGCCCACCTTGACAAGGATTGGCATAGACTTGAGGTGAAAGAATATGTGCGTACTCGATGATCTGAAGAAGATCCATGAAATCGATAGGCAGGACATGCTCACGCGAATAGACCGGATGCCTGAACACTTGGTTGAAGCTCTGACAGACTTGGAATCATTGGTTCCATTCGAATCCGCTGGAATTGAGAACGTGCTTTTCGTTGGCGTGGGGACCTCAGCGATAGCCGCAGAGATCGCCTTGAATTGGCTCACCGAGCATGCAAAGATTCCTATGGTGCTGATTCGGGATAGCTGGCTGCCTACCTTCACTGACTCAAGAACGGTAGTCTTGGCCGTAAGCTACAGCGGAGAAACACAGGAGACACTTGAGGCTCTCGTCAATGCTTTTCAGCGAAAGTGCCGAATCTTGGCTATTTCCTCTGGCGGAAAGATGAGAGAGGTTTCGGAGAGACTTCGGATACGCCACATTGAGGTGAGGAAAGGCTTCGAACCTAGGTCCGCCTTTCCATTCCTATTCGTGTCGTCGTCGCTTGCCCTAGCTCCTTGGGTACGTCAAATAGATCTTAAGAGAGAGATCCAAGAAGCCTCCCATACCCTTCGGAACCTGAGAAGTACAATAGGCTGGAACGTTCCCTGCGAAAGTAACCCTGCTAAGCAGCTTGCTCTCAAGATGACTGAAACGATTCCCGTGATCTATGCCTTTCGCAGAAACGGAGGACTAGCAAGAAGGACGAAGAATCAGTTGAATGAGAACTGCAAGATGCCAGCAATGTTCAATCTTCTCCCAGAAGGCTGTCACAATGAATTCGAAGCGTGGCGGAAAGGCGAAAGGGACCGGGCAGAGTTCTCTTTCATTTTTCTAACGCCAGATGAAAACGATGACGAAAGAGCAAGAATCGAGGAAGCAAAGAAGATCCTCGTTGAAGCTGGGATGACAAAGGTCTATGAAGTGTGTGGGGTTGGGAGTACAAGAGCTTCTCGGCTACTCTCTGTCGTCTATTTCGCAGACTATGTTGCCTTCTATCTGTCAGTTCTGAGAAAGATCGATCCCACTCCGTGGGAAAGAGTCCAAGAACTAAAGAAGAGAATCCTACAGAGGACACGCTTCGAAGAAAGATTGAATGATGAAATGAAGAAGATACGAAGCTAGGTCTCCTGTCAAACCTTTGTCGCAGAGCAGCGGTCGATCGCCGAGAAAGCTTCTTCCGGTGAATCGGTTCTCAAGACGAGTCTTTCGAACGGGCATATTTCGGTTCCATGTCGATCCAGTATATTTGGGACAAGTGTGTCATGCTCAAAGTGTACGGAGAATTTCTTCAACACTGCTGAGCCTAATTCGCTCATCACTGATGCATACACGCTTGAGAATTTGGCGTAGACACATAGAAGCGCTGCGGCTTTTCCAACAACTCTGTCGGCAATCGATGCCTCCGCCAATGACGGCCCAAGTTCCTTTATAGCGTCTATCAGGCTTCTGACACCTGAAGCTCGACTGGTAAACATTACATTCCCTAGTTTGACAATTGCCACACTCAATCTGTCCGCGATCATCGTTCTCTTGGCTAAGTTGAGATCACTCAGCGGAGCATTCGGTGTAAGGTCTGCGTTTCTTTCAGAGATATCCATCTGCACGGAAGACCTTGGCCTTATCCTTTTGTGCATCCTATTGGAACCAGTCTAGCTACCTTAGTTGCGATACCGAGTTCGTGGCTGACCTCTGCAACTCTATCCACATCCTTGTATGCACCTGGCGCCTCCTCGCTAACCACTGCCATGCTTGCAGCTCTCACTAGTATCCCTCTTTGCTCTAGATTTCGCTTGACATCGTTCCCCCAGAACTTTCTCTTTGCAGCTGCTCTACTCATGAAGCGCCCTGCTCCATGAGCTGTTGACGCGAAGCTAAGTTCCATTCCGCGCGGCGTCCCGACCAGAACCCAGGAGCTTGTTCCCATGCTACCTGGGATCAGCACAGGCTGACCCGCAGACTTGTAGTCTGCAGGAATCTCTCGGTGCTCTGGAGGAAACGCTCTTGTGGCTCCCTTCCTATGGACATAGACCTTCGCTGCCTTACCATCGATTGTGTGATCTTCTATTTTGGCGATGTTGTGGGCAACATCGTAGATCAGACGCATATCAATTGATTCAGCAGATTTGCCGAGAACCTTTTCAAACGCCTCTCTTGTCCAGTGAGTGATCATTTGTCGGTTTGCCCAAGCGAAGTTGCAGGCCGCTGACATCGCTGTGAAGTACTCTTCAGCCTCGTTGCTCTTAGATGGAGCGCAGGCAAGTTCTCTGTCAGGTAGCCTTACGCCGTACTTGTGCACGGCATGCTCCATAACTCGAAGATAGTCACTGCACACTTGATGCCCGAAGCCCCGGCTACCTGTATGAACGAGCACAAGTACTTGGCCTTGGCTTTCTATGCCAAATCTTTTCGCCACATCGAGGTTAAAGATCCTGTCAACCGTCTCAATCTCTAGGAAGTGATTTCCACTACCCAAACTTCCTAGTTGTGTGCAACCTCTATTCTTGGCAGTTGACGAGACTTTGGAAGGATCGGCCGATTCCATGCACCCGCTCTCTTCGCAATGCCCGCCGTCCTCGGCCCACCCATACCCTTTTCCGATAGCCCACCCAACCCCATCAGACACGACCTTGTCGAGCTCTGTAGGGCTTACCCGGATCTTTCCGCGACTACCCAGACCGGAGGGTATGTAGTTGAAAAGAGTCTCCAATATCGCCAGAAGCTTGGGGCGGACATCCTTCTCTGTCAGATTCGTCCTGAGAAGTCTCACCCCGCAGTTGATATCATAACCGACTCCGCCTGGGCTGATGGAGCCTTCATCGTAGTCTGTTGCTGCTACTCCTCCAATCGGGAAGCCGTACCCTTCGTGGCCGTCAGGGAGAGTGATCGACCACTTGTATATGCCTGGTAGGTGGGCGACGTTGGCGCATTGCTGAATCGTAAGGTCGCTCTTCATCTTCTCGATAAGGCTTTCATCAGCGTATATTCTGCCCGGGACACGCATCCCTGTCTGATACGACTGAGGTATTTCCCAAGTGTAGGGAGCGACTTGTCGAATCGGCACCCTGTCAGACTTTCCTCTAAAGGCTTCAGCTTCTCCCATTCATGCTTCCTCGCTAACCTTTCGGCTTAGATGCAGAGTGCATGAATTTAAGCTTCATTTTCTCTTGAACCAATAAAACAGGAAAGATAGGGAATCCGGAAAACAAGGCGAGACACCTTGCGAATTAAGATAGTTAGAAGACTAGACCTAGAAGAGATTCGAAGGCAACTCAAGATGCATGAAACAAAAAGAGGAATGCCCTTTTCAGAGTTTGAAAGAAGGTTCGTCGAGAGGAAGGTGGACCTAGGGCTCTTTGGGGAATATGTGGAGTGGGCGAGCCTCGTGCATGCATACGAGGCATATGAAGAGGGGGGAGAGCTTGATTACGCCGTGGAGGAGGTACGTGAAATCAAGACAGATGAGCTAGAGAAGATGTTGACGTTCAAGCGATTGGAGCTCTTGAGGATCGTTTCGACATCACATGTTGAATCGATCAATGATGTTGCAAGAAAGGCCGCAAGGAACGTGAAGAATGTTTACAATGATCTGAAGGCATTGGAGAAGATTGGATTTCTTCATTTCCGAAAGGTAGGAAGGAGAAATCTTATCCCCGAAAGCTTGATTGAGGAAATCTCCGTGATCATTCAATAGGAGGAATTTCTAGGTCGAAGAATCTCTGTGGGTCAACAAGTATCTGGTCGATCCTAGGCCTCTGGATTCGTTGCAGAAGTTCTTTGATGGAGAAGATGACGACTAGTGCAGCCGCCGTCAAAGTGAGATAAGTGTTCAGAGTTGCCTTCAGTGCAATGTCTTGAGCGGAGGACATGCTAGATCTTTGCTCTACATTGAACTGCCATAGTCCCAGATAAGCTTCACTCAAAGATCTAGAATGAACTTCAAGAGATATCCGTCATCTTCACGGCCTATTTCCATCTGATGATAAGTCACAGCTTTAATCTCGACCCTTGATACGTGTTTGGTAGGGTCAAATCGCTCACCGAAGATTGTCGCATGCAGCCTCCAACTCTTGTCAGTTTGGAGAATCTTGCCCACCTCGAATCTCGAATACAGGTTCCTTTCAATCTCGAACTTCAGAAGAAGGCGTTCCAGCCAACTATAGAGCAGAGCCATTTGGTCATGTTCTTCTACAATGATCTCATCCTTAATCCTCGATTCGACCTTTTGCGTATCCGTCATCACGTCAAACATGGCCAACGCTGCATTCTCAAATGCCTCCTCTAGACTGCGTCCACGGGCAGCCACATAAGCGTCTGCAAGATGCTCCAGAAATTCAAACTTAGGTCTCATTTGAAATCAGCGGCCAGAGAAATGAGATCATGCCGATAAGATAAACTGTTCGAGGTCAAACGACTCGCGTGTTCCGCAGAACATCCCCTTAAGGAGGCCAAAAGAGGTGTGCTGCCCAACCTAAATCGCCAGCCCGCCTTACCGGTACGCACTGCTCTCCCTGACTACATGCCTTCCAGACGTACGCCACAGGGAAATGACTTAAGTCATCGAAGAAGGCCATGAGAGGTTGATTGAACGGTTCTTCAGTGTTTGGAGATGGCTGAAGAAATTTCAAATGAGGCTAGAAAGGGAACCTTTGATCGTAGCTCTAGGCTTAACCGTAGAATGGTTTGCGAGAAGTGTGGCTGCTCCGGAAAGAGGTACATAGAATATCTTAAGGAAGGGACGTTTGAGGTCGGACAAACCGAACGAGTCCTTGTAGCTTATCCGGGTCAGTATTATCTGTTGAGCTACGAAACGGAAAAAGTCACTCCAATATTCATACTGGTGAAGTGTCAGAGATGCGGGCTTGAGAGGAAGATAACTGACCCCGTTCTCACGGTCGAGTATCTTCAAAGCTTTGGAAGACGTAAAGAGAGAGCCGGGCTGTATGTCTGACCCTGCATCCACTTGAACGTGGCCTCACTAGGATCTTATGGCACTGCAACCGGATTTTTCTGAGATGAGAGCAGGCAACTGCATCTTCGACCGTTCATCTTCTGTGACAGCGCTTCATTGGAAGAATCAGAGACACGAGAGGGCGTCATCAGATGTATGAAACGGTTTTAAGACCGGCGCCATAGGATAGATCGCGGTGAGGCGCGGCCGGGAGCCGGGATAATGTGAGAACAACCGTCTCAGATCCCGAGGGCCGAGCGGATTAATGCACTGTCATGCAGTCCAAAGGCGCAGGCCTTGAGTTCCGTTATGGAAAGCCTGTGGTCCTATTGGGCCGCGGGGGTTCGAATCCCCCTCCCGGCGCCAAGGTTCTGATTCACAACTGTTCAACACCGCTACAAGAAGATTGAGAGTCTTGGGCAAGACTTATTGCGTGTGCGCTATTGGCTTGATGAGAAACCTCTTTCGTAAGCGTCTATGATCAGTTTGACTTGTGGATGTTCCTGTCTTGAATGGGAAGGCACTGTCTTTCACAAGATGCTTTGGGAGATACAGGAAGCACTTTCCATCTTATCTTCTCCAGACTCTCTGCCTTACATCTGCAGCCGTCCTGGCTACTCTGCAAATGTTGGAGGAAGATGAAGCCTTGACGGACCCTATTTAAACTATGAAAAGTTATAACTAGCTACGAAAACCTAATGATTTTCAAACGTTACTTGCACCGTCAAGCACGCGTGTGTGCGTTAGTATGTCATTTAGACTGCGCGCGCAACGACAGATCGCGGGAGTTGTTCGTGAAGCAAGTTCTTGTATTCCTCATTCTAACTATGACTGTTTAGGCCCGAATGTGGCTCATTGGAACGGACTGCACACTCTACCTATGCCGATAAGAGTTGAAGAGTCATGAGAATGGCTTCTCTCTCTTTTGTATGTTTGATTTGCCTCACTGTCATACTGGCACTTTCTTTCCCTTTCGTCCAAGGACAGAAGATGCTGTTGGAGATTATAAATAGAGGCAATGTATCTGACTATCCACCTATTACGGCATCTAAGACGTACACATGCAAAGTAAGATGGCATGCTCAAGCCTTGCCGAACGCTGATCTTCGATTCATGGTGAGCCTTTTGAACGCTGATACAAAGACCCTGCTTCGAGAACCATACCAGTATGTGATTCAAGCAGGTAGAGAGCAATATGGCGAAACAATATTCCAGATCAACGTTCCAATAGAATCCCAAGGCATAGTTTCATGGCGCTTAGAGGTGACCTTGACTCCTGTCCTATTTGCCCTTGGTCCCTCCGGTCAGGCACCTGCTGATAGTTATGCTTGGAGTGTCAATACCACTCCAATCCCGGAGTTCTCAACCACTGCGATTGGGTTGGTTATGTTTCTTTCTTTACTCATTTGTTCCATGTTTGGGAAGGCATTGGGAAACACACACCTCAACAGACGGGTGACAGAATAGATGGCCACTTCGGATACGGAATTGGGGCTTTGAAGTATTGGAAGCTGGTGGGGTCGCTATCTATCCAAAAGAGAAGAAGCCCGCGAAAGGAGCTCTGTACGAGGGCCCTCTTCTACTCATCCTGTTGTCAACTCTCCTCTTGCTTGCAATGCCAGTTAGGGAAGTCCAAGGCGCATTTGATATTCATGTATCAACAGACAAGTATGAGTATGTATTGGGAGAAAGTGTATCGATCCTCTTTTTCATTAGCATAGATTGCGAAGTAAAGCTGGTCATAACAGGACCAGACCAGAGCACATTGGTGTATGGGCCACATGTCGTTAGCGCAGGCACGCATTCGGTCGCGACGATAGCTTGGACCCCCTTAGGGCCGAGGAGAGTAGTTCTGGAGGGCGGGAGCAAGGGGCTGAAAAGAAATGCTGCCTGCTACTTCATAGTTGCCAACGAAAGGTGCCAAGAACTATATTCCACCCCAGCGGGAGCTTGGACACACGGCGGCATCATCTACAACAGTTCGTTGCTGTTGCTCAGCATCGACTTCGACCTAAGCGGCTCCGGAGATCAGCAAGCAACCAGTGCTTACCCAGGAGAGATCGTCTCTATGAAGGTCTTGTATTGGGTTTGGACCCCCTCTACTCTGCGGTCTGAGACAGTGAGATGGCAGCTCTTCCTTTTCTGCTCGTGGACGCCTCAGTGGCCTCCTCCTTCATCCCATTATTTCTTGATGTACGATGCGACCCCGGGTGGTTATCCGGGAACACAAGGAGCGAACGTATTTTCCATATCTGCGCCAATGTGCCCGGGAGTCTATTACTTGTGGTTTGCATGCAGCCTCAATGCTTCTTCGGAACATGCCGTAAGCAATTTCAAGACTCCGATGACTCTCCCAGCGCATGCGAAGATTGTCGTGAGGCAGAGACAGCCCTCGGCTATTACCCTCGACGTATCTCCTTCATCAATAGCGCTTGGAAAAGACACCACGCTTAGCGGCAATCTCAATGTTACCCCTAGTGAAGGTGCGAGAGTTCAAATCTGGTACTCAATGAATACCACGACTTTCTCCAGACTCATCGAAGTTGCAATAGACTCCTATGGCCGCTTCTCATATCGGTGGACGCCACCGTCAATCGGGACATACTTCATAAAGGCTTCATGGGACGGAGACCTACGATGCGGCCGAGCAGAAAGCAAAGTGATTGAGCTGACTGTAACAGAGGACTGGACTCATTTTCCTCAGTTAGAGAGGCTCCAGCAAATAGCAGGTGTTGCAGCCACCGGCGGATCAGTCGTTCTAGGATGGTTGTTCAAGACAAGAAAGCGTAGGTTCGTATCAGGCTACTTGGCAAAGATAGACGCGGCATACAATGAGTACTCCATGAACCCGGGAGAGTGCAAGAAGCTACTTGCCCAGATGAGGCATGAGGTCCTTCAGCTGCTCAAGAAGGGGAAGATTGACGAAGCCCAGTTCGTGATCCTAGACACGAAGCTTACACAGTACACGAGAGATCTTGCGTAGGAGAACCCTGATCTTTCTGACAGCACTGTTTCTCTCCCTGTGGCTTGACAATCCATCTGACTTCATATCCACAGATATACGGTCGCTGCGGGGATTTGCGCGTGCTCATAGCTTCTTCATGACAATCCATTCCCCGAGAGGATCTCTCCACGCTCCAGTTCTTCTGAAACCGACACTAGTGTAGAGCCGGATCGCGCTCTGGTTCAACGAGCGCACGTCTAGGATCGTACTCCTTTTCGGATATCTGGCTAATGCTTCCTGCATGAGAGCCCTACCGATGCCTCTGCCGCGCCACGCGGTTCTCACTGCGATACACGCTATCCCCGCTAGAGACTTGCTCCAGTCCGTGTTTCTCAGCTTCTGCAGAATGTAGATGAAGAAATGCAGCCTTGCAGACGCTAATAGCATAGGCAACTTCAACATCAGTCGGAATGTCATGATGCTCATCAGAGGCCTCAGGCCAAGTACGATCGTGACAAAGCCTACGAGATCACCACGTGACTCGGCGACAATGCTATCTTTGATGAGCAAACGGAAAAGTGCTTCAAAGAAGTCCCCACGGAATTCCTTGAAGAAGAACGCTAACTCATGTCGAAACCCTTCGTGATAGATCTCTACTAGACTGTTTAGGTCGCTAAGTCGACACGGTCGTAGCTGGATATGTTCTGATGACATACAAGAAGATCCAACGTCCACTTTGCGATATAGATACTGCGTTTCTTGATGGGAGAACAAGGAACCTGCCCAACAGCCAAGACTGAAGTTCCCGGATGAACAAAAGCTCTGCTGACGGATAAGCAATCGGACAAGTTTTCGGACCGCAGGTCCCTAGCCTAAAAGAAAAGGGAAAGAACACTATCTGGGCCTCGAAGAGACAGCAAGTTTCTCAGGATCATTTCCGATGCTGTGCTGCGAACTGTTTGACTTGGTACTCCCACTCTCTGGTTTCTATGGTCACTTCCCTTTCGCCGTTGTCGACTACGTCCACTCTAACGTAGCCTCCACCATCCTCCATGTGAATACAGCAGTCGCCTTTCTCCTTGGTGAGGAGCCCTTTCTCTTTGAAAAAGGTCTCTGCCTCGTCGATAATCTCATCCCTTCGCTTCGAGATCTTGAATGAGAGTTTGAGCAAGCACCTTGACGCTCCACTTTCGTGTCAAGTAGTTCTTGCTTAATAGCTTATCCAAGTAGCTCCATTGTTAGGCGACATGAGCAAGAGACTATGGATTCTTTTCCAAGGTTTCGAGAATACTCTTCGGTCCTTGCTTTGATTGAAGCAGCTTTCTGTAACTCCTCTGCTTGATCCGCGCTGCTGAGATCTTGAGCTCTTCTTTCTGGGCGAAGTGGTCATGAACTTTGCTTCTTGCTAGAGCGTCCATGACTCTTCCTTGGAAAAGCGCGTCTAGGTTTCTGGCCTCGCAGATCGGGCAGTCACATTCCAGCTTCTTGCCATGGACCTTGGACCATTCCTTCCTCTTCAGTACGCTCCACGCTGTCCTATCGAAAACGTTGATCTTATCCTTGGTCAAAGGCACCGGTGGAGGGGGAACGATCCACTTGGAGAAACTGTCTACGCCGAAGTAGGGCAGGATCATGCCTTGCGAGCAAGCTGCCATGCTTCTCCCGAACAGAACCTTCGGAGGGACCTGAAAGACATGAACCCACATCTCTGGCCTCTTCTTCTTCACCGCCTCGACGGCCCTCAACGTGTGATAATGGAATCCTCCTCTCATGTCTATTCCAAGGCATTGCGGTTCTCGCTTCAGTATCGGGTCCAAGCATTTCTCGAATTCTTCTCTGCTGCCGAGAGCGGACAGAACAGGCATCGTAGGCCCATCAAAGCCTCGCTCCTCCTTCCATCTCGAAGCATATGAGTAGAGAGATACATAGTCTTCCGGACTTACGCCGGGGCTTTGCTGAACGGTTACCACATCAAGGTCAGAGAAGAATTGAAGATCGAGGGCCGTCCTCAGGTCATCCGCCTTATCGATCTTACTCCCGCCCTTGAAGGCTAGAAAGAGTAGCTGAGCCGTATCCTCGAGTGCGGCTATCTCCCTTGGCATTCTCACAGCGAGATCCTTCAAGTATTTCTCGTCGGTCAGGAGGCGCTTGAGGGTGTTCGGCGGCATCAGTTTCGCCGCAACCACGATTCTACTTGGGGAGAGAGTTTTCAACTCGGTCACTCTCATCGCGTTGAGTTCACTGGACTGTGCAAACTTTCCTG
>Ga0315308_1000772_pt1 | contig 18263 bp, 18 predicted proteins | sample TDP3_MG_FD_203078 | JGI IMG/M metagenome (GOLD analysis project Ga0315308, IMG submission 203078) | Freshwater sediment microbial communities from Lake Towuti, South Sulawesi, Indonesia - TDP3 | ecosystem: Environmental > Aquatic > Freshwater > Lake > Sediment | place: Indonesia: South Sulawesi... | reverse complement strand
ACTCCTAACCCTACTTTTTGGGCGACCTCCTTTGACTTCATGGGTTGCCCTTCTTCCCATAGTTTCTGGAGAATCTTCATTTTTGCTTCAACCAAACCCATGGTTCGACACATCCTCTTTGCAGCGCCAAAACAATAAATAATCGAACAGCCTTTTCAGACTTTTGTATCTTGCGTAATGTTTGAATAGAAGTTGCTTCCATACACCTTAATACCATCCAATGTCGTATAAGGAGAAGAATCAACAGAGGTTGCTCGGAGCGAATCCAACGTGAAAATGGCGGTGCTGGTGTATGAGTATCCTCCAAAAATAGTTGGAGGATTGGGCACATATGCTGCTGAGATTACACGAAAGTTCGTTTTGTTAGACCATGATGTAACAGTGTTCACTATGAACGACGACACAGGCAGCCTTCCAACGAGAGAGCTGTGGCGTGGAATAGAGATTCATCGCCCACTGCATATTGATGTTTCAGACTCTCTGCCAGATGTCATTGCGGAAGACGTCAGAAAATGGGGCAGGGGCATTCATCTGTTCTCTAAGATTTTGGTGTACAATTATCTAACCGCCTCGAAAATGGTGAACGAACTGGTTCGAAGCGAAGGCTTCCTCTTTGACATAGTAATCGCACACGACTGGCTCTCAGCCATGGGAGGTATAGCAATAAAGCGCGAGTTAGACCTGCCCTTCGTTTTTCATGTTCATTCCACCGAAAAAGGCAGAACAATGGGCAACGGCTCCGAAGTCGTAAGCAACGTTGAACTTCGGGCTGCTCAGACAGCCGACATGATAGTTACTGTTTCCAACGCTATGAAAGACGAGTTAATTGGGCTAGGCTTCCCAGCTGAAAAGATACGAGTAGTCTACAACGGTGTCGATCCCCAAAAATACAGTAAAGAAGAAGTCAGCGACAAAAAAATGCAAGAAGTGCGGCAGCAATACGGGCTGAAAGACAACGATATCATGGTGCTCTTCTTAGGCAGACTCGTCTGGGTTAAGGGCGTTGACAAACTTATCGCAGCGATACCCCATGTTCTTCAAAAAGTCCCTGACGCAAAACTCGTTATTGTGGGTCTGGGCGATATGCGTGAGTATTTAGAAAAGATGGTTCAAAACCTCAAACTTCAAGATGTTGTGAAATTTCGCTTCGAGTTCATACCAGAAGAAGAACGAATAGCCCACTACGCAGCCTGCGACGTGGCAGTGTTCCCAAGCATCTACGAACCTTTCGGCATAGTCGCCCTAGAAGCAATGAGCATGCAGAAACCAGTCGTTGTAGGCGCCAGCGGCGTCAGCGGAATGCGTGAAGTCGTTGTTCCAGCTGGTCAAGAACAATGCGGCTTCCACGTGAATCCAAACGACCCAACCGACATCGCTTGGGCAATAGTCAACGCAGTGCAGGATCCTCAACGCAAGCTCCAGTTGGGTCAAAACGGAAGGAAGAAGGTGCTTCAAGAGTTCAGTTGGGATGTTATCGCCAAAAAAACTGTTCAATTCTACAATGAACTTTTGGAGTCACAAAAACCTAAAAAACCTTAAACATTGATTCTAGGCTGGAAGCAAAAAAGGAATGTCTACCGTAGCCAACGAGTTGAGAAAAGATTACTTGCTTGACCGCTGGGTTGTCATAGCCACGCAGAGGAAGAAACGCCCAACCGACTTCAAACAAAGGCTTGAGGAAAAAAGGCAGGCAGGGGTGTGTGCCCTAGAGCCTGGAAACGAGCACATGACACCACCAGCCGTTCTTGTTTATCTTCCAACAAACGGTGGAATCAGAAAGGATCGAGACCTGAACGGTTTTCGCCACAAGAACTGGATTGTCAGATGTGTGCCCAATCTTTACCCAGCGTTTACACCTCCAAAAGAGGGAGAATGGCTTGGACTTGAAAGTGGATTGTTCACCCGTGCAAGTGCCACGGGTCATCATGAGGTGTTGATTGAATCGCCTAAGCACCATGAGCATCCGAGCGTAGCAAAAGTCTCCCAACTAATTCATGTCATTAACGCTTATTTGGATCGAATTCAGGAACTTAGCTCAAAACCTTATGTGAAGTACGTTTCCGTTTTTAGGAATCATGGATTAGAAGCTGGTGCTTCTCTTTCTCACGCGCACACGCAGTTGATAGCCACGCCCATAATGCCTAAGATAATGGAGGAAGAGTTGAAGGCAAGCAAGGAATTCTATAATAAGAATTATGGGTGCACTTTTTGTGAGATTATTGAACAAGAGGAGCAGAGCCCTCGTTCCATCTGGAAGAACAAGCACTTTGTTGTTTTTGCACCTTGGGCGAGCGTTCATCCCTTTGAGTTCTGGGTCTTCCCAAAGAGGCATCAATGTTGCTTGTTAGACCTGTCGCGGAGCGAAGTTGAGGCCTTAGCAAAGACTATGCGGGTGTGCTTAGGAGGTTTAAGAACATTGCTAGGCGACCCTCCTTACAATTTCGGGTTCCATCAGATAACGTGTGGAGCCCGCGATTATTATCATTGGCACTTAGAAGTGTATCCGCGCTTAACCATTTGGGCTGGTTTTGAGAAGAGCACTGGAATGTTCATAAACGTGGTTTCGCCTGAAGACGCTGCAAAACACCTTCGAGAGGCTATGTTAGAGGAAGAGAAGAAAATCTAGCTGTAGAGGGTTAGGACTTTCATTATTCCAACTTTGGTGACGTGGTATTTTTCCACGCCGCTGACCTCGATGTGTTGCACGTAGCCTAGCTCTCTGAGTCTCTGTAAACAGTCTCTCACGGTTGAAACTTCGATGCCTGTCCACATGGCGAGTTCGTCGGGACTCAGAGACCTGTCAGGTGTGATAGCGCCTATGTTATGCATCATCGAGAGAACCTGAAACTCTTCTGGCACTGGTGGAAGAGGCGTGAAACTCATGTCTTTTCACCGCTTTGATTTAGTCACCTCTTCATATACTCTGCTCGTCTTTTTAGCGATTGCCTCCCAACTATAAGATTTTTGCACGACTTCCAAGGCGTTTTGAACCAGCCATCTTGCGTGGTCAGGATTGGATAGAACGTGCTCTATACCCCAAGCAATAGACTCAGGGTTTCTCGGGTAAACTAACACTCCCGTTTTGTCGTGTCCAATGAACTCTGTCAGTCCGCCAATTTGGCTGGCAACAACAGGCACGCCCGCAGCCATGCCTTCTAGGGCGACTATGCCGAAAGGTTCGTAGACGGATGGGACAACCATCACGTCAGCGCTTTTGGTTAATGCTATTAAATCGCCGTCTGGAATGAAACCCGTAAAGGTGATCCTCCATCGTTGTCCTGTGGTGTTGGCAACCCATTCAAGGTGGTCTCGGTACCAGCCGTCACCGACGATGATAAATTTAGACTCTGGTCTACGCCTTGCAAGTATTGGAACAGAGTGAAGGAAGTATTCTACCCCTTTCTGAGGTACAAGGCGGCCTACGCAGAGGACGAGTTTTTCGTGGGGTTGAATCCCGTAGCGGCTTCTAATCGCCCCCTTGTCAACCAACCCTTGATACTGTGTTGGGTCAATGGCATTAGGTATAATGTCTACTTTTTCCCATGGAATGTGGAAGTGGCCACAAACTTCGTGTTTCATGGCGTTGCTTGTCACGATAACCTTGCTGGCTTCGTAGGTCGCCCACCATTCTAGCCCATCAATAGTGAAAGAGTCAGGGATGTGAAGCCCGGAACGCCCATGCTCAGTGCTGTGGGCTGTAAAAACCATGGGTTTATTCACAAAATGCTTGAAGGCGACGCTTGAAGGTGCCGTCAACCAGTCGTGCACGTGCAAAACGTCTAACTCAACGCGTTTGCTCACCTCGGCTAAACGTTTTTCAATAAAGTGATTGAAAAGCAGAACCCACGAGAGAAAGTTGGGATGCCCAACCTCACTGCGCGTGCGATAGACTCTGATGCCGTCAATTTCCTCGTATTCAGGTGCGCCTGGAAAATCTAAAGTGAAGATGTGCACCTCGTGTCCTTGCTTGACAAGGGCTCTAGCCAGACCTTCGCAGTGACGAGCGATTCCCCCTACAATTCGTGGAGGATATTCCCAAGAAATCATAGCAACCTTCATGGGTGCCTCATTAGCCTCCTCATTTTGACTGTTGTTTTAAGCTTCTTACTCTTCGCTTGACGACATCAAGCATTCTTTTTCGAAGGTTTTCATCTTTTAACTTCTCTCTTGACAACGCTTCTAATTCCTCAGCTAGTTGGTTGTCGCCTATGACTTGACGAATCCACCTTTCGAAGTCTTCTCTTTCAGTGTGAAACTCTATCGATTTAACATCAACAACTTTGAGAGCCGACTCGAATTCTTCGAGGCTGTAAACTGTCCATTGCGTGGGACGGGCAAACTCGTAGAAGAAAGTGAACCCTTTATCGACTGGCAGTAACCGCAGTATTCTTCTCGCTACCGATTCAGGTCTTTGTAGTTCCTGTAGCACTCTGGCTTCGAGGTCTGAGAGGATGCTGGAATAAACTGCAAAGGCTTCGATGGGAGTGCTCATAGGGTTGAAGTAGCTGTGGACGTCGCCTGGTCCGCCGCCTTTTATGCTTAAGTAATAGAGGTGGTCGCTCATCTGAAAGTAGCGCCAAAGTCGCAGTAGGTCAGCGTCGCCTATCTGTTTGATTAGGGGCTCCAGTTCTTTAATCCTGTTGTAACATATCCACTGCATGGGGTTTGCCAACCAAGCTGTTATGTCTCGTTCCAAGTCAGCCCAAGAAATTGAATGATACTCGTGCACGTCGATTTCTCCAACAGGATGGTGTCGCCTAACCACCTCAGTCGGAGTCGTCCAGTTTAAATGATGCCACTTAATTACTTCGCCTGGCAACCACCTAAGGAACTCGTGGATTCCGCTCTCCGGCCAGTGGTGTTCGCCCCATGTTTCATAGTCCATAAACAGATTGACAACTTGACCGGACGATGCTGCCAACCAACTGGAATATTTGTTTGCGGTTAAGGGCCACTCGTTCCACCATGTGGCTGAGTAACGGAAACCGATGTCGTCAGAGAGCCTATAGTTGCGCATCAAAACCCGAAGGCTTGAGTCTTTCGCTTTGTAAACGTAGTTGGGGCTACGCCAACTGAGAATTCGTTCAACGCCTTCTGTTATCATAGCCTCGTAGCCCATGCTCTCAACAAGCTTGGCTAAGGGATTGTTGTAAATGCACTCTGTGTTAACCAATACCTTGGGCTCATAATCGAACAAATCTTTCATAAGTTGACGATGCATCCTCACTTGCTCAACAAACTCGGAACGGTCAGCGCTAAACAGGCTTGAAAGCGAGTGATAATACGTTTCGTCGAAAAACTCGACACAGCCTGTTTGAGCAAGCTGCTTAAACGAATCGATAAGGTCAGGATTCCAGCGTTCGCATTGTTCAACAAACACGCCTGTAAGGCTGTATGCAACTTTGAATTGTTTCCACTCTCGCTTGAAACGGTCTATCTGCTCAAGAATGATGTTGTTGGCAGGAAAATAGCACTTTCTGGCGGCCCGTTCAAAAACATCTCTGTTCAAAGATTGGTCAAAGTAGAGGTCGAAGAGGTCACTCTTCTTCACTTGTGGTTGAGCCAAAAGGCTGGCGTGGAAGTTTCGATTTAACCGAAACGGTTGATGAACCTCAAAGATTAGACAGATGTCAGTCAATGGGTATTTCACGCTAAGTTTGATTTAGTAAGCAACCTTTTGCGGCCTCTCTATTTATCATTTATTAACTTAGCATCAATCAAAACCTGTTGTTCATAGGGCGGCCTCTTTAACAAAACGTCTTCTACATAGGCTCTTAATGGTTCGGCTACACTCCAAGCTTGCGCTATACAACCGTTAGGCATGTGAGGTGGGTCACCGTCAAAAATTTCGCTCACATTTCCCAAGCCAGCCCTGAAAATTTCATCACGAAACAGCGGTTGCAAGAAGTTTTTGAAAGCGAAACTCCGCCACTCCGCATCATAGTTCTTTAGTTTCAGAAAAGCTTTGACAAAGGGTCCGAGGAGCCACGGCCAAACTGTTCCGTTGTGGTAGGCGTTGTCTCGTTGCTTCCAGTCGCCTTGGTATCTGCCCATATATCGCGGGTCGTCGTCTGATAGAGTTCTTAATCCGTAAACACCCCAGAGCCTCTTCTGGATGGTTTCAACAATTTGTTCAGCCCCAGCCTTATCAAGCATTGTAAAGTCCAATGAAACAGCCATTATTTGATTCGGTCTCAAAGAGGAATCTTCTTGTCTGTCGCTAGTCACTACGTCAAAGAGACAGTTTCTCTTGGGATTCCAAAAATTTTCGTTGAAACTGCTTTTGGTTTTGTCAGCCATGGAAAAGTATTTTTTTGCTTTCCCTTCCCGTCCAAAGTGATTGGCAAGGAGTTGCATGGTTTTTAAGGCGTTGTACCAGAGGGCCTGAATCTCTACGGCTTTGCCGTCCCGTGACGTGACAGGCTCACCATGTGGAGCGGCGTCCATCCACGTGAGCTGAGGACCATGCGATACCAAGCCGTCTTCGCCCACATGTATGTTGAACACTGTTCCTTTCACGTGGTTTTGAATTATGGATTCAAGCGTATCCCACAGTTCTTCTTGAACGAAGCTAAAGTCATTTGTGTACTTTAGATACTGCAAGACAGCGTCAATATACCACAGTGTAGCGTCCACAGTGTTGTAGACTGGTTTGTCTTGGGCGCTGTCTGGAAACCTGTTGGGAACAATACCATTGCTACAATAACGCTTGAAGGTTAACAGAATGTGTCTGGCATCGTCAAACCTCCCTGCGATGAGGGTTAGCCCTGGCAATGATATGAGCGAGTCTCTCCCCCAGTCTTCAAACCAGTGGTAGCCAGCGATGACCGATTTGGTCTTGGTGGATTGGCGCTCAACAATGAACGTGTCGGTTGCCAGAATCAGCAACTTCAACCAATCCTCGACTTGAACGTTGCTGTATCTTTTCTGAAAAGTGTCAAGCAGTTTGTTTTTACGTTGCAATTCTGTGTTAAAAAGCGCATCAATGTTCTCTGAGTCTTTGTAAATTGTGGACAGAATGTGCTGAGTCTCGTCTTCACTTTTGCCTCCAACAGCCACAATGGAAAATCTTCTATTCTCATTTGGTGCGATAGTGAATTCGAAGACACCTGGTTTGTAGTTGTTGTCGAGTTTGCTTTCTCCTCGAGAAGAGTCAACTCTGAAAAAAGTCTCAACCCATTCGTCTCGACCTACTCTGTAGCGTCCGTCAGTTGAAAAGAGGGTAAGCGAAGTAAACCCTGTTGAAGGTTGAAGAGTTACACCACGATTGAATTGCCTCTGCAAGAAACTTGGTTCTTTGTCTTTTTCCGTGACCGAGTGAAAGTGCCTCGAGTTGATGAGCGGTGAGATTCTCACGATCGTTGTGTCTTTGGAACTATTCGATACTTCATAAACTGCGACGGTTACGTTTTTTTGGTAAGGCATAAACACTGTTTTTTTGAGTTGAATCCCCTCATCTACCTTGTATGTGTAAGTTGGACATGGGTCCAACGAAAATTCGGCGAGATAACGATAGCCTTCAGGATGAAATCCACTTCTGAATTCATTTGCCCCGAAAAAGTATGCTTTGTTGTTAACATAGATTTCTTCGTCCAGTTTGGCTAAGAGAACACGTCTATCTACTGGTGGGTTAAGGGCAGCGACGAGAAGACCGTGATATTTCCGAGTGTTTATCCCTAAAACGGTTGAGGAGGCGTAACCGCCCAAACCGTTGGTCACAAGCCATTCTGTCTTAAGAGCCTTATCTACGTCTGAAAGCGCATTGGAGTCAACAGCCATCTTGGGCAGAGAGTTTTCCATAGTTACCATTCAGTCTAGTTATTGAGCGGTTAACTTTTAAAGAATTCGCGGACAAAATTTGGGACAGAGATTATTATTTCACTAGTTTTATCATTCCATAAATTAGTAGAAAAAAGGCGATGTGTATTTGTAGAAAGGATAAGAAGTAAGCTTGCCATGGGCTGGTGACAACGGCAATGGATGTAAAGGGTATCTGCATAAGCCAAAGCTCGGTCATACCATGATAAACAGCATAGTTTAGAACCCAGTCAATACAGATCCAGCCGGTGACCCACCAAATTAGTCCAAAAAAAAGAGCAAACCAACTCTTGCCGTTCATCTATATCACCTATGTTATCTTTTTTGTGGCTCCACAATGCTTGTGTTTGAAACTATCGTATGAATTAATATAGCAGTTATTTCACAGTGAGACACATTCTGTTTGCAGAAATGTCCGAAAACTGAACAAAGACTGAGAGCGCCCTAGATTTCGAATCTTTCTATTATTTTTCTCTCTTTTTCTCCCGTGATTTCAGCTATCACGTGAATGTAGTTCTGAAGCCCAGAGTTTTCTATTCTGGGTTTTAGTAATTCGTCTATTTGGAACACGCCTGCTGAGTTGGACATGGTTATCTTTATGGTTACTGGTTTTTCCTTGCCCTCTTGAATCTCCACTCGTTGGATTGACAGTGCTGAAACAGCGTGTATGTCCACTTTTCCGGCTTCAAAGGGGATTCTGGCTCTTCCCTCTTCCATGTCTAAGGCGTCTGCGACGCCCACGATGCCAGCTTCTATGGTTAAGGGTTTGTTGGGGCGCTCGTGAGAAACGATGGCATGTAATACTTCAGAACCAATTATCGCGTGTTCTTCTTCAGAATAGATTGTTCGAAGCAGTTTATTGATAAAGTTCCAGGCTAACATTGCACTGAAGAGTTCGTGTCTCCTGCGAGTCACAGTCATGCCCAAGTCGTGAAAGATGGAGCCTAGGATCACCACAACTTCTGCGTCTTCGTTCTTCATATTATAATTCTTAACGATGCTAGGTGTGATTCCTTTCTTGACCAGAATCCTCAAGAGTTGTAGTGCCGAGTTGGCTACGATTTTGATGTGGGTTGGACCGTGGTCTGTGTAGCCCATGCGGTCAATAGCCATGACGTTTGAGCACCTCCACAACGTCTGAAGCTCCACGTCTTCCCTCACTTCTTCCACAATTTTCTTCAACTTTACATTGTCACGAAAGGGAACTGAGAAAACATATGACAAACTACTTTTCAACCCCTAAACTTTCTGTTATTCTTCTGTTGCATCTTAGCGTTTGCGTGCTTTTCTGTTAAATATGTTACCTTTAGTTAGTTGAGCGCAAACAAACCTAGCCCCTGCGTAGACCTACCACCAAGAAGAACAAGATAAACTTTCAATATTAGAAAATTACACAATGCCAGATAGAGGCGACGGTGTCTGTATAGTGTTGTCTGTGCGTGTTACTTAAATAAGGGTTTTCACTTATTTTACTTAGTAGGGGTTTGTGTGGTCAACGTTACGTTTGCTGTTCCAGAAGAGTTGCATAATATTATGAGGCGTCATCCCGAGATTAAGTGGAGTGAGATTGCGCGCAAAGCCATTTGGGAGTATGCGCGCAGGTTGGAGTTGATGGAGAGGCTTACCAGCGAAAGTCAGCTTTCTGAGAAAGACATTTTGGAATTGGACAAAAAGGTTAAGGCAGGAATAGGAAAGAAGTATAGGGAACTGGGGTCTCAGGGCGGGAAGCGGTGAAGCTTGTCGTAGATACAAGCATATTATTTGCTGCTCTGTTGAAGAGGTCAACTGTTAGGGAGTTGTTGCTAAACCCTCTCTTCGAATTTTATGTGCCTGAGTTTTGCATTGAAGAGATAGAGAAACATGTGGAGGAGATCGCTGATAGAAGTGGGCTTAGTGTTAAAAACGTATATTTGCTTTTGGGTGTTTTGTTATCTTCGGTTCAAGTTATGCCAGCAGAGAAGATTTTGAAGAAGTATAGAGAAGCGGAAAAGATTATAGGAAAAATGGACAGAGACGACGTTCCATTTATTGCTTTAGCGTTGTCTTTTCCCAACGATGGCATTTGGTCTGAAGATAAGCATTTTCTTAAGCAGAAGAAAGTTAAAGTTTGGCGAACCCGCGACCTTTTGAAGTTGATAAAAGAATAAAATACTGATTGGATGTGAAATGAAGTGAGCAAGCCTTTTACTCTGTATAGTGAAATGATTTGCGAAGAGTCGAGAAGTAACGAGGAATTTACAAGAAGTTGTCCTGCAGCTTCAGAGACTCTAAAGCTATTGGTCGACTTATGGAATTACACTTTGGATGTTGAGGTTGAGTGTTTCCGTTCAAACCAGCCTAAGGCAGTACCATTAACACTCTTGCATATAGTTCAACCTCAAATTTATGGCATGATTTGCAACTTTCTTATAGGCAACCTTCCAGCATGCTACATGTCAATGAGAGTTGTCCTTGAGGCAGTTGTAGACGCTGTTATAGTATCCGGGAGGTTTTGCGACTCACCCTTTCCGAATAATTTAGAGCATTTAAGGCGTCTTGAGCGGGAGACAAGACTGTCGTTTGCGGATAAGTGCAGGTTACTAATTCCAACGTCAGCACAAAATATTGTGGAAGACGTTAATGACCTTTGGAGTTACTTATCAGAATATTGGGCTCATGCAAAAGGCATCGTCAGGAAACTTGATGATAAGGTTAGAGAAATTATACGAGAGGGGCAATCTGCTCCTCCACCAATGTGGGCGTTAGCACTACCCTACAGATATGATGAGACTGATATTGACGATATCAGAGAGTTTGTGAGTAAACTGGGCAAACTAACTGAAGTTGTTGAAACACTTTTAGAACCGTTCACTAAAACTGGGACCGCACATGCATAATATGAATGGGACTCTTCTAACTTTCTTCTGACATTACGTTTTGATGTACGTCGCCATCGCTATCACTACGACTATCCAGTTCTTCTTTTGTGCTGCTCAAACGTTGTGTGCAAAGTTGGTTAGAGTCCATTTATAACTGAGTACACTAACTTATCTAAACTCAGCAACCAAAAATATCACAATAAATCACTTATAAATCACCTTAAACTCACGTCAAAAGCAACCCAAAACAACAACTCTAACAAAAATCTCACAATAAAAAAGAAGTCTAGACAGCACTATACCTTGTCTCAATTTGTCTCAACTTCTAATTGGCTAAAAAACCAAGATTCATATTTGGAGCCTATTTGGAGCCTAATAGAGGAGGGTCTAGTCCCTTGCGCACACACAAACAAAAATTGTTTTCTCTCAATAAACTGCGTTGTCAAGTCAATAATTTGGCGATGTTCTTGTCTTTGGAGACACCAAAATAGTTGGCAACAGGTTGACACTTTGTTCTTAGCAACAGGGCGTGGGGAACCTTGAGTTTTATTTCTGTCAGTGTCTCAGCGTAGCCCATGCCCTTAGCCACAACTAGGTCAACCGACCTATAATGTGACAGAAAACGTTTGGAACACTCCTGGAGAAAAAGCCCAACCGTGTCGGTTCCGTTGCTGATCAAGTCGTCTGCAACCTCATGCATACCAACAGCCTTTGCATCCTGAATCGTAGCATCATTGATTATGGGTTTGCCCTTAACCACCACAGTGACGCGAGCACCCAGATTCTTCAGTTCTCGAACCAACAATGTGTCGAAGGCGATTTCTCCAGCATTGTCGGTTAAATACAGAATTTCCCGTGCTTGCTTCGCCGCATTATGAATCTTAGATACTTCGTCGATGGCTAAGTCATTTTCAGCTTGCTGGATAAGTTTTCCTATGTCCTCAAACTTGAACTCGTGTTCAGGAATGTCAAACTCTATGATATTACCAACCACAGAGCATAAGCAGGCTCTTCTAAATTTAGCTTCTAGCGACAAGCCACCCGCAACAAACCTCTTTGCTTGAGGCAGAATCTCAAGGGCTCGTTTGTTGCTCAGCCATTTCTTCTTTTCATAAGGGTCTGGGTTGCCACTCACCCTCTTTATGAGGCGGTCTCTCTTAGTGCCCAACTTGGCTGGCACAGCCGATGGCTTGAAGTCACGGCTCAGGAGCCGCGTTAGTGCGGTCATGGCTCTGAACTGAAGCGCTCGGTCGCTTGTAGCCTCAAGGATTTCCATGTAGCCTCTGTGGAGCACGCACGCAGCGCACTCTACCTCAACCTTCAATTGTCAAGCTCCCTTCAATGTTGGCTTTTATGCTTTTGTTACGGCTTCGGCAAACTCTAACAGCGCCTTATAAGGGTCTTTCGCCTTCACTATGCCGCTTGCCACCAAAACTCCTTCGGTGCCCAGTTTCAAAGCGGCTGTGACATCTACACCCCTTGTTATGCCTGCGCCACAGAGAACAATCACTTTTGGATCGACGCGCTTCACGAGGTCAACTGTGCCAGACACAACCTCTGGCTTAGCTTTAGAAACAGGGATTCCAGTGCCGATAAGTTCTGGTGGTTCCACCGCTACCATGTTAGGCTTGAGGGAAGCAACGGCTGCACTGACCGCAGAGTTGTTGGAGCAGACCACAGAGACTAAGCCAACCTCTTTGGCTCTGGCGATTACGGCATCTATGTCTGCAAGTTTGAGTCGCTTTTCAGAGTGGTTTATTAACGTGCCAACCGCTCCTGCTGCCTTAACAGATTCCGGCAGAACGTGACCTGTGAAGCTGCCGTGCGTAACTGGGTCGATGTGTTGGGCGAAGACTGGAATCGAAACAGTCTTGGCAAGTGAAGCAATGTCGACATATTGAGGAGCTACCCCCACACATACATCTGTTTCCCGATTTATTTTTTCCGCGGTTTTAGCCAGTTTCAAGGCGTTGTGTCCTGTAGCCTCGGAATACGTCTTAAAATTTACGAGAATTATAGGAGTGCGAACCCTGCTCAACTTCAGCATTGGCACCACAAGCGTATAGCGTACACCTCAAAAGTTAAAACAATTTGGATAAAAACAATCTTAAGACATCTCTCCTTTCACCGTCTAGAGCGTGCACACGTTGAAGGTCAGAGCCCACGTCATCATAAGCGGAAGAGTACAGGGCGTGTTTTTCAGAAGCGAAACCCAAGACGAAGCAGTTAGACAAAATGTCACAGGATGGGTGCGAAACCTACCCGACGGAAGAGTTGAAGCTATTTTTGAAGGAGAAAAAGACAGAGTAGAGACGCTCATCGAATTTTGTAGAGGAGGACCACCAGGCGCAAGGGTGACAGAAGTGGAGGTTAAGTGGGGAAATTACACGGGAGAGTTCAAGAGCTTTAGTATCCGCTACGGATATTAATTCTCACACGAAGACAACAAAAACGTTATCTTAATGGTAAACGTTTAGAGTCAAACCCAAACGGTGCAGGTGCATCCCAATGAAGACAATCCTGCTGATAAACGACGACGGAATCCAATCCTCAGGTTTGCTCGCCTTAAAACAAAAACTAGACAAGAATGGGAAAGTAGTTGTAATCGCCCCAAAGGAAGAAATTAGCGGCATAGGAAAAGCCATAACCACTTCAAGAAATGTTCGAGTTGAAGAAACCGAGTTGAGCGACGGATCCAAAGCCTACGCCACAGACGGCACTCCAGCCGACGCCTACCTGTTAGCAGTCAACAAGATTCTGAAGCGTCAGCCAGACTTGGTTGTGGCTGGAATCAATCTAGGTCCAAACTTGGGAATAGACGACCTTTTGAATTCTGGAACCTTGGGCGCAGCAATAGAAGCTGCTATTCACGGTGTGCCAGCTATTGCTGTTTCTTATTGCAAACAAAAAATAAGTGATCAAAAGGCTGACAAGGCGAAGATTACGGCTCGAGAGTTGGAGTTGACCGTCAGCCTCATCCAAAAAATTGTGGAGTTTGTCTTAGGGAAAGGCATGCCAAGAGGTGTTGATGTACTGTCTGTTAATGTGCCAGAGAAAGCCCACAGTAAAAAAGTGAAGGTTACAAGCCTTTCGTATGGGGGTTACGGCGACATCTACACCAAAGAGGAGGGAGGGTACAGAATCGCTCAGTGGAGGCTAGCCGATTACGCCGACCCAGATCCAGAAACAGATGTCTACGTGATCAAGGAAGAAGGATGCGTATCCATTACACCTATCAAAATCAGGCTGCAACACAACAAGAAAGCGTTAAAAAACATGCTGAGATATGTTTCTGGCTGAAAAACACAAGTCTTTACTTTATTTCTCTTAAAACCCTAAAATGGGATTCTTTCCCTGCGCTTATGTATTCTCCGCCTGTGCCGCGCACAATGGACGCTATTTTTGCGAAGTTCTCAGAGCCTAGATACTGGCGAGGCTTAATGATAATGTAATTGCCCGTCTCTTCAAAGTTGAGCATGTCCTCCAATTCCTTAGGAAACAGCGTCCTAACATTTTTGACTGAACGCATCCGCTCTGCAGGCGCGGGTGCTGGTGCAGGAACAGTGGCAAGTGAAGGGACTCCAGTCGCTTTCAGCGACTTTGAGATGTCTGTCAAGTCTTGTGAAATCTCCTTCAGAACGACGAGAAGCTGGTCGATTCTTTGCAGAACTTCTTCGACACTCGGTTTCTTCTCACTCATAGCCAACCCACGCAAACTATTATTTCACATAGCTTCCTCTTTTGTTTTGTCCCAGCCTCATCAAAACGCAAAAGAATATAGTTCGCACTTATTTGAAGGGAAGTAGTGCAGAGGTTTCAGTGTGCTGGAAATAGATGGGAGTCTGAAGAGCGGAAGCGGAACAATTTTGCGTCTATCCGTCGCCCTCGCTGGCATCGTCAACCAACCTCTTCATATCTGCAATATACGTCAGAAACGTCCGCAACCAGGGCTGCGACCCCAACACCTTGAGGCTGTGCTCACGGCGGCTAAGCTTTGCAACGCCGATGTTAAAGAAGCCACCTTGGGTTCACGGGAGCTGTGGTTTACGCCAAATGAAATAAGCGGAGGCGAAATACACGCAGAAATTGGCACAGCTGGTAGCATTCCCATGTTGTTGTTGACGGTTTTACCGTTGTGCGCCTACGCCAAGACACCTGTGCGCCTCCATGTGACTAAGGGAGGAACAGATGTCAGAAACGCGCCCACGATAAACTATCTGAAATACGTGTTGCTCCCCATGTTGAACCGAATAGGGTTGGAAGTGTCACTCACCGTAGAAAAATACGGGTATTATCCAAAAGGCATGGGCGAAATCACCTTAACAGTTCAGCCTAATCGAAGGCTTAGTCCCATGCGCATTGAAGAGTTTGGAAAAATTGAAGAACTGCGCGGTGTGTCTGTTTGCACCTTTCTTGCAGACCGAAAGGTAGCTGAACGTCAAGCAAAAACCGCAAACGAATTTCTTAAAGCTCGTGGTTTCGAGGCGGAGGTTCAAGTGGTCAACGACACATCAAATCTGCTTCAAAAGGGCAGTTCATTGGTTTTGTGGACAAAATCAAACACTGGTGCGCTCTTGGGCGGCGACGCCATTGGTGAGCTCGGCAAACCAAGCGAAGTGGTTGGGCAGGAAGCTGCTGAAAACCTCCTAAGAGAACTAGAATCTAAGGCTACTGTGGATGCGCACCTCGCTGACATGCTCGTGCCATACGTGGCACTGGCTCAAGGAGAATCAGTCTATCTGACCCGTACAATAACAGATCATTTAAACACCAACATCTGGCTCGCTCAAGAAATCTTGGGAGTAAAGTTCATTGTTACTAAGGTGGGAAATCTCTATCGAATTGAGAGTAGAGGATCATAGAGAGGATTTTTGATTTGTTGAAGGCTCGGGTTCGCGGAGTCTATACAACTGCGTTGACAAAGCTTCTTCTTGACCATGGCTTCGATATGGTTCAAGCGTCGGCGACCACAAAACAACGATTCGCGCTCAGAGAGGATAATAGTTCACCTGACCTTGACATTTACGACCGACGTGACAGACAAGGAGTCAAAGCCTTAGGCAAGGCTGACCCCGCGAACAAGTTCACATCACTTCTGCAGTCCTTTTTAGAAGATGTTGTTGTAAGGAAGTGGTCGGTTACGGTTGACGGAATCTATAAGGGAACACTGAAAGAAGCAGACACCGCAACTAACACGGTTTTGGTTGACATCGGCTCCGCAGTTGGCGTGTTACAGGACACGGAAATCCCCAGTTATGCAACAGAGCAGCAACTTCTTGTTCAAGTGGAGAGATGGCGACTAGGGAGCAGACAGCCCACGTTGACCACTGAGATAAAGATCCCTGGAACAAACGCCATCTTGATTCCAGGTCGCCAAGTGAAGATTAGTCGAAAAATAATGGATTGGCAGACGAGAACAAGGCTCCGTCAACTCGGAGAAGAATTGGCAACAGAGAGTTGGGGCGTCTTGTGGCGCACTTCGGCTGCCAACCAGTCTCTAGACGTGCTGAGAAATGAAGTGTCCACTCTGGTGGAAAGAGCGGAAAGCATCGTGCAAAAGGCGGAACAGGTTGAGGCTCCAGCGACATTGTGGGAAGGAGCCCACTTCCTAAATGTGGAGTTTCCAGCCCTGTCAAAGAAGAGATTGGACGACGTTCGGAAGACTGTGGCTCCAACCATTGATGGGCATCACCACTACAAAGCGTGTGGACAAAGGGTCTCGACAGCGTTGGAGATGGCGGAAAAACTCTTGGAGAAAGGCTACTCGCAAGCAGACGTAAACGACTTGTTAAGACAAACCGTTGAAGCGGAGTTTCCAAGGGTTGGTTCGTGGATAAAGATTGAGCACGTAAAGCCAGACGGAAGAGTTTTTCACTTGGGTCCAGCTCTCGTTGAAGTCTTTGCCCAAGATGAACCCTTCATTAGGTTTCGTCGAGTTTTCAAGAGGATAGGCGTCTACGATGGGCTCAATATTCCAAAACACCCAGACGATTATGCGATAACTGAAGTCAAAATGGGAGAGTGGCACTTTAAGACGCAGTATTTCACCAGGGAAGGACGGATTAAGGGAACATACATCAACCTCAACACGCCAATCGAGGTCTACCCGTATTCGATAAGATACGTAGACTTAGAGGCAGATGTCTGCGTTTGGCCTGATGGCGGAGTTGAAACGTTAGAGATGGAAAAACTCGAAGAGGCGGCGAAAAAAGGATTGGTTACGGAAAAGCTGGTTGCAATTGTTAAGGAAAAAGTAAGCGAAATCATTCGTGACGTTTCTTTCTGACAACATGAGACTTTCTAACTCAACAATCTGCGCCTCTGTTATTTGTCCACAACTGGATTTTCTTTATTCGACAAAAGTAGCGCTTCTGTTGTTGGGACCCGACAGATTTCTTTCGGGACCAAATAACTTTAGGCGAATCCTAAAACAGCGTTGATTAAGAATACAATGCCTAAGAGTATGAAGATGATTCCGCTTCCGAGTTGAATGTGTTTCAGGTGCACAAGTTTAGTTAGTGCTGTGCCCATTGTTGCACCGAGCCCTGTGATGAGCGCGAACGCCAACATTACGCCGAGATAGATCAACAGGGAGAATTCATACTGCGCCGCAAGTGCTATTACCGCAAATTGGGTTTTGTCGCCTAGCTCCATCAATGCAATCAATGAGAAAGAAGAGAGAACTGCGTTTCGAGCATCCTTTGTCTTGACTTGTTCTTCACTTTTTCTTGATCTAATCGTGTAAATTGTGTAAAAGCCGAAAATCAAAAAGATGGCGGCTGCTGTGACACGTAGCCAAAGTAGGGGCAATACGAGTGTTAATGCGTCGCCAATTGCCACAGCTATTCCAGTGGTTACTAAGAAAGCCAGCATGGCACCAGAGAAGACCGAGAAGGCTTTGAATTGAGAGGACAAGGTTATAACTGCAATTTGGGTTTTGTCTCCCAACTCAGCAATAGCTACCAGCACAAACGAAGCGATGAGTGGCGTCAAACTCATGGGCAGAAAGATTACAATCAGATGCTATTAAACCTGCGGATTCAAATACAAAAGTAGGTCAGAGTAAAGATTATAAGTCTGGCTTTTTTGTTGTTGGTTTCTAGAGGTTGAACTGAATGAGTATTTGGCAACTTCGGTTCTCCGTTCTAGGCACATTAGCCATCATAATAGGTTTGTCCACGCTGTTCTTCACAGTAATCCTGAGTTTGACAGGCGTCTTCGACATCTTCACTCTGGCGCTCTTTGTCATATTCTTCAATGTAATCCAGTGGTTGCTCGCCCCATACATCATAGACGCCATATACAGAGTCAAAGAAGTGTCCAAAGCAGAAAACCCAAGACTCCACGGAATAGTTGAGAGACTGAGCCAAAAAAGTGGTATGAAAATGCCTAGAGTCATGATAGCTAATATTCCGATACCAAACGCTTTCGCTTACGGTTCACCCGTGGCTGGCACTAGAGTCGCAGTTACGTCGGAACTGTTGAAGACATTGGAAGACGAAGAGGTTGAAGCCGTGCTCGGTCACGAGCTGGGACACCTAAAACACAGAGACGTCCAAATAATGATGTTTGTGTCTATATTGCCAG
>Ga0315308_1000770_pt1 | contig 18278 bp, 15 predicted proteins | sample TDP3_MG_FD_203078 | JGI IMG/M metagenome (GOLD analysis project Ga0315308, IMG submission 203078) | Freshwater sediment microbial communities from Lake Towuti, South Sulawesi, Indonesia - TDP3 | ecosystem: Environmental > Aquatic > Freshwater > Lake > Sediment | place: Indonesia: South Sulawesi... | reverse complement strand
ACCTTTTTCATTGCTTTTCTCTGCGAGAGTATTCATCCATAATTTCTCTCTCTTCTGTCGTTAAACTATTTACACCTTGAACCAAAATTTTATCAAGAATCTGATTAACTCTTTTTTCAATTTCATAAGATTCAGTTTTATATTTTTTCCTTCTTTTTAAATTAAATTTTGGTAAACGTAAAAATGTAAATATTCTTGCTGGATGGAGTCGATATTTCCAAACATCGAACTTTAAATATACATAACCTACCAATAAACCACCGAGATGGCCAAAATGGGCAATGTTAGACCTTCCACCCGAAATCCCACCCAAGAAAGCAATAGCTCCAATCAGAATAGCAAAATGTTTTGCTTTAATAGGAAAAAGGAAGTATAGATAAATTATGGAATCGGGATATAACATTGCGAATGCAAGGAGAACCCCATAGATTGCTCCTGAAGCTCCGACAACAGGCATTCTTGAATTTAGAGAAGTGAAGAGAATAAAAATAGCCGCCCCTAATCCGCAGGTAAAATAGTACTTAAGGAAGGAACTGGTTCCCCATTCTCTCTCTATCGGTTTTCCAAACATCCAGAGAATAAATAGATTTATTAACAGGTGGAATAATCCACCGTGAAGGAACATATAGGTAAATATCTGCCAGAGCCATAAATTCCTCGTCACCTGGTAAGGAACCAAACCAAAAGTGTATAGGAAATTTCTGCCCACAAACATCTGGACCAGATATACAGAAGCATTCGCAACTATTAGCCATTTTATTGCCCTGCCCCATTGATGGGAGAACAAAGGTTGATGATAATATCTGTAAGCCATTAGTTTAAAAGATTAACGATTTTTAAGCTCTTCTATATAATGCTCGAAGTTTGATTTCATCTCCTTAAGAGAGTCGCCACCAAATTTCTCTCTCATGGCACGGGCTATCTCAAAAGCAACTACCGCTTCTCCAATCACGCAGGCTGAAGGAACAGCACAGATATCGGCTCTGACGACCTCGGCTGGAACTTCCTTCTTTGTAATCATGTCTACTGACTTGAGGGGTTTCTTCAATGAAGACAACGGCTTCATTGCCACCCGAACGATAATATTTTCTCCATTACTTATTCCGCCCTCAATTCCACCAGAATTATTAGTCTTTCGGTAGTAGCCTCTGCCAGCTTCATAGAAAATCTCATCGTGTACCTTAGAGCCGGACCTTTTCGCCATGCCAAATCCTCCACCAAATTCCACTCCCTTCACTGCTGGAATAGACATCAATGCTTGAGCCAGCCTTCCATCAAGCTTTAAATCCCACTGCGTATGGCTCCCCAGCCCTACTGGAGGATTAATAACTAAAATGGTGAAAACTCCACCCAGCGTGTCTCCTGATTTCTCCGCTTCTTTAATTGCCTCTACTATCTTCTTCTCCGCGATTTTATCCGGGCAGCGAACCGAAGACGACTCACTCGTTTTCTCTATTTCTTCTGGACTTAACTTTGAAACTTCGGCTTGGATACCACCAATTTCCTCAGTCATGCTCACCACTTTGATAACAAATTCAGCCAAGAGCTTCTTGCATACAGCTCCTACTGCTACCCTAGCAGCAGTTTCGCGAGCAGATGCTCTCTCTAGGATATCTCTCAAATCCTCACGGCCGTACTTCAAGGCACCAGCCAAATCAGCATGACCCGGACGGGGACGAACCATTCTGGCTTCTGTTTCTTTATCCGAGGCATAAATAGACATCAATTTTTTCCAGTTTTCCCAGTCTTTGTTAATTATGGTCATAGTAATGGGACTACCTATAGTTTCTCCCCAGCGTATGCCAGAAGTAATTTCCACTCTATCTTTCTCAATTTTTTGCGTTCTTTCGCCCCGCCCGAAGCCTTTCTGCCGCCGGGCAAGTTCTCTATTAATATCTTCCTCGCTCAATTTTAATCCTGAAGGGAGTCCTTCAAGTATCGAATGCAAACATTTCCCATGAGATTCACCAGAAGTAACATACCGAAACATAAGCACCCTCCATTAACAGTTTCTAATCTACTTTTTTCCTTTCCTAAAGAATTCGAGTTCCCATAAATCTTGGGCCTCATCATATTTTAAAATATAAGTGTGGTTATTATCATCCTTTACTTTGAAATAGAGATAACCCGGGCCGTACCATTGATCGAGTATCTCCTTGATAAGAAATTCTCTTTTGTTAATGGTAAAACTGATAGGTCTCTGGTTAATTCTATAATCGGAAAAACATTTCACTTTTAGCATTGAGTATACTGCTCCCGCTAATCCACATAATGGCGAAGCTTCGCTTCGCTACTCCAACAAATCAAAAAATTCCCCATTACCCAACACCCAATACCCATCACCCATTTATACCCAGCGACTCCGAAAACTATCCTTACCTTTTACCACCCCAGGGATGAAGGGATAGTTGCAGGAGCTTCAATTCCGCCAGGTTTTACCCCAGCGCTGGCGGAATTAGAGCGAGGTTTTACTGACCGAGCGACTCCGAAAACTATCCCTTCATCCCCGCTTCCTCAAGAATTCTATTTTTCATCACTTCTATAGGTGCCTTCTGACCTGTCCAGATTTCAAATGAGGCTGCTCCTTGATGTATCAACATTCCCATTCCACCCAGAGCTCTTATCCCTTTCTTTTTTGCTGCTTCAATTAATGGGGTTTCCCTATTATAAATCACATCATAAACGAAAAGGTCTTTATGGAGATACTCGGGATCAATCACACAAGGATCCCCCTCCTTCATACCTACTGGGGTGGCATTGATGAGAAGCGTGCTTCCCAAGAGGGTTCTTGCAAATTCCTTATCGCCGAGAGGGATAGCGTAGATTGGACAATCGGGAATGTTTTCTCGAAGTCTCCTTACCAGAGCTTCTGCTCTTTCGACTATCTTATCAGTAATACCGAGACTCTCCACTCCCCTCTCAGCCAATTTTACAGCTACTGCCTTTCCTGCTCCGCCTGCACCAATTAAAAGAACTTTCTGACCTTCAAGCTCTACTCTTCCATCAATGAGTAAAGAGGTGATGAAACCCTGGCCATCCGTATTATAACCTATGAGTTTCCCTTCCCGATTATGAATCGTGTTTACAGCACCAATTAATTTAGCTTCAGGAGTGATTTCATCCAAGTATTTCATGACCTCTTCTTTATAAGGGATGGTTACATTTGCCCCCACCACATTCAATGCCCTTAAACCTATTACTGCATCCTTCAAATAAGGGGGTCTTACTGAAAAGAGCAAATATATAAAATCGAGCCCCAGAGATTCGAAAGCAGCATTGTGCATAAGTGGGCTTTTCGAATGCTCTACTGGATAGCCAATCAATCCCACAATTTTCGTAGAACCAGATAGTTTCATCTACTCACCACTAATAAGAAGACCTGAGATTCTTATGGTAGGAGAACCCAAACTTCCATAAAATTCTAAGTCATTGCCAATGGCATCGATGGAATTCAAAAGGTCGAGAACATTTCCTGCTATGGTAACCCCGTGCACAGGAAATGAAAATTTCCCTCTCTCTATCCATAATCCACTAACTCCCACTGAAAAGTCTCCAGAAATAGGGTCGGCTGTGTGCATTCCCATAGTTTCCATTACATAGAGCCCCTTATCTGTACTGGCAATCAATTCTTCCCTTTCGGTCTTTCCCTTCTCCAGAAAGAAGTTGGTGCACTCTACAGAGGGTAAAGCCTTAAAAGAGCTCCTGAAAGCGTTACCAGAAGATTCGACTTTATCTTTCCTCGCAGTATAGGAATCGTAAAGAAAAGTAGAAAGTATTCCATCTTTAGCCAGAACCGTCTTCCTCCTCGGTATACCTTCATCGTCAAATGGGGAGGTAGCTACGCCTCCCACCAAGGTGCCATCATCGATAATGTTGACAATCTTGCTAGCAATCCTCTTTCCCCTCTTTTTCGCAAACGGAGACTTCTTCTTCTGAACAAAGTCGGCACCAAAACCTCTGGCTATGAGTTTAAGGAAACCTACCACCACAAGTGGTTCAAAAACTACAGATGCCCTTTGAGTTCTCAGCCTTCTCGCTCCCAAAAGAGAAACAGCTCGATGGGCTGCATTTTCAGCGAGCCGGTTAAAATGGATATCTCGAAACTTCCTCCTTATGGCAAAATCAGAGCCAAGTTGAATCTCTTTACTTCCCTTGCCTCGAAAAGCTTTAGCCTCAGCCACAGCAATCAGGCCAGCAAAACAGAGGGTCTCTCTATAACCCGCCTTCAGTCCTCTCGAATTTAAGATGAAAATCTCGTATTGGCTATCATTATAGGATACCCTAAGCACTCTCTTTATCCTCTTATCGTAAGCAAGAGCTTTCTTTTCCATCTCTCTAATTCTGTCAATTTTTATTCCCACCGGAATTTTAGCCAAGTCTTCATCATATAAATCTTCATGCAAAAAACTGTTCGAATTTTGATGCTGGCTGACTTGGGGTAAGCAGTTACACTCATCCGGAGCACCATTGAAGGCATTATCTTTAGCTTGCTGAGTTAACCTCTCAACACTCTCTCGGTCAAAACCCGTAGCATATGCAAAACCCATCCTATTTTTAGAAAAGACTCTTAAGCCAATTCCAGAACTATTAGAGGTATTGAAATTTTCCAGTTTCTGCCCGGAAACATCGATATCGATTGCCCGAAATGTCTTTATATAAACTTCGGCTTCTTCTCCCCTTAAACGGCAAACCTTCTCAATTATCTTCTCGCCTATCTTTAAATAGTCCACATCAAACACCTTTTATTTAAAGATTGAGATATTATCTCCTTACAAATCCCCCGTAGAGGAAAATAACCGAAACGATTAAAAGAAGCACGCCTATCTTCTTACGGTGGGTTACCAATAATTGGTCATTAAAAAGGTATTTTCGGCCCCAGGCATTAAACCTTATTATAATTGTTGGCCGGTAGAGGTAACCCAAACTACCAATGAGAAAGAAAAGACCTATCAAGATTTCTAAAAATCTCAAACTAACCCTCCTTATTTGTGTTAACTTTAACTAAAATTACCATAAAACACATCTTTTGTCAACGAAAAAGGTGGGTTTTGATGTTATGATTTTGAAATGTCTAATCAATTCTCCTCTCCCCTCTGGGGGAGAGGGTAAGGGTGAGGGGAAGAAGGAGGAAAATTCTGATTCCTTACTTTCCGATGAGTTTTTTCTTCTGGAGTAGTCTGTGGTACCTGATAGCAAAGCGGTGCGCTTCGTCCCGGATGTGCTGAATGAGGTGTAGAGTAGGTGAGCTGGAGGGAAGGCGGATAGGACGGGAACGTTGGGGCAGAAATATTAACTCTTCTCCTTTTGCCAGTCCAACTACCGGAATACTCTCTAAGCCCAGTTCCTTAAGAACTCCTTTGGCCCCGTTCACTTGCCCTTTTCCCCCATCAACCAGAATCAAATCTGGCAACAATCCTTTCTCCCTTATTAACCTTGTATATCTTCGGTAAATTACCTCTTTTATCATACCCACATCATCAATTCCTGAAACCATTTTTATCTTAAATTTTCTATAAGATTTATTTTCAGGCCTTCCTCCGGAAAAGACAACTGTAGAGCCCACAGCCGAGTCTCCGTAAATCTCAGATATATCGAAAGCTTCTATCCTTTCTGGTAAGTTTTCCAACTCTATTGCTTTCTGAAGTTCAATCAAAACTTCTCCCATTCCAGCAGCTTTTAATTTCTGCTTCTCTACTTGCCGCAAATTAACCTTTTCCGAAATGGACTGGATTGCCTGTACCTGATCTCTCAAGATTTTTGCCTTTTCAAAGTCGAGTCGCCTGGACGCCTTTTCCATCTCTTCTTTCAGCTTTTTCAAAAGACTCTCTCCCTTTCCCGAGAGAAATAGGACGACTTTCTCTACAATTTTCCTGTAATCTTCCCCGCTTATCCATTCCACACAGGGTGCCAGGCACTGTCCCAGATGGAAATCTAAACAATTACTGGGGTTGCCTTCCTTTCTTCGAGCCAGAAAGAAACTCTTACTACATTTAACCAAAGGAAATATCTTCTGGATTGTCTTAAGTGTCCTCTTGAGGGAAGAGACATCCGGATAAGGACCGAAATATTTTATCCCAGGCGTTCTATGCTTTACCCTCTCCCTTTTTGAGATGCGCACCATCACCAATTTAGGAAAATCCTCGTCAATGGTCAACTTAAGATGGGGATAGGTTTTATCGTCTCTCAAAGCTATATTATACTTGGGATGAAAGTATTTTATTAACTCATTTTCTAAGACCAGGGCTTCTTTTTCGTTTCGTGTTACAATGTATTCGAGGTCTCGCACGTTCGAAATTAGAGCAAAAGTTCTCGGAGAGTAACTGCCCGGGGATTGAAAATATGAAGGGACTCTCCTTTTGATAGATTTCGCTTTGCCTACATAAATAACTCTGCCAGTAATATCCTTCATCATATATACCCCTGGCGCGTCGGGTAAAAAAGTGAGTTTTTCCTCAAACTTCATCTGTTGATTCCTTTCGCGTAATTATCTTCCATACATATTTAATCTCATCACAGCGCAGAAGATGTGTCGCCAAAATGTAAATAGCTAAACAAATCAGTATAGTCCCTGCCACCTGTATCAACTTGCTAATCTGGCCCAGGAATCGGGAGGAATATATGCAGGCTATTCCCATAGCTGAAGAAGCAAGCAGAATTTTAGCCAGTGAATGCAATACTTTCTTTCCTCCCAACCTGCCAATCCTCTTCCGCAAATAGAATAGAAGAATTGACAAATTAATAAAGGAAGCAATGGCGGTTGCGAGAGCAAGTCCACCCACATCCAGAATGCGCATTAAAATCAGATTCAGAACTATGTTTACCACCATAGCAATGGAGGCAATCCTCACCGGAGCCCTGGTGTCCTGCATCGAATAGAATGCAGATGCTACTACCTTCACTCCCGCATAGGCCACTATTCCGGTGGAATAGAATAGAAGTGCCCAGCTGGTGGATTGGGTAGCCTGAGATGTAAATCTTCCCCTTTCAAATAGAAGAGAGATTATAGGATTCCCCAAAATAATGAGTCCCAGTGAAGCGGGAATAATAGTAAACAGTATCATTCTGAGTGCCAAAGACAGAGTATCCTTTAGCTCTTGCATGTTGGTAGCTGCCACTGACCTGGACATCATTGGCAAGGTAACAGTGGCTATCGCTGTCCCAAATAGAGCCAGAGGGAGTTGCATTATACGATTTGCATAATATAGAGCCGTAACACTTCCTTCTTTGAGCATTGAAGCGCAAATTGTGTCCACAAAGATATTTACCTGCGACACAGATAATCCCAGAGTTGCTGGAACCATTAACAGCCCTATCCTCTTCACCCCGGGATGATTCAAAATGGAAGTCCATCTCTTCCAGAGGATATTCCAGCCCTTAAAAAGATTTTGGGGATAATTGATTGGCTTTAGATGTGGATTACTGTAACTTTTGCTGGTGGGTATAATAAAACCTTCTTTTACTATTACGGGTAACTGGAAAAAGAACTGGGCAAACCCACCAATCAGAACCCCTAAAGCAAGTCCAATTATTGGTCGTTCCATTAATGGACATATAAGCAAAATAAAGAAAATTTCAGAAATACTGAGGAGACAGGGAGCCAAGGCAGGAATAATAAACCTGTGGAGAGAGTTTAATATTCCCAAAGCCAAAGCTGCCAGACCTACTGCCATTATGAAAGGAAAAAGGATACGGGTGAGAGTAATGGTTAAGGAGAGTTTTTCTGGATTCTTAATGAAACCCGGAGCAACAATACGGACAATTATAGGAGAAAAGATGATTCCCAGAATTGTCAAAATAGATAGGATAGTCAAGAGTACCAAGCCCGAAATTCTTGCCAGTCTCTGTGTCTCCTCTTTAGGCTTGGTAGTTAAATATTCGGTAAACACAGGAATAAAGGATGCGGATAGTGCTCCCTCTCCAAGAAGCTGGCGGAGAAGATTGGGAATACGATAAGCAACGAAAAAAGCATCGGCTACCAAACCGGCACCAAAGAAGTTAGCAATAAGCATGTCTCTTAGATAGCCTAGAATCCGAGACGCCAGAGTAGAAGCACTAACTCCAGCAACTGACCTGGTGATTTTTCCTTCCCTCTCCAATATCTTCTCCAAAACGAAGATTGTTCTTGACTTTCTCTTTTTAATATGGTATTTTAAAATGCCTCTTTCGCCATTACAATCATTTTTTGTAATAGCAAAGTGTAAGCTTCATTTACCCGTAGGGGACGGATTCTGTGCTGTCCCTCGGGCGACCACAGAGGGTCGCCCCTACAACGCAGAGTCATTACCTTAGACCTAGGAGTCAGGAGTTTTCGCTAATGGTTAAATTAAAATTTGGACGACACACTCAAGCACTTAAATCGCAAAGGCAGGATAAAAAACGACATCTAAGGAATCTCGCCGTCAAGACAAAAATCAGAACAATAGCTAAAAAAGTAGAGATGGCAGTCGCTCAGGGCAAACCCGAAGAAGCAAAAAAAATCTTTTTACAAGCCATGAAAGAACTGGATAAAGCCACCAGCAAGAAAATCATACCTAAAAAAAGAGCCTCGAGAAAAAAGTCAAGATTGGCAAAAAAAATCAGTTCCTTAGAAACAAAAAAGTAAATTAGCCTGGATAAGTTGATGCTCTTTTCTCGCCGCACAAATTCAAAATTAGAAGTTCCAACACAAGCTGTGCTGGCTTTTTGCCCACCTTAATTTCCAAATCTGCCCGAAGCAGGTTGTCAAAATTATCCAAGAGCTCTTTCTGACTGAAATCTCGAATCTGGGATATGAAATCTTTATCGAAAAAAGGATGTAAGCCCACTTCCTCAATTATTCTCGATGGCGCCATTTTCTGGTCTAAAAGTTCTTTAGTACGAATTATTTGTCGAATCCTCTTTGCTATTCTTACTAAAATCCCTACTGGCTTCTCCCCAGCTTCTGTCAACTTTGATAGAATTTCCAGAGAGTGCTTTAAGTTCTTCTGCGTAATTGCCCTCAAAAGGTCAAAAATAGAGTCGGACCTAGAACGACCAATCAACTGCTTAACATCATCCAGCATAATCTCTTTCCTATCTCTAGTATAGATTAACAACTTTTCAATCTCTCCAGACAAGTCTAATAAATTATTTCCGACTTCCATGAAGAGATAGTGTGCCGCTTCTCGGCAGATTGTCTTTCCCTCTCTGGATATCTTATCTTCAATCCAACCCGGAATCTCTGAATCAAAAAGCCTCCAGAAAACTACTGTTTCACAAAGAGAAGAAATAGTTTTATATATTGTCTTATCTAACGTCTCTTTTTTAACTTTTTCACTCATCAAAACAAAACATGTAAATGAAGCTGGTTTCTTCAAGTACTCAATAATTTCTTTCAATTCAGTCTCTACAAATCTGTCTATATCTTTAACCACAATTAATTTCTTCTTCGCCATAAAAGGATATGTTTCGGCAAGAGAAATAGCCTCTCTGGCAGAAATTTCTCCAGCATAGAGAAGTGCGAAGTCGAAGTCCTCTGCACCAGGCTCAATTAGCATTTTCTTCAACAGGAGAATTGCTTCCTGTTTTAGGTAATCCTCCTCCCCATAGAAAAAGTAACTATTAGCAATTTTCCCCTTTCTCAATTTTGCAATCAATTCTTTATACTTTATCACTTCCCCCACCTTACAATATCCAAGATTGAAAAATAGTTTGCGAAGAACTTCTGGAATTTTAGCCAAAAAACAAACAGTCACAGATCCTACAGGAAAGTTTGATTTGCGATGACATTAGAAATTTTAGCAAAAAGCAAGGGCTGGCTATATCTCTTTCAAGCAAAATACCTGAGCGAGCCGTAGGCGAGTGAATTATTTTGCGCCCTGCAGAAGCCCGCAGTTTTTTGCGTTAAGAAATTTCTCAGGAAGAGCAAATCGAACTTTCCTAAATTTCCCAGCGCCGAAGAAATCGAGCCTTTTCTCCCTCATTCCGAGCGACTCCGAAAACTATCCCGACCTTTTAAGGGCGACCACAAGGGTCGCCCCTACGCAAGTTACTTCCTACGAAAAGTTGGTTTGTGAGAAGCACTTAATTTCTTGCGTTACTAAATCTTTGCGAGCGAAACGGTGAAATCTCAATTGTCCGATGCCCCGATAAAATCGGGGCAGAGTTTTTGAAATTTAGTGAAGCAAGCAATAGATTTTGTTAGCAAGAAATTTCGGCGACGAGCAAACTAACTTTTAATCTTCTGACCGAGCGACTCCGAAAACTATCCCCACCTTTTAAGGGCGACCGCAAGGGTCGCCCCTACGCGACTGAGGATGGAGGGATAGTTACAGGAGCTTCAAATCCGTCCCGATGCATCGGGACGGATTTAGAGCGAGGTTTTTCTAACCGAGCGACTCCGAAAACTATCCCTTCATCCTTATCTGCCGCTCTGTATCTCAATCCGGCTTCCCCACCCGTAAACCGTACGTCGCACAATGCGGTCAGCGAGCTCAATAACCAGGCGCTCCTGTGCCTCTTCTTCTGTCTCCACAGTTCTCCCTGCTCTGGGAGTTACATAATACCTTACATTTCCTTCAATTCCACCGATAAGGTTCCCATCTACGCTCTCTCTCTTCTCTTCCCAGAGAACCTGTCCTGTAGTTAAATCTCGAAAGGAGAGGTTAACTACGACCCAGAGCTTATACTGTTCAACCACCTCAGTCGCATCGTAAGAAAGAGGTTCTAAAACGTAGGTAACAATCTCCCCGGTTAATATAGCATCAGCGTCCTCCTTCTTGGCAATAGAAAGATGACCATCCCTAATAAACTCTTCTATTACAGCATCGGTAAGTTTAGATTCAATTCCATAGCGGGCTGTCTTATTAATGAATGTAGGCACAGCTATTCTCTTGATATGCTTGGGTAGAATTTCCACAGGCGTATAAGCACAACCGAAGAGCAGGAATACTCCTAACACAATAATAATGAAAATAAACTTTTTCATCAGCCCCTCCTCTCTTTTTTTCTATTATTCTACTACAATATTTACCAGTCTTTTTGGTACATAAATTATCTGTTTTATTCTTTTATCTTCTATATACCTTCTAACCCTCTCATCTAACTGGGCTCTCTTCTTTATCTCTTCCTCCTCTAAATTGACAGGAACTTCCACTTTGCTTCTCACCTTGCCATTCACTTCAATAACAATAAGCATCTCTTCTTGTTTGATTGCTTCAGGGTCGTATTTTGGCCAGGACTCTTTAATAACGCTTCGCCGATGTCCCAGCACTTCCCATAACTCTTGACAAATATGTGGTGCAAAAGGAGATAGCAAAAGTATTAATTTTTCTACGCTTTCCCGTAGCTTGGAGCTATTGCTTTTCTTCCTCAAGTAATCATACATTCCATTTAAAAGTTCCATAATAGCCGCAATAGCAGTATTAAAATGAAAGCTTTCTATATCTTCAGTAACTTTCTTAATAGCTGAGTGGGTAATTCTCTTCAGCTCTTTCTCTTCTTGGTTTAAAGTTTCAAGAAGAGTTTCGCTATGTTTACTTTTTATTTCTCTTACCAGATTCCAGATTCTGTTCAGGAACCTATAACAGCCTTGAACCCCCTCATCGCTCCATTCTAAATCTTTCTCGGGAGGTGAGGCAAAGAGAATAAATAGCCTCGCTGTATCAGCACCATATTTCTGAGTTATCTCATCTACACTAACTATATTACCTTTCGACTTCGACATTTTCGCCCCATCTTTAACTACCATTCCCTGACATAGGAGCTTCTCAAAAGGCTCGTCAATCTCGTACAGGTTTATATCCCTCAAGGCCTTGGTAAAGAACCTGGCATATAGAAGATGAAGAATCGCATGTTCAATCCCTCCTATATATTGATCAACAGGCATCCAATACTTAACTTTTTTCTTGTCAAAAGGTAGCTTTTTGAAATGAGGGCTACAATAACGGGCAAAATACCAAGAGGAATCAATAAATGTATCCATAGTATCAGTCTCTCTTTTTGCCGGGCCACCACATTCTGGACATTTGCAGTTTACGAATTCAATACATTTAGCTAAGGGATTTCCTCTTCCCGTAAACTCAACTCTCGAAGGTAACTTCACCGGTAAATCCTCTTCCGGCACAGGCACAATTTTGCACTTATCACAATAAATTATAGGGATAGGTGTGCCCCAATACCTCTGCCTGGAAATCAACCAGTCACGCAATTTGTACTGAACCGTCTTTCTTCCCCATCCTTTCTGGACTAAATATTGTGTAATCTTTTTTCTTCCGTCTTGAGAAGAGAGGCCATCAAACTGAGCTGAATTCACCATAATTCCTTCGCCTTCATAAGCCTGTTCCATATCTTCCCCTCTACAAGATTCTTCTGGAGATGGAACAATTACCTGCTTTATGGGAATATGGTACTTTTTAGCAAACTCGAAATCTCTCTGGTCATGAGCTGGCACCGCCATTATTGCTCCTGTTCCGTACTCCATCAACACGAAATTGGCTACATAGATTGGAATTTCATCTCCATTCAAAGGATTTATCGCATACCTGCCAATAAACATTCCTTCTTTCTCTCTGTTCTCTCCTGTGCGAGTAAACCTATCTTCAATTACCACCCTGTTGATAAATTCTTTTACTCTCCTCTCATATTTTGTCCCAGCAATAAATTCTAAGACTATTGGATGTTCGGGAGCAAAAGTCATAAAAGTGGCACCATAGAGAGTATCCGGTCGCGTGGTAAACACTGGAATCAAACTATCAGAATCCTTCAATTTGAAATTGACCAGTGTTCCATAACTTCGGCCAATCCAGTTCTCCTGCATGAGTTTAACCCTCTCTGGCCAGTCTCTTAGCTTTTTCAAATCTTTTAGAAGTTCGTCTGCATAATCAGTAATCTTAAAGAACCATTGCTCCAAACTTCTAATCTCCACAGAAGTCTCACACCTCCAGCATTTTCCATTTACCACCTGCTCATTGGCCAGTACTGTCTTACACTGAGGACACCAGTTGATGGGTGCTTTCTTTCTATAAGCGAGGCCCTTCTCGTAAAACTTAAGGAAAATCCACTGATTCCAGCGATAATATTCCGGCTCAGCGGTAATTACCAATCTTTCCCAATCGTAACTCAAGCCCATTTTCTTCTGCTGCTTTTTCATCTTCTCAATGCATCTATTCGTCCAAGAAGAAGGATGAATCTTCTTCTCTATCGCTGCGTTCTCTGCTGGCAATCCCAATGCATCATAACCCATAGGGTAAAGGACTCTGAAGTCCCTCATCCTCAAGAAGCGAGCCACAGTATCACCAATTGTATAATTACGCATGTGCCCCATATGAAGCTCTCCAGAAGGGTAAGGGAACATCTCAAGAAGATAGAATTTTTTCTTCCTAGAATCTACAGATATTTTGAAAGTCCCTTCCTCTTCCCACCTCTTCTGCCACTTTTTTTCAATCTTCCTGAAATTATAAATTCTTTCCATCTCTACCTAACCTTCAATAAACTTATTTTCTCGCTCCTATGTCGTCTAATTCGTTTTCTCCAAATAGATAAAATACTCAATATTTCCAGCAGGGCCTTTAATGGGCGAAGTGATTAATCCTTTTACCTCCAATCCCAAATCTCGAGCTAAAAGCTTTATCTTATCGATAACTTCCTGGTGAACTTTACTGTCTTTAACCACACCACCTCTTTGCACTTTTTCTCTCCCGGCCTCAAACTGGGGCTTAATCAGGGAAACTATCTCACCCTTTTTTCCGACTAACTCTTTAACTTTAGGTAAAACTTTATCTAACGAGATAAAAGAGACATCGATAGTGGCTAAATCAATGGGACTTTTAATCTCTTTTCCGCTGAAGTATCTTATGTTCGTTTTCTCAATGTTGACCACTCTGGGGTCGTTCCGCAATTTCCAATCAAGCTGGCCATAACCCACATCCAAAGCGTAAACTCTCCGGGCTCCATTCTTGAGAAGGCAATCCGTAAACCCTCCCTTTGATGCACCAACATCGAGACAAACCTTCCCTTGAACGCTGAGCCCGAACTCCTTTATTGCTGTTTCCAGCTTCAGTCCTCCTCGAGAAACATATTTTTGCAAAGGAGATTCCTTTACTTCTACCTCCACATCAATGGGGAATTCTCTACCCGCCTTGGTAACTTTCCGACCGCCCACCCATACAGAACCAGCCATTATCAATCCCTTTGCCTTCTGGCGGCTCGACGCCAGGCCCCTTTCCATCAGAAGATTATCTAATCTCTCTTTTCTTTTTCTTGTTTCCACAATATTCACTTCAATAAAAAAATTCTGTACCAGCAAAGCGCAAGCTTTGCCCTCCCTTTACCCCTCAACCTCTCCCTCAAGGGGAGAGGAAAATAATAATGCGAGGGATTTGGTAGAGCGAGCATTAGAATTTTTAGCCAAAAATCGAACTTTCCCCCTACTCCGAAAACTATCCCCACCTCAGACCAACCAGAAATTTGAAAAAATAGTTTGCGAAGAACTTCTAGAATTTTAGTCAAAAAAACAAAGATGACAATCGGGCGACCACAAGGGTCGCCCCTACGCGACTTACTTCCTACGAAAAGTTGGTTTGCGAGAAGTAATTAATTTCTTGCGTTACTAAATCTTTGCGAGCGAAACGGTGAAATTTCAATTGTCCGATGCCGATTTATCGGCAGAGTTTTTGAAATTTAGTGAAGCAAGCAGTAGATTTTGTTAGCAAGAAATTTCGGCGACGAGCAAACTAACTTTTAATCTTCTAACCGAGCGACTCCGAAAACTATCCCTTCACCCCCATTTTCACGAACTCACGGACTGTGTGGGTTATTCTCTCAGCGGTCAGCCCATATTTCTCTCTCAATCCCTCTATACTACCCTGTTCAATAAATTGGTCAGGGAGTCCAATACTTAAAATACATACACTATCAGTCGCCAATAACTCCTTAACGGCAGAGCCGAAGCCTCCGCAAAGAGTATTCTCCTCCACAGTAACAATTTTATGAACTTTTTTGACTATTTTCTTTATTAAATCTACATCCAAAGGCTTAACGAACCTCATGTTAACAAGATCTGCCTTTATACCTTCTGATTCCAGTCTCTGCCGAGCCAAGAGACAAGGGTGAACAGCAGTCCCAATAGCCAGGATAGCTACATCACCCCCCTCTGCAAGCACCTCTGCTTTTCCCAGAGGAAGAATCTTGCATTGCCTGTCCAACCTAACTCCAATACCCTGGCCTCGAGGATAGCGAATGGCACTGGGAAAATTCCAGGATAGGGCAGTATTGAGCATGTGTACCAATTCATTCTCATCTTTGGGAGCCATTACCACCATATTGGGAATTAATCTAAGATATGAAAGGTCGAATGTTCCCTGATGGGTTGGTCCATCTTCGCCTACTATGCCAGCTCTATCTATGGCAAAGACCACTGGAAGCTTCTGGAGGCAAACATCATCAATTATCTGGTCAAATGCCCTCTGAAGAAATGTGGAATAGATAGCACAAACAGGCCTAAAGCCTTCTTTAGCCATCCCTGCAGCAAAGGTAACTGCATGTTGTTCAGCAATTCCCACATCGAAATATCTCTTGGGAAACTCTTTCTGAAATGCATCCAGCCCTGTACCTTGAGGCATTGCAGCAGTAATGGCGATAATTTTTTCGTTCGATTTAGCCAACTCTATAAGAGCCTGACTAAACACTTCTGTATATGAAAGAATTTTACTTTTTTCTGTCTCTCCAGTCAAAATATTAAAGGGTGATGTTGCGTGAAACTTTATAGGTTCTCGCTCCGCTGGCGGATACCCTTTACCCTTTTTGGTAACTATGTGAATCAGAACCGGGCCTTTCATATCTTTCACTTTCTGAAATATTTCAATTAAATAATAAACGTTATGTCCATTAATAGGTCCCAGATAAGAGAACCCCATTTCCTCAAAAAGCATTCCCGGAAAGAGAAGAACTTTAAATCTCCGGACTACTCTGAGAACTGCAATGCCCCAGAAGGAAACTCTGGTCAAAAACTTTTTTACTCTCCTTTCCAATTTTTTAACTAGCCCTAAAGTCATCAATTTTGTTAGATATCCTGCTAGAGCCCCCACCCTGTGGGAAATGAACATCTCATTATCATTTAGAACTACCAGAAAGTCTTTACCAAGGTGCCCGGCATTATTGAGAGCTTCAAAAGCCATCCCTCCGGTCATCGAACCGTCGCCTATCACTGCCACCACTTTGTGGTTATTGCCAGATAAATCACGGGCGCAGGCCATTCCCAGAGCAGCTGAGATTGCAGTGGAACTATGTCCCACACCAAAGGCATCATATTCACTCTCTTGGGGATTAGGAAAACCGCTTATTCCTCCATGCTGGCGGAGAGTAGAGAAATTGTCTCTCCTGCCGGTTAAAATTTTATGGGCATATGCCTGATGGCCAACATCCCAGATAATCTTATCCTGGGGCGAGTCGAAAACATAGTGCAAAGCTATGGCCAGTTCAACTGTCCCGAGACTACTAGCAAGGTGACCTCCCTTCTGGGACGTCACAGTAATTATTTTTTCTCTAATTTCTTCTGCGAGTTGCTGAAGTAACTCTTTCCTGATTAACCTGAGGTTACTTGGTCGGTCAATTAATTCCAAGACTGCCATATCTTCTTCTCCTCCGTAATTCTTTTAGCCTCGACTGAGATAAGGAATGGTCATTGGTCCCTCCGGGAGAACCGCTATCCTGGGACTACTCTCAAACTCTTTCTTTATTCTCACCACTGCACTTTCTATATCCTTAATAGGTTCAAGGTGGCAAGCTACCACTTCTCTTTCCGGAAGCTCTGAATAGAGATAGACTCTTGCCTTAGTTTGAATCTTAGCCTGTATCTGCGCTTCCCACTGGTCAAACATGGAAAACCCAGGGGACTCGATTATCTTCAGAATTTCTTCTGGATTTTTCCCCATCCGGAGAATGCGGCGATAGTTGCCGTATTCAGGAATCCCATCCGAGCACTCGGATACGGCGATAATAGCTCCGCCTTTCTTGACAATCTGACTCGCCGCCGACATCCCCTTTACTGTCTGGTATAAATTTAGGTCCAGAGGATAACCGCTATTGGTAGTAATGACTAAATCGAATAGATAGGAAACAGGACACATTGCACTCTTCCGGGTGAATTCAACACCCTTCTGGTGTGCTAAATTCATCTCTCCCGAGAAGACACCAGTTATCTTTTTTTCCTTGTTCAATGTAACGTTTATAATGAAGGTAGGTTCGGTCATAAGGGCTACCTCCTGAATCTCTTTCCAGACAGGATTTTCATAAGTAATGCCCCAGTTTGCCTTTGGGTTGTTTAACATATTAGCACTATGGTTATGCATTACCGTCTCCTCACCAGAAATACCAGGAAGTACTGATTTCGGGCCTCCCGAAAAACCAGCAAAGAAGTGGGGCTCAATAAATCCAGTCAGTATCTTAACATCAGCTCGAATATAATCACTGTTTATCCATATCTCCCCTCCGGTTCTGGTTTTTCCAAGATAGACCATTTCATCCCTCTTTTGGGCATCATGGTTAATAATTCTATAATTTTTAACAACTTCCTCACCCAGCATTTCAGTAAGTTCTTCAATTGTATTGGTTCGATGCATTCCAGTAGCATTGATCAAAACCACTCTATCTTTGCTGACACCACTCAGCTCCTCCAAAAGCCAGGGAATAATCTTTCTATTGGGCACAGGCCTGGTTATATCCGAGAAGACAATAGCTATAGAATCTTTAGATTTAATTAGGTCCTTAAGTGGTGGACTCCCTATGGGGTGTTTCAAGGAATCAATAAAAGCTTTCTTTTCATCAAAAAGTCCCGGCACGAATTTCGGTTCAATGATAGTAAGGTCCTCTTCCGGTAGAGTAATTTCTAAACCTTTTTTTCCATATGCTAACTTTATGTTCACTTCTCTCACCTAAACAGGACCGCCACAACGCTAAAGCACATAGCTTCACAAGAAAAGTTAGTTTGCGAGGAGCACTCAATTTCTTGTGTTACTAAATCTTTGCGAGCGAAACGGTAAAATTTCAATTGTCTGAACCCCGATTTATCGGGGTGAGTTTTTGAAATTTAGTGAAGCGAGCAATAGATTTTGTTAGCAAGAAATTTCAGCGATGAGCAAACTAACTTTTCTTCTATTTTTAACGCAGGCTGAAGCCTGTGACTCCTATAAACGCAGACTAAAGTCTGCTACTCCTAAATAAATTATATTCTAGATTGGACAAAATAGTCTATTAATTTTTTGAGAATATCTCCTCTTTTTTTAAATATTTTTAGCGAAACCTTAGCGCTTTTAACTAGTTCT
>Ga0315308_1000769_pt1 | contig 18288 bp, 19 predicted proteins | sample TDP3_MG_FD_203078 | JGI IMG/M metagenome (GOLD analysis project Ga0315308, IMG submission 203078) | Freshwater sediment microbial communities from Lake Towuti, South Sulawesi, Indonesia - TDP3 | ecosystem: Environmental > Aquatic > Freshwater > Lake > Sediment | place: Indonesia: South Sulawesi... | reverse complement strand
GTGTTATAGTCGCTTGTGTAGAGCAGTTTTTTTCCCTCTGCTTCAACCAAGGCTTGAGCGCTTCCGGGCAGGTGTCCTGCGTCTAAGAGTTGAAGTTGAACATCTCCAACAGCTCTGTTCTCCCGGTAGTTCATGTAAACGCTGCTGTGCATCATCGATTGCAACTCGATGTACTCAAATGGAAGATAGTATCCTGATAAATGGATGAAGTCTGAGATTAACACCCGCGCCAGATCAAAGGTCAACTGAGTGCCGAACACTGGTTTTTTCTCTTGAATGTGAAAGATAGGAACCGCGCCCGAATGGTCAAGGTGTCCGTGGGTCATGACAATACCGTCTACTTCTTTGGGTGGAACGTGCATCGGAAAACCCGGCTGGTGGTCCACCATGACACCGTAGTCTAGCACGAGTTTGGTTTTTTCGGTCATGACGTTTAAGGCTGACCTCCCTACTTCTCTTGTGGCACCCAAAAACTGAACTTTCAGCGGAATCGTGTTCACCGTCCACAAATGTTTGCAAACATTGACTTACGTTTTTCAGTGATTAAATGCTGTTCAAACATTTAAATAATGCTTTGCTGACACGGCCTTCACTCGCCCATTTTTAATCGCGTTTAAGATACTGTCAACGTCTGGTTCAGCGTCAACCTCTGTGTAGGCTGTCCACATTTGGTCTGGTTTGTGAGCGTCACTTCCAGCCACGCCTGGCAAATTTCTCGCCTTAGCCAATTTTTGTGCCAATTTATTCTCTGCGAGTGTAGCCCAAGGGTTCATAATCTCCACAGCGTCAGCTGGTGTCTTCTCGGCTGCATCGCCGATGCCGCCCACCCGATAGGGATGAGGTATAATAATCAACGCTGCCCTTTCCTTAGCAAAATCTACAACACTTTCTAGAGCAGACTTGTAAGCCGGTTTTTCTTCTATGCCCAAGAGGATGACGTCTCCGTGGGTAGTGCTTACTTCTACGCCTGGAATAATCACCACATCTTGGTAGGCGGCTGCCATTTTTCGCACTTGAAAATAGCCTTCAAGAGCGTCGTGGTCGGTTATGGCAACTCCTTTGACGATTGGGTGCGCATGCAATGCATCGACTACTTGTTTGGGGTTTATTGAGGCGTCGCTTGAGAATCTTGTGTGCAAGTGTAGGTCGGCGCTAATCATGTTTCTCCCATGACTGTTGCTTAAATAGTTGCGTTAGACTTTCTCCCTTAAAACAGATTTTCTCCAAGAATTTTTGGTCCGCAACACGACTAGTGGAACATTCTTTTCTGCACAGACTCGTTTACAAATTTGTGCTATTTTTCTCTGCCACGTTTCTGCATTCTCCAGCAGGATTACTTTTTCATAATTTCTAAGGGCAATACAGTTTGCGACCTGTTCCGCCACGTAGTTTATTGTTTCCGTGTCCAATGGCACCGTGATTTCGTGTTGAGAGAGCGGGTAGATTTCGTCGAGTTCGGCTGGTATCACTCCGAAAGGTGCAGCATAAGTGCACACATGAGCTTTACTCGCCTTGATGCCCAGTTTTCGTTGAATCTGTTTCAAGGCTTCTTGGTGTTCCCAGGACCTGTGGAAGGGCTTAGTTCGAGTCTGTGGCAAAAGAACCAGCAGTTTCGCAGTTTTCGGTGGCGAATATCTCTCAGAAAGCCTCTTTCTGTGTCTAATAACCTCCGGTCTTGACAGATCCAGAGAATCGAAGAAAAAGAGCCCGCTTTTCTTGGTCACAGGACTGTTCTCTTCTAGGTAATGGCTGTATTTCGTGAGTTCTTTGACGGCTCGAAAAAGAGCCGGATGCCCATGAGCCCTCATCACTAAGTGTTCCCACAGTCTGCCCTCAATAACGGCTTGTTTTATCCGTTTTATCTCGGAAAAGCAGACATACAGATTGTGTCTCGCCAGAAACGCTTGTCTTTCAGTCTTCGACAAGGCTATGGCTTCTTCTGGACTTGTTTTGGTGCAAGCTGGGCATGAGCATGGTAAATATTCGAGTTCTCTCAGCCTTGCTGTTCCAGTTTCAGTCATGTAGCGGTCTTCTCGTGCGTAGATGGCGTAGGCGGCTGAATCGAAGAGGTCGCATCCTAGGGCTATGGCTAAGGAGAACATGAATGGGTGTCCAGCGCCGAATAGGTGTAACGGTCGTTCCAGGGGCAGATTCGTTTTAGCGGTCATAATCATGTTAACGAGTGTGTCGAAGAGATACTGTTCCATGACGGGTGTTGGGCTTCCCAAGGCGTGGATTTGAAATGGCAGTTTTCGCATCTTTTTCGCCGATTCTGCGACTAAATCGAGGTGGTTTCCTCCTTGAATCGGTCCAACCCAAGCGATGTCGTCTCGTGACTTGATTTTTGCCCATTCTTTGGCGCGTTTCAGGGTCTCTGCAACCGTGTGTCTCGCGTATTGTTGGGAAACTCGCCAGCCTGTTGGCACGTCGAGTATTGTGGCTATGTCGGTGTCAATTTGCTCTTGATACTGAAGGATTTCTCTGTTTGATAGTTTCACATCTTCTCCGTAAATCAGAATTTGATAGGCGCCAGAGTCTGTCATGACCACTTTTTGGAAGTTTAGAAAGTCATGAACACCCTTCTCAATTGCTTCGTTCTGGAAGTGTTTTTTCACGATGTAGGCGTTGGTTATGACGGCTTCACAACCGAACTCTTCCCCAATTTCTTTCGGCGAAACTAGTTGCACGTTTGGGTTTATGACGGGTAGCAAGGCGGGTGTCTCAAACATGCCGGTCTTTGTTTTGAATCGCCCGATGCGAGCGAGGAGATCTCTGTCGCGGATTTCAAAGGACATAAAGGGTCGTCTACCCGAGGCATAACTTATTATCAAGACTCCTTCTTTAATTATGCAGTTTGCGCCTTAAGGAGCATCGCAACATGGTTAGTGTTGTTCAAGTTTACGAGAAACCTGTTCTAAACGACCCCGTGTTGATTGAGGGGTTGCCAGGCATAGGGTTTGTGGCTAACATCGCCGCGTTGCATCTAATTCAGGAGTTGAAGGCAAAACTCTTCGCCGAGATTCGGTTGTCCAGCTTTCAAGACATCGCCGTGACAGCTGAGGAAGGAAAGGCTCGGTTCCCAACAAACGAACTGTACTGTCACAAGGGAAGAAACAATGAGGAACGCGACCTCATCATCCTGTACGGAAACACCCAAGCCCTAACCACAGTTGGACAGTACGAACTCTGCGGGCGGGTCTTGGACACAGCCAAAGAGTTGGGATGCCGCTGCGTAATAACTTTGGGCGGGTTTAGGCGAGACGAAAAAGTGACCAAGCCAAAATTGTATTGCGCCGCATCAGACACCGAAACATTGAAAGAAGCGGTGGACTTGGGCGCCGAAGTTATGGAAGGGCAAATCTTTGGTATAGCCGGACTACTCGTGGGCTTGAGCAAGCTGTGGAACATGAGGGGCTTCTGCTTGCTCGCTGAAACTCCGGGTCTTTATCCCGACGCCTCTGCGGCCCGCGAAGTTCTGAACGCACTCTCAAAGATGTTACACTTGAAGGTGGACATGAGTCGTTTGGATGTGGCTGCAGAGACCACGCGTGACATCTTGGGCACCTTCGGCATGGTCGCTCAGCCTAAAGAGGAAAAAACGACTGAAGAAGAACCTCAGCATCGCTGGCACATCTAGCCTTTTGCTTCGCTGAGAAACTGGTCAAAGACCTTCTGCACACGTTCAGCAGCAGGTCCCGTGCCTTCTATCACGCCCTTTTCTGTGACTTTAACCTTGTCCATCACCCAGATGAAACCCTTGTCCTCATACAACTTGACAAGGGTCGGAAACACTTTTTCCAAGCGTTCCGCCAATGCCTTCAGGTTGAAAGGCTTCTCTACGGCTAAGATCTGAGCTACAACGTTTCCGTTCAAAAAAACCCGATGTATGACTCTTCCCCTGTCGTCCTTTGCTTCAGCGAGGCAAAGACTGAGATTATCTGGATTTATTCCCACGAGACTTCCAGTGTAAGACTTGCCGTCCATTGTCAAAACCATAACGGCTTTGTCAATTAAAGAACCGACTTCAGTGAAGAATCTTCTCTGAGCCACCGACAAACATTTTTCACCTTTGCATTAATCTTACGCCGGTGTTAAAAGACTTTTTCCACAAACTTTCACCAGAAATACTTTTATCCTCACAATCGAGATTAGCCTTCATGAAACCTTTAAACATTTTCAAGCGAAGAAAAAAAGAGACGAAAGAGGGAGTTGAGGAAACGATTGAGAAGACCCTACTTGAGGGTTTGTGCAGAGGCGACAACGAGCTTTACAGCGCTCTAAGCAGAACTTTACTCTTGAGCCCCGAGATAACAAAAAAAGCTGGCGAAATGGACGTAAGAATTGAAAAGGCGCAAGAGTACGAGAACAGCAAGGATTACGTGAGAGCAAGAATAGAGTATCAGGTGGCAGGCGAACTGGCATTATTAGAAGGAAAAACGGCGCATGTCCAAAAATTCTTCAAAAAAGCCGCAGAAGTAGACCCAGATTACCCAACCAGAAGCATCTATGAATTCTTTACAACAAAAGAAAACGCCGAAAAAGCCGTTGCCATAGCCAAGGAGTACTACGCGCGCACGACAAAACTTACGTAGTAAGAGAGGCTTAAAAGTAAGAGGAATTTTCTTAAGACAGCGCTTGACCTAGACTATGCATTAGACCCTGGACTGTGCAGCAAACAATGACATCTGAGGTTCTCATAGAAGCAGAAAGCTTAACCAAAAAGTTCGGCAACCTCTTGGCAGTGGATAAAATCAACTTTCAAGTCTTTAAGGGCGAATGCTTCGGATTCTTAGGTCCAAACGGCGCTGGAAAAACCACTACAATGAAGATGGTTAACTGCGTTTTGCCCTTAACCGCTGGCACTCTAACTGTTGCGGGCATGGACGTGACTAAGCAGGCGAGAGAAATAAAAAAAATGATTGGTGTGGCTCCGCAGGAAGACAACCTTGACCCAGACTTCACGGTTTTCCACAATCTAATAGTCTATGCCCGCTACTTTGACATTCCTAAAGAAGAAGCTCAGAAACGGGCTGACGAACTGCTGAGATTCGTGCAGTTGGAAGAGAAACGGAGCGTTCTAATTGACCAGTTGTCGGCGGGAATGAAGAGAAGGCTTATCATGGCTAGGGCGCTGATAAACGAGCCCAAAATACTGATACTAGACGAACCGACGACGGGTCTCGACCCTCAAGCACGCCATCTGATATGGGACAAAATCCGAAATCTGCAGAAGCAAGGTGTCACCATAGTCTTGACCACGCATTACATGGAAGAAGCCGCCCAACTCTGTGACCGAACAGTCATTATGGACAATGGAAAAATAATCGAAGAGGGCAGACCCGCCGAATTGATTAAGAAGCACGTAGGCGAAGAGGTTTTAGAAGTGGCTTACGATGAAGAAGTTCTTAAATTCCTAAGAAACGCTTTCCCAGACGCCAGACTTGACGTGGTAAGTGACAGAATTCAGGTCTTCACCAAACAGCCCAGAGGAGTTTTTACTGAGATTTTGAGTAAATTCAGTTTCAAGGCGGCTATGATAAGAGACGCTAACCTTGAGGACGTGTTCCTAAAACTAACAGGCAGGCGATTAAGAGAATGAAAACAAGCGGAGCGGCTTCATATTTCAAAATGCCCAAGCTAAGTTATCGTGTGTGGAGTGTGTGGAGGAGAGACCGAGACGTCTTCATGAAAACTTACAGGGTGAATTTTATTCCGCCACTCGTTGAACCTGTCTTCTACTTGGTGGGCTTGGGCTTCGGACTTGGAGGTTTTGTTCGCCCTCAGGAAGGCTTGTCCTACATTGCTTTTATTGCTCCTGCGTTAGTGGCGACATCTATGATGTTTTCATCGTTTTTCGAATGCACTTACGGTTCCTTCGTCCGGATGTATTATCAGAAAACGTTTGACGCCATAATTGCTACACCCCTTAGCCTAGAAGAAGTCATAGCCGGCGAACTCTTATGGGGCGCCACAAAGAGCCTAGTCAATTCGACCATAGTTTTGGGCGTAATCTTCCTTTTTGGCTTGGTTTCCAGCCCATTTTTTTTGTTGATTCCGCCATTTTCGTTTCTTGTAGGACTTTTGTTCTCAGCCCTAGCTATGTGTTTCACAGCCATATCGCCTAACATTGACTCATTCAACTACCCATCTTTTCTCTTTATAACGCCCATGTTCATTTTAAGTGGCACATTCTTCTCCATAACCAGCCTCCCCGAGGCGGCGCAAATTGTGTCGAACCTGTTTTTTCCATTAACCCATGCCGTGGCGCTTGCTAGAGCGTTGACCGTTGGAAGAATTAGTACGACTCTGTTGCTTAATCTCTCTTGGTTTTTGGTTACCACGCCTTTTTTCTTTGTTTTGTCCATAAACCTCATGAAGAAAAGACTAATCAAATAAATGGACGATTAATGAGGAATAAACATGTTAAGAACAGCTCCCGAAGAAATTAAGTTTGGCTATGAGTGCGCACCCTACCCGTGGGAAACAATAAACGAGTTGGCGGTTTACGCTGAGCAAGTGGGCTTTGACTCGTTTTGGATGCCAGACCACACTGTTGGCTTTGGCATTCGCCGATGGGACGCCTTGGAAGCTTGGACTGTGCTGTCAGCAGTTGCGGTGCAGACAAAGCGGATACGCTTAGGCACGTGTGTGAGCGACACGTATAGACATCATCCAGCTGTCTTGGCGCAGATGGTCACTACATGCGACAATATTTCCAACGGTCGGGCAATATTGGGTGTGGGCATAGGCGAAGCCATGAACCTGACGCCTTACGGCATTCAGTTTGATAAGCCAGTTTCAAGAACCATCGACGCCTTGCAAGTGATTAAGCGCCTCTGGACAGAAGAATACGTTGACTACGACGGCCCATACTACAGGCTCAGACAGGCTTTTCTTCAACCTAAACCCGTGCAGAAACCTCATATTCCCATTTTTATTGCGGGAAATTCGCCCCGAACCATGCGCATGGTGGCAGAGTTTGGCGACGGATGGGTCCCTGCCTCTGTTCAACCAGACGAGTACAGAGAGGGCTGGAACTATGTTTTAGCTGAAGCCAGTAAGACCGGAAGATTCTGGGATGGAATGGGCGGCGAAAATCCAGCTGAGATTGAGCCCGCGCTGTTCATATACGTGGTCATAGCCAAGGATTGCGACACAGCCCGTCAACTCGTGTTGTTGCCAGCAAAGTTGTATTTGTTGTCGAGACCGAGAATAATTGAACGACTTGGCTACCCTGTGCCAACTAAAGAGTTTGACATGACCTACGACTTGGTCTTCAACTTAAAAACGGGTGAAGAATTTCTCAAGAAGGCGCAGGAAATCCCAGACGAAGTTGTGGAAAAGTCGCCGGTGATTTTTGGTTCGCCAGACGACGTGGTTGGCCGAATCGAAAAATATGTGCAAGCTGGCGTACGCCACTTCATTTCACCCTTCTTTGTCCCGCCTAAAATGATGAAAGAATCATCCAGCCTATTTTCGGAAAAAGTGATATCCTACTTTAAACATTAAGACACCTCTCACATGCTTAGAAAAACGGTGAATAACTCATGAGAAAAGTCGCCATAGTAGGCGTGGGTCAAACCAAGTTTGACAGACGCCCAGACGCGTCGATTAGGGAAATAGCGTTTGAAGCCTTCAAGGAGGCTGTGGAAGACGCAGGCATCATGAGAGGCGAAATAGAAGCCTCGATAATCTGTTCGGCTACGCATTATGATAAGCAACGCACACCAGCCGGAATTATAGCTGAATATTTGGGTTTGAATCCGCAGCCAACCTACAACGTTGAGGCCGTGTGCGCCTCCAGCGGAGTTGGTGTGAGAAACGCTTGGGCGCTCATAGGCTCTGGACTCCACGACATAGTGGCAGTGGTGGGCTTTCAAAAAATGACCGAGCTAAGGTCAGATGAGATTCAGGAGGTCATGGGACGCTCTGGAGATGTTATGTGGGAGTCACCGTTTGGACCCACAATGCCAGCTTACTTTGCAATGTACGCAAACGCGCACATGAACAAATATGGAACCAGAGAAGAACACTTGGCAAAAGTGGCTGTGAAGAATCATTTTTATGGAGCAAAAAACCCAAAAGCCATGTTTCAGAAAGAAATCACAGTAGAAGAAGCGTTGAAGTCAAGACCCATAGCCAGCCCGCTCAAACAGCTCGACTGTTGCGCCAACTCCGACGGCGCCGCCTGCATAATCTTGGCCAGTGAAGAAAAAGCTCGAAAAATAACTAACACCCCTGTATGGGTTGCGGGTTTGGGTCTGGGTTCCAGCCCAATGACACTAACTAGTCGAGGCACTTCTCTAACTTCTTTCACGTGCGCCGTTGAAGCAGCTAAACAAGCCTACAAAATGGCTGGAATCACGCCGGCAGACGTGGACGTAGCCGAGGTGCACGACTGCTTCACCATAACCGAAATCATCAACTACGAAGATCTGGGATTTTGTGAGCGAGGGCAAGGCGGCAAATTCGTTGAAGAGGAACAGACATACATCGGCGGCAAGACCCCAGTCAACGTTGACGGCGGCCTCCTAGCTAAGGGGCATCCAGTCGGCGCAACTGGCGCCTCTCAAATCCGCACACTTGTGCAGCAGTTGAGAGGCGAGGCTGGAGAGACACAGGTTAAAGGAGCGGAAATTGCTCTGGCTCACAACTTAGGCGGAATCGGCATGTACTGTGCCGTTACGATTCTCACAAGGTGACAACTTCAATGAGTTTTGGAAAATTCGGTAAAGTAAGCTACTTGTCTGAGACTAAACTGCAAGATTTCATGAAGTATCTAGAACAGGGCAAGATAATGGGGTCAAAGTGCAAGAACTGTAACCGTATTTATTTTCCACCTCGCGCCGACTGCGACTGCATGTCAGGCGAACCCGAATGGATTGAACTCAGCGGCAACTGTCAACTGATCACGTACACAACTGTGCACTTTGCTCCAGCCAGCTTCAGATACGATGTTCCCTACGTATTGGGGGTGGCACAGTTCGAGGAAGGACCAACTGTGTTCGCGCCTTTGAGCAAAGACATCAAGGAAGAAGAAATCAAAATCGGAATGCAACTGAAACTGGTGCCAGTGAAACTCCCAGGCGACAAAACCATCTATGAACTGAAAAAACCTTGATTAGAGAGCTATTCCAATCATTTGTTTTGTATCGAATTTATTGCCTTTAAGACTGCGGCCGAGGCGCTCACCACAGCCTCGATTGTTCTCATTGGTTGCTGCACAGCTCCAGCCAAAAAAATTCCTTTAACCGGCGTCTCGTTGACTTCAAGTTGAGCATTCTTCTCGCTGAAGAACCCGTCTTCGTCTAGTGACAGTTTTAACAGGTCTTTTAGGTCGGTTTGTGGCGGCAGCCCAACTTCGAGCACAACCAAGTCGGCGGTTATTGACAGGAGTTTCGAGGTTGACTGGTCGTAGACGTCGAGGGTTAAGGTGCCGTCTTTTGCCTCACGAACCTCTGAGGGTTGCCCATGAATGAACTCGACTTCCATGGCTCTAACTTGATTGTAGAATTGTTCGCCTCGTTTAGTGACTGCTCTCACGTCGATGTAGCAGATGTAGGCGTCAACATCTTTGCCGTACTGCTCCCGCAACAAATATGCGTGTTTGATGGCGTTTAGGCACCCGATGTTGCAGCAGTAGCGCAGGTGTTTCTCGTCTCTGGAACCTACGCACAAAACGTAAACAACGCTCTTGGGTTTCTCTCCGGTGTCTAATCGAACGATTTTTCCCTTTGTCGGACCGTTGGGATTGCACATCTGCTCGTACTCGATGCCGGTTATCACGTTTCTGTACTGCCCATACTTGTACTGGCCGACTTTTTTGACGTCGTACTGATAAAATCCAGTGGCAACTATAATGACATCAGCATTGATTTCTTCTCGCTGTTGCCCAGCGACCTTCACCTTAAAGTTTCCAATAGAACCCTGAACGCTTTTAATTTCACTTTCCGTAGTAACCTTGATGTTAGCGCTAGACGAAACGCTTTCTATCAGCGGTTTAATTACCTCTGCAGCGTTTTTAAGGGTTGGAAACAACTTGCTGAGTTTGAGCATTGTTCCACCTATCTGAGGCTGTCTTTCGATAAGATTGACTTTGAATCCGTTGTTTGCTAGGTCGAGGCTGGCTTGAAGCCCAGCTATTCCCGCTCCAACTACAACCGCTGAATGCTCCTTAGACATTTTCATGTCCAACCTGTGCAGCGATATTGAAGCATTAGGTTAGAGAGGCTGCTCCTTAAAAGATTGCGTTGATTCGCATGAATGATAATGCCTATAAGGGTTTGTTGACACTTTTCGTTAATTCTATGACAGCCACAGACCTCATGACCTCTAAAAAGCCCGATACGGCTCTTCGCCTACGAGTTTTAGGCAAGATTGGCGAGCAGAAGCCCTACAATTGTTACCAATGCATCCGATGTACAAGTGGTTGCCCGTCCATGAAAATGTTGGAGTTGAAGCCCCACGAAATTGTTGCCTTAACGCGTGCTGGTTTCGTAGATGAATTAATCAACTCGGACATTGTTTGGGCGTGTGCAACGTGTCTGAAGTGTAAGGAAAGGTGTCCCCAAGCAGTGGCGCCGGTTGACCTGATTTTGGCTTTGAGAAACCTAGCCGTGGAGAAAGAGGTCAAGGTGCCTGAGAGTTTTCTCCAGTCGTTGAGCATGATTCTCGAATGCGGACACATATCCCGACCACAGCCAACCATAACTCGCAAACTGGAAAAAATCGACCGTGAAAAACTCGGCTTGCCCAAGTTTCGTGAACCCGATGAATGGTTTAAGGCGGCGTTCATGAAAGCTTTGGAGAAAACCTCAAGGGAGAGTGCTTCGGAGCCTTGAAGGTGGCGGTTTATTGGGGCTGTGTCATCCCCACAATACAATACGCCTACGAAATGTCTGTACGTGAGGTCATGCCTCGTTTAGGCGTGGAGCTTGTGGATTTAGAAAACGCCTCCTGCTGTGGAACGCCGGTTCAGAGCGTCAACATGTATGCAGCAGTTTATCTGGCAGCCCGCAACATAGCAATCGCTGAGAAATCGGGCTTCGCCGACCTACTTGCAGTGTGCAACGGTTGCCATCTCTCCTTGTTTGAAGCCTCCCATTTTCTCGGTCAAGATGAAAGGCTGAGAGAAGAAATCAATGCGTTGCTGAAAGAGGAAGCAATGCAGTACTCTGGTAATATTAGAATCTGGCACACCATCGACTTTTTACATGACATGATTGGAGAAGCAGCGATAAAGAAGGCTGTAACTCACCCATTGAACGGTTTGAAGTTAGCCGTGCATTATGGTTGCCACATACTCAGGCCGAGCAGCGTTGGGACAGTTGATGACCCAGAGAACCCTCAGAAACTCGACAGATTAGTCGAATGGTTAGGCGCAAAAAGCATTACGTATTCGGAGAAGCCGGACTGCTGTGGTGCCATGCTCATGCTTTCGCATCCAGACGCTGCGTTCACATTTTCGGGATTGAAACTTAAAGCAGTCCAAGACTTGGGGGCAGAAGCGCTAGTAGACTCTTGTCCGTCCTGCCAAAACATGTTTGACGTGAGACAGAAGAGTGCAGCAGCTACCACAGGCGCTAAACTCAACCTACCAATCATATACTACACGCAGTTGCTCGGACTAGCCATGGGAATCCCACAGGAAAAACTAGGACTACACCTCAATCGAAGCCCAATCGACGAATTCCTGCAAAAAGCCCTTGTCCACTAAGCCTTTTATTTTTAAACGCAGAATTCTTCACTGTTGGAATCCGTTTTGTTTCATCCTCGGTTGAGTGGCACTTATTACGATATGGGTTTTCAATACGGAACTGTCCTTTACAAGCACGGTTTCAGAATTCAGAAGCAGTCAAGCGATAGACTCAGTTTAGGAAGAGAATGTGAAAAAGAGGTCAGACGAGTTTTCCCTCACGTTCTTGAGGAGATTCTCGGGTTCGCGGATGCTTGTCACGCATCCTACGAGCATCTCGCAGCCTTGATCCTAAGCGTCGGAGCCTTCAAGCCAGGCGCGGCGTGCAGCGTTTTCGCATCCTTTAATGGCTCAGATGTCGTGTTTGGACGCAACTACGACTTCCATTACATGTCTAAAGAACACAGCGGGAGCTACCTTACCAGACCCAAGGACAGTTACTCTAGTGTGGGCAACTCAGACATTTTCGTAGGACGAGAAGACGGCGTAAACGAGAAAGGCCTAGCCGTAGCCATGACCGGTGTCAGACCCAAAATAGTCAAGCCCGGTGTCAATTTCGCTTTAGCTACAAGGTGTGTCCTAGACAAATGTGCCAATGTTGAAGAAGGTCTCCGCATTCTTTCAGGTGCTCACTTCTTGACAACCAATAACTATCTGCTCGCCGACAAAGGAGGCAACATGGCCGTTGTCGAAGCCTCTCCAGATAAAGTGAAAGTGCGAAGACCCGAAGAGGGCAACACCTTCATAGTCTGCACCAACCAGTTCATGCATCCTGAAATGCTAGAAATGGAAAACCAGAAAGAAAGACCACTAGACTCCATGAATAGATACACCACCATCTATGAGGCAATAAAACAAAGAAGTGGAATAATAAACGTCAAAACCGCTCAAAAAATCTTGAGCGACCACGATGGCTACGTTTGCTCCCACATTGAAAGCATTCAACTGGGCACGCTTTGGTCGGTTGTCGCCACTCTAAAGAAGCTGCGAATATTTAGGGCAGAAGGGCACCCGTGCCAAACAAAATACAAGATAGACACCCGCCTAAACAAATACCATAGGCTCTAATCGAAAACATTATGTCTCAAAATTTCTGCTGTGTCCAAAACAGACGAAGACTACGTTGATATTCGTAGGCATTTTTTTGCGCGCAAACGATTCCAATTGTGCCGCAATACTAACAAGTCTTCATAGTCCGAGAACTAAGACGAGGTGGCTTTCCGCTCAACAAAGAATTCCCATTGTTGAACAATACTAATAGGGCAGAACTCCAAAAGCCGCTAAACATTTCTCCTCCCACAGGGTATAGAGAGAACGGCACACAAGAGGAGACAAGCACAATGTCTTATCTGAAACAAGTCAAAGTCACAAGGGTTGAAGAACGACCCAACGACGCATGGTACGACCTGAACCTGCGCCAACTAAGAAACGGCAAAGTGCGCTACTACCGAGCCAAAGACTTCCTCACCGGTGAATGGCTTTTCAAACTCTGCAGAGACGAGGAATTAGGAAAAGTTTTGGTGAAAGCTGTCAAGTGTCCCCCCGGAACTCGCTTTGCTCAACTTGAGGGAAACACCATGGTCTTTCAGCAAAGTCAAAGCGAAGGCTGGCTCTACGACATCATCTCCCTAACTCAAGCTGACCGACAAGACAAACTCTCACGAAAAGTGGTAGACACCTTAGAGCAGGTTCCTGCTGTCATTCGAGAAAACTATGAGATAAAGCCATACGAAGAAGCGACAGGTAAAACGGCGCCAGGCAAACACTGGGTCACGCTGTCAAGGACGGACGACGAAAAAGCCATGATAACCCTATTTCTGCTGGAAAGAGCATGGACGCTTTCAACCACAACACCAGAGGAGAAACTCACAGCATTAAAAGAACAAGAGAGGCAGAAGCCAACAGAGAGAAAGAAAGAAATCGACACGGGTCAAAGCTGGAAGTGCCCAATCTGCGGAGACGAGTTCCGACTCAAACACATCGAAAAAGAAACAGTCACCAAGCACGCACTTAAGAAACCATAACAGCCCCTTTTTTCATCAATACAGTTCATATTTGGAGCCTAATTTGAATCCTAATAGAGGGGCTAGTTCAATCGTGCGCATACACACGTAAAAGAAAAACAGTTCACAACATGAAACATCAACCTTCTCAAACGACTGCAAAGAACGTATATGCCGTCTCCATTTACCTAATAGAAAACGGTGACCCAAAATGACCACTGGTCTTCATTTTCACACGCCGAAGGTTGCCGTAATAGGAACGGGATTCGTGGGCTCAACATTCGCCTATACGTTAACAATACGAGGCATAGTCTCCGAAATCGTCCTCATCGACGCAGATAGGAAAAAAGCTGAAGGCGAAGCCATGGACCTCAACCACGGCTTGTCCCTCGTCCAACCAGTAAAAATATGGGCAGGAGACTACGCCGACTGCAAAGACGCAGACATCATAGTGATTAGCGCAGGTGCTGCTCAGAGACCCGACGAAAAACGCTTGGAACTAGTCCATAGAAACTTTGAAGTCTTTAAGAACATTGTGCCCCAGATAACACGATACAATCGGAACGGCATATTGTTAATTGCCACAAATCCAGTTGACATAATGACCCACGCAACTTTGAAACTTTCAGGTTTCCCTGCAAATAGGGTCATAGGTTCAGGCACTATTCTGGACACGTCGAGACTTCGCTACGTGCTCGGAGAACACTTAAACATAGACCCGCGTAACGTGCACGCATACATCATCGGCGAACATGGAGACAGCGAAGTGCCGGTATGGAGCCTCGCCAACGTGGCTGGAACCCCTCTCAGAAAATTTTGTCTGAAACGTGGAGCAAAATGTGATTCAAAACTCTTAACCAGTCTGTTCGAAAGGGTGAAAAACGCGGCGTATGAGATTATAGAACGTAAAGGAAGAACCTACTACGCAATAGGCTTGGGACTAACACGCATCGTTGAAAGCATACTCCGCGATGAAAACGCAATCTTGACGGTTTCAAGCCTTTTACAGAGTTATTACGGGGTAAGCGACATCTGCCTCAGCGTTCCATCAATCGTAAACAGAGAAGGAATAAAATCCGTGCTTAAACTTCCACTGAGCAAAAACGAGCTGGAGAGCTTCCGAAAATCAGCCTCCATCCTGAAAGAAATCGCAAGTTCTCTAAAAATTTAACGCAAGAGAACATACAATTTTCAAACCAAACAGATGCGAATAATTTGGTAATAGTTTGGCTACACGATCTGAAAAATACTTTTTTCATGGGTAGGTATGAGCATCCACTTCCATCTGCTTGGAGAGTTTCTTGATTTTTATCTCAATGTTTTTAGGAGACTCCTCCGCTTCTTTGAGAGTTTTCAAAAACCCCACCATCATATTTGCCAAGGTTTCTTGCACGAAATGGTTCAAAGGCAATTTACGGTTGTTAACCCACATTTCGGTTTCAAAATTTTTTTTCAAAACTCTATGACTTGAGTTCAAACTATCGCCCGCTTACTTCAATTCTTGTCCTTTTGAATTGATAATGATTTTGGTGCAGTCTTGAAGACTTTCTAAAGAATTTCAGCCAAAACCTCTTCTGGCTTAAATTCCTGTCTGGAACGCACCGACGCCTCTTCCACATAAAGTTGAGTGGCGTATCTCAGCGCGTCTTCGCTCACAGGTATGTAGTCTAAGTCTAAATTGAAGTAGTTGAGAAGAGACGCAGCGCAGGCGAACCGCATGGCTCGGTCTTCCAAACGCGCAGAAAATGTTACGACCTCGCGTGGAATCCGTTCAAGGATGGCGTTTCTAGCCCTCTCGATAATGTCGTAAGCCTGAGGCGTTATCATCACTGGCTTGCGTGGAAAGCGAGCCCTCGCCAAAGGATGCCCGGTTTCAACGGCGTAGACCAGTGTTAGGTGGTCTCTAATCTGTTTGGCGCCCTTTTCGATGTCGATTTCACCGAAAGCCAGCCTCACCTGGCTCTGAGCAATCTCCACAAAGCGTTGCTTGGTCAGACGATGCAAGCGACAGAGCATTCGGTCTTCAATGGCGTTGAAATTCGGGTCTTGAACCGTCACTTCGTAGCCTCTGCCATAGGTCGCCACATTGTAGTTGACGCTGAAGAAGTTGTTGAACCGATAGGGCCCAATCACCTCACGGTGCAACTCGTACTTGATTTCACCCCGCTCCATAGCCAATTTTAACGGTTCAACCATTCCCTTGTACTTGAACCAGTCATTAAACTCAGGAACAATGAAGTTGAAGGTTCGATTCACGTAGGCTTGCCCAAGCCTAATGAAACGAGCAGGCGTCATACCACCAGCATAACGGTTCCGCCCCCGAATCCCATGTGGAAAAACTTTAGCGTCGGGTTTTCCCAAAATCATGTCCCGAGTCGAAAAACTCTTTCCGGTTCCAGGTTCGCCAAACAAGGACAGATTCCAACCTGTGCGCATGCCGGTTTTTCCCCGTTGGTGAACGATTTCCACATCGGCTAAGCCATACTGTTGCGTGACGCTGAGCAGACTGTCAAAGTACAAAATTGGTCCGAACAGATTTTGGAGGTAATTCGCCAGAGTTGTTATTGAGAGGTTTTTTCCAAACCTGATGGTTGAATCGAGTCTGTTTTTCAAAATTGTGCTTAAGTATTCATCAAATTGAGCATCCATTTTCTCTATTTCTTGCCTCTCTAAAGCCACCTGATCGACTTCACCCATTTCTTCTGAAGGAGCAGTTGTCAAGACCGTGACCGAAGGAAGAGGCTCACGCGGTGTCATTCCCAACTCTGAGCGAATAAGTGGAGACGTTTCCTCCAAGACCTTCCACTCTTGATACTGGTCGCCTTTGTAAGAAATCACAACTATCTTCAATCGTTCGAGCTCATTCAAAACAGGTATGGGCTCTAAACCATGTCTGAGGTCGGTCACTATTTCCTTCACCCCGCAGCTTTTGCCAGCCTCCAAAAGCCTCTTTAAAACCAAGAGTCCATTCTTTCCGTGTTCCTTTCTAACCTGACGAAGATTACTCTCAATGGTTTTCCACGAGCTTTGAAGCTGAAGCCTGCCGTCTTCGAAAGTGTAGTGTTTTCCTCTGAAAACAACCCATTCGCGGGGGCTCTGCCTATCAAATGCTTCTTTGAGTTGTGTGTCACTTATTATGGAGGCTATTTCTAAGGCTGCTTGATCCTCGTCGATGTCCCATTCGCTTGTAAAATGGTCAAAGTATGTGATGCCGAGACTTTTCCCGATTTCAAACAGTTTGTGGCGCGGGAAGGCACGTTTGAGGAGGATCTTTCGCTCCACGGTCTTGTCTTCAATAGCCAATGGAATCCATCCTACGCATACATCTTTATCAGAATGGCGCCTTCTTCTTGTTTAATCCATCCCTCAGCTTTGAGTTCTTCCATCCCTTTAGTCAACGCTTCCTTGAAGTCTGGATTCGCTAAGAGATTGTTTGATACACCTAACTCTCGTAAGCTTTCTTCCAAGGTTTTGTCGTTCTTCATTTTTTCTTCTAAAACCGTGTTGAACATCTTGTTCAGCGTTTTCGACCTTGGCTGCAAGAGGAGTCTGATTCGAGACGTCAGCCTAAAGCTTAGAAGGGTTTTTTCAATTTTCTTAACTATTCCTTCAGAACTCATGACTCTGAGCGGCGGATACAGGTGAAAATGGAGTTTGTCATCGACCTTGTACCCTGCGAAATAAAAAGGTACACCGAGAAGGGTGATTTGCTCCGGTTTCCACGGAATCGTCAAGCTCTTAACCTCTGCAGCCTGCAACTTCTTTTGTTCTGCGAGCTGTTCTATGAGGTTGACAATACGTGTGGTCATTAGCATTAATTTCTCGGTTTCGCTTTTTTTCGTCTTGATAACTGATTCCAGCGAAGCTTCGATGTCCGCGATTTTTTTCCTCTCTCGGTCAATCAATGTTTGATAGCCGTACTTTAGCTTGTTCACGTCTTCTTGGTTTTGTTTGCGGGTTTTTTCAATATAGTGGGAAAGGTCGTGTATTCTTTCTTTAGCCTCAGATATCTTGTTCTCACAGGTTCGTAGGCTGTGTTCCCAGCGGGCTACTCCTATCTTATCGTGCCTGCTTCTACGAACGTTCAGCCTTCTTTTGTATTCAGTCTTGTTGAGTTCCAACTTTTCTAGTTCTTGTCGGCGTCTTTCCTTCTCCCGCAGTTTTGCATTAAGCTCGGCTTCAGCGACTCTGTTCATCTTTTCAATCTTTGCGTCTCGCTCTTTTAGCAAAACCTCCACTTTCTTCTCCACTGCCGGTTTAACTCTGTCTAACTCTTCTTTGAAACCCTCGTTTACAAGCTCGATTTCACGCAGAATCTTTTGTTCATGAAACAGCGTCACCTCATTCAAAAAACGGACAGCGTGTTCCAAACCCTTAACATCAGATTGAATCCGCTCATATAGATCGAAGACTTCTTTTGCGCTCTCACCCGCCGAGTCTTCATCAAGTTTAGGGGGAATCAAGATGATACTTCCTGTCACATCGGCTTTCAGAGCAAGTGTTTCTTCAACGAATTCTGAAACATCCGATAACAACGCTTTATCTGCTATTATAGCTTTCATGAGGATGCGCAGTGTTTCGGAAAAACCA
>Ga0315308_1000768_pt1 | contig 18297 bp, 8 predicted proteins | sample TDP3_MG_FD_203078 | JGI IMG/M metagenome (GOLD analysis project Ga0315308, IMG submission 203078) | Freshwater sediment microbial communities from Lake Towuti, South Sulawesi, Indonesia - TDP3 | ecosystem: Environmental > Aquatic > Freshwater > Lake > Sediment | place: Indonesia: South Sulawesi... | reverse complement strand
TGAGCCAGACGCATTGTTAATTGTTCCCACATCAAATTTGGTTTTTCCTGCGCTTTTTAGGAACTCTCCTTCAGAAACGTTAATGCACTGTAGATGGCTTGAGTTAAAATTCACTTCAGTTTGCCATGTGCGAAGGTTAGCAACATCTGATACGTATAGACTGGCAGTAAAATTTTGACCAGCTGTATATGTTTGGTTTATTGTCGCCGGGTCCAAGAAAATTGTGCTTGCTCCGTAAGGCATGTACTCAGAGAAGATTATGGTATTCCAACCTGTGCCCCAGGATAAAATACTGCCAGTGACTATAGCTGGCAAAATGCAGGGAATGACTACGTGAGTGATTCTCTTTAAGCCCTTAAAACCAAAGAGTTTTCCAACTTCTCTAATTTCGCTGGGGATATTTTTTATGGCGCTTACAATGTTGAGAAACATGTACCAAATCATGTCTAAAATCAGCATAACGATGGAGGTGATTTCAAGTCCAATTGTGCCTCCAAAGGTTCGGCTCAACGCTATGAAGAGTACTGGAAACAGAGCCAAAATGGGAACCGCTTGCCCAATGTCGTATATGGGATAGAAAAAGGCAGCGAATTTCTTGTGCTCAGCCGCCAGTATGCCCATTCCGAGGGCTACGCTTAAGGAGATAACATAGGCTATTCCTAGTCGCCCCATTGTCAGAGCGACGTAGCTTGGAAGATTGCCTAGCTCATCTGCGGGGTAACTCGAAAAGCCTCGTTTGATTGCTTCAATGCTCACCTGAGGCACTACGAGATAGATAATTAAGAACACCAAAGACAGCGCCAAAACAAGTGCAATCGCTTTCTCAAGACGAGTGTATTTCCTAAGTCTGTGAGACGCCACAGCAAGAGATTTCGGCCAGTGAATGCGGTCTCCTAAGTGCAGCCACCTCCTCGGTCCAATTGCCCTAATCACTCCAAGTTGACCAACACCAGAGAGGTCCAGTTTCAACACTGGTTTGTATGTGCCAGCGGTAGCTCGATCCATTAGTCTGTGCCATGTCAGAAAATTGATGTAAACAACTAAAGCTGTGATCAAGACAAGAAGGACAACTGAAAGAGTAATGTCATCATACACATAAGATGCTTTGGCGAGGAAAGACCCTAATCCTGGAACCCAGTAAGTGGTCCCTGCATACTCTATGTATTCGGCGGCTATCATGAAAAACCAGCCGTCGCACCAGGCGAGGGTTGCCCCTGAGACCAGAGCTGGGACAACAGCTGGCAAAATCACATGCCTGGCATACTTGAAACCCTTAAGCCCAAAGCCTCGAGCGGATTCCACGACATTTACTGGAATTCCTTTAACTGCGCCCACAACGCCGAAGAATATCGCCCATGCCATTGACGTGAAAAGCAACAGCATCGCTGAGAGCTCGATTGCGAGTTCGCTTCCTTGAAAAAGCGATATAAAGAGTATTATGACCGCTGGAAAATAACCGAGTATGGGAACGGATTGCAGCAGATCTATGAATGGTACCAGTATTGTTGATGCTGTTTTGTTTGTTGAAGCAAGTATCCCGAAGGAAACGCCCCAAGCTACGGAGATTCCAAGCGTGATTGTTATCCTCAGCAGGGTTCTGAATGTGTAATAGGGTAGAGATTGAATCTCTGGGTTTTTTAGAAATGTCATGGCTAGCCAAAACGCGAAGGCAAGGACGCCAAGTCCAATCATATATCCTATCAAGCGTCGATGCATGCATGCGCCCGCTGTCCAACTCTCTTCGACCAATATCAAACGTCGTTGGTTCTAAGGGAGATTTAAGAATATCGCGTGCACGAAACAGTGAAATGCTGAAGCGTCAAGTAGCGGGCCCGCAGGGATTTGAACCCTGGTTCTCCGGCTCCGAAGGCCGGTGCCTTGATCCTGACTGGGCAACGGGCCCAATTGAATAGACTGATTGGATGTCATTAAAGTGTTTCTTCTTCTTTTTGTGTTTGTGTGCGCGCGCACTGTTGACCCAGCCCCTCTATTAGGACCCAAATGGGTGGGGTATGTTGTTGTGGTCAAAAATCCTTTAATAAACAGATAGTTATTCTGTAAAACTGCAGAAGGCGGGCCGGTAGCTCAGCATGGTTAGAGCGTTCGGCTGATAACCGAAAGGTCGAGAGTCCAAATCTCTCCCGGCCCACCAGTCTGTGTGAGTTTGACATGAGTTAAATAAAAAGGGGTTTTGGTTTTCAAGTTGCCCCTATGCCTTGTTGATTCTATGGATAGTATACTGTGCCAACAGCCTCCAAAACCATGTGCGTTGGATCTAGTAGGTATCCATCTAGCGAGCCCTTTTTCTGTACTCTTTCGAATTCTCCTGTCGCATGTGTGCCAATGAACATTCCGTTGATTAGGTATCCGAGTGAGATTTTGCCCGTTGCAGTTCCCGAGATTGTGCCGAGTCCGTCAAAGGTTAGTAGCCAATTTCCGCTAAAGGTTCCTTCACCTGTTGCCAAATCGACGTTGAGAGACAACCAGTCCTCAAGTACGCTGCTGCCTAGGGTTCCTACCTCGGTGCCCATCCAGTAAGAGTTCCGGATGTGTAAGATGCCATCCTCACTAACCCATTGTTTGCCAGGGTCGATCAAGGCACTTTCAATATGGGAGCTGTACGGCTCTGCAGTCTTTGCTTTGGCTGGAACTACTAGCATAAGCGATAAAGCCAGTAAAGCGATAGTCGTTATCAAGATTTTTTTCATCTTCAACCTCCTCCTTTTTCTTCAAGCACTAATGTAGCGATAAAAATAGGTAGCTATTTTTCACGGAAAACAATACTTAATTTGAGAAGTAAGAGCATAAATATTGCTTAATTGCGTGTCATACTAATAATTGTGACTGAAAAATTAGTCTAAAAGAAGAAAAAGCTCAATAAGAACAGATTTGTCTGAATGTTGTTCAAATGGGCTTATCGATTTTTATCGTTTGCTGGCGACCTCGGCGTCAACATATCTTTTCATTGTTTCTTTCTCGTATGGTATTCTTGCTTTTATGATTCTTCCACCACGTCCACGCTTGCCCGTGAAGATTCGGATTTCAATAAGACCACGTTTTTCAAGCTCCGATATAACTGATCCGCGCTGTCTTTCATCACCATATACACTTCTGAGAGAAACACCAGCATCCTTGGCTATTTGCACGAGGCTCCTCCAGCCCGCTTCCTCGACGAACAACTTTCGCTTCATGTAGTCGTCGATAAAAGCATTAACCAAATGGTCAAAGACCGAGCGAGCAGCCTCTGTCTTAAATTTGAAAACAAGAGGAGCCTGAGCCATCTCTTTTTCTGCTACGGAGCGAAGCGTCATGCCCCAGCAGGTGAATCCGTAAGTGAAAGGTTCTTGGATAAGATTGGTGAATGACATTTCGCCGTATGCCAGAAACCCTATCACCTGTGATGATGCAAGCCCTTCTTTGAGTATCTCAGCCTCGGTTCCTGATCTGCAGCCTGCCATCAGTTCTACAAGCCTTCTGTTGATACAGGAAATCAATAGTGTGGCGTCAGTTTTGTTGAAGCCTTGATCAGTCCTTAGCATATCGAAGACTTGGCGGGCTCCTTTTTGCACTTTTCCAGGGTCTCCCATCATGATATAACCTGGCATTTCAGGCGTGAAATTTCTGATAGGGAACATGAGCTCAATGTCGTCTTCGACCATCCGCATGGCCGCGACACAAGTATAGTTGCCAAAGGGAAAAGCAAAGGCGTATCTGGCTGAGCTTGGATTGAATATCAGTAACGTATGGTCTCGGGAGAGCTGGATAGCTTCCTGAATTGATACTTGAATTGCTTTTTTGTCAGGTATCGGAAGCCCTTTTTCCTTTGCCATTTTTACTTCGTTTTCCGAAATTACTTCGGCAAATTTAACGCTGGGTATTTCTTTGCCGATGCGTTTGACATATTTGAAGTGAGGCTCCTTCTTGCGATCAAAGTGGAATATATGTTCTTTTCCGATTTTCGTGATAGCGTTTGCATCTAGACCTATAGAGGTCTCGCACACGTTTGGAATTAAAGCACATACAGCTTCGCCGTCGAGGATTTTTAGCTGCGAATGTTCTTTCAACCTTCCAAAGAATTGATGAAAATGCTGGGCAATAACTCCATCCCCGCTGCTTCCCCTATCACATTTATTATTCTTGCCTCGCGCGTGCTGCCCATGAAGTTCGCAATTCCCTCTGCCAAGAAGTGTTCATAGCCTGGAGTGTCAACTTTCGAACCCTGAGTAAGCACAAGCATGGTCTTTCCTATGCGAAGATGTTCTTTGCTGGCTGCCTGCTGACTAAAGTTGACCCATGCGTCACGGGCCATTTCCATGCCCTGGTCTCCGGCCTCTTTTGGAGTTCGAAGACCCCAGGTTCGTCCCACGCCTATCGGAAGGTTTGTGGTCAATGCTAAGAGAGACAAGCCATTGTAGCCTATTCCCGAAATCTCCTTCAGTATGAGGTCTTCGTTTTCTAGTTCTCCGCCTGTTGTATGCCCAATTAAACAAAGTTGTTCAGCCGCGTTTTTTCCTCTAAATCTTCTCTCTATGGCTCCTAGAATGCCCTCGCAGATGAGTTTGTCTTTGTCTTCAGTCTCGCCTCGGTAACTAGAGTAAAGAATCAGCAGTTTCACGTCCCTTAGGTGGTGTCCAGTCTGAGAAATGTCATTTTCAATTTTGTCCAGAATTTTTTCAGTCAGCCTTTGTGCTTCCTCAACGCAGTTCTCCTTTCTCAACTGCGCATCTTTGCTCGGATCGGCTTCCAAATCGTTTCTGGTATGTGCATGTCCTGCAAACCCTAGAAAGAAATCGTTAACCATAATTGACCCAACCGTGTGGGTAACACACTGATGTAATTATTGCATGGGTGACACTATAAACATATCTAATACTCCTATCGTTTTTCTTCTTTAGCGCGGGCTGTTTTCTTTCGCTTCTACAGGTCTTCTCTTTTTAGGAGTAGCTCGCTGTCCAAATATTTTTGGTTACTCATCCTCTTGATCTTCAGGATCTTCTCTGAGCCTTCCCCAGTTTCTCTTTCGCATATTTCGATCTCTCCATCAAACAGTCCTAAAACTGCGTGGAGTTCTTTTGAAGGATGCATTTTTGGATCGACTACGGCTAGAGTTGTGAAGTCTTCTGATTTCAGTTTTGTCATGAGCGCGGTTAACCATCTTCTGGTTTCAACCGCGTGATGCTGTAGCAGAACATCCGAGACTATTCCTATACAGACTCTTCGCGGGTTTTTCAGAGAGGAATTCAGTTTACGAATCGCCGAAGTCAGGGTGATGCTGATGTCGGTGAGGTTTTCGACTCCCTTCAACTTGAATACGTTGGGGAAGTCTTTGATGATTGCATCTGCTTCAGGGTTACAAACGAAGAGGTAGAAGTTTGAATGGAACTCCTCTGCGAGACGCTTCCCCGCACTGGGGTCAATCGTCACGAAGAATGTGACTTCGCCATTCTTTGCCCCTATCTCGAGAAAACTGTTAACCAGCAGATCCCTCTCGTTGCATGATGGTGACTTCAATACCACAGCATAGTTCGAAGGTATTCCACCATTCAGCAACTTGTCAAGATCTGCGTATCCCGTGGAGACATAATTTATGGGTTTGGGCTTCAAAATGGGTTTGCCTGTTTCTATGAAAGCTATTCTCGCCTCCACTTTCTCAATGTCTTTCTTAACGCCTAGTTTTTGATAGATTTCTAGGGCTTGGCTGAGTAGGTTGTCTGCTTTTTCTTTGTCGTTCGGTTGGTCTCTCTCTAAATACGCAAGAGCATATTCGTAGAGGATGTATTTGGCGAGCCAGTAAACGTTCCATCGTCTTGCGCCTAAGGCTTCGTATTCTTGGAGGCTTTTTTCGAAGAGTTCGATGGATTCGTTCCATTTCTTCTCTGCGCGGAGCATCATTGCCCTTGCCATATCTTCATTGGCGATGAGTTGTTTGTCTTGTTTTTCGTGAGCAAACTTATGTAGGTCGTCGAGTAGGGTTCTTGCTTTGTCAATTTCGCCAAGTTCTATGTAGTTCATAGCAACCCATTGAGAATCAGCTATTTCGTAAGCTTTAGCTCCAGTCTTTTCATAGATCTCTAACGCTTTGTCAAAGTATTCTTTTGCTCGGACGTATTCCCCTTTGTCACTGCAGCACCATCCAAGAAGTACGTAGCTATTGACCATCGAATTAGTATTGTTTATTTTTTGTGATATGCTTAATGCTTCTTTTAAGTACTGCTCGCCTTTGTTCCATTCTCCCAACACATGATAGAAGGCTCCAAGAAAAAATGTGGAATTACTAAGATTAAACAAATTACCTATCTTCCGGCTCAATGCGTCGGACTCCTCCGCCAAGGCAAGTGCCTTGTCACTGTTACCCATGCCGAAATACATTCCTGCCAACTGAATGCCAAACCAAGATATCCCCTGAATGTGCCCTGCCTTTTTTGCCAGCTCCAATCCTTTCTCATGACATTCCAATATTCGCTCATGCTCTTCTGCTGGAAGCTGCACTGCAAGGTTGTTATAAGCACGCCCCGCTATATCCAAATAACCGTTGTCGAGGGCTATTTTCAAGGCTTTTTCCATGCATTCAACGGCTTGTTTTCTTTCTCCTGCAGTGCCGAACACGAGTCCCAAGTCGATATATGAGCTTGCGATAACTTCGAAAGCGTTCAGTTTTTTGCCCAGTTCAAGAGCCTTCTCAGCCCACGAACGAGTCTTCGTCACATCTTCAGTAAAAAATGACATGGTAGCTCTTGCAGCATAGAGGGCCGCCAATTCAACGCCTTCAGGTTCGGCTTCCAAAATCCTTAAGGCCTCCTCAAGATTCTCCTGAGCCTTTTCTGTGTCGCCTACGTCACGCCAGAGAGTCATTGCCATCTTGCGATGCAGTCTTGCAACCTTTTCTTTTTCATCAAGTTGCTTCCAAAGCAACAATGCTTCGTTCCAACGCCTCATGCAATCTGCATAGTTCCCGACAATCTTCTTGATGTCTCCGAGCATCTCGAGAACACGCGCCTTTTCCCGATACTCACCTTCCTTTCCCCCAAGAAGCCCAAGAGCAGATTGCAAGTAGGAAGCAGCTTCGCTATTGGCATAGACCTTCACAGCCTTCTCTCCAGCTTTCAAGAAATAGCTCAGTGCTTTTTCCTTGTCTCCGCTCTCAAGAAAGTGTAACGCTAGCTCTCCCAGATGCTCATCAACCCTGTCAGCATGCACCTTCTCCAAGGCTTCCCCAACAACGCCGTGAAGTTTCTTGCGCTTAAAAGGACCAACTTCTTCATACACGACATCTCTCATAATGATGTCGGCAAAGGAGCAGATGTCTTCTCCTCGGACAACTGTGTGCTTGACAAATCCTGTCTTGATCAGTCGATCCAATATCTCAAGGAGCTTGTTCTCTTCAATGCCCGTAAGCGCACATATTGCTTCCAAGGTGAAATCGTTACCAACAAAGGAGGCAAAGGTCAAAACATTCTGATATTCATCCTCCAGTCTACTGAACCTCGCTTTTATGATATTCTTGACACTCTTCGGAAACTCAATCGATGAAATCTCTTTGAACTTCCACATGCTCTCTTCCAGATAGATGTTTCCCTCTTCCTTCAGAGACTTTACTACTTCCTCGGCAAAGAATGGGTTGCCCCTTGTCTTATCGTAAACAATTTTGCAGAATTCTTCTGGAACATCCTCTTGCTCCAAGATGTTCTTGATCATCTCTGAAATATCGCTGAGGGACATTCGCTTCAGTTGGATTTCCTGAGGCAACCGCTCTCTGTTCAATTCAGCTAAAACCGGAGTCAGAGGATGCCTATCATCAATGTCGGTGTCTCGGTAAGCTCCTAAGAGAAGCAGTGATGCTTTCTGTGCGCCCCGAGCCAGATAGTGTAATAGTAGAAGCGAAGATGAATCAGTCCACTGTAAGTCGTCAAGAATCACCAGCAACGGGTTCTCTTGGGAGATGTTAGTAATGAACTGCGACACGGCTTCGAAGAGCCTATTCTGCTCCTGCTCGGGACCTATCGAAAAAGACTGGGGAATTGCCCTAAGCTTCTGGCTGAGCTCGGGAACCAACTTCGCAACCTCAGCAGGATAGAACCCAATGACCCTGTCCAGTTGCTCAGAAGTGCATGTCTCCAAGTAGTCTTTGATAACCTCTTTCCAGAGAATATAAGGGGGAACGCCGTCCATTCTAAACAGTGCAGGGCACCTACCATACAAGACTTGCACTCCGCGTGATTGTGCATAGGCACCGAGCTCTCTGAGCAATCTTGTCTTTCCAATCCCAGCCTCTCCATGAACGAAAACGAGACCACCCTCACCATGAACAGCTCTATAAACAGCTTCCTTCAGAGCATTCATCTCTTCAGTTCTATCGACCAGCGGAACCTCTGTCACAGCGATAGGACGGGGACTGGGAACCCGACCACGCTCAAGAGATGTCACAATGCCCTCTCCAACCTCGTTTCCTAATAGAATACTGAGTTATGACGCTCTTATGACTTTTGGAGCAGTCTTTGGTTCAAATGCGGCATTATACGGATTTCCGTGCATCGTGCACAGCGTTTTTCTTGTGTCACTCTGACTTTTCTAGGTCTTCTCTTTTTAGGAGTAGCTCGCTGTCCAAATATTTTTGGTTGCTCATCTTCTTGATCTTCAGGTATTTTCCCAAGCCTTTTTCGGTTTCTTTCTCGTCTATGTTGATTTCTCCGTCGAAAAGGTCCAGGATTGCTTCGAGTTCTTGTTGAGGATGAATCCGAGGATTCATCGTTGCTAGGATTGTGAACCCGTTTGATTTTAGTTCTGTCGTGAGTGCGGTTAGCCATCTTCTGGTTTGAACTGCATGATGCTGCAGCAGAAGGTCTGAGAGTGGGCTTATGCAGATTCTTCTGGAGCCTTTCAAGGAGGGATCTAGTTTGTGCATCGCTGAAGTCAAAGCGATACTGATGGCGGTCAGGTTTTCGACTCCCTTCAATTTGAATACGTTACCTGCTTCCCTGACGAGGGCGTCTGCTTGAGGGTTGCAAACGAAGAGGTAAAAGTTTGACTGGAACTCTTCGGCAAGAGGTTTTGCTGCTCCTGGATCTATCGTGACGTAGAATGTAACTTCACCCTTCTTTGCCCCTGTCTCAAGGAAGCTTCTGATTAGCAAGTCTCTTTCGTCGCAAGAGGGTGATGTTAATACTACTGTATAGTTTGGAGGTATGCCACCATACAGCAACTTGTCAAGATGTGCAATTCCCGTGGAGACATGCTCTATAGCCTTGGGCTTTGTGACTGCTTTGCCTGTTTCTATGAAGGCTATTCTTGCTTCGACTTTTTCAATGTCTTTCTTAGCGCCCATTTTCTGGAACATGTCTAAAGCTTGGTTGAGCAGGTTGAGAGCTTTTTCTTTGTCACCTTCTTGATCTCTTTCCAGATACACGCGAGCATACTCGTTGAGAACCCATCTGGCGAAGTAGTAGGCATTCCCTATGTTCGCCTTTATCGACTCCCATTCTCTGAGAGTATTCCCGAAAAGCTCTATCGATTCAGTATATTTCTTCTCGACCCGGAACAGCGTAGCCCTCAGCGCCATTTCATTAGCATTAAGGGTCTTGTCTTCTGTTTCGAGAGCAAACTTCCGTAAGATTTCAAGCAGGTTCTGAGCCTTCTCAATTTCATCGAGCTCTATGTATGTCCAAATGAGAAACTGGGAATAAAACACTGGACTCCATCTGTTTCCAGCCTTTTCAACCATTTTGTATGCTTTCTCAAGCGATTCTCTTGCTTTGGAGTACTCCTCCTTGTCAAAATACAACAGCCCATACGAAAAATGACTGTCAGCTGTTGGAAGAAGATCGGTCAATTTTCGAGAAATAGACATGGCCTCATCGTAGTACTGCTCGCTTTTACTCCAGTCTCCTATTGTTTGATAGGCGGACCCGAGAGTAGTCAACATCATGGGAGTGTAAGCTATGCTTCCAACTTTTCTGTTTAAAGCAAGCGCTTCTTCTCCCAAAGTTATCGCCTTATCCAGCTCCCCCATCCACAAATACGTGTTTGCCAGATCGCCAAGAAACCACGATTGCCTACTGATGTCTCCCACTTTCTTGGCAAGCGAAAGCCCCTTTTCAAAACATTCCAAACGTTTCTCGTACTCTTCAAAAGGAAGAAATCCGCCAACTCTATCATATGCAAGCACTGCAATCTCCAGATAATCGTTGTCAAGGGCCGTTTTCAATGCTCTATTTGCATATTCTCGACCCTTTTTGTAGTCTCCCGAAAACATATGCAAAACTCCTAGGTCAAGGCAAGCGTCAGCAACAACTTCGAGGGCATTTAGTTTTTCCGCTAGCGTGAGGGCTTTCTCTGCTGAAACTCGAGCCTTGACATAGTCTCCATTGCGCCAATTCATGTAAGCTATATCATGATATAGGCGCGCTTTTTCGACACTCTCAGGTTCGGTTTCCAAAATCTTCAAGCACGCTTCATGGTGTTCCTTGGCTTTTTCAGCATCACCCAACTTGTCCCAAAGAACATTCGCGATTTTCCTATGCAATATCGCAGTCTTTCCTTTCTCCAGTAACTTGGTCCACAATACTAAGGCTTCATTCCAATTCTTCATGCAATCTGCATAGTCTCCGACAAGCTTTTTGATGTCTCCAAGTCTCTCGAGAATACGTCCCCTTTCTTGAAGCTCGCCCTCCTTCTCTTCCAGCAGTCTAAGAGCAGACTGGAAGTATGAAGCAGCCTCGGCATTAGCGTATATTCCCGCAGCCTTTTCTCCCGCTTTCAAGAAATAATCTAGAGCCTTGCTTTTATCCCCGCTCTCAAGGAAGTGCAAGGCAAGTTCACCAAGGTGCTCGTCAATCTTGGCAGCGTAGACCTTCTCTAAAGCACTGCCTACAACGCTATGAAGTTTCTTGCGCCTAAAGGGACTGACTTCTTCATAAACAACGTCTCTCACGATGATGTCCGCAAAAGAACACATGTCTTCCTGACGGATGACGCGATGCTTAAGCAATCCTGTTTTAAGGAGCTTCTCGATTATCTCAAGCAGTTTATCCTCTTCTGTGCCTGTGATTTCAGACAAAGCAGCAAAAGTAAAGTCGTTCCCAATGAAAGAAGCCATAGTCAATACATTTCGACATTCCTCATCTAAACGACTGATTCTCGCCTTCACAACACTCTTAACAGTCTCTGGAAACTCGATACTGGAAACTTGCTTGAACTTCCAAGTGTTCTTTTCGCGAAAGATGACTTCTTCTTCCTTGAGAGACCTTATTACCTCTTCTAAAAAGAAGGGGTTCCCCCTCGTCCTTTCGTAGATAAGCTCGCAAAATTCTTTCGGCACATCATCTTGCTCTAGTATCTGTTTAATCATCTCAGAAGCATCTTCAAAAGACATACGCTTCAACAAAACAAACTGCAACAGGCGCTCTCTATTCAACTCCGTCAAGACCGGCGATAACGGATGTTTCTCATCAATATCAGTCTCACGATAGGCGCCCAAGAGAAGGAGAGACTCCTTGTGGGCTCCTCTAGCTAAATAATGCAGCAGCAAAAGCGAAGACTCATCCGTCCACTGCAAATCGTCAAGAATGACCAGCAACGGGTTCTCTCTGGAAATATTTGTTATAAACTGCGAGACTGCTTCAAAAAGCCGATCGCGACCTGTTTCAGGATTCAGTGGAAATGAATCAGGAAGAGTTTTAAGCATTTGCTTAAGTTCAGGAACTAGCTTGGAGACTTCGATTGGGTAGTACCCAATAACCTTGTACAATTGCTCAGGCGTGCATGCTTCCAAATAGTCTTTGACAACTTCTTTCCAGAGAATGTAAGGAGGAACACCGTCCATTCTAAACAACGCGGGACACCTACCATAAAGGACCCGCATTCCACGTAAGCGTGCATAAGCACCTAATTCTCTGGTTAACCTTGTCTTTCCAATTCCTGCCTCACCGTGTAGAAAAACAAGACCGCCCTCACTCTGAATTGCCCTGTCGACAGCTTCTTTCAGGAGTTTCATTTCTTCAACTCTGTCGATAAGCGGAATTTCCCTTGTAGCAATAGGACGAGGACTCGGAACGCGATCACGCTCAAGAGATGCCAAGAAGACCTCTCTGCATCAACTTATCAATGAATATTATTAAACTCCACGCACTTATTACTTGTGTCATCACCAACTTCCGCATGCTTCGAATGATTCATGCACCTACTCAGCAGGCACATTATGAAATATGAGATTTCGAAGAACCTTTTGCCAGAATATTCGTATTCAGCAGTTCTCAAGATATCATTTTCAAGCTCTCACATTTTTACAAATAGGCGCAAGTCTCTCCCGTCCCATCTGTTGTTCATGTCCAGACTAATTTTCGCAAGTTTTCCTTTGATGTTATCTCTTCTAGAAGTAGCTTCTGTAGAATTGCGTGGTAAACTATATAAAGCATAAGGAAACATTACTAAACTATGGTGAGAGAGGAGAAGATAACATGAAGAGTCTACAATCTAAAGAATCAATAACAGCAATCGCATTGCTAGCACTACTTTCGCTATATGCCTTTACAGACATGACTTTCTTTGTTCATGGAACAGCAACTAAACCCCCAAACATTTTCATCGTCGGCAGTGGATCGTTAGAATTAACTTGGAAATCTGGGAAGTCACAAACATTTTATTCTGATGCCTATGCGAGTTTTGGTGGCTTGGCCTCTGTCAGGATTATTCCCAGTCACGGTTGGCATATCGACGCGGTTCTCGTTAATGGAAATCCGCAAGCAATCCTAGATGAAGATGGGTTCAGTCTCACGAATGTCTGCGACAAAAACATAGTTTCTGTCACGTTCATTCAAAACGGCGGGGTTGACGATGTGGATGTAGGGACTAACGTGGAGGCTTATCCAACTCCTTATGTGGGCATCATTTTTGCTGACGTGAGTGTAGAAGGATGGGCATACGCAGATCCGACTCAAATGCGGCCACCAAATGCAAAAGGCGAAACCTGGGATATCCGAACAACTGCTAGTTTCGTTGGAAACGCAATGGTTATACTGGTGTTGAATCTGACTGACTTACCTGCTGGTTTTGATCCCTATAGTCTCAGATTAGTGAGAACTGAAGTTGAGCTCTGGCGTGCGGACGTTAACTCAGATGGAGTGGTGAATGGAACTGATGTCTCTACTGTAGCTTATGCTAACCCCTCGACAATCCATGATACAAGGTACGATCCGAGACTCGATATGAACAATGATGGCGTAATAAACAATGTGGATGTAAACATAGTGAACAACTACAACGGACAATCGGTCTGGACAGATATTACATTACAAGTTATCGTGGCTGATGGCTTCATCTACGTCTACGGGTCAACCGACCACTTCTCAATATTCGGCAATCACTGAAAATAAACAAACATCACACAGGTTCAGAGCATATTCCTTTTTTCCCCTTTTTTTCTTTTCTGCGCTGACTAAGACCCGTCTGGAAGCCATTCGGCATGACTTACGCAAGTTATAAATGTGGGCACATGCACTAATGGAAGATACACTTAGACTTAAAAGGTGAAATATCTTGCCCGAAAATGTCCCAACTGGAATTCAAGGGTTAGATGAGTTAGTAAGCGGCGGCTTTCCTGAAGGAAGAACTATACTACTTGTCGGAGGACCAGGCTCTGGGAAAACCATTTTCGCAGCTCAATTTCTCTACAAAGGAATCTATGAAAACAAAGAAAATGGAATATTTGTTAGTCTAGATGAGAATAAGAAACACTTCTACTCTGAAATGAAGAAATTCGGATGGGATTTTAAGACGGCAGAGGAAGAAAAGCAATTTGCGTTCATAGATGCAACCAGAATGTCTCGAGTGGCTATGCTAAAAGAAAAACTGTACCATGAGGAAACTGAGAGTCTGCGGGGCAAGCAACTGTCAGTCGAAAGGCTATTGGAAGAGTTACAGGCGAAGATCCAGTGGATCAATGCGAAAAGAATTGTGGTAGATACACTCGCAGCACTTTTCTATCGCTTTGTGGACCCCACTGAACGAAGAACTGCAGTTGTTGACCTGATTGAATCTTTGTCGGACTTAGGGGTCACCACCGTCATAACAACAGAGTTAGGTCACCTCGGTCTAGAACGAAGCGCTTTAGAAGAAGAGTATTTGGTTCACGGGGTTATTATGATGCAAACCCTATTCTCTGGAGGAACCACGACAAGAGCCATACAAGTTGAAAAGATGAGAGGTGTCAAGGTTAATCCGAACATTGTGCCATATTCAATAGATAAAAATGGAATTGAAGTCTTTCCGAACATGGCATTATTTGGAGAAAGGTAGGCCACTTAGACTCTAACAAATCGAGGACTTGCTGTTCAAATCTGAAACCATAAGCTTCAAACAAGTCACCCACCAAGCTGTTTACACATTGTAATAAAAAATGCAAAACCTACATTAGATAGGCCCAACGTATGCTTGTGCCGTTACCGCCTCATCCTGTGAAGCGTCTGCCGAATGAATTCATGCGTTTTCCGACAAAGCATAACGTTATGGGTCTCGCTGTTGCTTTATTATGGATGTTTACCTAAGCGTTCTTGTATATGCGCGTGTCAAAGACCCTATAATGCCAATAACAAACAGTGTGCCATGGTCGGCTCTTCTTCATCATGTCCGACCTTAACCATCTAGTACACTTTTACTTCAGGATATACGACTACTCCCTTTTCAGTTATGCTGTAGACATGTAAGTCGTTGTCGATCCCGACTCCACGCATCTTCTGGACTTCGATTGCTCTGGTGATCACTTCACTTCCTCCCCTTTCTACCTTCTCACCCCTGACTAAGCGGTGGAGCTTGATGACACCGTCGGCAAGATACTCCTCGGCGACGAATTTCGAATCGGTCAAGCCGCCTGTCTTAATCTCTGTAGTAACCAGACTTGTGCAACTAGTCTCGTTAATGCCTTTGAAAAGCTCAGAAATGTTTCGTCTCACGCTGAATTCGTCTCTAAACTGAATCTTAAAGCTAGTTATCGAGTCGATAACCAGTCTGCTTGCGTTAATCTCTTTAACGGTAGTTTTGATGGTCTCTACCAACTTTTCTGTGGAGAACTGGAAGGAGATGGAAGTTGTCATTGGAGAGAGACCATAGTCTTTAAGCAGGGCTTTGTAACGCTCCTCCCTTTCCGTGCTCAAAGGCGAGACATTAATGAACCTCACTTTATTCGAACCTATAAGGGGAGTGAAATCGAAGCCTAGGGAAGTCATATTCTTAAGAAAACGAGACGTTGTCTCCTCTAACATAACATATACGCCGTTCTCGTGTAATTTGGTCGCACCCTCATACAGAAACTGGGCGCATACAATGCTCTTCCCAGAACCTGGACCACCTGACAGCAACACTACCCAACTCTTAGGAAAACCTCCCGTGACCAGCTGATCCAGCCCTAGTACGCCGGTTGGCACTCTGGAACTCGTTTTCTCTTCCTCCTTATGAGAGCGCTATATTTGGTTTGCAATAAGTATAAAAGATTTCCCGCCTGCAACTGACTCTCATTATTCCATTCTTTCTTTTCTCAACGGTAGTTCGCCTTCGAGATATTTTTGATTATACATTTTCTTGACCTTGAGGAATTTTTCTGAACCTTTCACGGTTTCTTTCTCGTAGATGATGATTTCTCCATCGAAAATGCCTAGAATTGCATGAACTTCTTCTGAAGGATGCATATAGGGATTCATCACTGCCAGAGTTGTGAAGCCCCTTGACCTTAAGTCCTGAGCAAGTCCAGTCAACCACCTTCTAGTAGTAACAGCATGATGCTGCAGCAAAACATCTGACACGATTTCAATGCATGCTCTTCTTTGACCATGTTTTGAAGAAGCGTCTAATTTGCGAAAAGCAGAGATCATGGCGATATCAATGTTAGTCAGGTTTTCTACGCCTTGTAGTTTAAATACATTGGGTAAATTCTTGATCATTATATCTGCACGAGGATTACAGATGAAAACGTACAAGTCTGACTGAAATTCTTCAGTTAGAGTCCTTACTCCACTCGCATCGGTGGTAATATAAAATGTTGTTTGGCCGTCTTTCACTCCTTTTTCAAGAAATTTTCTAATTAATAGGTCTCGTTCGTCACACGAGGGCGAGGTTAATACAACGGCGTAGTTTTCAGGTATCCCACCATATAGCAGATTATCGAGATCTTTAGATCCTGTGGCAACGCGACCTGCGAGAACAACCTCAGATACATTGATAGCCACAGGGTCAGGTCCACGGAAAATTTGATGACCGGTTTTGTCGACGCACACAATCCTCGGCGTTATTTTAAAAGTGCCTTTTTCAAGTGACCGCAAGACAAATTCTATCTGTTCGGTCTTAAATGGATCAAGTCGTTTTCCTTTCATGTCAAGATACGCATCTTCGGACTTGCAATAGTCAGGCTTAGAAACCAGTTGGAAACCAGCAGGAATAATTTCCTCGAGTTTGGTAAGCACAATGGCTTCTTTACCAACGTTTACAATTTGCATCTCTAGTTTGAAGTCTTCGCCCACTCTGATTTCCTTCGTGTCTTGAACTAACTTGGCTTGAACGTCTGCACGTTCGAATCTTTCCAGTCCCACCGCACTTTCTTCACCTGGAGTCAACGTAGCGAAACTCACTGTTGACGACGAGACAGCTGGCATGTGCAGAACTTTGCTTAACGACACTGCGAGATCTCGCTCTTCCCGCACTTTCTCGAGAAACTGCTGAACCTGCTCTGTTTTTTCGTGGTGCCTTGCTTTCAAGTAATGTTCGGCCGACACTTGTAAGACTTTTTCAGCCATTGTGTAGTACGCTGTCTTTTTTTCTGGGTTCGCTTCAATTTTAGCATTGTCTACATAAACGTAGGCATCAAAGAGAAGTTCCGTGGCCTTCGCATATTCTGAAGCGGTCTTAAAGCCTGCTTTGAGGTAATGGTTTGCAGCTGCCTCCATGTGTTTCTTAGCCGTTAAATATATCGTCTGTTCCCTAGTGGTTTCGAATTCTGTCCCAGCTTCTAAAGCCTTACAGAAGCTGCTGTTGGCTAATGCAAGCAGACTTGTCCCTTCATCAAAAGAGTGTTCTTTTGCTTTTTTGAAGAGTTCAGCTGCTTCTCCGTATATGCCAGGTGTCGCCTTTGCTTCTGCTTGCAGCATTTTCTGCCAAGCCTGACAGAGATAAATCAGTGGTCTAAGCTCTCTGCGGCTTTGCTCGGGCCCGGCTTCTAATATTTCGTTGAAAATTTCAGCTGCGGATCCGTATCTTTCTGAGCTTGCAACATGCTCGCCTTGACTGTCAAGGACTTTTGCTTCTTCAACGGTGACTCTTCCAAGACAGTACGTCTGTCTTGTGTCAGAGGCTTGGACAAGCCTCTGAACGACGTCTCTTTCGTCCTCGTTCTCAATTCTGCTCGATTGAATTCGAAGGGTTTCTTTGGCTTCTCTAAAGAGAGTGCTTGCCTCTCGGAAGGCTTCAATTGATTCCATGCTGCTTTCTTTTCTGCTCAAGTCCTCTGCCTTTTCCAGAAACGCCCATGCAAGGAAGTTTGAAGACAAATAACGCCACAACTTCGACTCCTTTAGAAGGTTGCCTGCTTCTTCATAGTGCTTCATTGCAGCAAAGTACTCTGCATGGCTATGAGCAAATTTGGCTCTCTCGATTTCGCTCCACGCTTTCATGTAAGAAGCGTAGTCTTGGAAGAACTCAACAAAATGAGGAATTCTTTGGGCTGTAGCCTTATATTCTATGAACGCACTTTCAAAATTCCCTGCTGCCCTTTGAGACTGACCTAGTTGATCTTGGATTTCTGCAATTCTCCAGTATGACTCGGCTGCACGGCTTGGCAAATTGACTTTCTTGAAGTTTTCAGCTGCATCACTGTAAATCTCGATTGCTCTGCTTAGGATTTCTTTGTCTTCGGTTAGTAGGAAAAGTTCGTTCAGTGTTCCTCCATACGCATCTTCGAATCCTGCAACAGCAGCTATAAGTGATGGCACAGGACGAGATTCAATCCATGTTCTGCAGTGTAAGACGCCCTCTTCTATGTTCAAGGTAGCGCTTTCAAGAAAAGTTATTTTTTTCACTCGATCTGTTTCTACTTTCGCCAACTCTACTTCTATTTGTCCCTCATAATTTTTGGCAAGGCCTCGAAGCCAGTCGTTGGATGGAAAGACTGTTTCTGCAATGTTAACGTATCCTTTTCTGTGAACCAAAGCCTCTTCTAATAACTTTTTCTTCTCATCTTTTTCTGTGACTAGATTAGAATAGAAATGCAACGCTTTGCTCAACGCGTGAAGAACAGAGCCTGTTGCGTCTGGAGAGCCTGAG
>Ga0315308_1000767_pt1 | contig 18297 bp, 27 predicted proteins | sample TDP3_MG_FD_203078 | JGI IMG/M metagenome (GOLD analysis project Ga0315308, IMG submission 203078) | Freshwater sediment microbial communities from Lake Towuti, South Sulawesi, Indonesia - TDP3 | ecosystem: Environmental > Aquatic > Freshwater > Lake > Sediment | place: Indonesia: South Sulawesi... | reverse complement strand
GGCATCGCCGCGATTAGCTTGTCTATGCCTTTGACCCAGACGAGTCTTCCGAGGAAGAGCACCATGGGGTCGTTGTCCTTCACTCCATATTGCTGCCGAACCTCTCGCACTTTATCGTCGCTGACTTGGTCTCTACTGTATTTTTGAGGGTCCACACCATTGGGAACAACTCTTATTTTTTCGGCTGGGAAGCCCAATCCGATCAATTCGTCTTTCATCGCGTTTGAAACAGTGACTATCATGTCGGCTGTCTGCGCCGCCCTGAATTCGATGTTGCTCACGACCTCGGAGCCGTTGCCCATCGTTCGCCCTTTCTCGGTAGAGTGCACGTGAAAGACGAAGGGCAAATCTAGTTCGCGCTTTATGGCTATGCTTCCCATGGCTGAGAGCCAGTCATGTGCGATCACTATGTCGTAGAGGAAGCCTTCGCTTCGAACCAGTTCATTAACCATTTTCGAGGCGGTCAGATAATTGTACACGAGAATTTTAGAGAACAAATGAATGCCTCTGCCCCATTTTCGGACGTCTTCGGCGATGACGTCTGGAAGAGAGTCTGAAACGTCAACGTGCAGTGGGCGATGAATCTCTATGCCTCGCCAAAGCTCTCTCGTTGGAAGGCTCCCGGTGTCGTCGTTCATGGTGAAAATTGTGACATCATGGTCCAACAATACGAACCTCCGCGTGATCTCCGCGGCATATGTGCCTAAGCCTCCGACGATTTTGGGAGGGTACTCGTACACCAGCACGGCCATCTTCAACTTGACTTCGCTCCGACTAAGGGTTCCTTTGCCCTTTCCCATTATAGGATAGTATGGTATAAGCTCTATGCAACCAACTTCTATTCAAAAGTTACGCAAGGATGCAAAAGTCTGAAAAGACTTGTATATTCTAGACCATGAAGAGGCAAGAGTCTTAATTCCCATCATTTTCCAGATTCTCTAGTCTTTCTGGGTGGGCTAATTCCAGAACCGAACTAAACCGAACTGAGGGTGTTACAAAACTGATGGAAACGGTTTGATAGACCTATTTTGAAGGTGTCTTAGGTAATCAGTTGTTTCACTTCAATGTCGGTCTTCTTTTAGCTGGATTTCTGCCAAGTCTCTTCAAAGCATGCCCACAACTAGGACATATTGCTAGTTCTTCCCTAATGATTTCCCAACTAAGGTCTAATTGCTCTCTAAGGTCTGTTACTGTCTTCTTGAATAGGTCTAATCTAGCTTCCAAGTTCTTAGGTTTAGACATTTTCATTACCTCTTTACGCTTTTGGGAGACTTGGACAGTTGAGCTAGCGAATCCCTAAGATAGCAGAGCCATCTCAGAAATTCTCCTGTCCAAGTCTCTGTCCAACTGTCATGGAAATACATGACCATGAAAATTTAAGGTTTATGAACACTTAATGCTGTTCGTTTGAACACTTCCCATAATGGAACAATGTTAAACAATCCCTTATGGTTGTACTTTGTTATGAACTTGACACTTATCTTGAGAATATCTTGAGATTTTACTCTAGATAGAACATAAAAGCATGGAAAAAAATCCCTTTATCATGGTTAATGAGCTAGATACTTGAGGGTATGAAGGCACTTAGGCACTTGTTTAAGCTGGTAAACTTAAAATAATGACATTCGGGTTATGAGCCTTTCCCTCACAAATTGAGGTAACAAAAAATAAAGGAGACCTAGACCACAGAAATAGCCTAAGTCTCCATGTCTAGGGATGTCTATCCCATGACTATGACATCATTTCCCATGAAACAGACAAGGAGTCTAACATGACTTTTGTCTCTTTTCCCATGAACACCATAGGGAGACTAAAAGACACTGTCTGAAAAATATCATAATCCTCAGAATGATAAATCACATCCATTAAGCTATTCTCCTCAAAAATGGTAAAAGTCTATTCTAACGTGAGAATTTATACTGAAGATAGCTCAGTATGGCATGGAATCCATACTAGCATTATACTTAAAATCAAGTCTTCTTTTCTTTTTCATGCCCTCTAGAACATAGTCATAGACGCCAAGCATGGTGAATCTCTCTCCAAAATTGCAGATTTGATGGTCTTTTCTATGGTAATATTAGTAATATAATAAATAACAGTCAAATCACGGGTATATTCCAAGTTTATTAAATAAACGCCTCAATTTCTTAGTGGTTCTATATTGTGTCTTCCTTCCTTCCATAATCAGATTGGGATGTTTCACAAACAGATGAGGATAACCATTGTACAACCATTTAGGTACAGTCTGAAATCCTAATTCCAGAACTATGATTCCCTCTTTCCTAAAGTAAGACTTGAATGAAAGATAATTCACTGGAAAGGAAACAACAAGAATGTGAGGAACATAGGGATGTTGATTAAGAAGGATAACAGTTCTCTCAGCTTTCTGCTTACTCATGTAGAAATAGCCAAAGTTTGTACTCTCCATAACTGCTTTAAGATTTCCATTCTTACCTTCAACATAAACATCAATGCCCATCCTTCTAATTTTCTGATACATGGGATTGACGATAGCTTGAAATCCCATTGAGAATAGAGAATGTCCTATCTCTGTAGCCCTTGCCTTTCCTATTGACCAACCACAACCCTTAGGATAAGACATTCATTTCACCTTCTTTCTGCAACATCTAAGTAGAGATTATCGGGTCTGATGGAGAATTTATTGTCTTCAACTGAATGTCTTGTCATCTCCTTAAAAGAGGTGTAAGGATATACAAGGCATGGTATCAATACGAGATGGAGACTTTTAGAATATTTAGACTCTTGTATTATCTTTCTTAGAGCTAAAAATCTCCTTTGACCATCAACTATGGCATATTTTCCTTCAGCAAATTCCTTTGTCTCTATGCCGTCTATTTTCCAGTCTCCTTCTTTAGTTATATCTACGACACTGAAAGGATTCAGCAGACCGTATGCTTTGATTGAAGAAATTAAGGCTTGAATATCTTGAACTTTTATAGTGTTTAAGGCACGTGAATTAGAAAACGGAATAGAATCAATAGAGCCTCTTCCTTTTCCTTTTGTGATTACCTCTGGGATTGGTGGTTGTAATTTGTGAGGGTCTATTAGCTCACTGAAAGGAATATACTTCAATTTGACAGGCTTACCTAATTTTAGTTTCTTAGTTCCCATTTACATCACCTTTCAGGGTACTCATGGAGTCCCTTCACCTCTAATGTTGAAACAAATACTGGGATTCTTTGGATAGGGAAAAGGATTAGTCTCTCTCTTAACATCCCTCAAAACATAGCCATATACGAAAGGCTTACCATTGTACTGTTTAATCAACCATTGAGTAGCTAGATGTTGGTTCTGATAATTGTTTATCTGAAGGAATGGAATTTTGACAACATCTTGTACTGTTGCATATCCTTCTACAAGACCATTATCAGAGTTTCCTAGAGCTATTCTCATTCCTCTAATTTTAAGGTATAGAGACCTAACTTCCATAGTCTTCTGTCCATTAAGGATTAGAGAAAGCCATTTGCCTTGAATCTTCAAACCTCTCATTCAACATCACCTTTCATTCCTCTTCTTTGAGATTATACTTCTTAGAATAGTCTGGTGTCTTCAATTTACGATATTTCGTTAGGATTTTCTTCGCTCTCTGAGTATATGGATTCTCTGAATCTTCATTGCTCAGTTTACTTCCCTCATCAAAGAATTCCTCTATCCCGCTTCCCTTCGCCTTTCCCTCATAGGTATGAACGTCTTTTGCATAAGCTGGAATGTCTAACTTCTTGCCTTCATGTTGAATTTCACCATAAACAACATTAAGAAGGTCGTCTGTTACACGACTTTTTTCGCTTCTACACATGATTATGATGGCATTAGACAGAAAAACTCTAGATGCACCATGCTTATCCTTCCTATTCCAAGCTTCTGCATATTGTTTCTCCAATGTTTCAATGATTATTGGAAGATTAGGATTCTTATAACCAATGTCTTCAGAAGCTATTATCTTGAGCCTATTCCATAGTGCTTTTTGATTCATACTTTCCAGTCGCATAGCCCAATGGAGAGCTTCGTATTCTTTCCCTCTCCTAATGTCCTTTTGTAAAGCAGAGAGGAGTTCAAAGAATTCTTTCATGTTCCATTTCGTTTTTGAAGACAATTCATTCACCTCTTTCATGGATTCCTTTTTCTTTTTCATTTCAATCACTCCTCGGAATATTGAACCAAATACTAGCAGACTTAGGATAAGGAAAGGGATTTTTTTCTTCTTGAATGGAGAGAGAAGATGGTGTTCAGAATTTAGCGTCTTTGTATGCATTCTTAGGTATTAGCTTAGGTAGTACTTGGATTCCAACATCTCGTAGTCGAGACATCAGACCTAAAGTCTTGTCCCATGAAGGTTCTGGAAGTGGCACAGATTTAGGATGTGAGTTGTAGCCAACGAATACAGCTTGTGGTTTAATAGATATTATCCATTCGGGAAGAGTGTCTAAGTCAAAATCCATGACAGGCTCTACAGTTACCAGCTTCCTATTCCATTCAAGGTCTAGGAAGTCTTTGTATCTCCGAGTAGGTCTAGGTGCTTTAGAGACTTTATCATATCCATCATCCCTATTGGTCTCAAGTGTTGTATCAAGATAGGTATTCTCTGGAAGCAAGTTAAGGTACTGTTTGAAGCATGATGGTGATTTACTCTGAAGTATAAAGACTCTATCTTTTCTAGAGTCTTGTCTCATTACCTCAAGGATTTTTTCCATATATTCTCTCCTAGCAAAAGCAACATCACCGTCTTCACATACGAATATGGTCTTGTCATTAGGCATTCTAGTTAGTCTCTCTGGGTGTTCATGAGGTGCATATTTCTGACACGGTTCACATCCCTTCATTCTGCCTATCCATGCTAGTAGTCTATGGAAACTAGGGTAACAATATGTACAGTCGAAACTACATCCAACAAAAGGATTCCACGACCTAGTGTCCTTGTATGTGCCTTCTCTTTCTTTCACACTTATCACCTCTTTCTGGCGTTAGACACGAATAATCTTCAGGCTCTTAGTTCCTCAAGAATATTATGAATACAAAATAAAGAGAGAAAATTAACTACAGAATCCTTTTTTAGTCTCTTTGTGAAACTTATTAGAGCCTTTGACTTTAAAGCTCAATTAGTCTAATGTCAATTCCCTTTATGGGTAAACCGTTGGTCATCTTCTTGAATGCCTCATACATGTCCTTGTCTGTCAGAACAAACATTTTCTTTTCAGCATTCACACTCATTAAATATAAGCAGTCTAAACAGCATTCAGCAAATCGGTAAGGCTTTATTTTTCCAGTTGAATCAAGGTCTCTTCCAGATTTGACTTCTCCAACAATGCTTCCATCTTCAGAGAATAGGTCAAATTGATGTGTATAGTAACCTATCTGAATTGTTTTCTTAGGTAATCTTTTGCCAAACTCCTTTTCTAGAATATTTCTCACACGTTGCTCTGGTGGTTCTTTTGGAAGTTTCCTAAATTCTTCAATGCTTATTGGCATTTTTTCACCCATTCAAAGACTTCTTTCTTAACCAGACCATTATGAATACAAAATCGGTTGATATGTTTAAAGTATATACTGGTGCAACATACAAAACTTTATTTTGCTCGCCAATGTTATTTTAAACTTGGTCATTGTCTTGGGAAGAGGGAAGAAAGAGGTTTTTTCGGACCGAATATTGCTTCTTTGGTTACTGTATGACGCAATGAAATACAAACGTTTTGGCGATACAAAAGCTCAGAAATTGGCGTATCTATCTGAGAAAAAGATGATAGATAATCGAGAAAAAGGGTTTAACTATGACTTTATTAAGCTTCCATTCGGTCCATATAGTGAGGACCTGAAAAGAGATATTGAGTGGCTTGAAGAACAAAAACTGATAGAGACTACTCCAATCAGCGATGAAGCCAACATATTCAATGAATCACGTTTTGGAAGGAAGTTGTTAAACGATTTTCATGAACTTTTTGTAAGGAACAACTTGTTTACTCGAAAAATAGCTGAAGTGAATCGTGTTTTTGCTACAAAAAACTCGCAAGAAATCGTAGATTATGTTCACAGCTTGCCACACCCTTACATAAAGGGTTACACAATTGACGACTTGAAACTTGGAACAAAGATATTGTATAAATTAGATGAAAGAAAAGCAGAGAACATCTTTTACATAACTCCTGAGGAACTTGCAACACTTGACATCTACCTTGATGACGAAAGCTATAGGTCTGTTATGGAAGCTTCTGAAAGTGCAAAGCGAAAGCCTCTTCTTAGCTTTGACGAAGTGTTCTGATTGTATGTTCCATATTTTACAGATGATTTTGATAAACACTTCAAGAAACTCACAAGAAGGGATAACCAACTAAGAGTTCGGCTACTCTCAAAGATTGAAGAGATGAAAAGCGAGAAGCCAAGAAAACCTATAGAATATGTTGGCGATTTGAAAGGTAAATGGAAGATGAAAGTGGGCGACTACAGATTGCTCTTTGCTTATTGTGAGGATTGCAGAGCAAAAGGCTACGAAAGGTTTAATCAATGCTATGAATGTAAATCCAAAAACAATGACGCTATAATTTACTTTGATGTTATTCATAGGTCTAACGGTTATGATGAATTATAGTTTGAGAGGCATTCTGAATTAGCGTTAGCCATTTGTTCTTTCCTTCTTAACCATGAACAGAGGCATAGCAAAACCCATTTCATGTTCTTTTTCTTCAGAAGTTCTTATAAATTTGGTTATGACACTTTCTAAGTCAAAGTGAAAGGCTTGAATGAGGAAACCGAGAGAAAAATAGCAAGTCTGGTTGAAAGGATTCTTGATGACCTCTCTGTAAAATCAAGACGTTCTCTTGAGGAAGTTAAAAAAGCTAAGCCTTTTCACAGTGCCTTTTTGAGTGATGAGACAATACTTCATGGAGACTTAGCAAGTTCAGTAGAAACAACTGTTGGTGCTCGCTTTCTTCCTGCTGTTGCTGAAATTGTAGCTAATGGGAAATATTCAGAAGTTCATAGAGAACATGATATTACAGTTGAACTTGATAGCGCAAAAGTCACGGCAGTCGATAATATAGTAAATAGTCTTCGTAGTGGAATGCGAAGACCAAATCATTTAGAGGAAGTGAAGGAAATACTCTCAGCTTCGAGTTCTAAAAAAATATCTGTTAGAATTATAGCAGACTTGTACGTAGGAGACCACGAAGATGGAGCATTGTTCATGGAAATTAAAGCTCCATTACCTAATCTCGACCAATGTGCTGAATCAAAGAGGAAGATGCTCCTATTTCTTGTTGCTAATGAGGGAAAGAAAGCACAAGCATTTCTAGGCTTAACTTATAATCCATACATTGAGCGTCATCTCTATAAATGGAGTTTTACAAAGCGAATCATGGATATGGAAAGAGAAGTCTTCATAGGGAAAGAAATGTGGGATAAATTAGGCGGAACTGGAACTTTTGAAGAAATACTAGAACTAATTAAGAATGCAAGTGATGAGTGGAGAAAGAAAAAAGAGCAACAAACGAAACTGTTTTAGGAATACCAAGAATATTATTAGTTTCATGCTGATGTATTTGGTTCGGTGATTGTTTGGATAAGCTTTTAAAAAGGGCTTTATCAACAGCAGAACACATCTTGGCTGTAGACCAATTTTTCGCCAATAAAGACCTTGATTACAAACTCATGCGTAAAAAGATGAATTCAATCCCAGATTATGAGAAGTTTTCAAAAGAGCTTTACTTGGGAAAAGATGGTAGGCAAATGATTCTATATGATTATCTTATGTATATTTTGACATCAAGAGGGTCAATCTGGGGCTATTCTAAAAGCCATAGAGAAGCTTATCTAAAAATACTCCTCTATTCGATTAACCAACTTCTAGCCCAAGAACCAGTAACAACTTCCGCTTACAGTTCGCTAAGAAAACGCCTTATGAATTTCATGGAAAGCCAACAGATTTCACATTTTTTTGAAGATGCAGAAGCGAAACAGATTTATGAAAAAGCAAAGAAGTTCCGAGGAGACTTGTCCTATCAAGGCAAGACAAAAAAACTTTACTATGCAGTAGATTCTCTTTTACCGAAATCTGTAGGTGCTGCAATTGAGCTTATTGTGTATGCTTATTTAATTAGACATGAATATGGATATGTAATTCCAATGCTTCTTAATCAGAGGCTCATCTCAAGCGATTCTCATTTAATTGCTCCTGATTTTCTGATAGTCAAGAGAGGTCGCATTTTTGGTATTGAAGTAAAGCAAGCTTTTGGGGAAGTCCCTGACCACATATTCTCCTTTTCATCAGAGACATCTATTCCAGTTGTAGTGGCTAGGGTTCCAAATACAGTTCCTCTTCGGTGTCCTGTTTGCAAGAGATGGATTCTCTATTGTGATGAGATTGTTGACAGATTCTCAGATTATTCAAAGAAGATTGAAGACATAAAAATAAGTTGTCCAAGAGACTGTAAGAATTTCAAGAAGTGTCATTACATCACGTATAAAGGGACAATCAAACCATCCGAAGAAAAGGAACTTCATTTTCATTACGATTGTGTGAAAAACAGACCCTTCGTTAAGAACCTTCTCAAAAAGAAGAAAGAACAAGAAAACAGACTTATCTCATATTATCCTTATGTTCAAGGACTTGAGAGGCTGTTGTGATGTTTTTGGTTTACTACGTCTTTTGAAACATCAAGATATACTCATATCTAAGTCTAGCAAATCCACCTAAAATAGGGCGTTTGATTATTCCTATATGAGAAAAACCAACAGCCTCAGCAAATTCGACATATTTTCTGTGGATAGGAAGTCGTTTTCCATTAAACGTTACATCACCTATCAAAATGACACAGTATGCGTTTCGTTTCAAGACTTCAAACATCTGTCTGAACGCAATAAGCATATCAGCAAAATAGTTAGCAATTCGTTCTTCTCCTTTCCCTCTTAAGCCTATCATATTGTTAACAAGCTTACGAGCATCAATATTTAGATAATTCAAGGCATGTAGGTCTTGTTTGATGTAATCAACCGCAATACTATAGGGAGGAGAGGTAATTATCCCATCTATCGTTCCACTATCAAAAGGTAACTTCATTGCGTCTCCTTGTCTAACATCGGCTTTTGCTAAATCGAATGGTAGTTCCTCTTTTAGTTTATTGAACCTTTCCACAGCCGCAAGTATAACATCTAAGTTTTCATTGAACCCTTTCCACATGTCTCTTTTAACGTAAGTGAAATCAGATAACGCATAGAGGTAGGATAATTCATAGAATTGGGCTATTCTCTCGTCTGTTGAAAGCTCTGTAATTTGTTCAGAATTGTCTTCTACAAACGTTTCCAGACTTGTTGAGCCTAGTTTCTTTCTCCTTTTGTCGAAGAAATGAAAAGCTTTCTCTCTTGGAACTGAATTTAAGTCATCTGGCGATAAGTCTAGAAGGTTGCACTTGACCTTTGACATGAGAGTACAGACAGGATTTATGTCGATTCCAATACTGTCAATACCCATTGTTTTTGCTTCAATTAGTGCAGTTCCACTTCCCACAAAAGGGTCAAGGAGTTTTTGAGGTTTCTTTAGACCCATCCAGTTGATGAGTGCTTTAATCATTTGAGGATGAAACTTTGCTTTGTATGGATAATACCAGTGAGTGAGATATTGACAAGTTCTCCCAATCTGTCCCTTACCTTTAATGTCAGAGATGTAATAGTGGTATGACTTTTCACCGTTAACTTCTTCAAAATATGCAGTCCTCTTTCTGAAACTATTAAGGTCATTCCACCATTTTGATAGCTCCATCCTAGCAAGCTGAGCCTCATAGATGAAACTAACATCATCAAAAAGCTTGACATCTATCTGCTTAGGTATGTCGTTCAGAATCCAGTCAAGGATTGGCTCAGCCATCGACCTTGGAGCTTCAAGCAAAATCTATTCCTCACTTATGTGTTGCTTCCTCTTTGATGTAAGACTTTTCAGACAGATACGATATGACAATATTCCTAACAATTTCAGAATCAGTATCGCCTATTGTCCCTCTTAACTTTTCTATAAGTTTCCATTGTCCATCAGAGAATGTAACTTGAACCTTTCTAGGCATTTAACCTTCTCCAATACTCTCTAGAGAATCTTAATAGATTGCATTAATATTCTTTTTGGCTCAAGTTACTGGATTTGTGTTTAAGCAACTCGTTACCACTTTTCTCGTAGCAGTTGGAACAGAAACATTTTGCATTAATAACTTGTAGAAGCCTGTCTCTCATCGCTTCTTTATAATAATATTCACCAGCAGAAATTATTCTGCTACATGAAGCACATTGGTGTTCAGTTCTTGCTTTCGTCTTTTTCAAGTATTTGAACTGGTTGTATTTTCCCATACTGACTCCATACCTTGTGAAATTCGATTTAAGTTTAACCGTAGGCTTTAAGTTCAATTGCTAACAGCAAATAGAAATGGATGAGGTAATTATGCTTCTCGTAGATGGTGTCAAGTATAACCTTTGGATTCCAGAGACAGAAGAACAACTTGAAAGCATGATAAAGGAACATGCAAAAGAAATATTTGGAAATGATTCTCTTTATTTTGGCATAAAACAAAAGATTGTCTCAAGAACTGGTATTGGTTCTATTCCAGACGGATACTTAATCAAATTTGAGCCATTAGAATGGTATTTAGTTGAAGCAGAGTTATCATCCCATACTCATGAGCATGTCGTTATGCAACTTAATAGGTTCATGAGTGGAATTAGGAATTTTGAAAGTCAAAGAGAAATCACTGAAGCAATCTACAGCGAAATCGCAAGGAATTCAATAATGAGAGAAACTATCAAAATCAATTCAAAATCTGATGATGTCCATCATTTTCTGACAAATCTTATCTCGCAAATACCAAAAATCATGATAATAGTTGAACAAGAAGACCCTGACATTCAAGAAGCCTGTGAGAACCTAAGAATAGTGCCAGAGATAGTAGTGTTCAAAACTTACGTGAAAGAGAGGGCAGACCTCAAGGCTCATATACACCAAATTGAACCTCTCGGTTTTGTTCCTTCTATTGTGCCATCTAAATATACTGCAACTGGAATTAGGGTTAAAACAACGATGCCAAAGAGAAAGCTACCTCCTCAGTATGAAAATTGGGAAACCATGTTAGCTTGGGTTAATGATAAAACAAAAGATATTGTAAAAGAACTCTCTAATCGTATTGGGCAGCTTGGGGAAGTTAACCAGAAACCTTTAGGAAGGTATTATGCCTTTTACAGAGGTGAGCGACATTCTGCGTCCAGATTCGTTGCCTTAATTCTAAAAAAAGATAAAATATCTGTGAGAATAAGAGTAGACCCAACAACATTAAGAGACCCACAGAGGCTGGTTAAAGAACATGTGTATGCAAAATGGTTTTTCCATCATGGACAGGGACACGAGAGGGAATTTGAAATAACAGACAAAGAACAGATAGATTATGTAATGGGACTCATTAAACAATCCTACAGTTTAGTTGGCAAATAAACCTCGAACTTTGTGAGTGTCTTGAAAACAAATCTCAGAATGAAATGTTCTAGTTGTGGACATTGGAATCGTGTTCCAGTAAACAAAGCTTTCTTTGAACCAGACAATCAGCCAGAGGCAAAGGTTAGATGGATGATTCCCATGTATCAACCAGTACAAATAACGAAATGTGAGAAATGTTCTAGAACCATTGCTGAACCAAAAGTGCTGATTAGAATCATAGAAGGAAAGGTTGAGTATTGGAGAGAAAAGAAATAATATAAACTCTTATTTTGGGTGGTTTGACGAACCATGAGTGGAATTGAAGATGCTCGTAGCAGAATGAATGCTTCTGAGGAGCTTTTCAAAAAGATGGATTATGCTGGTGCTATTCGTGAGGCTGGAGCATGCATTGAGCTTTCCGTAAAAGCTCTGTTAGACACCTTGGGCATCGAATATACCACAAAGCAAGGTAGAATACCTCATGATGTTAGCGATAAAGTTCCAAGGGCGTTTGAAAAGTTAAAGCCTTTCTTAGAAGATTGGCAAGTTGAAAATGTGAAAAAAGAACTGGCTAGAGCTATGGTTCTTCTGAGAATGCTTACAAGTATTAGAAGCTATGTGGAATATCCGATTAAACAGTTGGAACTAGAAGCTAAAGATGTTTTCGATTACTATTTTTGCAGAGAGCTTGGAAAGAGCCTCGTAGATTCTGTCAGAGGGTCGCATGTAAACATAAGAAATCTCATAGACACTGTGAAAAGAAAAACTCGTAAGATGTAACGAAATTCCTTATCGGTTTAAAGCGTTTATCAAGGCAAAATAAGAAAAGTTATAGCCGTACCAAAGGAACTGATTAGAATTCAGAAAAATCTGAGTAGCATAAACAGAGAATGGAGTGTCCGCAATTGGAAACTAGATTGAGAGGAATAATTGAAAAAGAGATAGATTTAGCATTGCGTGAAGATTATCTAAATACAACATCTAAAAAGTTAGAATATTTCAAGCCTCTCATTAAGTCAAAAGAAGACGCAATGTTTGGACATATCATTTCCTCTATTGAATCCACGGTCTTACATCATACATTAGCACTCTACAAAAGAGAGCCTACCTATGCTGAAATAGAAGAGGTTGCTAAAATCATTCTGAGAAGAGCCTCAGAAATTAGGTCTAAAATTCTAATGGTAACTTCGAAGTAAAAGACCGAATGCTTTCAGACTGCAAAAAATTGAGTCTCCAGAAATAAAGGGATTAGTTAAATTAACTAAGGCTATCTCCATGATATTTGCTGATGTATTCTAAGGCTTTTGTGGTAACTTGCCATTTTCCGTTCACATAATTAAGATAGCCTTCTTTTTCTAATCGCTTCATATAATCATCAAACCCATATCCGCCTATAAACACCCATGTGCTTTGACTTTGCCAATAATCATATTGTTGTCTAAGAAAATCCGTTGTTCTCGGTTCTTGACACAACAATGCTATCTTTCTTGCGTCATGAAAGTCAAGAATGTTCTTGTGTCTCTTTCTAAATTTAATTGCAGAATACGATATAATTATGAGAGCGATTACAAACAAAATAGCATAATAGAGTGGAATACTAGTAGAAAAGAAAACGAATAGATTCCACACGTTTATTGTTCCAGATATTTGAAGAATAGAAGCAATAATCGTGAGTATTGCTGATAACCCGATAATGGCTCTCCAGATAGATTTTTGCCATACCGATTTTTTGCTCATGGTAAGTCGCTTGAGAGATTAATCACGACTAGAGGATAAAAGATTTCGTTGTGCGGAAAACTTATAGCAGACCCAAAAAATTGATTAGGATGAAAAAATAGAGAAGAGGATTGTGATACTAAACCGTTCTATCCGCCATATGTTCTAGTGGCTTTATGACAATCCAAGCATAGTATTTCACAGTTTGAGGCTATGTCCTTTCCGCCTTCAGCTTGACTGGTTCTATGATGAGCTTGCCATCTAGTTCCTTGATTTCCTAGAGTGAGACCACTTTCATGGCATCTGGCACGACCATGCTTCTTAAGGCAATCTGTATTCGTTCTATTGCATTCACATCTTCCGCCAGCCTTAGCCAATGCCTTTTCCAACTCTTCTTTTGGAAATGTTCCCATTTTACAAATCCCCCTTTCAACAGTTCTTTGCAACTAATATTTATTTTTTAGGCATCGCCTATTCTTTACATGCAAGCCCATCATGATTGTCAACAATATTAAAAGCATAGAGAAGTTAAAGAATTGATTAGAATTAAGAGGGTCTGAGTTGAGTGCATCATTTAAAGTTACAATACCTCAAAGAAGAGAAATTCTGCTTCTGACTCAAGTTTCTGTTCCTTTTGGACAAAACGGAACTGCTAAGTTTCCATTTGAAATCAAGGAGATAAAGCCAGAACATGCTATTTATTTCACACTAAGAGTTTCACAACCATCTGGTAGAACTGATTTAGACATTGGTTTTTCTGTCATGGATGATGTCAACTATCGTAAGTGGTCATTGCAACAGCCTAGCTCAGCTTTCATAATTGCTCCACGATTTAATTTTGGAACTTTGACATTCAAGCCTTCAAATACTGGTCTGTACTATGCCGTATTGGACAATCGGTATTCGGTTCTCACTGGAAAAGAAGTTTGGTTAAGTATCAATGAAACTTGGATGGAAGAAAAAGAAGTAAAAGTTCCAATACCAAAACCAGAAGAGAAAATTGAAGCACCAAAGCCTAAAATTGGCTTGATACAACGCTTTTTGAATAAACTACGTTCCTCTCGTACATTGGCAGTATTGGGCGTTTTACTTGCCGTTCAAGTGTTCTCTGTTTTCCTTGCAATTGGAATAGCATTCTTGCTTCATTCTATTTTAGGAGTTAACTATGGAGAAACTATGGGTTATATAGCAACAGCAATTGGTGGAAGTACAGTACTCGTTCTAGTCTACTTATATTTTCTTCTAACTGGAAGGTCATTAGCTCAGCTTTCGCCTCCAAGTTGAAGTGCAGGGAAATGTTTTGAGCTTCACAGTTGATACAACAAATACAATAAAGCTTGCGATAGGCTGGTCTGTTCAATCTTTTTTCTGGGTCGTTTTATGGTATTTGAGTACACGATTCAGTATATGGGAAAAAGAATACAAAGCACAGAGCTTACGAAATACTTACAAAAAACTAAGTTCCTTCCTTGAATTCGCAGTTGTCGGATGTATAATTCCCTTATTTCTCTTTCTAATTGAAAGGAATTCCCCTCAGAAACTGAGCTTTCTGTATCCTACTTTAGATGTGATAGGGCTTTTTTTAATAAGTTTAATGGCTTCATGTATCTTTTGGTTGTTTGAATTCAAGTCTCAAACAACACTTGTGCGAGCAAGAAAGTTGGCATCTATTTACCTTTTACCCTTATCTGTTGTCCTATTGATTATTCAGTTTCAATTAATGCCTATTGAGTTTGGTTTTCTTGAAATCTCTCTCCTAGTCACATTGCCTTTAACATTGAACTGCATCCTTGTTTATTTGATGATGCGTAAAGAATTGGAAAGTGTTCAGAAGGAAAAAAATGTCAAGCTACAACTTAAACTGAGAGGAAAAACAATAAGACGAGACCTTCTACTCTTCTATAGCTATTTCATTTTTGTGATTCCAGCATTTTATGGATATTTTAATTTTTCAGTATTCTTTATCCAGTGGTGGTTTCTCGGTACTTTTTACACATCATTTTTCCTTTTCTTAGGTAAACGAAGTATCATTGCCGTCCTTACAGTATTCATGACCTTTTTCACCTATGCCTTTCCAAATCTCTACCCTTGGATACAACCTATCCTAGTCATTCCAATTTTGATAGTGTTCGCAGACATGTTTAAAAAAGTCGAATATAATTACACATATCTTCCAACGAAGAATGAGCATATAATTCAACATAAACAACGTTTAAGCAAGAAGAAAAAGGATGGTAAATGATTTAGTGAGGTTATTCGTCTTCAGTGTCTTCATCCTCAAAGACTTCCCATCCACATCTATTGCATATCCAATGTCCCTTTTCAAACTCTTCTAGAGCCTCATCTCCACAGTTAGGACATTGTTTCATGCCATTTTCCCTTCTTTGTTCTTTTTCTAGGCATTCTCTTCACTTTCTATCTGCTTAGATTTTCTTCTATTTTCTTAAGGAAGTCTGTCATGAATTGTTCTTTCATAGTCTCCATTTGCTTTTCAATGGTTACTAATCCCATTGAAAATTGTTTAGCTAGTTCTTCTCTAGCATTTTCAGATAACTGTCCTTGGTATTTCTCTGCTATCTTGTCAATAATAGCTCTATTAGTTTTCATTTTGTCTTCATAGAGAGGATTTAGTCTAGGTGTAGCCTCTAGAAAAACGTCTCTTAGTCTCTCTTCTAACCTCATTGAATAAGCTCCATTCCATTTAGAAGAGTGTCCTAGAAAGATAGCTTTCGTATCATCATCTGTTGTTAGAGCGTCTGAGACAAAGGCTCTGAAAGAATGAGGTGTTATCTTGATTCCACATTCCTCAGACCTCTTCATAAAGAAATCCTCAATTCCAGAGTATCCTAGCCTATGATATGGTTTATCATCTGAAATCCATAATGGCTCTTCTAAAGACTTAGCATTTGATAGAAGGATTTTCTTTCCAGTTAGTTCCTCATATTCCTCTTTCCATCTTAGTAGAGACTCTTTAGCCCAACTGTGTAAGAAGGAATGTTGTTCAATATCTTGCCCATATCCCTGTCCTTTCAATAGTTCTGATTCAATGACAACATGAGGTGTCTGGATTGTCTGGTCTAGAACTTCCCTAACATGATACCAATTCAATTTAGTCAAAGTCTCTAATCTGCATGGAACACACGAAAGAAAACTAACAATAGCTGTATCCTTTCTACTCTGTCCTTCTGTGAACTTTAATAGGTCTTCTTTTCTCCATTGTATTTTCTTCCTAACCTTATGATAGAGACATTTGGCTCTCTGTCTAGGAAATCCCATATCATGGAAAGCATAGAAGGATTTCACTTGCTTAGTGATATTCCAGAGTAATGGTGTCTTCCTTCCAACTTTCTGAATATAAGCCTCTTGGAACTTCTCTAGAAGAATGATACCATCTTGAGACATCTTCCCTCTGTAGAATTTCCTCAAGTCCAGAAGTTTCTCTGGATTATCAAAGTATCCAACAGCCTCACAGTATTTCATGAAGTCTTTAGCCATGTTGAGCCTATTCTTCTTCCCTCTGAGCCAATTCTCAACCTCTGGATGTGCCTTAATCCATGCTTCCTTGTCTTCATTGCTGATTTCCATATTCAGAGTGGATAGGTCTATTTCTTTCTCAGACATATATGGCATCGCTCCTATCATGGATAATTCCATGACTATGAATGTTGTGAAGATATAAGACAGAATGAAAATTAGGAGACTTAATCAACTAGAGGAAATTTCAATGTGTGTCTTGCTGATAGTTATCCACTTTTGTTTAGGTTCTCTGAGAACCCATTTCTTCCTAGTCTCTGTTTTAGGTTCTTCTATTACGGTTCTACCATACTTTTCAGCTAGTTCCTCTAGGCTTTTTATGGTGAACCCTTCCAGATGTTCCTTGTTTTCACCATAGGTTAGAGTATTGTCTATTTCATGGACATCTATCTCATGTTGTTTACAGAACCTTGTAAGATGCCATGATACTAGAGGGTTCGTTTTAGCCATAAAACTACACTCTCAGACTGAAGACTTGGACAAAAAACTAAGGGAATTTGGCTAAGCACTTTCAAAAGGCTTAGGTTGAATAGTGCTTTTCTGAAAGAACTCTACTGAACTACCATTGGGCTTAACAAGGATATGAGCTAAGAGTTTAGGATTTTCCCTAGAACCGTAATAAATCCTAATCTCCATTTCCTTGTTAGCTATTTGGTGTTTCTGAGTTCTTTCGCTTTCAACTTCCATATACAATTTAGCCATGTCTTTCACGTTCCTTTAATCTGAGACTTAGGAAATTCTAAGTCTCAATAGAAAAAGGCTAGAGAGGTTGTGTAGTCAAAACCTCTCTAGATGAGGGAATTGTTGAGGCTGTAAGTTAGCTGACCCTTGAAGCCTCAGCCCATCTTAACCGCTTTACGGTGCATGATTCACCAATAACAGAGTTGAATGTCAAAACTCTATTCGGCATGGAGTAACTCTTTTCTAGCCATCCATTCTGTCTGAACCTTTAAGCCTTAGCTCGTTTACCCTCTCCTTAACCTTAAGCTAAGGATACTCTCCATCATAGCCTTAGGCGAGTATTCAGACAAGATGTTTCAATGTGTTGTCTTGAATTACTCTAAGTCTAGCCGACTAACCGAAAAGTGCATATTCGTGACGTGTCTGTTTCTGCCATCTACCTTTTCGGGATACGCTAGCTCTATCCTATACCTTTGTTAAAAGAATCTAATAAACATCTTGTTCGGTAAGATTCGAGATATGAAATCTAGTGTTCAGGTGATTAACTAGCCAATTTTCGAGAAGTTACGAATAAACAGTTTTATGTGAAAAAGACTTTTGTCTCTTACCATAACGGTAATGGAAAGTCTGAAAAAACTGGCTTAATGCTCCATAAAGACGCAACCGTCCTCAACACTTTTTCAGAAGCGTTTTAAGCCAAGTATACCACAGCGGTTAATTGATGAACACTCCCTACGAGCTAATCATCTCTGGAGTCATCTTTTTCGGTTTCATGGCAGTAGTTTCTATTGTGCAAGCCCGCCGAAAGAAGGAAAAGACGTATTACTTGGCAGCGGTGACGGGTTTTCTTATGATCTTTGTATTTTCTTTAGCTCTTCTTAGCCAGTTTATCTTGGCATTCATTGTGTTTG